>VOFH01002257.1_pt1 | contig 67919 bp, 83 predicted proteins | sample 5384091 | NCBI WGS metagenome assembly VOFH01 (sample SAMN12384727, study PRJNA508395) | human gut metagenome | isolation source: healthy gut G | host: Homo sapiens | reverse complement strand
GTCATAGGGGAGAAGTCGGTTACTCATGGGACAACACCTCCATTTCCTCTTTCAGCCGCTTCAAGGCAAGCTGGATATGCCGCCCGATTGTGCTGCGTGTCCAGCCGCTTTGTTCTCCGATTTCTTTCTGCGTCAAGTGCTTGAAGTAATACAAAAAGATTTCCTCCTGCGTCTGTTCCGGCAGCCGGGCAAGAGCCGCCGCAAGGGAACAGCTATCTAAAAGTATCGTCTGCCCCCGGACAGAGAACGGATAAGTTTCGCCATAGTCCGGCACTTGAAAATACTCGTCTGTGGTGCTTAGTGGGACAAACTTTTCTTCGGTCAAATATTCAAGGGAGATTTCCCGTTTCCACCTCGCCGCCAGCATACGGGCAGCGTCAAAGGACGCATGGCGAATAACAATCCGGCAATAGGTATCATGGGTATAGCGGATATGTTCTTGATAGGCTTCGTATTCAGTCATGGAAAATCCCCCTTTCTTCGATTATGGGAAAGGGCGGCAGCACTCCTTGCTGTCGCCCCTTGATTGCCTATCTGCAAAGGCGGGCGGGGCTGTCAACGGCGGCGCTTGCGCCGTTCATCTTGACCGTTGACTGGCTCGGCTGGCTTTGCTACTCGCTGATAATCGGTTTTCCGTCTTTGTCAATCAAGGGACAAATACCCCCGCCAGTTCCAAACTTTGCCACAAGGTAATTGACCCCGGTTTCTCTGTCCACTACCACATAAAAGCCTTTCACACTTCCTGCAGTTTCAGTAATTTCAAATCTTCTGCTTCCCATATAGATACCTCCCAATAGAAATCAAAGCTCTTGCTTTACAAAAATGCGATAACTGATTTGATACATCACATAGCACCATGCCAACGCCAGAAGCGGTGAGCAGCAGAGAAGAATAAATACAATCTGGTCTGTCAATGCAACTCCCAGCATAGTAAGAAGCTGATATATTCCAAAGCAAATCCCTGCCGGAATGAGGAATGATACTAATAGCAGAACACGGCCTTTTTCTGCGCCAAACTTGAACACAAGAGGAATTGACATACTTCCAAAAATAAGGGAGATTACCCATGCACCGAGTGTCAAAAACAGAAGCTCTCCAATCCCTACTATGTCGAGTACGATTTTATGTGTGATTAGGCCACCGATAAAACCAATAATCAGCCCAAAGAGGCTGCCAATGGCGCAGAAGATAGCCAGCACCATAAATTTTCCAGCAACCAATTCTTTCTTGGAAACTGGCATTATCATAGCATACCGTGTCCATTTAGAACTGTCATCAAAAGAAAAGGTTGTTACAATCATCATGCTGCACAAAATCGCACATACAAAAATATAGCCTTCTACGCCGGAAAACGGAATAAGCGCAACGGCAAAAACCACAAGGATGAATAGCATAGATTTCGCATTGTGGCCGATATTAAATAAATCTTTCAAAACAAGACTTTTCATTTTGCTTGCTCTCCTTTCACATACAGCAGCAGAATATCGTCGATTGTTGCGTCGTCCACTACGGCATTTTTATATTTCCTCCGGGCTTTTTCCTTGTCAGCTACCAGCACATTCCATTGATAATCATCTTTGCGGTAAGCCAGAATTTCCGCTTTATCGAGCTGGTCGAACAGTGCTGCGCCACAGCGGATAATACCATAGTTATAACGAAGTTCATCTTTCGTTTTACAAAAAAGAACCTTGCCCTGATGAATAAATGTAATGTAATCTGCGACTTTTTCTAAATCTGTTGTGATATGCGAGGACATCAAAATGGAATGATTTTCGTCCTGAACAAATTCAAGAAATACATCAAGAATATCATCACGCATTACAGGGTCGAGGCCGCTTGTCGCTTCGTCCAAAATCAGTAGCTTGGGGTTATGGGAAAGGGCGACGGCAATACACAACTTCATCTTCATTCCCTTGGACAGAGATTTAATTTCCTTATCCGCTGGAAGTTGAAACCGCTTTAGATAGTCTTGAAACAGATGGCCGTCCCACTGTTTGTAGGCAGCACCAGCAATTTTCCCGACTTTGGCCGGAGTGAGCGTTTCATAGAAGTTAATTCCGTCAAACACTACGCCAACATCCTCTTTGATTTGTTTTGTGGACGATAATTCCTGCCCCCAAAAAGTAACTGTTCCATCATCTTTATGAATTAAATCAAGAATAGCATTGATAGTTGTGCTTTTTCCGGCTCCATTTTCGCCAATAAGCCCCATGATTGTTCCTTTCGGAACCGAAAACGAAACATGGTCTAACTTGAAATCGGCGTATTGCTTTGTCAAGTTCTCAACCTGCAAAATAGCGTTCATAGTTAATCCTCCTCTTGATAAAATATCGTCAGTAATTCAATCAGTTTTTCCAACGATATTCCACTTATCCGCCCAATATCGGCGGCCTCTTGCAAATGTTCTTCGGCCAATCTCTGCTGTTCTTCCTGATAAAAGTCTTTGTTCTGTGCCGACACAAAACTTCCTCGGCCTACCGTTGTTTCAATAAAACCGTCCCTTTGCAAATCTTCATACGCTTTTTGAACGGTAATAACACTCACATGAATGGACTTTGCCAGCGCCCGCATAGAGGGAATAGGATCGCCGGTTTTTAACTCGCCACTCATAATCATGGCTTTTATCTGTGAAGTTATCTGCTCATAAATTGGCTTGCTCGTATTACTGCTTATGATAATTTCCACAACGCCCCTCCTTTGTTCTTTAATGTACTTATCGTACAAGTGCATTATATTCAAGGCAAACACTTTTGTCAATAGGGTATTAGAAAATTTATCTTTGCTTATTAAGCAAAAGAAGCCACACAATTTGTATGGCTTCCATGAAATTCTACTTTGAAATTTTTACGGAATAACGGGCTGTTGTCTATCAACTTCTTGTGTGTTACTTTATGGCACATGAGCATTCGCGCCCGGATTGTCGTTGCCGTAGCCCTCCATGAGATTGATAACGCCCCAGATACCGAGACCGGCACCGAGCGCGATAACGAGGGTCTGAAGAACGGTGATTGCCTGTTCAAAAAATGCCATATAGTTTGTTAGCCGGAATCTGACTAAAAAATAGGTTTGTCATGTTTCATAGGCATACAAAAGCCGGAACAATCTGCCGCCCGGTTTCCGAGGGCATGATTCCGGCTGTCCTCCTTTTTCATTATTTTTTCTTGCGATTGTCCGCTTTGTACGCCAATGGCCCATAGAGGGCAGTTGCGGCAAATAGATACGACCACTCCTTTCACAGCGGAACCGTATTACACGCCCTCCGTGTCTACTTCATATACATCGCAGACCTCATCAGGCTTGAGTTTTAGTCTGGCAGACAAAAAATGCTTCAATATCAAAGGTATTTCGCTTGTCTGCATCGGCTGTGCATTTGAAATTGGGGTGTTTGGTGATGTCGTACTTATCCGAAAGGAAAGGCCGCACACCGCGCAGCTGAAGGATACACTTGCCGCCGTCCATGACGGCCAGCTCGTCCTGGCTCATCAGCTCTTTCCCTAATTTTTGATAATTGAGCGAGTGGGAAGTTTCCCGCCCACGGCTCTCTCCGGTGTTGTAGGTGTCGATGGTTTCCTTGCCCAGCACGGCAGCCAGCTCTTTGAGGGTAGTCGGCTCCTTGCCGCCCAGGAAAATGGAGGTATCCATGTTGCCGATGATGGTATCGGCGTTATCCTTGTAAATGGCTTTGAGCTGGCTTTGCGCCTGCAACACCAGACAGGCGGAGATCTCACGGCTTCGGATGGTGGCCACCAGCTTTTCCAGCCGAGGGATCTGCCCGATATTGGCGGCCTCGTCAATGAGGCAGCGCACATGGACTGGAAGCCTGCCGCCATACACATCGTCCGCCTTTTCGCAGAGCAGGTTGAACAGCTGGGTATAACACATGGAGATCAGGAAGTTAAAGCTGTCATCAGTGTCGCTCATAATGAGGAACAGGGCGGTTTTCCGGTCTCCCAGGGTATCCAGCTCCAGCTCGTCGTAAGCCGTGACCTCCCGCAGCTCTGCAATGTCGAACACGGCAAGGCGAGCGCCGCAGGAAATCAAAATCGACTTGGCTGTTTTTCCGGCGGCCAGCTTATATTTCTTATACTGGCGCACCGCAAAGTGGTTTGGCTTCTCGGTTTCCAGTGCATCAAACATCAGGTCTACGGGGTTTTTGAACTCCTCGTCATCCTCACGGACTTCCATGGCGTTGATGAACTCAATGAGGGTGGAGAAGTTTTGTTCCTCCACCGGAGCCTCATAATGGATATAGCCAATAAGCGCGCAGTACAACAAGGTTTCTGCTTTTACCCAGAAATCGTCTCCGGCCTTGCCTTCGCCTTTGGTATTGGCGATCAGCGTTGTTACCAGCTTCAAGATGTCCTTTTCGCTATGGATATAGGCGAAAGGGTTATAGTGCATGGACTTCTTGAAGTTAATGGTATTTAGGACCTTGATTCGGTACGGCTCATAAATGACCTTGCCGTGCTTATCCTTCATAGGCTTTCCGTCTTTCCCCAGCTTGGGTGCACCCCTTTGGAGCATTTTTCCGCACTCCACCAGAATTGTTCCCTTCGGGTCCGTCACAACATAGGAGCTGTGCATCTGCATCAGGTTGGGTTTCAGCCAGAAGCGGGTCTTACCGGAACCGGAGCCGCCAATCACCAGCACATTTTTGTTTCTGGCGGTCTTTGGGTCCTTGGGGCGGCTGTTCATTGTCAGGCTCTCCGTTTTCGTCAGAATCACATTGTTCTGAAATACAGGATCAACGTAAGGTGCAATATCCTCACGGGTTCCCCAGCGGGCGAACCATATTCCAAACCATGTCGATATTTCTTGGCGTTCTTGCTTTTAAGATACACCGCCAGCCTCAGACTGCCTCCACAACACAGCCCCACCAACAAGTCCAATGGATGCAGGCTTGGCCAGAAACTTTCCAGCGCCCCAGGCAGAACCGCAATCAGTGAAAGAAACTTTTCTGAAGCATCCGTCCCTTGTGCCATTCGCCATGCCTCTCCAAAATTGGTAGCAAACAGCCCCATCAGGATATACGGCAGATTCAGCAAAATGAGCTTTTTGATGTTCAGCTGCTTTTTCATCGTTCCAGCTCCTTCCGCTTGGTGCGATCCACCACAGCATTTTTAACCATCTCTTTGAACTGGTTAAGTTTTGCCAGTACAGACGGGCGCTCTGTTTTCGTTGCCTTTTTGACCTTTTTATTGGTGTACTCTGTAAAAGCTGCTGTCAGCGCATCCGCATCGCGACCCTTGAAGAAAATCAGGTACTTTGGCGGAGAACTGCTGCGGTCCTTTTTCACCGCATAATCCACACCATATTTCCGGGCGATTTTCTCAAACTCCTTGATAGAGGGGTCTGTGATCTCAATGTTGGATATTCCCTGATTCTGCCCGACAAGCTGCTTCACAGTCTGTTTTCCATGCGGAACAACCGGCGCATCACGGCTTCTCTGTTTTTCCGGCTTCTTTTCCTTGCGATGTGCCATGTACTTGCTTATGGCAGCCTTAAACATTCTGCCGGTAAACTTTGTTCCACTGACAACCAGCGTCAAAGTTCTGTTTTCCACTTCTTCCTGCATTTTCTCGCCTCCTTTCCACGAAGTTTGCAGGGAATCTCTTTTTTTGCTAAGGCGGAACCACCAGCCGCCGCAGAAGATAACGCTTCATACCGCCCTCCTTAGCGTAACTGGTCAGAACGGTCATAGTGCAGATTGCCCTGACGTACCTTTGCGTGGCTCAAAATCTTAATCTGCCCCTTTTCCTGACTATCCAGTGCTTTTTCATAACCAGTATCCGACAGGAACAGGCGGGTTCGTTCGCCTTTCCAGCCAACAGGGGAATCGTTCGTCAGCACATCAAAAATAATCATGTGCCGGGTGTCCTCCGCAAAACGCTGGAGATCCATATATCCATGACCGTGATAATTCTGCGCTCCTGCCTTTGCCCGCATTTCTTCCATCAGCTGCCCTATGGTCTTTCCCTCAGACATCATGCTTGCTCCTTTCTCCCGGCAGTTCCGGGCAATAAAAATAGCGACCATTTACCAGCCGCCATACAGATCGTGATTTACTTGTGAGGTGTAATGATTGCTTATCGTGGTCGGTGCATTGAACAGAACGGTCAGAAGATACTGCTTCATGTTGCGAATTTCCGTGGTGTTCTTCTGTAAACAGTCCATGACAAACTCAATGTGCGAGTTATCCAGCTTCAAGAACCTGGAACGAACGATTTCATGCGGAAAATCACTTCCTGCAATACGGGTGGTCTTTCGCTTTGCACAGACCGTTTCCACGATCAGCTCCACAATCTCATCCAAATCCTCCCGATAAGTTTCATACTGCTGACACAGGTATTCATACTCGATATTCTCCTGAATCAATTCCCGATAACTCTCTATCTCTGTGAGTGACATCGCATCCCTTCCTTTCCGTTCCGGCAGACAATCTGCCGCGCAATCCCGGAAGGGAATGGAATCGGTACTTGATCCATAAATATTTTGTTTTTGAGTATTTGATTTCTCTATATTTAATTCTGCGGGCTTTTCCGTATCCGGTTTATCCATATACGGGTTTTCCGTATCTGGTGAATCCGTATCCGGTTTTCTAAGCTGTGGCTGCTCGTATATGACATACTCCGTATCACTGATGCGTCCCTGGCTGTCACGCAGTTTGTGCCGCACAATGTAACCGGCAGCCTCCAATTCCCGCAACGCAGCGCCTATGGCATCCACGCCCTCCTTACAGATCTTTGCAAGACCACGGGTGGTGTAATTCCAGTCCTCTGGCAAAGACAGCATCATGGAAAGCAGCCCCTTGGCTTTTAACGACAGGTTTGCATTTCGTAAATGATGATTGCTCATCACGGTATAATCACGGGTCCGTTCAATGCGAAAAACGGCCATCGACCTCACTCCTTCCGACTTTTGGATATAAAAAAAGCCACAATCCCAAATCAAAGAATTGTGGCGTTCAACTTTCTCTATATTTTCTTGTGCGTTTCTTTCCCGGCTTAAAGTCGAGGATGTGTCCCTCAACAACACGGGCATACCGCTTGATTTTGATTTTCCGGCGCTGCTGGTCTTGGAGAGCATTCTGATAGCTGTCCTCTGCAAGAAACAGACGCATTTCATCGCCTCTGCTCCCGTAAGCACTACACGGATGGAGAACAACAAACTCAATCATCCATCGGGTGCTGTCCTCAAAGCGTTCCACGGCAAGAATGTTATGTCCTTTCAGCTCCCTTGCTGAAATATCTTTCATAGGCGGCTCCTTTCATCGTTCCTGATCTCTCTGACGCTTTTTCTGCCATGCCTCCAGCAGCTTGATGATGGTTTCCTGCATCCGCTGGGGCGTATAGCTTTTAGGGAAATACTTCCGCAAGGTATCAGAGGTAAATGTCACTCGGTCCAGATCGCTTTTCTTTTCCTCACCCATGATGACACGCATCATATCGAGGGTCAGATGCCCCTCCTGACTGTATTTCTTGAGCCGCTGGGCTTGAGAAAGAGAAGGGGTAGCCTGTTCGCTGTCCATTGCGTCCAACAGGTCTACCTGTTCCTCCTTTTTGAGAAAGGACAGCTCATAGGCGGGATTTAAGGCAATTTTCTTTTCATCCACCATGTCCAGCAGTTCGGGAATCAGCTCAGTCAAGCGAATAAATCTCTGAACCTGCCTTTGACTCTCTCCTGCTTGATTTGCAACCAGCTGAATTGATGTCTGCGACTTCTCGCCAACTTGGCGAGAAGTTAAATCTGAGCGTTCTCCCTGATGCTTCATAGCCTCCAACTTCATTTTATAGGCAAAGGCCTCTCACTTGGAAGCAGGCTTTCTCGTTGCAGGTTGCTGTCAACCATAATAATTGTGGCAGCGTCATCGTCCAGATCACGGACAATTACCGGCATGGTCTTTTTTTCTGCCAGTTCACTTGCTCTGTGCCGTCTGTGTCCGGCCACCAGTTCATAACCACCCTCCGGGTCAGGGCGGGCAATTGCTGGAACCAGCACACCATACTGCTTGATACTGTCTGCGGTTTCCATCATTGCTTCGTCATCCTTGACTTTGAATGGATGCCCTTTGAACGGGTGCAGTTCCGACAACGGGATTTCTACTACTTTTTCTCTCTGAGCATCGGCACGGCTCTCCTCCGTAGAAAACAGATCATCTACCGATGCCAGCTCTACTTTTTTCGCGCTGCTTTTCAAGTTTCAACACCTCCTTCGTCAGATTTCGATACCCCTCTGCCACCTTGCCGCCAGGGTCATGGGCGAAAATACTTTTTCCCTCTGCGCTAATTTCCTTTGCCCGGACAGAATGGGGGATTTCCGTTCCAAAGACTTTGATTTTACTTCCATAGGTGTCCCGCAGCAAAGCAGCAATCTCTTTTGCAAAGTTGGTGCGGTTATCCACCATCGTCAGCAGGATACCGTCAATCTGGAGCTTTGGATTGATCTGCCGTTTCACCTTACTGACCGTAGATAGAAGCTGTTCCAGTCCTTTGGCGGGCAGATACTCTGCCTGAACGGGAATAATGATCCTATTCGCAGCGGCAGCGCATTAACTGTGAGCATACCAAGGGAGGGCTGGCAGTCGATGAGGATATGGGAATATTGTCCCTTCAGTGTGTCCAGGTATTGCCGTAAAATTGTTTCACGGCTCATGGCGTTTACCAGAGAAACCTCCATACCGGAAAGCTGAATATCCGCAGGCATCAGGTCAACGCCTTCTGCATGATGCAGAATACCTTCTCCGGGGCGTATAGGCTGATCCATCAGAATTTTGCCCATTGCATCCGAAATGGCAGCTTGTAAATGGCAGGCTTGTCCCCGTGGCCAGACCTTTCCCAAGTTCGCACAGGTTGTTGTTTTGCCAACGCCGCCTTTCTGGTTGGCGATGGCGATGATTTGTGTGTTCATGATTTGTTTCTGGAAATAGAAAAAGCCGCCACTTCAAAATTAACAGCAGTGAAGTGACGGCTGAGTTCCTGAATTGTTTATACTGTGTGCATCAAATTCATATTCAATTATTCAAATTAGCTCAAACTTGCCAAACTGCCACAGCCAAAAAACGAGGGGAAGGAGGGCTGAAAAGCACCCCAAAAATCGGCTCTCGGTTAACCACTTTGGGTCCCCTTTTTAGCCAGTTAACGATGTGCACGAGCGATTCCGTGACGGATTGCTCCGGCCTGTCCTGTGTATCCACCACCACGAACGTTAACTAAAACGTCGAACTTGTCAACTGTCTCAGTTGCAACTAATGGCTGGCGAACAACTACCTTTAATGTCTCAAGACCAAGGTACTCATCGATATCTCTTTTATTGATTGTAATCTTTCCTGTTCCAGGTACTAAATATACTCTAGCAACAGATGATTTTCTTCTTCCTGTTCCGTAATACTTTGTAGTAGCCAATTTACTTTACCTCCTATTAAAACTCTAATGTCTCAGGCTTCTGAGCTGCATGTTTGTGATCTGGTCCAGCGTATACGAATAACTTTGTATACATCTGACGTCCAAGAGGTCCCTTTGGAAGCATTCCCTTTACAGCGTACTCGATAACGCGCTCTGGGTGCTTGTTCATCATCTCTCTTAATGTTGTCTCTTTCATACCACCGATATAATCTGAGTGATGATAGTAAATCTTCTGGTCTAATTTCTTACCAGTAACCTTAACCTTGTCAGCATTGACAACGATTACATAATCACCTGTGTCAATGTGTGGTGTAAAGATTGCTTTATTCTTTCCTCTTAATACTTTAGCAACTTCTGATGCTAAACGTCCTAATGTCTTACCTTCAGCGTCTACTACGTACCATTTTCTGTCGATTGTAGCAGGACTAGCCATAAATGTTTTCATCGGTTTTCCTCCTTAAATGATTCGATTACTTTTAATGCCGATGCCTCTTGAAATCGCGTATGTCCGGACGCCACTTCCTTTTTGACATCTTATAGTCCTCTGTTCCATCTCAGATGACTATCATTATCTATACTAAATGGTTGCCGGGGCTTTGGCTTCCATTTATCTACTTTTACAGACCTAGATATTATACTTGCGTAACCGACTGTTGTCAAGTGTTTTTCACCCTTATTTTCGGCTTTTTCTTTAAGCTTTTTCTTTAAGCTATTTCTTGAAACTTTTCCTTTAAGTTTTTCTTTATGTTTATACTTTTTTTAAAACTGCATATATACAAAATCAGCCGGATTCACTCCCGGTCCGTAGTATCCGAATATTATTACTATAAAGATGCCAAGATATATTATCGCCCAGCGAAGCGGCAGCTTCCTTGAAAGTATGAAATCGCGCATGTCGAGCTTTTTATTTTCCTCAACGAAGCTGATAAAGAACCAAAGCAGCGTACATATTATAAGTAAAAGTATATCGTACTCGTCCAGTCCGCATGCTCCTAGATTTAAAATGATGTTGTTTATTCCAAGCTCGCTGATATGGAAATCCGTGACTGATTTAAAAAGCATATGAAATGCTGTCGACGCATTTTCTGCTATGTCAAAATAGTAGCCTACCAGTATGAGCATAAAGGTCCAAAGCACTGATACAATTGTCGCAAATATACCCTTTTCCCTTAGGCCGGTCAGCTTAAAAAAGCCGCCTGCCACCTTTTTGTTTACCGGAGCAAAAAGCTCTGCAAGCATGATGACAATGCCGTTCCAGAGTCCGAAATACAGGTATTTCATATTGGCACCGTGCCATACTCCGATGACGATAAATGTGATGACACTCGCGATGCAGCCCGGCAGCACCTTACTGATATGCGCGCCAAATCTCGGCTTTAGCCATTTGCCAAAGTTCAGGAAACGCTTTGAGATTGAAAGCGGGTAGAAGATATAGTTTCTGCACCAGTCTCCCAAAGTCATATGCCAACGGTGCCAGTACTCAGTGAGCGAGCGCGAAAAATACGGATGATTGAAGTTTGTTGACATCGTTATGCCAAACATCTCCGCAATACCGCGCACTATATCGATTCCTCCCGAGAAATCCGCATATAGCTGCAGCGCATACACTACTGCCGCAAAAAATACATAGGTGCCCGAAAAATCCATCGGCTTATCCATCACAAAATTGATGATATTTACCGCGCGGTCTGCTATCACAAGCTTTTTCATGACTCCCCAGAGCACCAGAAGCGCACCCTTTTGCAGATTTTCAAGTCTCAGGGAATGTCCCTCGTAAAGCTGTCCCGCAAGCTTATCATATATCGCAATCGGTCCCTGTATGATCTGAGGGAAAAATGATACAAACAGTGCTACCTTAAGGAAATTCTTTTCAGGCTCGACAATTTCCCTGTATACATCCATCACATAGCCCATGGACTGGAAGGTGTAAAAGGATATGCCAAGCGGAAGCAAAAGTCCAAGTTCGCCCGCATATGGTATATATTTAAGGAATGCCAGATGCCGAAATTGCAAAGCAGCGCAAAAAGCATGACTGCCACTCTCTTTTTTCTGCCCTTTTCCTTGTATTCCTTTCTGGTCTGCCTGTCCCAGTCCTCCTTATGGCTTTTTACGATGGCATTCTGCTCCTTTAACAGCTTATCAATCCATATTGTTGAGCCATAGGTGGTGCATATTGTGAAAATGATAAAAAGCACATACCACTTACATATAATCACATAGTATGCCATGCTTCCCGCCAGAAGCACATACCAGCGGTATTTCTTCGGAAAGCAATAATATAGTACAAGCAACACGATTACAAATATCGCATATTTTAATGAAATGAGTTCCATTTTATTTACTCCAAATCTATTTTCTAAAGTAATACTGCCAGACATACTTTAATTAACAGGCAGTATTTATTTTAAAGTCCATACAATATCATGCTATTTTTTAACCGGGGTATCTAACTCCTTTGCAGGCTTTGCATCGTTGTTCGTATCTGCTACCTTATTTGTCGCAAGGCTTGACGAAAAATTATAAGGCAGATAAACGGACATCTCAAAATAATGATTGCCCAGACTCAGATCCGTATCCTTTGCGCAGGCACTTATCACCTTGTCAGCGCGCCTTGCGCACTCGCCCCATGCACTCTGAAGCTCCGGTGAGTGTTCTGCATTAAGCCTGTAATTATCAGACAGATATTTTCCCATAAATGCAGTGAATTTGAGGCTTCCATTTATATTCAGGTGCTCTGAATTGTAGAAATCATCCCTACTATTTATTCCGATAAGTTCCTTATCGCCTTCAAAGCTCACAAAATCATAGCCATAAGACTCCACCAGCTCCTTCACGTCGCAAAGCACCTGTGGATTCTTTACCTTCTTCTCATGAGGGAACCTCGCAAAAAGCACCTTTTCCACCCCCTGTGCTTTACAATACTCAAGCAGATCAGTCATATACGCTCTGCTCTTGTCGGTAAAATAGAGCTTTTTCTGCTTGCCTGATGGACAATCGGAATATTTTGCAATAGATGAAAATCCCTTCATGCATGATGTTTTTGCAAAATACATTCCAACTCTTGTGGCAAAGGTGTGTGCACATTTGTCAATATCCTTCCAATTGCTGTGATATAGCTTTAAAGGGTTTCTAAAGTTGTCCTGCTCATCCTTTGGCACAATCTCTTGTATTGTATCAAGCCTGTTTTCCTCATTATGGATATTGTCTATCCAGCTATGCAGCTTTACCGTCCTGTCGTAATAGCTGTCATTTTGTAAAAAGCCATTCACTTCAAAAACCACAACCTTCGGATGCTGTCTGGTGAGAGCTTCTCTGAGCATAGATTTGTACAGACTGCCGGGCACTCCAGATACCCCAAGTGAGTATGATGTGTATCCATAATTCTTCCAGGCCTCGGTTGCACTGTAATCAGCGTATACCTCACTGGCTCCTATCATCATCACATCAATTGTGTTCTTCGGCTCCTTATAAAAGCCCTCTATAGTCGCAATATTGACAGCATCTGTCATCTTAAAAAATGTCGAGACAAACGAAAACAGCACGACAAATACCAAAGCAAACGCTCCTATACGGATTACCTTACGGTGTCTGCCTTTTCCTTCGTCTGTGCTGTTTATGGCTTTGTTTTTTATAATTTTCTCTTTTGCTTTTGTAATTCTCATAACCGTCTTCATCTCCAAGCTTCTTTTTGCCGTACCGTGTATTAACAGTAACGACATTATAACCTATTATTGAAGCTAAAAACGGATATTCCAAAAATCTTAATATAATATTAAAAATCTAAAGCTGTTACTCGTACTTGAGTCCTATCATTGTAAGCCCATGTGCCGGGGCTGTAGGACCTGCTGCTGCCCTGTCTGTTGTGGCTATTATGCCATTCATCGCATCTGCCGGCATATCGCTTCCACCTATCTTCACAAGTGTTCCTGCGATTATGCGCACCATATTGTATAAAAAGCCGTTTCCTGTCACACGTATTGTGATGATGTCACCGGCCTTTGACACCGTACAGTCATATATCGTGCGGACTGTGGTCTGTGCCTGCGAGTTTGCCGAGCAGAAGCTTGCAAAATCATGCTCTCCTATAAGATATTTTGCAGCCTCACTCATCTTTTCTGTGTCAAGCGGATAATGATAGAAATATGTGTCAAGCCTGCGTGTCGGATTTCTGAACCTCGCATTTAATATGCGGTATTCATAGGTTTTACGGCTCTTTGAGAAGCGTGGATGAAAATCATCGCTTACCTCACAGGAATCGACCACCACTATATCCTCCGGCAGCTTCTGATTCAGTGCATACGATATCTTTTCCGCCGGCATGCGGGTATTGGTGTCAAACATACACACATTTCCAAGTGAATGCACTCCTGCATCGGTGCGGCTTGCTCCTGTCACCTTTATATCCTCCTTTAACAGGCGGCTCAGGTGCTCGTTTAATACCTGCTCAATTGTTATGCCGTTTGGCTGTATCTGCCAGCCGCAGTAATTTGTGCCATCGTAGGCTACAATCATTTTTACACGCATATATCTCTCCTGTTATGGCTGCACTATCTATTTCACTATCTGAAAATAAGATTGCCCAGATTCACCGGCAGAAGGATTCTAAGCACTATCACAACCGCTAAAAAAGCAAATATGAAAAGATATGCTATTTTATCATCCTTTTCATATACGAGCGGCTTCATCTTTGTCCTGCCCTCTCCACCATTGTAGCATCTGGCTTCCATGGCCATTGCGAGGTCATCCGCACGCCTGAATGCCGATACGAAAAGCGGTACTAAAAGAGGCACCATGCTCTTTGCTCTTTTTATGATATTTCCATGCTCAAAATCAGCTCCTCTTGCCATCTGTGCTTTCATTATTTTGTCCGTCTCCTCAATAAGGATTGGAATAAAACGAAGCGCTATCGACATCATCATGGCTATCGCATGCACCGGAACATGTATTTTGTTTAAAAAGCCCAGTGATTTCTCAAGACCGTCCGTGAGCTGGTTTGGTGTGGTGGTGAGTGTCATGAGCGAGGTTCCTATAATGAGCAGCACAAGTCGTATCATCATGGTTGCTGCATTTATCAGTCCGGTGTCAGAAATGTGCAGTATACCGTACTCCCAGATTGTGTACTCTCCCTGTGTGAAAAACACGCTGAAGCATGCTGTAAAAAGCAACAGTATTATAATGGATTTGAGTCCCTTTACCATGAACTTAAAGGGCACCTTCGAAATCTTTATAACTGCGGCAAGCGCGGCAACTATAAACAGCACACCGGCTATTCCCTTGTAGGAAAACAGCGCAATAATATATATAAGTGTTGCGAAAAGCTTTACTCTTGGGTCCAGTTTATGTATTGGCGACTGAGCCGGATAATACTGGCCTATGGTAATATCACGAATCATTTTTGTATTCCTTCCTCATAATTTGTATCAAAATGTCAGCATTGGTGAGCTATTTAAAGGCTCTTAGTATTGAGTCCCTCGCCTCCGCAACTGTCGTCGCCGAAAGGTCAACTGGTATGCCCTTTTCCACCAGATCATGCATCAGATATGTGACCTGCGGTGCTGCAAGTCCGACTGCCTCGAGCTCCTTGTAGTGTGAGAATACCTCCTTCGGCACTCCGTCAAACATCACCTCTCCTGAATTCATAACAATGATGCGGTCCACATACTCCGCAACATCCTCCATGCTGTGTGATACGAGTATGATTGTAATACCCAGATCCTTTTTCATCTGTAAAAGTAGTCCCAGTATCTCATCTCTGCCCGCAGGATCCAGTCCCGCTGTCGGCTCGTCGAGTATGAGTACGTCAGGGTGCATTGCAAGTACTCCAGCTATGGCTACACGCCTTTTTTGTCCTCCGGACAAATCAAACGGCGGCTGATAGTAGAGATCCTCCGGAAAATGTACATTCTGCAGTGCCTCATAGGCTCTTAGCTCCACTGTTTTTCTATCGAGCCCCTGATTTTTCGGTCCAAAGCATACATCCTCAAAGTTGGTTGTCTCAAAAAGCTGATGCTCCGGATACTGGAACACCATCCCCACCTTGTGACGCAGCTTGCTTAAATCATAATCATTGTCATATATATCCTGTCCATTGTAGTATATATGACCGCTTGTCGCCTTCAAAAGGCCGTTCATATGCTGGATAAGTGTGGATTTTCCCGAACCGGTGTGACCGATTATTCCAATAAACTCTCCATCATTTATCTCAAGGCTTACATCCTTAAGTGCCTGCACCTTGTAGGCTGAGTCGGCACTGTAGCAATAGTTTATGTGATCTAGAATTATTGACATATTTTCTCCCGCCTATCTGTTTTTCAGCGCAACAAGCGCATTTACAAGTTCTTCTCTCGTCAGGATTCCATCAGGGATATCGAGCCCTGCCTTTTTGAGCTCATCGGCTACCAGTGTCACCTGCGGCACATCAAGCCTGTGCTCCTTCAGCTCGTCCACCCTTGAAAAAATCTCACGCGGTGTGCCGTCCATGACCACCTTGCCCTTTTCCATGACATAGACATGGTCTGCGCCGACCACCTCCTCCATGTAATGGGTGATGAGAATGATGGTCACGCCCTTTTTCTTATTGAGCTCATGGGCTGTGGCTATGACCTCCTTGCGGCCGTTTGGGTCAAGCATGGCTGTAGGCTCGTCAAATACTATGCATTTTGGCTCCATTGCCACAACTCCCGCGATTGCCACACGCTGCTTCTGTCCTCCGGAGAGCTTGTTCGGTGAATGTGTGCGGTACTTTGTCATACCGACAGCCCTTAGTGCATAGTCCACGCGCTGCCAGATTTCATCTGTCGGCACACCGATATTCTCAGGTCCAAAGCCCACATCCTCCTCCACGACATTGGCGATAATCTGATTGTCGGGATTCTGGAAAACCATACCTGCACTTTTCCTGACAGGTATGACATTCTCTTCCTTTGACACATCCATGCCATCCACCCATATGGTGCCGTCGCTCGGCGCAAGAAGTGCATTGATATGCTTTGCAAGAGTTGATTTTCCTGAACCATTGTGACCGAGGATTGCAATAAACTGTCCCTCTTTTATGTCGAGGTTTACGTTGTCGAGTGCTGTAGTGATTGACTCTACATTGCCTTCCTCGTCTCTTCGTATAAATTCATGTACTAATTTGCTTGTTTTAATTATGCCCATTTCTTTTTCCTAAAAATCTACCGTATTTACAATTATCATAGCTGTTAAAGCCCAAATAGCTGCCAAAAATATGCGCTTTGCCGCTTGATTTAGTCATCCCAGCTCAGGTGATGAAGCTCTCCCTCAAGCCTCATATGATCAAAATTATTCTGTCTCAATGCCTCGTAGAGCACGATAGCTACTGAATTTGACAAATTAAGTGACCTTGTCTCACCTATCATCGGTATCCTGATGCACTCATCCGGATGCTCCTTTAGTATCTCCTCCGGAATGCCTGCGCTTTCCTTGCCAAACATAATATAGCAGTCTGGCTCAAAATGAGCATCAGAGTACACATGTCTGCCCTTTGTTGTCGCATAATATATCTTTGCGCCCGGATTTCTCTCAAGGAAATCCTCCCAGTCCACATATGTGGTGACGTCGAGGTCCTTCCAGTAATCCATTCCGGCTCTCTTTAGTGCCTTCTCTGAAAGTGAAAATCCAAGCGGCTCTATAAGATGAAGCCTCGTGCCTGTCGCGACGCAGGTTCTTCCGATATTTCCTGTATTTGCCGGAATTTCCGGCTCATGTAACACTATGTTCAGCTTTGCCATTTTGTCTCCTGTCAATTTAAACTATTTATTGTCCATCCCGGCGCGAAGCTCTGTGACAAACTCCTCAATGCGGCCGAGCGCCTCCTTTAAATCATCAAGCGAATATGCATATGATATACGTAAAAAGCCCTCACCGCACTCTCCGAATGCAGTTCCCGGAACCACGGCAATCTTCTTGCTGTTTAGAAGCTTTGTGGCAAACTCATCGGATGTCATGCCAAACTCCTTGATGCTTGGGAACGCATAAAAGGCCCCGAAAGGCTCAAAGCACTTAAGCCCCATCTCCTTAAAGCGGTGAAGCACATAGCGTCTGCGGCCGTTGTATTCCTCCCTCATCTGTGCAACATCCTCATCGCCGTTTTTCATAGCCTCGACAGCTGCATACTGGCTCGTGGTCGGCGCACACATGATTGCAAACTGATGAATCTTTAGCATCTGCTTTAAAATGGTCTCAGGTGCACACGCATATCCAAGCCTCCAGCCTGTCATGGCATAAGCCTTGGAAAAACCGTTTATGAGCACTGTGCGCTCCTTCATTCCAGGAAACGATGCTATAGATACATGCTTATCCACATATGTAAGCTCCGAATAAATCTCGTCACTTATCACAAACAGATCATGCTCCTTAACCACCTGAACGATTGCTTCAAGGTCTGCTTTTTCCATGATAGCGCCTGTAGGGTTATTAGGGAAAGGCATGATAAGTATCTTTGTCTTTGGAGTGATAACAGCCTCAAGCTCCTCGGCTGTCAGCCTGAAATCATTTTCCTCCTTGAGCTCCACAATCACAGGTGTGCCACCTGCCAAAACAGTACATGGCACATATGAAACATAGCTTGGCTGTGGGATAATCACCTCATCTCCCGCATCGAGCATGGCGCGCAGTGCGATATCTATAGCCTCGCTGCCACCGACAGTTACCATGATTTCTTTGTTGTAATCATATGTCATGCCGTATCTTCTGTCGAGATATCTTGCAATCTCAACCTTTAACTCCTTGAGTCCGGCATTTGAGGTGTAGAAGGTGCGTCCCTTTTCAAGGGAATATATGCCCTCATCCCTGATATGCCACGGTGTGTCAAAATCAGGCTCACCTACTCCGAGCGAAATCGCATCCTTCATCTCACTCACTATATCAAAAAACTTACGGATGCCCGATGGCTGGATAGTCTTTATTGTACTGGATAAAGGGTCTCTCATTATGACATAATTCCCCTTTCATCGGATTTGACAGGTGCCGCCATGATAGTTCCATGGTCCTTGTATTTCTTCAGAATAAAGTTTGTCTTTGTCGAAAGCACCTGATCCAGTGTAGAAAGCTTATCTGTCACAAACTGTGATACCTCGCGCAGAGTCTTGCCCTCGAGTGTGACCATGAGGTCGAAGCCGCCTGAGATAAGGTATACAGACTTCACCTCAGGATAGTTGTATATACGCTCGGCAATCTTGTCGAAGCCCATGCCGCGCTGTGGTGTCACTCTGACCTCTATCATGGCTGTGACCTTCTCAAGGCCTGCCTTGTCCCAGTCAATCAGTGTGTGATATCCGCAGATGACATTCTCCTGCTCCATAGCAGCAATCTCGTTTGCCACACTTGCCTCATCCACACCAAGCATGATTGCAAGCTCCTTCAGGTTTATCCTGCTGTTTTTCTCTATAAATGTTAATATTTTTTCTCTCATGATATATATTCTCCTGATTCAAATATATTAGTTGAAAACCTTGTATATCTCGTCAGTCTGGGCAGTCTCCAAAAATCGTCTCTCCTCGCCGGAAATCAGCACTCTGTCGTTTGAATCGGTTGTGGCACCGACTATAACAGCATTTTGTCCTGTTTTCTCAAGCTCTCTGACCACGCGGGTACCATCTGCAGCTATGATTATCAGACTTCCTCCTGACAAAAGCTTATACGGGTTTATATCAAAAAATTCACTTATTTCAATCGTATCCTGCCTGATAGGGAGCTTCTTTAAATCGATGTCAAGACCAATTCCCGAAGCCTCTGCCATATCCCAGAGTGCTCCAAAGATGCCTCCCTGCGAAGCGTCATGGATTGCCGCCACACCGGCGCCAATCGCGGATGCAGCCTCCATTGCGGTGGAAATATGGTCTATATATGCTGCTGATTTATCTATAAATGCCTTGGAAAATCTCGTTTCAAGTTCGGCTCTTTTCTCATTTGCAAGAATTGCGGTGCCCTCAAGCCCCACATAGCCTGTCACTATTACGTCCATGCCCGGTGCTGCTGCCGATGATGGTGTAAGTGCCTGCTCATATGCCTCACCTATTGCTGTAACTGTCACCACGATATTCTTCACCGCACGGCTCACCTGTGTATGTCCGCCAAGCACCACAATGCCTGCTTCCTCACATACAGCATCAATCGCTCTCACTGTCTCGCGAAGCACGGCTTCGTTTTCTGTGGTAGGTACAAGCAGTGCCAGCTCTATCCCAACAGGACTTGCCCCCATGGCATAAATATTGTTCAATGCATCATAAACTGCACAGTTAGCACGCACATGCTTATCCGATACATCAAGCATGAACGTCTGAGTAGCAGTAACTAACCTGGTTTGGCCGCCTGCCTGCATGGAAATCACCGCACAGTCCTCACCTACTGCCGGTTTAAAAAGTATTCTGTCGCTTTTAGTATGAAGTTGTTTTAAGACAGAGCGCTTTAAAACCGACTCTGATATTTTACCGTTTTTCATGTGTTTTCCTGTTCCTAATAATAATATGTTTTGTATACTGTTACAGCCCGGTGCATTGATTGCAAATAACTACATCAGAAACAACTACCTGCTGGCATTTACTGCGTCTGTCCTGCCGGCTGCTGTGTCTGGGTGCCCTGTGCCTGCCCTGCTGCATTCTGGTCTGTCGTCTGCGTCTGGGTGCCCTGTGCCTGCCCTGCTGCATTCGGATCTGTAGTCTGGGTCTGCGCGCCCTGTGTCTGACCTGCTGCATTCGGGTCTGTCGTCTGTGTCTGCGCTGCCTGTGCCGCTGCTGCCGCAGATGCAGCAATAGATTTAACCGAGCCCTCATCATTAGCCGCTGCCGCCGCCTGAAGCTGCGCAACAACCTCCGCTGATGCTCCTGCCGTACCAACCGTCACGATTTTTGGTGATGACTTGTACTTGCTGTTGTTGAATACCTCATCGCTCTGCACTGTTCCATCAACTGTGACCGTCTTCCATAGCCTTGCGGTCACTCCCTTGTGTGCAGACTGCTCGGTGTTGAAATAACCGACCGGCTGACCTGCATCAAAATTAAACTGCGTGACCGGATCCTCCTCGGAAAGTGTCTCACTCCTGAAGGAAATTTCCCTGTTTGCCGGTCTCGTCTCCACTCCGTACACATTGAAGGTGATGACTCCACCACTGCAATAGCCCTCTATATACACCGGATTGTCCAGATTATTTTTAAACTTAAGATCCTTGTAGGTTCCTGCAATTGCCGCATCGTCAGATGGCTTTACATAGCTTACTATCATGGAATGGTTGTAGCGCTGCACTATGTCAAGCTCAGCCCTTATAACCGCATTGTAGAGAGTGGTCGCAACCTGACACACACCTCCACCTACCGAGTCAACTACCTGACCGTTCTCATATGCGCCTGCTATCTGATAGCCGTTGTCAGTTGTGATAGGGCTGATAGCCTCGTAAACCGAGAACTGCTCACCCGGATATATGACACTGCCGTTTATCAGGCTGCACGCGTTCTTTACATTGGTTGCACGCCCTGCTGCCGAGCTGCTGAAATCTGTAGAAAAGCCTCCCAGATTATCCTTAATCTTTGAGAGCTCCTCCTTTGAGCCCCTCGGCTGGACCGTATTTGTGACCAGCTCTATCTCATTCGCCGAACCATTCCAGCTATTCTGCAAAAAATCATTTATGGCATAGACAGATTTTACCACATCGACCTCTTTGCCTTCCTGTCCCGGGACAAAATCGAAGCTGTCGCCGTTTCTCTGCAGCGAATTGTTAACTGCCTTTATATTGAGCTCGTCGCTCTTGTCATAAATCATATTTGCAGTCTTTTGTTTATCAACCGACAGATACATATTGACGGCAACATTGCCCTTTTTGAGCTCCTCTGACTCCACAAATCTGTCAATCAGGCTGCCCTCATGGCACACTGAAAGAGCATCGTCCACCGCTGCATCAGTGTCCGCCGAAACAGACATTTCCTGTGCTGTTGCATCAAATGAACCATTGGCACCCTTTAATGAAAAGGATGTATCCTTTATGCTGTCAACATAGGCATCAACTGTTTTTTTTGCTTCTTCCTTTGTCATACCGCCTACATCCACACTGCCAATGCACACACCCTCTGTAATCGTCTGTACCTTTGCCTTCTTTGTGCCTGACGAACCGCTTGCATATGCACTTACCATGCCTGATGCTGCCACAAGCACAAATGCCATTGTACCCAGTAATAATGCTTTTTTATTAATCTTCATTTCCGCTTCCTTTTCCTGAGGCTGTTAAAAGCGCCCCTGTCATCGCTTAACTGAACTGCATTTTATATCATATTATCATATTTTTTCCATATTTCAAGAAAAGCTATACAAGACTTGACACAAATGTTGTCACGAGCATCGCTGCTATAACCACTATTATCACTATAGCAACCACCTTCTGATTTCTTTTTTTATTAAAATCGTACATACTATTCACCTCTGTTCAAAAATGAGTTATACTATTTTCATATATGAGAAAGGATTTTCCAACATATGATTCCAATTTGTCTAATTTTATTCATTTTATTTATTGCAGTGATTACTTTTGCCATAAAGAGGGCTGATTCTGCCCAGGCAAAAGTCACCGAGGAGTTCTGGGAAAAGGAGCGTAAGGCCAACTCAACCCTCCGCGGAGATACCACTGACCTGTGTTATATTACCATACCGGAAAAGTTTTTTCCATTAAATAATGATAAAATAAATGATTTAAGGGATAAAACCCTTGTCAATCTCACCGGAATGACAAACACTGATTTAAAGCTTAAATATGGCATTCTCAATTTTAAAAAACTGTCTGAATATGATGATAATTTCACGAAATTTGTTTCAATGCTGCCGGACTATTACAATAGGCTTAAGGAGGCAGGCTATGAATCGCTAGGTAATGAACTGCTTGAGCTTGCAGTGGAGCAGGGTGCCGATTCAAAGAACGTATACAGTCTGTTAGCCAATGCCTTCATCAGCATGTCAAAAGCTGATCGGCTTGCAGAGCTTATTGAGAAAGCAAAACAGCTTAATTCTCTTTCAAGGGATGGAATCGTTTCTATGCTTGAGAGCCTACAGGCTGATGCCGCCCCGGCCGGTAATTAATTTGCGTTATAGCTTATTGTATTATAACTTATTGTATTGAAACTTATTCCGAGCCATCCTCACACCTATTAATGTACTTACTGCGATATTCATCGTACAGCCTTGAGGCCTGACTTCTGGTCAGGTTGTCCCACGATATGACATCTGCTATTCCATACTCAGTCATCAGCTCCTTTAGCTGTCTGACCTGATGTGCTGTGGCAGGTGTCTGTTTTTTTGCCTTGTATACAAGTGGCTTTGACTCCACCGGCTCTCCCTTTTCATCCATCAGTGCAAGCAGCTTTTCAAATATCTGCTTTGTCTCTATCGCATCATCGAGCGCCCTGTGCGCATTTTCCCTGCTCACATCAAAATACTCACACAAATCTTCCAGCTTCTTTGACTGCTCCGCAGGCAGACATTTTCTGGCTATTTTCAGAGTATCATATGCATTCAGCGAAAGGGTTCGCTTGTGATTTACCGCCCACTGCTTTAAAAAGCTGTAATCAAAGGTCACATTCTGCCCGAGTATGATATCATCTCCGATAAAATCAAGCAGGTTATCCACAGCCACGTCCATATCTGCCGCGTTTTCCACATCACTGTCGGTAATTCCCGTTAATTCCTGCACACGCTGTGGAATATGCTGCTTCGGATTTACCAGTGTGGATATCGTATCCACTATCTCGCCGCCCCTCACACGTGCCGCACCTATCTCTATTATCTTGTCATTTTTAGCTGAAAGACCTGTCATTTCCAGGTCAATCACCGTGTAATTTTTTATATTATCTATGTTGCTCATTTTTCTTAGTCTGTAAACCTTTCCGGCTTTTAACACTATAGTCATTTCACGTTACTGCTATTTTATATACTCCGCTATAGCCATATCGCGTTACTGCTATTTTATATACTCCGCTATAGCCATATCGCGTTACTGTTATTTTATATACTCCACCAGCGCCTGGTGATCAAGCGGGTCTCTCATGTCGTAGTGGAAAAGCGCCCACACCGGCTCCTTATGATACTTTGGCAGTTCATCCAGCTTGCGCGTGTGCTTGTCAGGAAAAATATAGTGGAACGGCTCCACATGCGACAGCTTTCCATTTTTACAGTATGCATGTGTCATATGCTTGAAGCTTCCTATATCTGTGGCCCACCTCGGGCGGCTCTTGCAGTTCTCACGATAGTACAAATCAAAGATGAGTGACTCCTGAATCATGCTGTAAATCTGCGCATTTTCATCAAAATCAGTATTATCTCTATCTATGGCATTTTCGTCGAAATCAGTATTATCTCTATCTCCGGCATTTTCGGATAATACCACAGAAGTCATAGCATCGCTGTCACAGCCGTGCAGGTATAAAGCCAGAAATTCAAGCAGTATCTCACACCTTCTGATGCGCGAATGGCTCATTCCAAAATAGCCGTTTGCCTCATAAAAATCTCCAAGCTCCTGAAAAAACTCAAACGCACTGTCAAAGATACACTCCATGAGCTTCATCGTAATCTCAAACTGTCCGCTGTTGTAATACACCTCAAGCATCTCCTCGACGCGCTTAATCTTTATCACATCATCAAACGAAAGCCATTTTGTGGACATAACCTCATATGGTGGCTTGTCATGGTACACAATACCATATTCCGCGGCATGCTCAAACATGTACGAGCCCTTGAGTACCTTTAAGAATCCAAGCTGCAGCTGGTTTGGCTTAAGCTCATAAATCTCATCAAAGGAACGCCCAAAGCTGTCATAGTCCTCGTATGGCAGCCCTGCAATCAGGTCCAGATGCTCATGGATATTGTTGCCGCTTTGAATGAGCTTCACAACCTCCTTAAGCCTCTCAAGCTTCATAGTCCTGTGAATCTCCTTAATCGTGACCTCATTGGTGGACTGCACACCGATTTCAAGCTGTATCAGCCCCGGCCTCATATCAGAAATCAGCTCAAGCTCCTCCTGATTCAGCAGATCCGCCGATATCTCAAAGTGAAAGTTTGTCACACCATTGTCATTCGCCTTTATAAAGCGCCACAGCTCCATGGCATGAGCATGATTGCAGTTGAAGGTTCTGTCCACAAACTTAATCTGAGGCACCTTCTGGTCTATGAAAAACTTAAGCTCCCTTTTGACAATCTCAGTATCCCTGAAACGCAGTGTCTTATCCACCGATGACAGGCAATAGCTACACGAAAACGGGCATCCCCTGCTGCTCTCGTAGTAGATGATGCGGTTTGAAAAATCATCAAGCGTATCATAGCAGAATGGAATTTCACTCATGTTTTTGATTGGGCGTGGACTTGTGAATACTATTTCATCCGCTTTGCAGCCTGCGTTGTTCACACTTGTTCTATTACTTGTACTATTACCTGTGCTGTTTTTTCTGAAAGCAATGCCTGCAATATCACTCAGCTTTCTTTTATGCGCATAGTAACCACACAGCTCTCTAAAGGTATCCTCACCCTCGCCTATCATCACACCGTCTATGTATGGATTTTCCCGCAGAAATGCCTCCACCTCGTAAGACACCTCAGGGCCTCCAACCCATATCGGCACTGACGGACAAAGCTTTTTATACTCGCGTGCAATATCAGTCACATAATCAATATTCCATATATAGCACGAAAAACAAAGTACGTCGGGCTTTCTCTTATAAAGCTCCTCAAGAATGTAATCCTTCTGATTGTTTATCGTGTATTCTGCAAGCTCCACAGCATCCCTGTACTCCCCGGCACAGGCGCGCAGTGAGTAAACTGCGAGGTTTGAATGTATGTATTTTGCATTGATTGCTGTCAGTAAAATATTCATGGTTTCTCCTTAAAAAATGACCCTTGAATGTAGACTTTATGCCACATTCAAAGGTCTGCTTCGTATTATTGCAGCATCCGTTCAATTTTATTTTTTTAACGGCTGCATTGGTACAAATTCAATTTTCAACTGCATCCCCATTCCATGCGCAAGCCTCTTTAAAAGTTTCAAAGATGGATTTCTTGTACCATTCTCAAGCTTACTAATATCCGCCTGATCAATGCCTGTACGTGCCGCAAGCTCTTTTTGAGTCAAATTATTTTTAATGCGCGCATCTATCATAGCCCTTATAACATCCATCTCAGGCTGAAGATCGTCCCACTCTTTTTTTACGTCAGGATTTTTAAGCTGCTCCTGTAAATAATCATCATATCTCATATTATTTACCATGCCTTTCTATATAATCTCTTCTATATTTCTTAGCCTTTTCAATTTCACCAGCCGGTGTCCTCTGAGTTTTTTTAATGAATCCATGTGTCAGTACTATTCTTCCTTCATAATAGAAAAAATATAATACTCTCGAAATATCTGTTCCTACCTTAGCTCGCAATTCAAAAATCCCATAACGCTTCTCCATTGTTCTCACAAAATATTATATGGTATTTTTACCATATTGTCGAATCAGTTACTTTAATTTACATAGTCATATTAACAAGTCTGTCATACATGCCGCTTGCAAACAGCACCATCATGCCAATCGTGCAGATTACCGACAGCACAAATCCTATTATCGATGTAATCATACCGGCAGTTGCTATTGTATTGTTATACTGCTTTGCCTTTTTTGACATTTTGGAAGCAAGCATGCCGACAATTCCAAGTCCCATCAGATATCCAAAAAACGAGAAAATAATACTGCAAATACCAAGCACCAGTGAAACAACTGCAAGCTTAGCGCCCTCCCTCTCGTCATCTATGATAGTCTCATTGTTATAGAGCATCTCAAGACGGATACGCCTTGATTTACGCAGCATAACAAGCATAGGAATACCGAGCACGATAAAAGCGACACAGTTCATTGCCGAAAACTCATTAATCCTGTCGGCCACTCCGCCTCCCTCAAATATTCCAGATGATAAAAGTCCTCCCATATCTACAACAGTATGGAAAATGGCAAGCATCCAGAAATTGCGTGTAGACGCGTATATCATGCAAAACAGCACACCCATGAGACCTGCTGAAATAACCTGTATCAGACAACTGCTGAACTTAACCCCTGCGCCCATATTGGAAAAATGCATCAATCCAAACAGTACGCCTCCCAAAACTACGGCTCCTGTGATTCCACCTTTCGTCTTTGGAAAAGCTCTCAGCAGCAGATTGAACACTACGCCTCTGAACACCAGCTCCTCAACGAGTCCTACAAGGCAGACCGCGATAAAGAAAAAGATGATGTTGTAAAATGCCTTCACATCATCATGCTCGCTCAAAAAGCACATATAAATACCTGAAACAACAGCATACAGACAATATACTATAAAAATCCACCATCGCAACGAAAATCTCAAGCGAACTTCCCGCCACGATTAACAGATATTCTATCCAGCCCATTTTTGCCTCCCCTAATGTACAAACATCCTTTAATTAATTATTTGTCGCTATCTGCCTTAGCATCTATTGAAGCTAATTTATATACGAACTTAACGCTGCCCGTCTGTCCATCAGCGATTGCTGAGTATGTCTGATATTCCTCACCTGCGTCAATTACTGCCTGAAGCTTGTCGGTGAATGGCTTTAAGTCACCGTTGTATGCGTCGAGAATCTTGTTGATTCCCTCCTCATTGAACTGTACCATACCGTCTGCAAGTGTGTGTGCACCCTCTGAAAGTGTCTTAGAACCTGTTGTGAGCTGGTCAACACCTGAAACTATCTGATTTGTTCCATCTGCAAGCTGTGAGGCTCCGCTATTGAGCTGTGCATTGTTTGCTACAAGTGTGTTTGAACCGTCTACAAGCTGCTTGATACCGCTTGTAAGAGTTGGTACTGAGTTCATGAGCGACTGTGTTCCGGCTGAAAGCTGGCTTGCTCCGGCATTGAGTGCTGTTGCTCCGGCATTTAATGTATCGTTGTTTGCTACTAATGTATTTGAGCCATCCACAAGCTGTTTAATTCCTGATGTAAGTGTAGGCATGCTTGCAACAAGACCTTTCTCTCCATTTACACCTTCATTAAGCTCTGCTGCACCACTGACAAGACCTTTAGTAGTTATCGTTTCATGAATAGAATTCATTGTCTCAGAAGCTCCTGATACCGCTGCAGTTGCTGCCACTGTCTCTGAAACCTGCTCACATGCACCGCTAAGCTTTTCTGCCAATGTATTTAAAGCACTTTCTACACCAGCATTTATCTGCTTTTTATTATCATCAGATGATAAAACCTTTTCCAACTGTTTTTGAGTCATATTTAACAGGGTATCTGATGCTTCTTTACTATAAAGGAATTCTGCTAACTGACTAGCTGACATATTTTGTATAGCGTTATAGTCAACAAAAGCCTTTTTGCAATCATCATTTTTTAATATTTCCTGTGTCTGAGTATCTATAGTTCCATTTTGTGTTGCTACATTAATAGCATTAGCATAAACATCACTTGTTTTTTTATACATCTGCTTTATTTTTAAAGCTAATGTATCACTATCAAATTCACCTGCTTTTTCATTTGCAGCACTTGAAAGGATACTATTGACAACAACATTATATGTGGAATCAAGATTTTTTTCAAAATTCTGACTAGCTGTACCGTTATATAAACTAGTATAAAGTTCTCCATCAACTACATTTCCTTTTTTATCAGTTCCATATCGTAGTCCATTATATATTGTAGTTTTTACTGTATTACCAGTCTCTCCAGCAAATGAATCTTTTACTGTCTGAACCGCAGTGGACTTAATCGTATTCTTCTGTTCATCTGTAGGTCCTGCCTGTAATGTCTTATCAAGCTCCTGAACTCCAGCATTAAGAGCACTTGTACCTTTTGAAAGTTTTGATACACCACTAACTAATGTGCCTGATTTACTTCCCAGCTCGTTGATTCCTGCATTGAGCTGACTTGCTCCATTCGTATAAGTCTTCAAGCCATCCTTAAGTGTTGCACTTCCGCTTGCAAGCTGGCCTGCACCACCATTGAGCTTATCTGCTCCTGAAACCAAGGCTCCTGTGCTGTTTCCAAGTGTATTCAATCCACCACTTAATGTACTAACACCATCAGTATATGTCTTAAGTCCATTCTGCAGTGTGCCAACTCCTGATGCGAATGTGCCGAGCTTGCTCTGCAATGTTGAAAGTCCGTCAGCAAGTGTGTCAGTACCCTCTGCCAGTGTCTTTGAGCCATCCTGAAGCTGTGTTGAGGCATCCTTTAAGTCATTTATCATGTCATCGAGGTCTGATGTGTCAATTCCGTCTGTGCTTACATAATCAGATGCGTTTACCACGAAGGTCATGGCTGCAGGCATTGAGAAATTCTTCACATCTGCTGTCATTTCCATGTATTCAGGGATATTTACATCGCCATCGAGGTCTTTGTCCTTGATTCCGAGGCTGTTCTTTAAGCCCGGAAGTGCATATCCGAGCACTACGCTTGATGAATCACTTACCTCAGCCTTGCCGTTTGTCACTTCGATATTCTCGAAGCCATCACCGAGTACAAGTCCTGTTATTGCTGCAAATGGTACGGAAACTGTCTGCTTCTCGCCGTTTACTGTCTCTGTGTATGATGTGGTGTTTGTGTAGTCAAAACGGATTTTGACCTTTCCTGATTTTCCTGCAAGGTCCTCAGGTGAGATTTCTTTTCCATCGAGGTAATATGTAACCTTCTGTGTTACAGGCGGTTCCTCTGTGGCTGTGCCTTGGTAGTAAATGTCCTTGCCACCGGCCTGCCAGGTGAGCTTGTCACCGCTTTGTGTGAATTTTTCCTTGCCCTTTACGTTCTCGATATCTGAAAGGTTTGAAGCATCCTCCAAGGTATCCTTTTTGTCTTTATTTTTAAGGTGATCTACTACGATTGTTTTGTTTACGTTTCCGTTTGCATCTGAGATGAGGTATACGCTCTCGTCCTTGTCTGCATCGTTATCCTTTAATGATACGCTGTCCATGAGCTTGTCTGCTATATCATCAGCATCCTTGCTGCTTCCTGTTGTGCTGTCTGCCTCGGCTGTGACTGCTGTGCTGTTCTTCTCTGCAAAAACTGCTGTTGCTCCGATTCCTGTACCTACAAGTGCTATTGTGAGGACTCCGGCTACAACACGGACAATATATTTACTTTTTAACTTTTCTTTCAATTCTGGTAATTTCATGTCTTATTCCTCCTGATTTTGTTTTTGAGGTCATATTTTTATGTTATGAGGGTCAAAAAGTATTTTATCCCTCATTTATGATTAATCAGATTACTAAGCTGTCAGGTTCTTGTTTTTAAAGCCTGCGCTTGTGGCACATATTACTTTGTCAAAAATCATAAACATTGACGGAAGTATAAATACTACTACAAACATACTGATGATTGCGCCTCGTGCAAGCAGTATACAGATAGAACTGATCATATCAATGTTTGAATAAAGTCCTACACCAAAGGTTGCGGCGAAGAAACAGAGTGCACTGACGATAACTGAGTTTGTCGAATCTGCAAGTGCCTTTGTGATTGCCGGCTTTTTGTCCATTCCGGTGTATCTGTTCTTTCTGTACTTTGTGGTCATAAGTATCGCATAGTCAACCGTTGCACCAAGCTGTATGGTTCCGATTACGATGCTCGCGATAAACGGAAGCTTCGTTCCTGTAAATCCCGGAATTCCCATATTTACAAAAATTGCAAACTCGATGACCGCTACAAGTATGATTGGAAGCGATACCGATTTGAATACCACGAGAATGATAAGGAATATCAATACGATTGATACCGCACTTACACGCTTAAAGTCTGTATCTGTGATAGTGATAAGATCCTTTGTACAAGGTGCCTCACCGATAAGCATTGCGTCCTCGCTGTAATTCTTTACTATCTTTTTAATCTCTGTAATCTGGTTGTTTACCTCATCAGATGCTGTCGCATATTTTGATGAAACAAGCATCATCTGGTAATCACCGTTTTTAAATATCTCCTTTGCCTCATCCGGCACCATATCATCCGGTATGGTAGGTCCGAGTATTGAATCAAGCGATACTGCAAGCTTTACTCCATCGACCTTCTTGATATCATTTATCATGCTTATGCTGTCTGCCTTTGACATATCGCTCGGTGCGATGATGATATGTGTGGCACCCATAGCATACTCCTTGTCGAGTCTTTCATTGGCCTGCTTACTGTATGCACTGTCAGGCATGGTTCCTGCAAGGTCATAGTAGACCTGATCATGAGTGTATCCGTATATTGCCGGGATGAGCACTACGATGAAAATCACTGCAAGTATCTTATAATGATTTGTTACCCAGCTTGCAATCCTGGAAACATCCGGCATAAGAATCTTGTGCTTTGTCTTCTCGATTGCCTTATCACATGCAAGAATCAGTGCAGGGAGGATTGTTACACATCCGATAACTCCGAATACAACGCCCTTTGCCATTACGATTCCCAAGTCAAGTCCAAGTGTAAAGCTCATGAAGCAGAGGGCTACGAAGCCTGCGATTGTTGTGATTGAGCTTCCTGTTACTGAGACAATTGTGTGGGAAATGGCATGTGCCATGGCTCGCTTCTTGTCTCCGTCATATCTGTCTATCTGCTCCTGATAGCTGTGCCACAGGAAAATCGAATAATCCATTGTTACGGCGAGCTGCAATACTGCTGTCAGTGCCAGTGTCAGGTATGAAATCTGTCCCTGTATAAAGTTTGTTCCCAGGTTATAGATAATAGCCATTCCTATGCTTAGGAGGAATAACATCGGAACAATTATTGAATCCATTGTAATTCCCATGACAAGCATTGAAAGCAATGCTGCTATGATGACATATATAGGAGCCTGCTGCATAACAAGTGTCTTTGTATCTGCGTTGACCGCTGCCATTCCTGCTACGAAGCAGTGGTTTTTCACCATCTTATCCATCTTGTTGACGGCTTCCATTGTCTCATCCGAACCCATTGTGTCACTGTAGGTGACGAGCATGAGCTGGCTGTTTGCATCCTTGTTGTTGAATGCGTCGTACACCTCATCCGGAATTGCCTCTCTTGGCAATGTGGAATCAGCGATTGTTCCGTACCAGATGACATCCTTAACACCCTCAAGGTCCTCAATGTCATCAGCCAGAGTCTCTATGTCCTGATCCTTCATATCCTCTAAGATCACAAATGACAATGCTCCGGTTCCAAACTCATCTACCATGATATCCTGACCCTTCATAGTCTCTATCTGGCTTGGCAGATAAGAAAGGATATCAAAGTTGATTCTCGTGTTGATAAAGCTGATGCCCGACGGTATAAGCAGTGCAAATGCAACTATCAGTATCAGCACACGATGTTTTACGACTCCTTTTCCAAATTTAATCATTAGATTCACCACTCTTTCTTTTATTCGTATTGAAGTATAAAAAAAAAGACCGAATAAATAAATATTCAATCTCTTCGATTTGTCATGTGAGATATACAAATCCATCAATTTGTATATCCGATATGACACATATATTATATTGTATTTGATTTCTGACACTTTTTCACAGCATTTTTATATTTATATGAACACATGCCTCTTTATGATTCTGCTTTATGAGCTTGCTTAAGCCGTCATTTTCCATGGCAATTGTCCTCTACAGCTCACTTAGTATATCATCCATCGAGCGCGTAATCAGATACATGTATGCCTCCGCCATCTCCTTCGGCTCAATATCATCCATGCCCTGGGCTATCCAGCCCTCCGTGATAAAGCACAACGACTGCGCATAATATGTAGAAATCACCTCAGGTGTGAGCCAGCGGTATTTGGATTTCTTTCCTGTGCTCTTTTCGCTTATGATATTCATAAACATCTCGCAGACGCATTTCATGGCAATCTGATTAAACGTCACTGCACCCTCCAGCTTTAGTGCTTTCTTGTAAAAAACACTGTTTGCCGAAATATTATTGAGCATCAGCACAATCGCTTCAAAAATCATTCCGGCATTGAGCAGTGGCTTGATGGGCTCAAGCAGCTCGCTTTTGATAATCCACTCTATCAGCTCGTACTTGTCCTGAAAATGATTGTAAAACGTAGGGCGGATAACTCCGGCCTTGTCCGTTATCTCTTTAATTGTAATCTTATCGATTGGCTTTTTCGCTGAAAGCTCTATAAGGCTCTCAGCGAGCACCAGATCTATTGCATTCTTACCTTGCTGTGTCATTACTCATCAAACTCCATCGTGACAAAGTAGCCCTTCTCAGTCTCCCTCACATCCACGACATCGCCCTCACGGCTTTTGAGCCTCTCGCTGACCACGTAGTTTCCCGACATGGCAATCGCATGCTCTATCGTATAATAATATGAAGTCGGAAGCTTGCTCTCTGTTACCTTCAGATGGTCACCGACCTTGGTAAGTCCGGGTCTCTCCATCTTAAACTCCATCCGACGCATTCTGTCGCCTTTCTGTTACTGCTTAATTGTCCTCTTTTCTATCCTCAACAAACGTTGCCTCAAACTCCTTTTGCTTGTTGTAGGCGCTCTCCGCCTTTGTGGCACGGCTCGTAATCCAGATATTTGATACTCCGTTGAAAATCAGTATGATACCGACAACAACAGTGGCTGTCTTCATTACATCAAATGCATTTGTCACACAGATTATTCCAAAAATCAGACTGATTATTGAAAAAATCAGGCCGACACTCCAGCCTCCGTAACCGTATTTTCTGGCATCCACTGCCTCAATAATGCTCCTGATGCTGTGAAAAATGAGCACCAGACCGATGACTATAGGTATCAGGCTCACCACAACCTTTGGCTGTACCAGAAACCATATACCCACTGCCAAAACCACAAGCCCCAGCATCGCTGAAAAACCATTCGTAACTATATTCAGAAAATAGCTACACATATAGACCACTCCGATGATGATAAGCACTACCGCAAGCACATTGGCCACAATCGTGAGCACCGAAGCCCTCCATATGATAAACACCAGTCCCAGCGCTATGCAAAGCACTGATGACAATAGAAAATCAGCCTTTATTCTGCCTAAAAACTCCTTCATACACGACCTCCTTTATATATCCTGCCCTACATTACTTTTCTAATTCTGTTCCTCTGCACTTTTCTTAACCAGGTCAAGAACAGTCTGAAGCTCAGCACCCTCAACCGGTGCAGCTCCATATCCAAGACGCTTGTAATCCTCTGTAATCTCAGCCAGCTCAGTAGTTTTATCGCCCTTCGCATCAATTACAAAATATCTGCCCTGTGACGCAGCATCATCCCACACGAGATAAGCACGGATTGCGCAGTTTGGAGCCATATCCCTTGTCGGGAAATCAACTCTGGTAACATTAAGCGTATCAGAAATCTGCATAGACATAACAGAGAAATCCTCCTCCATATATGGATACATACGCTTCTGCTGATATGCCTCCTCGTACAGCTCATCTATTAACTTTTCCTTCTCATCAGCAAGTCGGTCCATGAACTCTTTTCCGCCCTCAAACATCTTCGCCGGCAGGAAAATATGCTCATACTGCATACGCTCAAAGATGACATACTGCTCTGCTGTCATCTGTACAGTCTTGCCCTTTGTCGGTGATGTAGGATGTCCCTCTCTTCTGGCCTTTTCCACTGCCTCAATCTTTTCTACAAGAGGCTTTTTGAAAATCAGATTGTGAGTGAACGGGTTGAATGCGATACCATTAATCTTTGACTCTTTATTTGCCACCATATTGTTGACTGCAAGAAACGGCATATTTACAATGCATGGTGACGGATGATCCTTAGAAAGCTGTGCCTTTGAGGTATAAATCGGCATGAAAGCCTCTCCCTCACCGTTTTTAATAAATAGCGGAATCGGCTTGTTGTTCTCTCCGACATTTGCAGGTACCAGGAATCTGCTCTTAGTGCATTTTTCAATGAGCTTATTGAGCGTCTCCGCCTTTTTGTCGCTTGAATACTGTGTCATCAGCGCCTCAACCTCCGGGTTTTGCACCTCAAGAGTGAAGGCCGGATCATCCTTTAATTTATTTTTGATTTTATTTTTATCCATTTATACTGCTTCTCCTTATATTAAATGCCCGGATTTACATCCAGGCATTATTTTAACACATTTCTTTTATCAACTCAACAATCTTAGTGTCTCTTGCTATCCATTCTTTATCAAGAAAAGCGCTGTTGGCCTTTATTATCTCATCCGGCGTAGCCCATGACAGATGATACTCAAGCCTTATCTCGCTGTCTGTCATCTGTGCTGCCACATGCTCGTCCTTCACATCACAGAAATACACGTAGGTGTGACAGTAATATATCTTGTCAGCCTCAAATATATCGCGCCTCTTTTCTATGACTTTTCCGCACTCCCTGATGCTTTCCGGCACGACAAGAAGCCCTGCCTCCTCGCGCACCTCACGTGCCAGCGCCACCTCGTTGGTCTCGCCTGCATCGATGCCGCCGCCCAGTATCTTGTAGTAGCCCTCACCGGCCTGCTGCATGGCAAGCTTTCCATCCCGGATAATAACAGCGCGCACGTTGGATATTCCTTACAGAAATCCGTATATTCTATGTTGTGAAGTTTATTGTTTCCAACATTGTCACTGAATAAAATAATATTTACTCCTGTTGGAGAATTCTTAAGATGTACCAGCGTTCTTAAACCAATGTAATTATCAACCACATATATTGATGACTTTGCCTGCCTGTAAATAGACTCATAAACCTCATCCGCACTACTGAATTTTGCATTAAACATAAGCCACTTTTCATCATCATCTGAAATAAAACTATTCATCATATCTGCAAGTTCAGATTTCGTCACTACATCCTTCAAGCCTTCTGCGACATCAGAAATCTGTTTTTCAAGAGATATCATATCAGAATTGATTTTACTAATTTCAATTCTGTTGTTAGCAGTCTCCATGCTTAACTGAAGTAATTCTCTCTGTCCGATTAAATCACGATTTTCTAATATGTAATCTTTCATTCTTTTGAAGGTTCTTATTAATGCCTTACTCTGTTTAACAGCCAATGGTCCCTTTTAAAACAGTCATCAGCATATATAGTCCTTGCTCTGTAAATACATGAGGATTATATCTACTCTTACTGTTAAGATTTGCGGTCAAAAAATTTGACCGCAAATCTTCTACCTCATCATCCGTTAATTCGAACATAAAATCTTCATCAAATTTCTCAATATTATTTTTTACCTGTTGGTTGAATGCTTTTGTGGTATAACCATATATTTCAGAAAGATCTGAGTCTAAGATTACTCTTTGACCTCTGATTTCATAAATTCTTTCTTTCATATACTCTTCTGTAATTTCAATTACTGCAATCTCTTCTTTCTTCTCTTCTGCCATAAGATTTCCTTCCTTGTCTTGCGGTCACAATTTGTGACCACAAAATCCATACAACCACTTTATGCAATGAAAATGATCTACTCATCAACTTCCACTTTCCTCATCTTGTCATAATACGCTTTATACCTGTAAATCGTTCTCTCACTGACATTATTCCTTCTTGCAATCTCTATCATAGCCATGCCGTTCTCATAGCAATCAACAAAATCATTGTAGATTGCCATCCATTTTGCATTGTGCTTCTGCCTTCCACTTAATTTACGATTTTTATAATATTCCAATTCTTCACGTAACTCGGCGTTTTCATTTTCTAATTCTTCAATTCTTTTTAATGCTTTCTCAAGTGTTATTACCTTCTCCACTTCTTTGTTCCTCCGTTCATGTCATTTTCGTTTTGTCTGTATTATATATTGATAATTAGTATTAGTCAATTTGATTTTGTCATGCAGAAACACTTTACGCATACAGGAACACTTTTCATATTATATTTGATAATTCACACATTGAAGCAGAACAATATTACTTGAATATCCTGTCGGAAGATTTAAAACCAATCGTCTCTGACCTAAGAAATGCTCATATGAAGGACAGCAATACTGCCAGCGGCATCGACTATCAGAGTATGGTCAAAAGTATCATTGATTAAAAGAAATATTTTCCCGTTCCAAGCCGGCAAAGGAACATAGAAAGCTGAGAAGAAGGAATCCGAAATTGTAAAATCAAATTACTCCATTAAAACCAAGCCGCAGAGGATTATGTCCAATGTGGCTTGCTGTTGTTATAATCTACTCTCCATATGGTGCTTTAGATTCAGCTACCATCAACAAAGTCTCCTGATTACTCATATCATATGTCACTGCTTTATGCTCTGGTTCAGTGAAGGTAGACGAACCACCAACGCCAAAATATTTTTCAAAGAAAGTTTTCAGTTTATCAATAACACCTTGTTTCTTCTTAGCCCTGTTGCCACCGCCAAAACGTGAAATCGGTGGCATAAGTTTATCTATATCCGTTCCGGCTGTTTTGATCTCTCCATCACGGAACGCATTCTCCATGAACTTCCGTGTATCTTCTGGCTTTAGCTTTTCTTCTGTGATAATCGCATTAAGGTCATGGTCACGCTGTTCTACCACAAATTCGTGCCATTCATTCATGACATCATCCACATCGTTGATTCCTGCAATAAAAGTTTCAATAAGCTGTTTCTTGCTACGCAGTTCCGGGCTGGCATCAATCGCCTTATTAATGGTAATCAGAACTTCCTTGTCTTCGCAATGGGTATCATGGTACTTCTTTACAAGCATGAGAATATAATCAATGTTAATTTCTATCTGCCGGATCAGTTCAATCTCAAATACTACGTCATCCGTGATATCCGTGCTTTCCTGACGCTTGCGCTTCCACTCATCACGCAAGTCCTGGTAACGTCCAAGGTAATCCTGTAAATCACGTTCAGAAATCAGCTCGTTCCCCTTGAACTCATCAAAGGAAAGCAGAAGGTTTCTCATACGAAGAATCGCACCAAACAAAGCGATAAAATCCTTCTGGTTCTGTTCTCCGACAATCTGTGGGTCTGACAGAGGAAAATTATTGTTCAAATCTTCCACCATATCCACATATCCTGGCATTGGCTTGCCATCTACAGATTCATATCCGTAATAATAATCCTTAAAACTCTGAAGAAGAACAATGCCTCCGGCATTCTTATCTCCGAACAGGGAAATGGCACTATCCACACGTTTCTGAAGATTTCGGAAACATATAATATTTCCAAAGGTCTTGATAGAATTCAGAATACGGTTGGTACGAGAAAATGCCTGTATCAATCCGTGCATTTTCAAATTCTTGTCTACCCACAGCGTATTCATAGTTGTGGCATCAAAACCTGTCAGGAACATATTTACTACGATCAGAATATCCAGTTCCTTATTCTTCATACGAAGCGACACATCTTTATAATAATTTTGAAATTTGTCACTTGAAGTATCATAGTTCGTATGGAACATTTTATTATAATCGTCAATAGCTTCTTCCAGAAATTCTCTGGATGGCTGATCAAGTGCTGAAGTATCTTCAGAATTTTCTTCATCCAGAATTCCATCCGATTCTTCTTCATTTGCTCCGTAACTAAAAATAGTTGCGACACGCAGTTTTTTGGTCGGATCTGCTGCCATCTGCTTCTTAAATTCCTGATAATACAGTTTTGCCATCGGAACACTTGATACTGCAAAAATGGAATTAAAACCACTGATACGCTGTTTCTGCTTGATTTCCTCTACCTCATCTCGTTTGGCAGAAGCCACCTCTGTAATATTAGTCAGCGTATTATATATGTAAGTTTTATCCCCACGATAGGTCTTCTGGTCAAAATGTTCCAGTATGTACTGTGTTACAATTCGGATACGCTCAGGAGCCATCATAACCTTTTCACGGTTGATGTCCCAGACCATCTCATCCGTGATTTCTTCTTCCACATCCATCGTTTTAATATAATCCACCCGGAATGGAAGAACATTTTTATCGTTAATCGCATCCACAATCGTGTAGCTGTGGAGCTGGTCTCCAAAGGTCTGACCTGTAGTAAAGAATTCTGGATTTTTTGCTCTGCCGGAATTAACAGAGAAAATCGGTGTTCCTGTAAATCCAAACAGATGATATTTCTTGAAATTCTTCACAATCGCAGTGTGCATATCTCCAAACTGACTGCGGTGGCACTCATCAAAAATAATAACGATATGTTTCGTATACACTTCATGACCCGGATTCTTTTTTTATAAAGGTAGCCAGTTTCTGAATGGTAGTAATAATGATGTGTGCGTCCGGATCTTCCAACTGCCGTTTTAATATGGTTGTCGAGGTATTGCTGTTGGCTGCCCCCTTTTCAAAACGGTCATATTCTTTCATGGTCTGATAGTCCAGATCCTTACGGTCAACCACAAACAGCACCTTGTCAATATAAGGAAGCTTCGATGCCAGTCTTGCCGTCTTGAACGAAGTCAACGTCTTGCCGGAACCCGTGGTATGCCAGATGTAACCACCACCCTCGACACTGCCGTACTTCTTATAATTATTGGCAATTTCGATACGATTGAGAATTCGCTCCGTAGCCGTAATCTGGTACGGCCGCATGACCATCAGCATATCCTCAGATGTAAAAATACAATACTTCGTAAGGATATTCAGAATCGTATGCTTTGCGAAAAAAGTCTTTGTAAAATCAATCAGATCTGGAATCACACGGTTATTGGCATCTGCCCAGAAGCAGGTAAACTCAAAACTGTTACTGGTCTTGGTCTTACTTGCTCCCCGTTTCTCATGTTCCTTTTCCGCATTCCTTCTAGTGCTGTTGGAATAATACTTTGTGTTTGTACCATTGGAAATAACAAAAATCTGAATGTATTCATACAGTCCGCATCCCGCCCAGAAAGAATCCCTCTGGTAGCGGTTGATCTGATTGAATGCTTCACGGATAGCAACTCCTCTGTTTCAGTTCAATATGTACAAGAGGCAGACCGTTTACCAATACGGTAACATCATAGCGATTGTCATGCTTCGCACCATTTTCCGTGCCAATCACATACTGATTGATAACCTGCAGCCTGTTGTTATGGATGTTCTTCTTATCTATGAGTGTAATATTCTTGGAAGAACCGTCATCACGAGTCAGGACTTGGACATTGTCCTCCTGTATCTTCCGGGTCTTTTCCACGATATGCTCATTGGGATTGGCAACGGCATTTTTGAAGAAATCATCCCACTCTGTATCCGAAAACTGATAGTTATTCAGTTCCTCTAATTTATTACGGAGATTGGCAATCAGGTCTTTCTCCGTGTGAATAGGCAGATATTCATATCCCTGTTCACAGAGCAGACGGATAAACTCCTGTTCCAGTTCTGCTTCGCTCTGGTAACTGTCAGAACGCTTCTTGACTGGCTCATATTCTGTGACAACGGTATTCTCCGATGTCTCCGCTACAATATAGTACGGCACATCCTCGCCTCCTTACTTTGGTAATTCTTTAAAGGATAACAGCTTATCCCTGTAATATTCATACTGCTTCTGACGAGCTTCGATTTCTGCCGGAAGTCCAGCGGACAGGTCGTTGCAGAGAATGTTAAAGCTGTCGAGAATAGATACTATTCTTTCTTGTTCCCACATTGCTGGAATTGCAATAACAACTTCCTTTATTTGTCCAGCAGTCACAAGCGGTTGTCCACCACCTTTTGCGTAGCGATTCAACCCCATGTTTACAAGTTGATAATAAACATATTTGAGATTATATTCATTTTTTACATCTATAATAAGCGTATTATCAGACACATCATAGTTACCCTCTGCTAAATGTGTATATCCGGCATTAGCTCCGACTCTAGCGACCAGAATATTTGTCTTGTTATAAACTGCCTCATTTGTTTTCGCAATTATGCCAGTAGATCCATAAACTGGATATCTACCAATACTATCCTTTGTTTTGGCTTTCCCAGATGAAATCGAGTGACAAATTTTACTCAGTGGTAACATAACATAACCAAACACATACTGAATGAGCTTAATTGCGCTCAGCTCTGTCTGTCTGTCTGTCTGTCTGTCTGTCTGTCTGTCTGTCTGTCTGTCTGTCTGTCTGTCTGTCTGTCTGTCTGTCTGTCTGTCTGTCTGTCAAGATTGTGTTGCCTGTTTCAGCGAATGTCAAGAGCAAATCACGATAATATTCATATTGCTTCTGACGTGCTTCTATTTCGGCTGGCAAGCCAATGTTCAGATCCGTACAGATGGCTTCAAAATTGTCAAGAACATTAACAAGCCTTTTCTGTACATCCAATGTCGGAACAGGAACAGGGAATTGATTTAGCATCGGTCTTCGAATAGATGCTACTGACCCCTGAAACATAGTTTTCTGTATATATGGTAAAAATGCCGATCTCATATAGTGAAAATAATATCTTGGTAATACATCTGAGTATTTATATGAATTCGGTATGCTCTTTGATGTAAAGCATATTTTCCTTCAACATAATGAAATACCTTTCCCACACCTACTCCATCACCAGCAGTAATAATGGCGGTTTCATCATATTCATATTCATTTTTTCGCAACGGTTCCTGTGAGCGGACATAAAAAGGATATTTACCTTCTTCAAGTCCTTCATTAGTATTACTACTACCCGTACCAATATCAGCAATATCAGCTAACGGAACAATTTTAACATTGTTATCGAATGTCAGCATTTTATTACGATAAAATTCATACTGTTTCTTCCGAGCTGTAAGCTCGGCTGTAAGCTCGGCTGTAAGTAACGTGAAAGAGTCCAAAATATGGACTATTTCACGTTGTACCTCCAGAGGAGGTACAGGGGAGCTTAATGCTTTTTAATGTATCTGGTGTCACCTCAATTACTTTTGTCCCATGCGCAAGCTTTCTTTTTTGAGTAAAAAACATTTGAGAATGAAAATAATACACTAAATACTTTGGATTTTGATTATGACTAATAATTGCGGAATGACCGCTTACTGCCACATCTTCATTTCCTAACCATGCAAGACATTTACAAACATCTTCTATATTTTCGCTAGTTACTGCCATTATTATATCATTCGTTTTAGCAAATTTTTGTTTTTTTGCTCTTTCTTCTGTAATAAACGTAATCGTCTTATCCGTAAACAGACCATACTTTGTATATATTTGTCCATAATGAATACATGGAACCCCTCTATCACAGAAATCCTTTTTTTTTTGAAAGTTACCACCTCGTGCAATTGTAGCAATTTCTCCAAGACTCTTATATTCTACTCCATTAGGGCAAAGCTCCGCAATCAACTCATCTAACTTACTCACATCGTTACCTCAAAATCTTTCTTCCTTAATTTACTAAGATATAAATCAAGGTCATATAATTGTTTTATTTGCAATTCTGCCACATGATATAAGTCTTCTAACTCAATTCCTATATATTTGAAAAAATGCATTCCGTCAGCCTGTTGCGAATACACATTTAAAATGTAATCAGCTTTTTGATTCTTTGTACTTTCCCTCAGTCCATTAAAATCTAAATGATACCAATCACTGTCCCTTGAAAGTTGTTTTGTAATCATTGAAGTTTTGCTCATAATATCTACGCAAATAAAATCACCATCAAGCCCAAATTTTCCATGTCTATTTGTACCTAGTGGATGTGCCACCACAAAAGACCGTAATGCCTTAAAAAATTTCAATGATTCTACAACTTCTGCCTTCTCAAGGTAATTATCTTTATCAACAATATCCTTCCTTAAAATCTTTGGAAGTTCAGTATATGCTTCACATATCCAATCAACTAACACAATTATAAACACTAGCTCTTTCATAGTTTTATCTGATAAGTTATGAAACTCTCTGTTTAAATCCTGTATACAATAATTAATTTTTTGAAGATAATCACAACTTCTATAATAACTATCTTTGTTTCCCCACACCCACTGTTTATCAATCCCTTTACCAATCTCATTTAAATTTTTAAGTTCATCCATACAAACATTTACCCCATTTCGATTTCCGCAATAATCTTATCAATCTCATCACGTAGCACTTGCTCACGAGCAACAATTTCCTTAATTTCCGCATTCAACTTCACGATGTCAATTTTCTCTCTGGTATCTTCAGCTTCGACATATGTAGATACAGACAAATTGTAATCATTGCCAGATACTTCTTCATAGCTTGCCAGATGTGCAAAATGCTCCACTTCTTCACGCTTAGCAAACACATCCACGATACGGTCAATATTCTCTGGTGTCAACTTATTATTGTTGGTCACCTTCACACACTCGCTTGTGGCATCTATAAACAGAGTTTTATTATCCGTCTTATTCTTTTTCATTACCATAATACAGGTTGCAATCGAAGTACCAAAGAACAGATTACTCGGCAACTGAATAATACAGTCCACATAGTTATTGTCCACAAGATATTTGCGGATTTTCTGCTCTGCACCACCACGATACATAATTCCCGGAAAGCATACAATGGCAGCAGTTCCATTAGACGCAAGCCATGACAAGCTGTGCATAATAAATGCCATATCCGCTTTACTCTTTGGTGCCAAAACTCCTGCCGGAGCAAAACGAGGGTCATTAATGAGCAATGGATTTTCGTCTCCCGCCCACTTGATAGAATATGGTGGATTAGACACGATCAGCTCAAACGGCTCATCATCCCAATGTTGCGGACTAAGCAATGTATCTTCACAGGCAATATCAAATTTATCAAATCCCACATCATGCAGGAACATATTAATACGGCACAGGTTGTAGGTTGTGATATTAATTTCTTGTCCGTAAAAACCGTTACGTATAGCGTCCTTGCCAAGAATTTTCTCAGCCTTCAGAAGCAATGAACCCGAACCACAAGCCGGATCATATACTTTATTAATTTCCGTTTTGTCTACAGTTCCAAGGCGTGTGAGCAGTTCGGACACATCTGCCGGAGTAAAGAACTCTCCACCAGATCTGATTATACGTTGTCTTTCCTTTGAACTCTGATAAATCTATATTCTCTTAAGAGAAGTCAACGTTCACTTTTCTACTGTCGACTAGTCTCCGTTCCACTTCGGTCCGCGCTGAGCAAAGGTCCACCGGACCTTTAGCGCCCTTGGAAAGTAAGACAACAAACCGTTTCAATGTGGCTTGTAAATGGAAAGCAGTCATATGGTGTTGCCCGCTTCACTGCATATCCATGCTTTGTGAGATACTTTAAATCCCTCGCCAGTGTTTCCGGACCACATGACACATACACCACTCTCTCCGGCGACAACTTGACAACCGATGATAAAAATGCCTCGTCGCTGCCGGTTCTTGGAGGATCCATTATGACAACATCAGCTTTCTCACCATTTTGTGCCATCTCGACCATGAATTTTCCGGCATCATCATTGTAGAAGCGGATATTTCTGATGTCGTTTCGCTTTGCATTGATGACTGCATCACGGATTGCATCACGGTTTAGCTCGACCCCGATGACTTCACCTGCATTTTTCGCTGCTATGATGCCTATGGTTCCGGTGCCGCAATATGCATCGATTATGCGCTCCTTGCCGGTGAGGTGTGCCTCATGAATGGCTTTTTCGTATAAAAGCTCCGTCTGCACCGGATTCACCTGATAAAACGAGCCTGGTGAGATGCGGAAGGTGCAGCCGCACAGCTTATCCTCTATGAATCCCTTGCCATAAAGCGTGATGTTTCTGTCTCCGAGCACCATGCTTGTCTTTTTATCATTCACGTTGAGTACCACTGTCGTGATATTGGGATGCTTTTTCCTAAGTGCTTTTACGAAATTGTTCTTCGATGGAAGTATCGGCGATGCCAGGACAAGCACTACCATTATCTGCCCTGTTGCATAACCCTTTCTTACAAGCACATGTCTGAGAAGGCCATAGCCGGTGTCCTCATCATAGGTCTTTATCCTGAATGAGCGGAGCATATCCTTTATGTCCCTTATTATCTCATCTGACTCCTGCTCCTCTATCATGCAGCTTTCGATATCCACCACATCATGTGTGTTTTTCCTGTAGGCTCCCGCCACGATCTGACCGCGCCTCGTACAGTCAAAGGCTGCATGAACCTTGTGACGATAATAAAGCGGATTTTTCATGCCGACAATCGGCTCCACAAAGCAAAAAGGCTTTAGCAGCTTTTTCATGTATGCCTGCTTGGTTTTTAACTGTTCCTTATATTCTACGCCCTGATAGTCGCAGCCGCCACATTTCTTCGCATACGGACATACGTTATCGCTTTTTGCCCGGCTGCTTTTTTCCCTTACCCTCTCCTGTCCTGCAGGGTTTTTGTATTTTTTCTCATTGTGCATGTTATGCGTGGTCTTTTTTCTGGAATTGCCTTGATTTCCCGCCATATCTGTACCCCTTAAAATCAGCTTTGCTGACTACTTGCCGTATGTATTATATAAATACACATGATTATCTATACAGTGCCATCCGCTTGAAGCGCCTGCTGTCACACATATATATGTCTTTCCGCTTGCTGCCTTCTCGTAGCTGACCGCACAGTTACCGGACTGATTTACAAAGCCTGTCTTTGCACCGATTACCTCGCCACTTGTCATCTTGTCCTCTATTCGGCGCAGGAACAGATTTGATATGTTCAGGTTCTCCGGATGCTGCGGTGTTGCAGCCGTGCTATATGTATGATTTGAAAGTACTGTTTTACAAATGTCGTCCTGCATCGCTGCCTGCATGATGACCGCCATATCATAGGCTGTGCTGTAATTGTTCTCATCATATATGCCGACATGGTTTGCAAAATGTGTTGTCTGGCCTATACCAAGCTCTGCTGCCTTCTGGTTCATCATATCGACAAATGCTTCCATGGAGCCTGCTGTATAAACCGCAAGCTGATATGCCGATTCTCCACCTGATGGCAGGATGGTTCCGTTAAACACATCGCGAAGAGGCACCTGCTCACCGTCTAAAAAGCCTGTTGTACTGCAATCATGCACATATGAATAATCTGTGGCTTCTCTTGTAATTGTAACAACCTCGTTGAGCTTGTTTTCTATCACAGCCTGCCTGTCTATTTCGGTGTTTTCATTCTCCGCTGCAGCAATTGCATTTTTCTCAGCCTGCTCTGCTGCTACAAGCACTGTCATAACCTTTGTCATGGAAGCCGGATACATTTTCTCATGAGCATTTTTTCCCGCAACAACTGTGCCGTCCTGCTCATCAATCACTACGGCATAAGAGCTCTCAATCTCATCTCCGATTGCTGCTGTAGCATCAGACTCCTTTGGTGCAAAGAGCTCCTTTGCTTCCTCTGTCTCACTTACCTGCTCAGTCACACCGGTCACATTTTCTGTGGCCGTTCCTGTGTCTTTTGCCTTATTACTGTCTTTTTTTGTTTTATTAAAGCACGATATAACTATTATAATCGCTATAACGACTATCACAGCCACTATTCCTACAAGCTTAATCTGTGAAGCTCTTGTATTTTGTCTGCGGCGTCTGTAATTTTTTCTACTATTATTTCTCATATCCAATCCCTATCTCGTTGTAACTATTCATCCCACGCACATTCGCAAAACCACACTTGAATAATCACATTTCATTTTATACTGTAACCTATTTAGTATACTCCCTATCCGGAAGCTGTGCAATAATTATCGCAATAAACATGAGCACACATCCAAAAATTTCTCTGCCACCTAGCATCTGGCCCAGCAGAATCCATCCTGCAATCACAGAAACCACCGACTCAAGACTCATCGCCACCGATGCCACCGCCGGATTTAAGCCCTTTTGTCCGACAATCTGCAACGTATAGCCCACTCCGCTTGAGAAAATACCGGCATAGAGAATCGGAATCCATGCATCCCAGGTGCAAAGCGACTGTGCCCACTGCGCTATACCGCCGGCAGACGGTCCCATATCTGTAAAAATCATCACTATACATGAGCCAAGTCCGGTGACAAAAAACTCAATGCATGAGAGTCTGACCGCATCTACATGTGATACGAAATGGTCTATAACAAGTATCTGTATCGCAAAGCACAATGCCCCTGCCAACAGGAGCAAATCCGAGCCACTAAGTGAAAATGTCCCATTCATGCACAGAAAATACATGCCTATCAGTGCAATAAATACACCTATCCATATTTTGACTCCGCATTTTCTTTTAAGGAAAATCCCAAGTATCGGCACCATAAGTATATATGTAGCTGTAAGAAATCCTGCCTTGCCGGATTCTGCGCCCATGCTGATTCCAAGCTGCTGCAGGTTGCTCGCAAAGAAAAGTGCTATTCCACAGCAGCTTCCGGCTATCCAAAGCTCTTTCTTTTGCTTTTTGCTTTCAGGTCTGTTTACCGTCAGCTCTTTCTTATCAAGTATTTTTATAACCGGCAGAAGACAGAGCGCACCAATAAGGAAGCGGATGCCGTTGAATGAAAATGCTCCAACTGCGTCCCCTCCCTTTGACTGCGCTACAAAGGCTATTCCCCAGACTATATCTGCCAAAAACAAAATAAAGACATGTCTTGTCTTTGAGGCTGTATTCATTATAATAGTTCCTCCGTGTTATTAAAATCAGAGATATTATATCACCGTCTACCTTAAATTGCATACTTAAATATGCTGTTACATTTCGTTTGTATATGAAATTATACAAAAAACAGGCGGCAAACACCCTCTTTGGGTATTCGCCGCCTGTCTTTATATCTTATTGCGTAACACTATTATTTACGCTATTCTGCCAGCTTAAAATGCTTTATCTCTCCGTTTCCTGCCACATAGAAATCATTATCCTTGTAAATGCCTCTGTAGCCTTCTGTATTTTTATAGGTCAGTGCCTGCTGCTCCAAAAGACTAAAGCCGTTTTCACTGTCATACGAAAACAGATAGTAGTCATTCGCAGTAAATCCTATCAGATTTTTCTCCGGGTCAGCAAGAATAGCCTTGTAGTTGTATACAAACTCATTACTCCAGCTCTCAGAACTGTCGATAAGCTTCTGGTTCACCTCAACCGGCTTTGTCGGATCGCTCACATCAAACATAGTAAGCTTTATCTTACTCTGTTTCGAATCACCATAGCCTATTCCAAGTACGTGCGTATCATCCCACATATGCAGATATTCAGAAAATCCACTCACCTCAAGCTCTCCCAAAAGCTTTGGCGCTGTCGGGTCGGATATATCTGCCACAAAAAGAGGATCCGTCTGCCTGTATGTGATGAAATATACATATTTTCCGACGAAACGGGCTGCATAGATGCTCTCCCCGCGTGCAATCTCGTTTATCACACCGACCTCATTCATATCCTTATCCAGCACATGAAGCGAATTGACAGGCTGGCTGCCGGTATTTGAGGTTGGAAGCACATACAGATATCCTCCCTGCTCATTTATTGCGAATTTATCGTTAAGATAACCATTCACTGAGGTTGTCTCCCCGGTCTTCATCACTCCATCCTCAAACGAAATTTTGCTGATTTTGGTAAGCTCACGGCTTGCACTCCAATCAGAATGATACAGATACATAGCATTGCTAGAAACGTACACCTCGCCGCTATTATTCATAATGCATTTTGCATCTATCGTCTTATCAGGTTTATCCACATCAAAGCTCGAAATAACTGTGCCTGAGTATGTATCCTCTCCTATATAGAAGCAGTCATAGCTTATCACTTTGCCATTTACCTGAGGCACCCATTTCTCCAGATTATCCTCCTGCAGCGCCACATTTCTATTCATATCGGAGGTCTTTATATATGTGTCTGAAAAAACATATACCATATTGCCGATTTTGCGCGATGTATTGTAAAATCCATCCTGACGCGCTTTGCCTATAAGCACCGGTTTCGTCGGGTCAGCTATATCATAGCTATAGCATATAGTCTCATCCTTATCGCCCGCATGGTTTGATATGATAAGCATTTTTCCGTCACTGATATAAAGCTCCTCTACAGTATCTGACGGTACCTCAAAATCAGGACGAAACAGCGTCTCTTCCCCCGGCTTTCCATTTGAAATATCCGTGATGGATATCTGACCATCCTCGACCATGTAAATGTACTTTCCGTCCGTCTTTACCACATCACTCTCATCAACGCCCTCTGTCATCACGTTGGTGGTTGAATACTCTGTTTTGGCTGCCGCCTCCTGTTTATTTGCAGACGATGCATCAGACGTAATTCCTGTTGCATCCGCACTCTCCAGCAAGTCTCCAGATGCAGTATTCCTTATGGAAGCCTCAGCTTTTTTTGCCACATCATACAATTTCCCGTAATCAGAGGCCGCTTCATAATCCCCAAGCTTTGCACCGCTCTTTATCCCTGCATAGACATTATTCTGCGCATTATTCTGTGAAATCACATTTGCAGTTTTTGTCTCCAGCTCATCTATACGGTTATTAAGCCGCACAACCTCCGTGCCTAAGACTGCAACAACAAGGACGGCTGCCACTGTGGCAAGCGCTTTTGCTGCCCGTGCAAATTTTTTGTATTTTTTCCTGTTTTTGTCTGCTTTTGAGGTTTCATGATTATTTACATGAATGTCATCACTGTACCCGGCCGATTCTCCGGTCGGCTGCGCTTCTTCAATTATTTGGTCATCGATGTAATTTAAACCATCAAATAAATCCTTTTTCGTCATAGATATACGCCCTCCTCATCCAGATATTTTTTAAGCTCTGCCCTTATCCTGAACAGTGTGGTCTTTACGCTGCTTTTGCTCCTGCCGCTCATATCTGCCAGCTCATCAATCGTCATGCCATACCAGTAGCGTCTCACGAAAAGCACTCTCTTTTCCGTCTCCAGTCCGTTCAGAAAATCCGATAAACACCTTCCAATGTCCGACAGCTCGCCCTCGTATTTTGCATTGCTGTCTGCAAGGCACTCCTCAAGCTCATCAAGCATACAGTTCATGTTGGGATTTCTCTTTGAAGCATTATTCCAGTCAATCCTGTCGCATACGATATTGCGGCATACCCTGTAAAGCCATGAAAGGAAACGCATAGGGCGCTCCGGCGGTATCTTGTTCCATGCTGCTATGTATGTGTCATTTACGCATTCCAGCGCATCCTCATGTGCTATCATAGTGTCTGCAAACCGGGTAAGCTTCGCTCCGTACATCTGCGAGGTCGCACTGACAGCCTGCTGGTTGCGATCAAAATACATATCAAGTATCTGTTCCTGTGTGTACATTTTCCACAAACCTCCCTTCTATATATTATGTAGGAATTTGTTTGGTGGGGGTTACATTTCATCATTAATTCTTTAAAATTTCCCTTATGTAAACTTTAAGCCTAGCCTCTAGGAAATAAAGCTTATAGTGCTGAATAATTGAATTGTATCATATTTAGTCTTAGTTTAAATATCAAAAAAGGAAGATTCTCCTTAGAATCTTCCTCATATGAATTCAAATAGTAATATTTAATTGTTCTTCTTTGCCATAACCAGTGCAACCACCGCAAGAACTGCATTTATCAGACACCAGCCTGCCCATATAGCAAGATCCGAAAAACTTCCATAACCCGCAAATCCGATAATTGCTGCCAATCCAAATAGTACTATGAGTGCGATATTCCCACCCTTGCCTAAGGATTTTCTCGTAGCGATTGAAACAATTCCACCTGCAAGCATAAGAATTGCCACAATTATTCCTGCACTTCCCGATGCCTCACCATTGGCCTCCAATGCATTAGATACTCCTGCAGCGCATGACTGAAATGATACAAAAACAAATAAAATTATTGATAAAATACCTGAAACTAATTTCCAAACCTTCATGATGAATTTCTCCTATCTATTTAAATATTGCGTAGCTCTACTGTTTAATAATCATACTTTCATATGATGTTTAAATTATTTACTGTGCCGTAAATGTTATCGCATCTGAATCCGCTATTGTATCGTAGCTCTCAGCATTGTATATATGGAATTTAAGCTCCACCTGATCAACCGACGTGATTCCGTTTGCCTCAAGATCACTTGACATAATGGTTATATCATCTATCGACTTCTTTCCGTCATAGACTGTGGTTGAAAACAGCGGTGTCATCATATATCCATTGATAGACATGTTGTCCACGTTTATTCCGACATTCTGACCTGAGGTGTTTTCGATGTAAAGTAAAATTGCTGTTCCCCAGAAGGAATTTTCATCAACTGTTTTTCCAACAATCCTTACACCATTTGCATTGTAAAGCTCCTGTCCCTCATCGTTTGGTGTCGTATCCATGTTTGCAAATTCAGAGGTCTCAAGCTTTGAATATACATTCTTGAAAAGATTATCCCAGTTTGAATCGTATGCATGGAAATACATCTCAATTTGTCCTACTGTATCTATTCCGGCAGCTTTAAGCTCTGTTGACGATAAATACATAACCTCATTCGACTTCTTTCCTGCCGCAACATCCGCGCTGAACAGATCTGTGATCATATAATCGTTCACGATTAGTGCATCACAGCCTATTGTATAGTCCTTGGCCGAATTATTTTCAACCAGAAGCTTAATTCCATCTCCCCATATGCTGTCCGTCACATATTCAGTCGCAGTTATTTTGATGCCATCCTGGTCTACAAGCACCTGCTCATTGATGCTCTCATCTGCTGATGCCTGATCTGCGCCACCTCCATTAGTTCCGCTGCTCTCTGCGCCTCCACCGGTCTCTGTTGCGTTTCCCGGTGCAGCTATGCTCTTTTTTTGCCCTGTATCCGAGCTGCATCCAAATAATGTAAAGGTGATTGCTGTGATGCTCAGTACAAGAGCCAGTAAATTAGTTCTTTTTTTCATGGTTTAAGTCCTCCTCTGTAAATTATGGGACTATTATACCATCACAGTATGAATACCGTTCTCCCCGCAGCGGTGGTAAAATTAAATTCTAAACTTACTCCTGCACTCCACTTGTCCTGAGCATTTCCATGCCATTTTTGCTGAGCAATTCATTCACCTCTATAATTCCACCCGGACGGTCCTTAAAAATAAGCATAAGAAGAGCATCTCTCGGGATTTTTGCATAGAGCTGCGGCATCTCGTATTTTCTCAAGGCTCTCTGTGTCTGCTCCAATGTAAGCTCTGCAGCATAACATATCCTTAAGATAATATCCCTCTGCCTGGTATGTTTTTCGCCTGACAGAAGCTTGTAGCCGTATTTTTCCGGAATATCAGCCTTCAAAAACACCATCTGCTGTGTTATTCTCTTTTCCTTAAGCAAATCCTTTATGTACTCCGAAAATGCATTTTGCTCCGGATCCATGCTGCCTTTCTGCTCAACACAAAATTTGTCAAAATCAGATATATGAGTTTTTCCAAGGATATCATCCAATTCTTTTGTATTTTTTTGCTTCATAAATTTCTCCTATCTGTTATACTTGTACTTGTAACTATTCCTACCTCATTAGCGATACCTGAAAGGATACATGCACCATGAGCGATTACAAAATAATCTCAGCCTTAAATGAAGAGCACAAGGTTTATCTGGTTCAATCTGCGCTTTCCGGCAATATTTATGTCCAGAAAATCCTTGATGTATACAATATCCGCGTGTACGAATACCTTTATCGCAATCCTGTGGCCGGTATCCCACGCATTATCAATTACTATGAAGATAGCAACCAGCTTATCGTAATCGAAGAATATATAAGCGGAACCTCCCTGCAGGAAAAAATAGACAACTCTGACCTTAGTGTTTCCGATATCAGAAGCTACATGATTATGCTCTGCAATATACTTGAAGCTCTGCACTCGATGACTCCGCCTATAATCCATCGCGATATAAAGCCGTCAAATATCATAATCACCAGTTATAACTATGCCATGCTTTTAGATTTCAATGCTGCAAAACAGTTTTCAGGACAAAACGAGTCTGATACCGTGCTGATTGGCACTCCCGGATATGCAGCTCCCGAGCAATATGGCTTTGGTTCTTCATCTCCGAAAACAGACATATATTCCCTCGGCGTTGTATTGCGCGAAATGCTTGGCAGCATCACTCCGGTTCCCGACATTGCTCCAATTTTGCACCGGCTTAACCTGATTGCAGAAAGATGTACTCAGATGACACCAACCGCAAGATACCAGTCTGTGGTAGAGTTAAAAAATGCCGTATCGCAGTCATATTATCCTGCGCAGCACAGCACTTCTGCTGCCGGTAATTCAAGTCAATATGCACATCAGAACCATGATAATGCAGCCAATGCCGATACTGCTAAACGAGATATCCACGACAGTGCTTCCCGTTTCCTCCCACCCGGATTTCGCACGAGAACTCCATGGAAAATGCTGCTATCCTCAGTCGCATATCTGTTCATAATATGGCTTTGCCTGACATTGGAAATAGAAAATACTTACGGAGCAAAGCTGTGGCTTGAAAGGATTTTTTGCCTTGGTATGTTCATATTTGCAATTTTCTGTGGCTTTAACTATCTCAATGTACAAAATATACTGCCACTTTGCAAGAGCAAAAACCGCTTCCTGCACTATGTCGGCATAATACTGCTTGATGTGGCAGTGATTTTTGCTCTATTTGTGATTATGTTCATTATAGAATCTGTTGCATTCCCTATAAAATGATTTTTTATATCATAGCACATAAAAATAAGCCATGTTCTCACCGCTGTGGTGGTAACATGGCTTATATATTATTTTTTCAGTTGATTTTGTTAATATCTTTTCTTTTTGTTCATCTGTCCACTCATAATCATAAGTCTCATTAATTACTTAGTTTTATCTGAATAATTCCAGCGTCCACTATATCACCAATTTCATAATTTTCCACATCAACTACTATTATTTTAATGGCCACTGTTTTGTAAGCCTTATGCTGTGTATACAACTATGAAATCTCCAAAACTACTATCAATAAATAATGACTTTACTCTTTACGATAAAAATCGGTGATTATTATATAAGCGTGCGCAATTTCTTTACAAATTTGCTTAGAAGTAAAAAGCTCATGGCAAAAAATCACCATTAAATAGGACTAGCATTGATTGGTTTCAGTATATATCTTTTTATATATTCATTCAGATAAAATGTTGAAATGAGCTACTATAAACAAAATACCTTATGGTCATTGTGAAGCTAGATGTAACATATATTTAAGAGTATTGAAATGTTATTCATCCTTATTAATATCAGCTATTCAGCAATGAAACCTCTTCCATACATGGATAAAAAAATATAGCCTGCCAAAATAAAGGCATTCATAAATTCCATTTTACGTTCATTTAAGAAATTCACAGTCATGTATTTTTACCGCTTTCGTGCAAAATGCCAACATCTCAATAAAATCGGCATCTATCATAAATTCTATAAAACAAGCAGTTTTTTGGTAAGAGATTATTATTGAAGCTGTAAAGCTGTGTTATATAATATAACCATATTGATTGCACTTAATAATACTATAGTTGTAAGTAAACTTCCTTCCAGTCCGAATGTTCCTCCACTAAATATTTCACAATTGCTGATTTTAAATATAAATATGCTTTGTGATTGTGCCATTCCCGATACATTAAAACCATAAATATTTCCTTGTATAAAATTCCACATGCTATGTATTGCACTAATGCCCCAAATATTTCCAGTTTTCAATAAATAGATTGACTCGAATATTCCAAATAATATCAAATTTAATAAAGCAAGTACTTGAAATCCATTATTGAAACCATGTGTTAATCCAAATAAAATAGAATTAACCATCACCGCTACAAATATGGTATTTTTTCTGATTATAGATATCATGAAAAATCCACGAAATACTAACTCTTCGTAAAATCCCTGCAACAAAAATCCGCCAAGAAATAAGAATATACTTTTTTTATCCAAATTCACATTGAATCCATTAAAAATAAAAGTATTGAAAAGAACTCCCATCCATACTAAGGCTGATATCAGCATGGCACCTACACACGCACCTTTTATATACTGCTTGCATACATGTCTTTTCATAAAACCCATACTCATAAAAGTTCTTTTTTCAATGCAGCAACAATACAATACAACCAAACCAATTCCCAAAGCACATTCATATAATTGAATAATCATGGATATCTCTTCGTTAATCACCGACTTCTGAAATAATGCAGCTTTTATTGCCTCCCCCGCAAATACCATTATCAAATTTATAGGTGTAAGAACAGCCAAGAATTTCAATATTTCAATCCAAACCCTATTTCCTCTTCCTGTTTTTCTTACCTCATCAACCAATGTAATATTTTCCTGTTTATATAACATAACTTTTTCCTTTTATTCTGATATAAAAAAGTCACAGAACCCAGTAATATATCATTTTCATATCCCGACATTCGCATATTCGTTATATTATTTCCGCCGAAATACTTTATCATTCTTTTTTTGACAATGCACAAAGAGAAAGAATAAATGCAACGACAGCCCAAAAAACAACTACTATCAAATCTGACAGACTTATAGACTTCGCCAAAAATAACGCAGACCTTATTAAATTACTTATAGGAACAAATGGCAGCACATTATAAATATACATAGACCACTCCGGGAGTCTTTCCGCTGGATATGTTATCGGTGAAAAAAGCAGTCCACCTATCATAATTACCTGTGTTGCCAATGCCATTGCACTAGGTGGAAGCCAGTAGGCAATACAAAATCCGATACAAATCAATGTAAACTGTGTAAGCAATATAATCAGGCAACTTTGTCCCGTTATATTTAGATTTATATCAAAACGCAGTACCGAAGCAATACAACCCATAATCACGCCCGGAACTGATGCAATTCCCCATATGATAATATCTGCTAACAAAATAATGCTTCTTGAAACTGGAAGCGTTCTTTGATATTCAAATATCCCATTTTGTTTTGCCTCACTTACAATCTGTGGTGCTAAAACACATCCGACCGCAATCATGCCTAAAGTCAATGCCCCGGACGATAAATAAACAACCGATGTATCATCAAGCTGTGGAAGAAATAGTGCCATTCCACATATTATTGCAATCGCAAATGCAGCCTGTGCCACACTGAATACCGGCACCAGATATTTGTGTCTTATCAAGCTCCAAAATATCACTCCTTTAAGTTTTGTCAAATAAGATGCCTGCGGGTTTGATAATGTTTCTTTATTCTCCATCTATCATACCTCCATATTGCATATCCAATGTTGCAGATGTAAACTTATAATTCAAAACTTTTCCCTGTCTTATAAGCTCCATCAGCCAATTAACAGCATTTGAAACCTGATTTTCAGACAAGGTAAGAACCAACTGCATTTCATCTTCTTTATATTCACTGGTTTCGGCTTCCGGTAGATCGTGCAACTCGTCCGTATCATGCAGGGATACTATCATTACATTTGAAACGTAGTCATTACTAATAACAGCCGTAGAATCGTCACGAATTATACGACCTTTATTCAGTAAAATATATCTGTCTGTATACTGTTCAACTTCAAGTAGATTATGGGTGACAACAAAAATCATATGCCCCTCTTTTGCTAGTTTTCTCATATACTGCCATGTCAACTTACGTCTTATTGGATCAACATCATTTGTGGGCTCGTCAAGCAGAATTATGTCTGATGGGTATGCCACTGCCATTGCAAAAGAGGTCAGTCTCTGTAAACCACCGGATAATTTATTTCCTGCCTGGTCAGCCCACTGCTCAATATCCAAATCCTTTAACACTTGTTTTGTGCATAAATGCACCTGCTTTTCAGATACTCCTTTGATTCTCAAAATAGATTCTATGGACTGCCTTAGTGTTACTCCTTCAAGCGGAGCATGAAACTGGGGCATTATGGATACCAGTTCTCTGGCTACTTTTGAATTTTTTACCAATGATATTCCCTTATAAGTAATATCTCCACTGTCAGGTTTGGCATTACCTATAATCTGATTCAGCAGAGTCGTTTTCCCCGCGCCATTATGTCCGATAAGTGCAGTGATTTCAGAAGGATACAGTTCTAATGAAATATTATCATTGGCTCTTATCTTCCCTTTTTTATATGTTTTACTGATTGAATCAATAATTAAATTATTTGCTTTCATAAATTACCTTTTCTTTCTTCTTAAAATTAAACGAACAGGTTAGTGTATATGCTCAATACAAACGGGATACCCCAAAAGACAACTACTGCTATCTCGACAAGCACTCCAATTACCTGAAACACTTTCCATATCAAGACATCCTTTTCATAAGTAAAATCAGTCATACTGAATGCCCCACTACTGGTAACATTCTTTATATGTATACATTCCTCTGTCCCTATTTAAGAGTATACAAAAGAATGTGATACACTTAATTAAATTTCCATTTTTCTTGCCTGACTTAACATGCTCTCAACGGCTAAAAATGTAATAATTCCCATACCAGCCAAAAGCAATATCATCGCCACTCCAGAAAAAAATGTCATAGCTACTATCTGACACATTGTAACCATAATAATGCAGGATGCAACTATTGTTGCAATAACAGACTGCTTTCTGAACCCAATCCAACTCGAAGCAATACCACAAAATGCAGCAATCAGAGCATAACATACTAAATATATAATACTTGTTAACATAAGTCCTAAACTTGCAATGTCATTGCCAATTGGAACTAAGCTTTCTGTTATCATGAAAACTGCGAGTACTATTGCTCCACTTATCAACATCGAACCAAATGTAAATAAAAATACTAATAGTATCTTGGTTTCCATTATTTTTTTTCGACTGATTGGATATGAAAATAGTAAAATTGCTTTTTTCCCTCGATACTCATCCACAATAAACTTTGATGACATCGTTGCCGAGATTACAGAAAAAATTCCCATCATGACCACCAATGTCAGTCCTATTACAAAATTGTAAGAACTAAATAATTCTGCATCGCTATCCCCTGGATCAATTTTGGGTATTGCTGCCATTAAATATATAAAGCCCAGTATAAAAACAGTGCCTACCTCAACAGCAATTTGATATGGTCGTAAGCTATTTCTTTCCAATTCCAGAGAAAATAATCTGTTTATTTTCATATACTCACTCTCCTTGAATCGCTTTCATAAAATAATCTTCCAGTCCACCGGCATTTTGTTGTGATATATCCTGTGACTGAACCTCACGCACGATTGTTCCATTAACCAAAAAACCTATATCATCTGCAACCAATTCTACCTCAGATAGAAAATGACTGGACATCAAAATTGTGACTCCCTGTTCTGAAAGATTACGAAATAACTCTCTCATATCTCTTATTCCAACTGGATCCATTCCATTTATTGGTTCATCAAGAATTAGTAAACTTGGTTCATGTACAAGTGCTCTCGCAATAGCAAGTCTCTGACGCATTCCCAGCGAAAAAGTAGATACATGCTGATCTGCCGAATCCTTCAACCCGACTTTTTCCAATATACTTTCAATTTTTTTGTCAGCATCTTTGCAGTCCATATACTCTAAATGTATTTTTAAATTCTTTCTTGCTGAAATGTGTTCATAAAAAACCGGAGTTTCTATTAGACTTCCTGTTCTGGCAAGAATTTCCAAGCTTTCATTTTTACAGTCCATTCCCAGAACTGTTGCCGTTCCCTGCGTGGCTGATGTTAATCCCAGCAATATCTTAAATAGTGTTGTCTTTCCCGCACCATTTTGTCCAACCAAACAATATATCCTTCCTTTTTTTACACTCATATTGCAGCTATTTATAACCGTTTTTTTATTATAAGACTTCGATAAATTATTTGTTTTTACAATATATACATCTTTAAGTTCCATTTAATCCTCCTTTTTCATACATTCCGAATGTATGTATTGATGTAAAAATAAAATAAAATTGCATAATACAATTTTATTTTATTTTTACATCAATCATCGATAATATTTGGTCGTTGAATAATGGCACACCCATACGCTCAAACATCTCTTTTACAAACATCACTTTATGTTGCATTTCTTCTTCTGATGCTGGAAATACAGATGGCATTAGCCACAATTCCAACAATGGCAGGATTTCTGCCAATTCTTTCGGATACTCCGTACTAATAGAACCATCTTCAATGCCTTCTTCAATCAGTTCATAAAACTCTGGTGACAGGTATTTTCTTTGTGATTCTATCATTCCAGCCAATATACGAGGATTCTCCAATAGTGGAATCATATTTTTTGACAATGTGGCTCGTTCTGAATCTTCCTGATTTAACATCATAGCTTTCTGAATTTTCTGCAATCCATTTAATTCATTCTGTTCTTTGACCACATTGAAAGGATTATTACTCAAATACATCTTATCACCCAAAGCATTTATAATCTCCTCTTTGGATTTAAAATGATGATACACTGCTCCTTTGGTTAGTCCTCCTAAATTATCAACAATATCTTGAATTGTTGTTTGCTCGTATCCTTTCTCTAAGAAAAGTCTTTGTGATACTTCCAAAATCTTCTCCACTGTTAATTCTGGATACTTATTTCTTGCCATATTATCTTCACCTGCAATAAATACATTCGTTATGTATGTATTTATATCATTCTTTCTTAATCATGTCAAGTCTTTTCTTATTCTTTGATTTATAAAAGCTGTTGACTTATCCCCACTCAATGTATATATTATATATACATTGAGTGGGGATATTATATATGAAACAGGTATATCCAGTTATATTTACACAATTAAAGGATAAGAAAGACACCGTTCATCCCTCCGCCATAAATTTCTGGCAGTCAGCATTCTCCATAGAAAAATAATTCTCCATTGTATGGCTCATCATATCTGCGGTTCCTGCTGCGGTCTGTTTTTTTGATACCGAAAAAGTATATTCAGGATTTAATATTGACATTGTTGGCACCATATACGGTGATCCTGTTCCCCATTTTTCATTTTTAGACATATCAGAGATAACAGCAAAAGGATCCATCTCTGTTCCTGTTGCGGAAAGAGTAAGCACATCAAATATCGGAAGTGCCGCCTTGACCTTTGAGCCATCAAGCACCAGCTCCCATGCATCACCATCATACTTTGCACCTGCTGCAACAACCTTTGAGCAATCAATTGTACTGCCGCCTCCTATTGCAAGCACCATGTCGATACCCTCATTTTTACAGATTTCAACACCCTTTCTGACTGTCTCAATCTTTGGGTTTGGCTCCACTCCGCTAAGCTCAAACACGGTCAGCCCCGCATCCTTAAGGATCTTCATTGCGGTATCGTAGAGACCGTTTTTCTTTATAGAGCCGCCTCCGTACACTAAAAGCACCTTGCTGCCATATGCCTTAAGCTCTGATAAGCTCGAAATGGTATCCTTTCCGAAATGAATCTTTGTTGGAATGTTGAATGTGAAATTGTACATATATAATACCTCCTGCTAAATAATAATATTTTTTAATCTCTCCATATCATCTGCATCGGGATGCGACAAAGCCTTGTCAAAATTTTCAATCAGCGCATCAATATTATCCGGATGCTCTGGGTTTTCTTTCATTTTCACATAGCGTTCCCTCACAGACTGTGGCATTTTGCCCTGGCACATATATTCTCCTACAATAGTGTTACTTGAATCAATGGCGCTTTTAACATTGCCAAGAATCCTTTGAAAATATGCATCACTTCCTCCAAAACCGGCTGTTCCGAACAGAAATATCTTCTTATTTTTCAATTTAGATAAGAAATCTAATGTATCGCTATCCGCGTTTCCCTTGTCCGTCCAAAATCCAATGTATAGCAATTCGGATTCTGTCCCCTGCGCATCAGCCGTGCCAAAATAATCACAGCTCTCCTTTGGCAGTATTTCATGAATTTTATCAGCCAGCTTACGTGTGTTGCCTGTCAAACTGCTGAATATTACAGTGATTTTAGTGAGCTGCAGTTATCCTCTTTTGTAGAAATGGATACGGTACACTCATCCAGAGAATCCAACAAGACGTTACTGACCTTTTTCTTCACTAAGGAAAAGCTGTTCCTTGCCTTTCTCCTGAATCGTTGTACTAAAGGCGCTGTCCGGCTTATTTTTGACCGTTTAGAAAAACGTATGGGCACCTATGAGTTCTTATCTGTCTTTGAATATATCTTGACAGACAGAGGTTCAGAATTCGGAGATCCTGTTGCTCTTGAAACAGGACTGGATGAAATTCAGCGTACCAGCATCTACTATTGTGATCCCATGCGTAGCGGACAAAAAGGAGGTCTTGAGCAGGCTCACACCATGCTTCGCATGGTGCTTCCCAAAGGAACTAGTTTTGAATTTTTGACACAATGGGATGTGAATCTAATCGTGAATCACATCAACTCCACTCCAAGGGAAAGTCTTAATGGAAGCACGCCTTATGACGCCGCATTAGAGACACTCGGAAAAGAAACCTAAACGCATTTCAGCTTAAGCGCATTGACCCTGATTTGGTCAATCTAACGCCTAAGCTGATTCGCTTCAACCATTAACAACCACTTAGAAATCTGCTGTCGGACTGGAAATTAAACTTTCACATTTTCCTCACATGACCGGTGGAATTTAGTCTCGCACACTACCTTCCAGTGGTCCGTTTGTCATACCATCAAATCAGTTTTTTCCAAGAAGTTACTCCTATTATAACAGAAATAAGCGTTTTGAGCTTATAAAACTCTTAGAAAATCAAGAACTTTTAAATGAGTGTGGAATTTACTTCTGCACTGGAATTTACTTTTTCAAGTTAGCCCGCTTACCCCCATAACAACAGCTTACGCGAGAAATAAAATACAAATGGTAATGGCAGCACAGAAATCAAAAAAATTATAATATAGGTTAAATATACATTACAGGTTCTTTATCACTTCAACTCTGGTTACCACCCCTTCGCATACTATCCACTCTAAGTGCACAATCCTTATAATACACACAGGCACCTATTGCAACCGTCTTTCCCTCTTCACTCAGCTTGTCGCTTATGACATTGCGAAGAATTCTTGTCTTTTCCTCCGGAATTTTGGCTCCGGTTATAAGATTCGCGTGTGCCACTGTCTGGCTGCCCCGGCATATCATGTGATCTGCCTCATCAAAGCTGCAGAAAAGGAATTTTCTGATGGCAAAAAGCGCCGCTATCGCACCTATTCCGACAAGTGTCTCATATACATTGAGATGCTCCACGATCATCTGTCTGGCTGTCGCAAACAAAAGCACCTCTATGATTGTGCCCGGCTTATGAGTACAGAGCATTTTCACAAACTCCACGCCGATTGCAAGCGACATGATATATTCCATGTAATACTCCAGTTTAATTTTATCATGCCATATATCAAAAAAACACTGCCCTATAAGCTTTATAATAAGTATCGCTATCACAAATACGAGAAATGCAGACAATACCAGTTCCACGTAGGTCGCTATATTTTTCATGGTTTTCCTCAAAAATTGTTTCATCATTCGGGTTTCCTCTCATTTTTATTGTATTATAAAACGAATTGACTCTATCACCGTTGTGTATCGTGAAACTGTAGCTATAATCTCGCTAATATTCATCGCATAATACATAACTATTATACCTTGAACAGATAATTCTCTGAAACTGCTTTTGTCACTCAATTTCTCTCTTTTTTCTTCTAATAACATAAGTTCTTTTTCTTATTTCCCAGATATTTTTTCCATGCAGTACTATCAATAAAAGGATTGCTCCCCGGATGCTCTATCATATAATTTCTTTTATTTATTAAATCCACATTTGATGTATGGTTCCCAACAAAAATATCAACAGGTTCATCTATAACCTTGTCGATTGACTGTGCATACTCTCTTCTCGCAACATACTCATAGTCTCCGATATCCTCGAGAAATTCCTTCTGCAAAGTATTAAATCCAAATCCGCCATAATATCCGGCATGCTTTGTACATTTGCCATCAGTAACATCAAAAAAACATGCTATACATCCTTTGGTATGCCCGGGCACAAGGTAAAACCTGATGGTTGTATTACCAAACGTCAGCACATCACCATCTTTTATCTCATAATCTACTTCAAACAAGGATTCCATAACATTCCCTGTTGCCTGAATCACGGATTGTTCCGGATTATTCTCAAACATTCTGACATCAGGCTCTCCCATGTATATTTTTGTTCCGTACATTCTCCTGAAAAATCCAACTGCTCCGAAATGGTCAGCGTGGCCGTGTGACAATATTATCCATTTTACATCTTCCGGACGAAATCCCATTTCCCATATACTCTCTATCAGCAACGCTGTATTGCCACGATTGCCTGCATCCAGCATCAGAAGTCCCGCTCCCGTATCAACTATATGTACGCACACCCAGGTGTCACCGACATAGTATAAGTTTCCAAATATCTGAAACGGTTCGATATAACGTCTTCCTGATTAATCCAATACTTTGTAGTTTTGTCACACAGCAGTCTGTCTTTATATGTTATAAAATCATTGTAATCACTTTTTAATGACATATTATCTCTCCAATCTGCACTTGCTGCTTTTTATTTTCACAAATGCCCATATCCGCAAATCGTCTATACACACAAAATGCTCATATCCACAAACAGAGCTATCATAAAATGATAACTCTGCCTGTATTGTTAGTATCTGTTTTATTATGTACACAAACTTTTCATTCCGATTTATTAAAGTGTCTTTCTAGCATATAATTGCTGCTTCAGGACACTCAATTCTTAGAACAGGAATGCCACACTGCATATAGAAACAACTGCAATAAGTATTATAAGTAACGGTCCACCGATTTTTACGAAATCCGAAAACTTGTATCCTGCCGGAAGTATCTGCATATTTACAGCTGTTCCGAAAGATGTTGCTATTGCAAGGTTTGAGCAGGCACCGATTACGATTACCCATGGAATAGGACTGATTCCGATAATGCAATTGCTATACAGATTGGTGTAAGCATTGCTGCTGTTGCGTTGTTTGACATGATATTCGTGAGCACACTTGTAAGCACTGCGATAACTACTGTAAGAAGCACAACCGATGCGTTCTTTCCTCCGAAGAGGTTGAGTACAGCGTTTGCGATTAATGCTCCACCACCTGATACATCAAGTCCTGTTCCGATTCCTGATATTGTTCCGATACATACGAAAACATCCCAAGGAAGATCCGAATATGCTTTTTTAATCGAGATACAGCCTGTTCCAAGTACCATTGCAGCACCTATAAGACCGATTGTACCAATGTTAAAATAGCTCTTGAAAGGCTGGAAACCACTTAATACAAACAATACTATGCATAAAATCATGGTTCCGAGTGCCACATAGCCCTTCCATGCCGGAGCAGCTGACTCCTGTTCTTTCTCGAGCTTATGTATCTCTGCAACTGAATACATATTTCCCTTGTCGAAGTCAGGACTATCCGGTTTTAATACCTTGTCGAGGAGCTTGTAGCCGATTGTTCCCCAGAAAATAATCTGTACAACTGCTGCCGGAAACATGATCTTTGTCATGTCAAACATTCCCATACCTTCCTCATAACCGGCATATCCCTGTAATACTGAGTTTGCTGCAAGCTGTGAGGTTGAGCCGATTAGTGAACACGCACCTCCGATAATGGCTGCTGTTCCGGCTGGGAAAATAACCATTTTTGAACGGATTTTTCCACATGAGTTTGCTGCTACGATTGCGATGATAGGCATCCAGATAGCAACTGTTCCGTTGTTACTCATAAATGCTGACATCAATGAACACACAGCACTTACCGTTACTATAAACCGCCTCTCCGTCTTGGCAAGAAAAAAGAATTTCCGATTTTTCTCCTATCTTTCTTGCTATTCCGGTTTCAAAAAGTGCGGCACTTACAACACACATTCCGACTACCATCGGCCAGCCTGTTGCGCTGAATCCGCTGTATACTGCGGATAAATCCATTTCTGGAATAAACATTGCCATTGCTACCGACCCAAGGATAGCAACCACGCTTATCGGCAGTCTATTCCAGACAAACAAGCCCATTGTAATTAATACAATTATAATTGAAATAATACTAGAATCCATATTATATCCCCCGATATATTTTTTATTTTAAATCTCTGCCCAGTCAGCACCCTTCCATTTCTCGTGCTCATATACTGACTTGTCGGCTACATATAGTACTTTTTACCCTCTACGACTGCCAGACAGCCCTTGATACACATCTGTGCCATCTTGATAACTGCCTCTCTTGTCTGGGCTGCTGAGTGCGGACTTACGATAAGATTTCTGCAGTTCAATAACGGATCATCTGTTTTTGGTGGCTCGCTGCAGAATACGTCTGTTCCCGCACCGGCGATAACTCCGTTATTTAATGCTTCTACGAGATCTGCTTCGTTGATGATTCCTCCACGGCTGCAGTTTATTATAAGTGCCGTCGGCTTCATAACAGAAAGCTCCTTCTTTGAGATCATGTTCCTGGTCTGATCTGTGAGCGGTACATGGATTGATACCACATCGCTGTCCTTTAACAGCTCCACATAATCTTCATAATATTTAGCACCATAGCCTTCTACCTGCTCTTTTGTCATAAAAGGATCATACGCTGCAATTCTCATTCCGCAGCCTTTGCAGATTTTGGCTGTTTCTCTTCCGATTGCTCCAAGCCTGCATCCCTCATCTCGTCAAGATAATTGTTCGGATCCTGATTGTCAGCTACATATACATCAGCTATTCCATCTAAAAGCTGCATTCCTTCAGGGCATACAGCCTGTGTCATTACAAACTTCATATTAATTCATCCTCCCCAGAGAGTTAGTTCATTCCTTTGTCAGCATTCTCTTTTAATACCTTTGCAAGCGCTTCCACACCCTCATCGCACAGATAGTTGAATGGACGTCTGCAATCGCCAACAGGATATCCGAGCATAGCAACCGCTTTTTTAACAACTGTGTTAGGATTGCATCCTGCTATTCCTCCGACTCCGCCTTCTTTTAACGCAGGAAGAATGAGTGAATCATTTCCTGATAATACATAGAACTTCTTGTCAAGTTCACGTGTCTCTGTGATATATGCCTTTAAGTTATCCCAGTCACCGCTTGAATCCTTAGCACCGATGATAAGGTCAACATCCTTTGCAAGCTTCTTTACTGTCTCAGGAAGCAGCTTGTTTCCTGTACGGGCAGGAATATTGTAAAGAACAATTGGAGTATCTACATGTTTGGCAACCTCTACATAGTGATCGTATAACTCCTTCTGTGACGCAACCGCAAAGCTTGGAGTGATTATTGAAAGGACGTCAGCTCCGAGCTTTTCTGCCTCCTTGCTCATCCTGATAGTATCCTGTGTTGAAATGCAACCTGATCCAGCATATACAGGTACTCTTCCTTTTACCTGATCAATTGCAGCTTCAAGGACTTCGCATTTTTCTTTTTCATTTAAGATATATCCTTCACCGTTTGTTCCAAATGGGAAAATTCCGTGCACACCGCCATCGATAAGTCTGTCAATCTGTGTTCTGAGCTCGTCAGTGTTGATGCTCTCATCTGCGTTCATTGGTGTTAAAATTGGTGTAATAATTCCTTTTAATTCTGTCTGTTTCATGTTTTTCTTCTCCTTTTAAACTTGTTTAATTTTGTTTATTTTTGATTTAATATTTTGTCTGCAATCTTTACCAGTACATCTTTGGTTCCGAACCCACCTGATTTGGATATTATCTGCTGCACAAATCCGTGATTTTTCAGATTGGAAACAACCACACCCTGTTCTATCTCACATACCGGTGTAATCTGGGTACAGCCTATCAGCTTCATATACCCCATCAAAGTATCGCCGCCTGTCATAAGTATTGTCGTATCCTGCTTATTTGCTGCCAAATGGTCAGCTACGTGTCCATGTTCCGTTGGAATCAGGGTTCTTACATCATTCATAGTCAGCTTATTTGCTTCCATAAAGCCCTTTTTGTCTTCTTCCCAGTCTATGGAATCAATGATGAGACATCTGTCTTTTTCACATTCTTCCTGCATTTTGCGCAAAAACTCCAAGCCCGCCTGCGTGCTGTAATAATCCTTCTGCAATTTTTGTTCTACGGTCATATGGATTCTTGAAAATCCGTGTTCTTCGGCATAGTCAAGCTGATTTTGCGTAATCATATTCAAGCTGCCACATTCCACAAGAAAATTTTCACTCTTCCTATAGCTTTGCGGCTTCACTGCATCAAATCTGAGCTTGTCGGCAAGCGCTTCCGCAAGTGCGGCACATCCGGCAATAATACAAAGCTCATCTTTTTCCTGCAATTCATCAAGCCTTTCTTCTATGTCTTTATGTTTTTCCACATCGCAGATTACGATACGTTCATCGCTTTTTATATCATTCAAAGCTTCATTCCGCTTAACACAGGCACATTTCAAAGCTGTCTGCTGTGCGATAATATCAGGTATGTACGACAGCTTTACCGGTTCAAACGGATCCTGCCCGAATACACTCCCATTTCTTTAATTCTTTGTTGTATACAAAGCCTTTAACCTTCAGAGGAATATGTCCCTGATCATGGTACATTGCTACAACTATATCATACCAGCCTCCGATTGCCTTAGAGAATATGCTGTCAGGCGGTGTCGGTTTTTCTCAGGAATATTGATTCCTTCTGCCATTGCCTCATCTATTGCCGGCTGGATTTCCTCAATTTCCTCTGTTCCAAACAGTCCGTTTTCTCCGCAGTGTGGGTTAAGACCTGCCACACCAATCTTTGGATTCTCAATTCCTATCGCCTTGCAGAAAAGTATGGCATTTGATACACCGTGAGCAATGTGATATTTGCCTCCCAGTGGATATGAAAGCGCATGAACTGCTGTTGTTCCGCTTCCTGTAATTGCGACTCCGCCATAGAAGGCTCCGGTCATCATATTGCTTTTTGCTTCCATATTGTCCGGATTGTTATAAGCTTCCCTGATATTGTGGAAAATAAGCTTGGCTCCGGCTGCTGCATAGGTATCGGAAAACGGTGTTGCTTTCTTTGAGGTGAAGCACTCAACCACATGGGCCAATGCATCTACACCTGTTGCTGCCACAATTGATTTTGGAAGCTTTCTGATCATATTCGAATCCAATACCACATAGTCCGGAATTATACTGTCATTTACAATTCCTTTCTTTGACTGTTCCTCCGGAACCGCAACGATTGCATTGCAGGTTGCCTCAGATCCTGTTCCGCATGTTGTCGGAATCATAACCGTCTTAATCTGTTTCTTTGCAAGCATCGGATCATTGAGCAAATCTTTTATAGTATAGTCTGCATCTTATATTGTTATTCTTGTGTTTTATTTTTGAACATCTCTTTGAACTAATCATATAATATCTGTTTTTTGTGCCTCGTTCAACGCGTTGTTTTGTTATTTTTGTTCTATTTTGAAACATAAACTACATTTATTTGTTGTATTTTGAAACATACTGTAATACAATATAGTTAAATAGTAACAAAACATCACTAGCGCTATCTTCACGTTTCATTTTTAAACATTAAAATAACCACTTAACATTTACAGCAGCATGTCCTTAAAGAGCTTGTCACAATAACAAAGACACCGTATATCTCCTGTGACACTGTAGAAGCCATCCTGAAACAGGAGCCCGACTACGGACGCGTCTTTGATGATTCAGTAAAATTTGATGGAACTCTAGATGAGATAAATTATCAAATCATTCTTCAGGTGTTGTTCTTTTATATGAGCGTATTTAGATAAAAATGGACGAAGCATGGTATAAATGATATAATTAAAATGAATGATGGAATAATAAGAAATGGGAGAAACTGTTATGGGATTGTTATAATTTTATCACGCTATTTTTCCCAAAGCAAATTACGGATGTGATTTGTTATGGAAGACATCGTGATAGAGAAAATATAAAG
>VOFH01001135.1_pt1 | contig 68000 bp, 107 predicted proteins | sample 5384091 | NCBI WGS metagenome assembly VOFH01 (sample SAMN12384727, study PRJNA508395) | human gut metagenome | isolation source: healthy gut G | host: Homo sapiens | reverse complement strand
ATTCAGGGACGTTAAAGTGGGAGCAAACGTATCCATACCCAAATCCATCACATTGTAGACTTTCAGTAGTTTTTTCCAACGTCCTTTAAATGACGATTAAGGACTTTGATCTCCAAACCCTCTCTGATGATAGCGATTCGTCAATTCCAGCAACTATGGCTAGCTTTTTCTTCTCTCCAAAGCACAGTGTTCAAGGGATAACTTCATTAAAATCTTAGAAGCATCTATGCTATCCGTAAACTGCGGCCAAAGCATGATTTTCTTATACCCTCTTCAAAGAGGTGCTCAAATCTCCAGTGACAACAATAATAAATCTAGATAAAGTGCTCGGTCTTCTGTAACAACATCTGCAATAAAATAACGATAAAAGGTAGCATAACTTAAATGATCCATGGTAGCGAATACCCTTTTATCTGATCAGAAGAAATCTTAATATTCCGAATTTGTGATTGAACAGACTCTAATCTTCTCCCCCATCAACCAGAACCACTCCTGAGGGAGATTGTCATTGATCACATAAAAATAATTTGACTGTTTGTCGCAACAATAGATTTTATAGAAGTTACCTCTAGCTTTTCCATGTAACCATTATCACCAGCAAGAACGATTGCCCTTTTCACTGAAATTTTCCCTTTTTCTCAATTATCCTTTATAAAGTAAATAAGAAATTAATAGCATCTATTAAAAGCTTCTTAGTGATATACCCCTTTTAGAGGAAAAGCAAACCTTGGAGCCCTACTACTAATTTCTTGATAGGATTCTGGAGCCATATTTTGAACCAATTGATTGGCTTTCCAAACTGTTCACAGCAAATCCTAAACCACGCTCTTCAATCAGATGACTATTTGATAAGGTGTTGGGCACAATCACAGGAATTCTCTGCAAGATAGGTGTTGAGCTTATGTGAAATATTCATTTCGTAGTAATCAACATCCTCCCATCGTTATACTGGGTATTCCAGACAAGACCAAAGCCTCCCTTTGAGAGTTCCATCAAGAGTTCTTCATTGTGCTTCCATCCTTCAATCACCAAATTGGCTTTGATTGCTCTTTTGGCTCATTCGTAAAACTCGCAAAGGGGTTTCATAAACCCACTTTTGCAACTCTGGAAAGCGTAACAAAAAGATCCTGCAAAGAAAATCTCTTTTTAAATACTGGTTGTTCAAACTGAGGTTATGAGGATGATCCCCAAAATTTTGAATCAAGATTTTTTCCACAGTCAGACCTGCTCACACAGACGGTTAACCATTTGTTGTGAAGGCGCAATAATGACATCTGCTTTGATTGAACATCTCCATATAAGTTTCCACATTAGGCAGGCATTATCACGGAACATTAGTGAATAACGTCATGGATAAAAATCACTAGTTTGACTCTCAAATCTTTCAGCTTCACAAATTCCGCGTCAAACTCCCAACCATTCCAAGTTGGCGATTGAAAAAATCACAATATCACCAAATGAGATACTTGCCATGATCCCATCTAGACGCTTTGCTTCTCTCGCTCGGACTATCTGTAGAGATATTATAAAATAGATTCCACCCTCTCGATACCCCAAAGCACGCGCAATATCCGTCACAGCATTCTGAGCTAAGATGACAGTGCTATCCCCTGCCATATACCATATAGATTTGTAATATGTACTTTTAGTCATGGTTTCCTCTTTATTTTTCTGACATTCGAAAATCATCTTCAACTCTTTCTTTTGTTGCTAGCATTGGATGCATCTTTTGCTTTATCATAGACTGATTGATATCTTTTAGATCTTCCAGCTGAGATAGTTCATCGAGCAAGTCTGTAATTGCATCTTTTGAAACAGGTGATTTTTATATAGAGGTCTGGTCGGTGACAGGTTTCCTCAAAAGCATATAAAAATCATTCCTTTTCAAGAGCTATCCCGATTTCCGTCTAAAATTTCATCCGCATATGATATCTAGGTAAATACGGCATTTATTTAATAACCGCTCATAATTTCACCTTGAAATTCCTGGATAAAGGTGAACATTCGATAATCATTGAGACGTACTAATCGTTCCCCATCTCTGCTTGGTGCTGCAATATGAAACTTTGAAAATGAGGAAGAGCAGTCAGTCAAAGAACTTCTCCAATCTGTCTGATTTCTTTGAGTGTTTGTCAAAATGAGAACCTGTGGCTGAAATTTCAAATCTCCCAAATAGGTAGGGAAAAAATAATAGACGATCATGATGCTGTCGTTAGCATCACGAACTAACACTTTTACACCCTCGTCCAATAGAGGAGCAAGTTCTGCTTCAGGAAGAGTTGACCGATCATAGAAGATAATCTGCCCTTCGCAAGTTTGGGTAAAGCCTTCAACAATTCTGGATCAGACAAAAATACTGTTTCAACCTGCAAAGAACTTCTTTGAAGAGCCGCTTTTTCGTTTTCTATTTGAGGAAAATCCTGTTCTAAAACCATCGTCGTTTGATAGAGCGCACGATCATGTTGATGGAATAAATAGAGTTTCCATTTTATCATTCATATAAACACATAGATGACATTCATTTGCACTCCAAACTTCTTTCATAAAGAGGCTACCAGAAAGATCATAATAATCACAAGTAGAACAATTGTCATCTGAATTATACCACTTACTTTTTTTGACCCTTTGAGGGTAATCCTGATAACAGTCTATTCTCCCCTCCTCACTCCATCAGCAACAATATCCCCATTCGCATACACTAAAACGGGGGTAACGGAAAGACCAGTCATATGCAGAGATGAATTTATTTTTTCGATTTAAAAAAAAAAAATCCAGAATATTTTCTATCTGTAGAGGCTGGATGGGTATTCCAATTTGTTCTAAGTCCTTCCTCAATCTCTCGTCGTCTAAGGACCATTCATTGACTAGATAATACATCACTATTCTTCCCTATTTCACCAAAAATCTCTCCATTGTCCAATCATTTGATCTGTCATATAGTGTTTCGCCACCATAAGAACCTCTTTTAGTCTATTCAAGTGCTCGAAAGCCTTCTGCATCGCTCCATTCAAGTCAGCAACCACTTCTTCATGTGATCGATCTACAAACGGAACGATAAAACCATTTCTGATCATTTTTTATAAAAGTGGATTCCCATAGGGGACATCTGTCCCCACCATGACAAGACCAGATCCTATCGCCTCTAGCAAGGTTAAGCCAAACGTTTCCCACTCGGAAGTGGCTAAATAAAGTTCATAATTCTTTAAAACGAGTTTGAAGATCTTGGTGCCCCTTGAGATGAATATAACTTTGAGCATTTAACTGCTTAATTTTTTTTTTCTATTTCTTGCAAAGCATACCTTGACCATAAATGTCCAATGTAACCTCTGGGATTTTTTTGCAAGGCTACTACCGCATCGATCGCTAGGTCCAATCTCTTTCTCCGCTCAAACCGGGCCGCAATCATCAAGCTTATAAGGTTTGCGATTATCAGCATATTGCAAGCCTTCAAGCCCACCGACAGGTAAGACCGATACAGGCTTAACAGTCGACAGATCCCGTTCTAATTCTTCCTTTTGCGCTTCCGTAGATACAATGATATGGTCGAAATAGTTAGCATACTGAAAAAAAGAAGGAAGTATTCTGAATTGATACAGTCGCCCCAATGGTGTATCGAATGAAGGACACACGATAAGGTTGCTTCACCCCTTCATTTTTAAAAGAGTCTGCGTAAAGGGAAGACGCTCTAAACGATCCACAAATGATATGGTCTTTTGCAGAAAACTGTAAGGTGCCGATCGCTTTGGCTCAAAAGCTCCGACTCATTATAAAACCAATAATCCCCTGCCGATAGACCGATTTCGTCAGATCACCTGGTGTTTTTTTGATTTCTCCAAAGCTACGGAACCATCCAAATTATAAAAAGGCGCTGAAAAAACTCTTGCTTCTAAGCCCGCGTCAGTGGGAACAGCTGTAAAATATTCAGTGTAAAGCTTTACCCTCCCGTAATGTTCCCTACGAAGAAGATGACCAGCTACATAATAATCGACATAATCAACATAATTTGACTTAAGAGTATTTCGATGAAAGACAAGAGAAATCCCATTCTCTTCCGGAAATATTAACTTGATCTCGTTCAATTGAGTGGAATGAAGATTCAAACCTCGCTTCATTTTCTCCACACTCATTTTCAAGGTCATATCACGCTGATCTGTTAGTAACATATGTACTAGAATGATTTCATCTTCCGCATATCCCAAAGACAAATAGTAATCCCATTTATATCTAGGAGGAACTTGCGTAAAGACAAAACGTGCTGGGCACCCCAGTTTCCTAAAGATTTGTCCACGGTAAGCCTGGGGCAACATCGACACCATTAGGCTCTAATTCCACCATCAGATTAAAAAGTGTAAATCATCTCTCCTCCAAGCAAGTTCCAGTTGTACTCCGATAACGATCTTTCTCTCTCCACAAGTCTAATCAGCCAATGTGGCCAGATAAGATTTAATTTCTTCCACCATCATTTCAGGGTTCTGAACCGGATAAACATGACTTTCTCCGGACTGGTCCTTGCTGGTATTATCAAAGGCGTAGATTGGTTTTCCAAGTTTATGAGCTTTCTGTGTAATCGACATAATTTCATTAAAATGATTGATATCAAGATAAAATCTATTTTTCCAAAACGGCTTCAAAATTATATCGGTTAAAGCAAGGGTAGATTGTCACATTTAGATAACGTTGCAAATCAACCACCTGTGACGCAAAGACCGTATGAGCTAGAATATGGAAATGCACATTGGGCAGGGCTTGAATCAGGTATTCCAAATGTTCCATTTCGCACGCATTTGTGAATATAGCTGTATGGTAGAGTTCCGGTACGGTTAAAGCTCCTAAATCACGATTTGTGATTTCTGTGCGTAATAATACATCTGACCAATCTAGGGCATAGTAGAACCACCAACGATCACCTAAACGGTTATTAAATACCGCCTGCCAGGGCTTACCAGCTGTATAGTGAATAATAGAAACCTTTTATGTTGTTTTGCTTTGATATACCACTCATCACTTTGGGGAGAAGAAGTAGCCACACTATCCATACCAACCATGAAATTATAGTTCATATCTAATTCTTTCCACTGGCCAATAAAATAACGATTTAAAAGACCTTGATCACCATATTCATATTCATGGTATTGATCTGCTACTTCAAACAGTTGAGTGGAAATATCATGTTCTCTCCAATACTTATTATTAATCAACATGACTCCTGAATTAAAATTTGTCTGTTGTAGATCGTCTCGAACAGCTGCTAAAGGACAATCTCCAAGGTCCGTCTCAAACAAATCCGTCAAGTCCCCATCTACAACAATATCTGAATCAAGGTATAAAACCTTTTCCTCCTCTACTACCTCAGGAATAAAAAACGGAAATAAGCTGCATAAGATAAATGAGGCCTTGGAAGATGATACTTTTCGTAAGTGGTTATCTGAAATCTTCGCATTGACAATTTGTGAGTTGATTTTCTCCAAACGTTTGTTCATCACACGAAACCATTCCGAAGGAAGGTCATCATTAAAAACGTAAAATTTAATGTTATCATTATGCACACAAACTGACTTAATCGTTGTTTCTACCTTGTCCATGTACCCATTGTCGGCACCTAACGCTATAACTTTATTCATATAACTTACCTTTCTATTTCAATCTAACTCCAACTTAATCTCATTTATCATCAAATCCACCTCAGAAACGGAAAACACCCTGTTTCGTCCGCAATTATCATGGTTTGTGACATCAAAAGCATAAACCGGATTTCCTTTTTCAGTTTAAACTATCCACAGCAATTCCAAATAATTGTCTCTGAATTTCTTCCACCATCATTTCAGGGTTCTGATGAGAAAATATACTACCACCCAACTCTGCCCTGTGAGCTACATTATCAAAAGCGAAGACCGGTTTTCCTTTTTCAACTGCCCGATCTACAATAGAATCCACCTGATCCCAATGATTAATATCCAGATAGATTTCTGATTGATCCAATAAATCCTCTATAATATCATCATGGTGGACGTTTGTGTATAACGTTACATTGTCATACTTTTTAAAGGCTTCTAAGCGATCTGAAACATTGGTCTTGGCTGCAATATGAAACGAAACTTCTGGAAGATTTTCTACCAAATAAGTGAGGTTTTCCAGAGTATCCGAAGCTGTCAGAGTAAAGACATGATGCTCTAATTGTGGCCGCTCTTTTTATGATGAGTTCCTCTTTACTTACAACAATGGAGTTACTTGGAATGTCCTTATGAATGACTGCTCCTGCACCAATAATAACATTGTCACCGATCGTGACTCCTTAAGAATCACAACATTGGCACCAATCCAACAATTTTTTCCGATCGAGATCTTTCCATAATTAAAAGCGATTTTTTCTACGTGGTAGTTGGAATATTGATGATTACTATCGAAAATACGAACGCCATCTCCAAACATGGTATCCTTACCAATTTCAATATGATATCCACAATGAATGGAACAGTTAATATTAAAGAAAACGCGATTCCCGAGTTTCAGGGTTGCCCCATTTCCCACCTCTAGGCAAAACAAAAGAACGCAAGGTAACATCCTGCCCCAGTTCGACATGAGCTGTAGGGTCAATTGAAATCTGTTGAAATTTTACCATCCAATTGAAATTCTGTCATTTATTCTCGTACCTTTCTCATATTACAAATCACATCAACCAATCCTTGCCAATCTTCCATTGGGAATACCTGTTGATGATGCTCTGTCGATTTCACTTCTTCAAAAGCCAAGATTGGCTTATCTTCCAACTGAAAACGATCTAAGATTTCTATTGTCTTTTCGCCAGGGATTGATATCCAGTAATACATCACTCAAGGTAACTAACTCTGCATCTAGGTTAGGCATGTTATTAATTCCTGAGTATACAGTTACATTTGGGTAGACGAGGCAGGCGCAAGCTCGTCGGATACTAGAACACGTGCAGCAATCTTAAAGCAAACATTCGGTAAGCGTTGAATCAGATCCTCCAAATGAGGAATCTCAGCTACACTCGTATAGACCAAGCAAGTAAGCGGACGACCTTCTGGGTAGAGATCTACTTCACGCAGTGGAGATAAATCAAGATTATTAGAAACTTCCGACCAATCCAATTGCGCATAAAACCACCAAACATCCCGATAGATCTGTGCGCTAGCGGAAACCATGGTTTCCTATGAGATAAATAATGGAGAACCTTTGAAACTCTTGACCTTCTGGAATTTGATAATCTGTAAAATGATTGTGCAGTACAACATGATTCAGATCAAATGGCAGTTCATACCAATTGTTTTCAAATACCATATTTAAAATAGATTGATCTGCCTGGTCCACTCGATCGTGCCATTCATTCGTCATTTCAATCAGGTATTGACTCATTTGTTTGGCTCTCCAATAAGCATTGTCAATCACTAAAAAGCCTGCATTGAAGATTTTCGGTTGTAAAAGACACGTCCCCATAATCTCGGACTGCTGCGACAGGATATCCCTTTAGATCCATTGTAAAGAGATCATCAAGTGGCCCCGTCACTACCATATCACAATCCATGTAAATCACGCGCTCTTCTTTAACAAAATCCGAAATAAAGTACCTCAAGAAAACAGTATAAGATATATCTGTCTTGTACTGTTGGATCTGCGAACTCGTGACACGACAATTTACAATGTCACTATCAAAACGAACAAGATGACGATTCATCCCCGTAAACCACTCCTGTGGAAAATCACCATTGATGAGGTAAAAGCGGATATTCCGATGGTGGTAAAGGACTGATTTCATCGTTGCCAAAACCTGATCTAGATAAGGATAATTGGCAGCCAAAACAATAGCCCGTTTTTCTCCACGATGCGGTTGTGATATCAAACTCAAGGCTTGAAATTTTTCCGAAATTTGTCGATAAGCCTCACTATTCTCTAAACCATGAAATCGACTATTCGCCAAGCACGCCTTTAATACCATTTGATAAAGATTGATCGTTTTTCAAGAGGATACCCCCGGTTGGCTAAAAGCGCCAATTTTTCTTCCATCTCACAAACCAAGGCAGGCATCCACTCCCCAGTCCAAGTATGAGAGAGACTACCCGTGCGTTCTCGATAAGCATATAAACCTTTATTCAGATAGACCACTCTCTCACTGCTCAAAAAAGCCTTGAGGCTCAAGAAATGGTCCTCTCTATTCGATCCTTTGAAAATTGTAACTCATCAAACAAGGAACGTTTGTAAAGTTTCCCCAAGCAGAGAGGAGCGCAAAACTCTTATTAAACTTTGTCTCATAAAGTCCATCAATCAGCTGTACAGGGGTATAGAGGCGCTCATAATAATCCTGCTCCCCATAAAGAAATAAAAGAGACTCTCTGCATCATTAAAGAGATAATAATTAGCGGCCACTATATCTGCATGATAAGTTATTAGTTTATCATACAGTTCTTCAATATAAGTTTTCTATCCAATCATCTGAATCAACAAAGGTCACATAGGCACCAGATGCTTCTTGCAGTCCTATCATTCTGGTGTCAAAAACACCGGAATTTTCCTTAATATGGTAGGTGATTCGTTCATCTTTTCAAGATACTCTCGACAAATCGCATCACTTCCATCTGTTGAGCCATCATTGATGATTAGGATCTCAAGATTTTGATAGGTCTGCTGAAGAATGCTATCCAAACACTGTCTAAGGTATTTTTCAACGTTATATACGGGTACAATTACACTAACTTTTTCTGTCATTTTTACTTTTTACTTTTTTTTATTTGGGAAGATATTCTGCAATAAAGGCAGAGAGATCCTTACTCATCATACTTTCTAGTCGTTCTGCAACGACTTGTTCTGGCCAATCCCACCAGGAAATCTTTTGCATTGCCAAACGCTGTTCTTCATCTTCAATACGATAACGGATGAGTTTTGCTGGATTTCCTCCAACGATTGCATACGGCGCTACATCTTTTGTCACAATAGATCCAGCCGCAATTACCGCTCCATCTCCAATTGTAACTCCCGCCATAATTTGGACATTGTTACCAATCCAGACATCATTCCCTACAAGGGTAGGTTTACAAAGAACATGATCATCCGAAATTGGCAAAGACTGATCTGTATAAAATTTTTCTAAGCTCTTAAAAGGATACGTCGTCACCAAGTCAAGAGCATGATTGGCGGTCACAAAGTAGACATTCTGTCCAATAGAGCAATAATCCCCTATGATAACCTTTCCACCATGATCAAAGTCAACCAACAAAGGAATGCCATAAGTATGTGGCCCCACAGTTAAAGCACCATAATCAATTAAATGACGACTTGTGAATTTCGTCTTGAAATCGAATAAATCTGATCGCAAATCATAAAGACGCAACTCGAGCGGAATGGTTTGCTGATGCATTCCTTCCCAATAGGAATAGCCTTCCTCCTCATAACAACAGGTAAAGGTGGCTGTCAATTGCTTATCCTTGGAAAACAAACGAATCTGATGATTTTCAACATCCCAATATCGTTCGTTATCATGACCTTCTCCACCAATATCTTGGATCTGCCCATCAGGTGACAATCGAAAATAACGCGAATATTGCTTATTCTTATGTGAAAACACACAATACCGACCGACTACAACTGCCATTTTTCCTCATTTCTATCTAACCATATTTTTTTACATCAATAACTAGTACAAATAGGCTGAAATAGTTGGAAAATCAACCTCCAACCGGCCTTATTGCCACGTTATTATTATACCTTATTTCAGATAGTCGATCCATACCTTTGGCTGAAATTATCCGTATCTGATGGAAAAGTTAGAGACAAAATAATACAAAAACAGGGGGATCTGAACAAATCTTGAAATGTTCTCCATGATCACCCCTATTTCATATTTTATTTTGTAATTTTTTCCAACATGCTTTCAATGTGTTGGATGGATTTTTCGCGTCCAAGCAAGTAGATGGTATCTGGCAATTCAGGACCATGCATCTCACCTGAAACGGCGATTCGGATTGGCATAAAGAGGTTTTTCCCTTTGATACCAGTTTCTTTTTGAACCGCTTTGATTTGTGGGAAGATATTTTCTGCCACAAACTCATCGTCTGACATGGCTTCCAATTTCGCTTTGAAGGCTTCAAGTACAGTCGGAACCGTTTCACCAGCCATGACCTCTTTTTCTGCATCTGTCAACTCTGGGAAGTCTGAGAAGAAAAGGTCTGTCAATGGAACGATTTCGTCCACCGACTTCATTTGTGGCTTGTAGAGTTCTACCAAACTTCTCAGCCTTGTCTGTCAAACGACCTGCTTCTTCGAGGAATGGCTTGGCCATTTCAAAGATAGTCGCAAGATCCGCATTCTTGATATACTCATTGCTCATCCAGTCCATTTTCTTCTGGTCGAAAGCTGCTGGAGACTTGCTGAGACGATTTTCATCAAAGAGCTTGATGAGTTCTTCGCGAGAGAAGATTTCGTCTTCCCCACCAGGGTTCCAACCAAGAAGAGCGATAAAGTTAAAGACTGCTTCTGGAAGGTAACCTTTCTTCCGGTAATCTTCGATAAATTGTAGGGTATTGGTATCACGTTTAGACAACTTCTTACCAGTTTCAGAGTTGATGATCAAAGGTCATGTGACCAAACTCAGGTGCTTCCCAACCAAGAGCTTCATAGACCATGAGTTGTTTTGGGGTATTGGCAATGTGGTCATCTCCACGAATGACGTGAGAGATTTGCATGTCGTGGTCATCGATGACAACGGCAAAGTTGTAAGTTGGGTAACCATCTTTCTTTTGGATAACCCAGTCCCCACCGATATTGCCACCTTCAAATTCGATATCACCTTTGACCATATCATGCCACTTATAGATACCAGACTCATTCACTGCCAAACGAACCGTTGGGATCACACCTGCTGCTTCACGTTCTGCAACGTAAGCTGCTTTTTCTTCTTCGCTCATGCCAAGGTATTCGTTGATATAGCGAGGTGTTTCACCGACCGCTTCTTGGCGTTCACGTTCCGCTGCCAACTCTTCTTCAGTGACGTAAGATTTGTAGGCTTTCCCTTCAGCCAAGAGTTGGTCAATGTATGTTTGATAGAGTTCCAAACGTTCAGACTGGCGGTAGTTTTCATGCGTCTCTGGACTTTCATCCCAGTCCATGCCCAACCAACGAAGGTTCTCAAGCTGTGAACGTTCTCCGTCTTCGACGTGGCGCTTGCGGTCCGTATCCTCGATACGGATGATAAAGGTTCCACCATGGTGACGCGCATACAAGTAGTTAAACAATGCGGTACGGGCATTTCCGATGTGTAGTAGTCCCTGTTGGACTTGGTGCATAACGCACACGAATATCTTTTGCCATATTTCTCTCCTCTTATCTTGTTCGCTATTTCTAGCTCATTTATTCAATCGTTTCTATTATACCACAAAGAAAGCGGGACTGAAATGAATAAGTGATCTTTATAGCTTTTCTTCCTATTATGCATGAAAAAGAGAGTGGGACAGAAATCGGTAATTCGTTAGAATTCGATTTCGTCGTCCCAACAGTTGAGTAAAAAGCTGATGAAATCAGCGTAGTATAGCCCACTCAACCACTGCGTCTTGCTCGACAATCCAAAAATAATTGAGAGGCTAGGACTTTTGTCCCAGCCTCCATATCTAATCTATTTGTATCTTATTAAACGAACACGGGCTGCGGATTGTGTCAAAAACGCAAGCTGAATAGCAATCAAGACACAGTAGATTGGATTCTTCTGTCGCTTTCTAAGCTAGAAGAATACCTAATCAGCCTTGTGGGGGTATTTATAAATGATATCTTATTATTTTGACTGTATCCGCTACGCCCTTTGTATCTTAACTTAGTCGTTCTTCTAATTCAAAGTCGATTGGTAGGGTTTGTAAAAAGTTCTCCAACTCACGTTCCCAGTAGAACCATTCGTGCTTACCTGAGCTGTGGGTATAGGTGACATCCAAGCCTAACTTTTCTAATTCCTTGACTTCAAAATTATTGGCCTCATAGAGGAAATCCTGCTCCCCACACCAGATCCAGAGCTTGGTCTTCTTATCTGAAAACTTCTTGGCAGCAGTCTCTAGCGAATAGGGACTGGTCGTCCAATCCTCAATCTCTCCAAAGATCCCCTTCCAAAAAGCTGGTTGTTCCAAGTCATTGTTTTCAAAGTCTCTATCGTGGAAACTTAGAGCACCGGAAAAACTAGCCGCATGGGAGAAACGATTTGTCTTGAGAGCCAAGAGCATCGATCCATAGCCGCCCATGGATAGGCCAGCAATAAAGGTCTTCTCCCGTTTCTTAGTCATATTCGGGAAGAAGCGAGAAAGGGTCTCTGGCAATTCTTTCGCAATGGCCGTGTAGTAGTTGTAGCCATACTGGGTATCTGTGTAAAAGCCATTATTGGTGTTGGGGTAGGACCACGATCAGATTGGTATTGCGCAAATGCGCTCCACATTGGTCCGCTTCAACCAGGAGTGGTGGTTGCCATTCATCCCGTGTAAGAGATAAAGAACAGGAATGTCCGTATCTGCTGGCTCTTCCACGCGCGATGCATCGGGATAAAGGACGGACACCCCCCACTCCATCTTCAAAGCTTCTGAATAATACTCAATCTGCATAACTGCCATTTGCTTTCCTCTTTCTACTGTTAAAAACACTCGGCAAGCCTTCTGCCCGCCAAGCGTTTCCATTTTTTCTATTATTTTACTTCCATCACAACTGGTAGGATGGCTGGACGGCGTTTGGTTTGTTCAAATAAGAACTTAGACAAGTTGTCACGCACCAAACCTTTCAATTCCCCCCAGTCAAAGCTGTCTTGTGCCAAATAGTCTTCAACACTTTGGTTGACCAATTCGCAACTTTCACGAAGAATATCCCGACTCTTCTTGACATAGACAAAACCACGGGTGTGCACGCGCGCTTTGGAAATAATCTTCTTCTCTTTGCGATTCACGGTGAGCGCCACGATAAAGATCCCGTCTTCTGACAAGACCTTAGCGGTCACGAAGGACGATATTGCCCACATCACCAATGGCATTCCCATCGATCATGACATCTCCAGCTGAGACGCCTACCGGCAGGGACGAAGTCCCCCTTTTCGTACTCCATCACAGTGCCGCGTTTTGGAATAAAGATATTTTCAGGCAAGATACCGACTTCCATCGCTACTCGTGCATGGGCATCCAATTCGCGGTATTCCCCTTGGATCGGGAAGAGATATTTAGGACGAAGAAGGTTGATCATCAACTGCAAGTCCCGTGCGTTTCCGTGACCAGACACGCGCAAGCTGGACGTGATCAATTTGACAATGCCACCTGCTTGGTAGATCATGTTTTCCACACGAGCCACCACAGCTTCTTTAGCAATAGATGGTGTTGTAACAATGTAGACCAAGTCTCCATCTTTGATTTCCACATAGCGGTGACGACCAATCGACATCTTACGCAAACCATTGATCGGTTCACCCATCCGGCCTGTTTCCAAAATGATCAATTCATGGTCCTCAAATCGGCTCATTTCTTTTGGCTTGATCAAGAGTTTTTCGTTGGCAAGAGATAATTTACTTCAAGCGGATGGCTGTGCGGACGATGTTTTTCCACATCAAACCCTGTCAAGACCACCCGACGGCCAGTCTCAGCCGCAGCGTCAAAGACCTGCTGGATCCGAGAAAGGTTGCTGGCTACAGCTGCTACGATGACACGACCATCCCAGTCTGCAATCGTATCTAAGATAGCATCGCCCACTTCTTGCTCACTGGCAACTTGAATCTTGCTATCCGCATTGGCTGAATCACTCAAGAGGGCAAGCACACCCTTCGCGTCCAATCTCAGCTAGGCGAGCAAAGTCTGTCGCGTACGACTCGCTGGCAGTTTGGTCAAATTTAAAGTCTCCTGTGTAGACGATATTGCCCTCAGGAGTGCCAATCACAATCCCAATACTTTCTGGGATGGAGTGAGTTGTTTGGAAGAAGGAAACGACTGCATCTCCAAAGTCAATTTCAGAATTTTGATCGATGACATGGAAGTCATTGAATTTCTTAACACTGTCATTGCTTTTTACAAAGAGTTTAGCCAACTCAATGGTCAACTCTGTCCCGAATACAGGGACTTTCGCTTCCGCAAAAGATAAGGCAAAGGCCCCAATGGCATCCGCGTGACCATGGGTCAAGAAAACACCCGCAATGCGGTCCTTGTTTTCAAATAGATAATCCATGTTGGGGATAACGACATCCACCCCAAGTTGCTCATTTTCTGGATACTTCAAACCTGCATCCAAGACAAAAATTGAATCGTTCACTTCGGCAACGTAGAGATTTTTTCCATTTTCTCGAACACCGCCAAGAGTGACTAATTTAATACTACTCACTGTTGTCTCCTTTAGTGTGATTATTTTAATACTTACGGTCCTTGGTCGCCCAAGTCGAATTACAGCTTTGCAAATACTTGCATATCCACTCTATTATACAATTTTTTTCTCTTTTTTCAAAAAGCTTTCCACGGCAAAAAAGCCTCCCCATCTATTGTCAGATGAGAAGACTTCTAGGCGCCTATTTTTAGGGGAAAAGACCTAAAAATGATAATCTCCCCGTTTATTTTCAATGATCCGCATGGCTGCCTTGATCACATGAAACTTGCCTAATAATTCCTCTAAGCGCTTACTATTTCGCTCGCTCAATTGGCCGTTCTTGACCGCTTGGGACAGGCGATAAAAAGTCATCCAAATCCTCCCCAATGTTTTCAAACAGCTCCTTGGCTTCCTTGAGTCGATAGCGATTGACCAAGTGGTTCATGTCTTTTTTGAAAGAAGCGACATTGCTTTCGTGAATGTCCGTATAAGCTTCCTCTTCTTCCTTAGATTCTTGGAAATTAACCGCCTTAACACAGGTGATAAACTCCCGACTTTTGATATTGCAGACAAAGATGACGCCATCACTGGCTACATAGGCTTCTGTATTAGCTGGTTGAACCACATTACTATCATAAGGAGAGAGGGAGGGGAGGTGTTGGTTGATCCACCTGTTCAGGTGCTGATCATCTACGCCAAAGCGCTCAAAAGCTCTTTGCCGAAAATGGTCACGACAACTATATTCTTGCGCATACGACAATCCCATACTCTCACCTCCTCCTGGGTATTTTATAAAAAAATGGCCTCCAGTCTTACGGGACTAGAGGCCTGGTCTGCTTCACTGACTTGGTGCAATTAACCTATTGGCTAACAAAACAATGTTTATGATGTTGATTTCATTTAATAGTATTTGTGTAAAATACCAGAGGTTTTCTTTGCTATCCCAAATCTAAATTTATGAGCTTTTCGACTGGACGCATTGAAGTTTGAAAACCTTTATTAAAAAGCTTCTACCTACTATTTCCACGTTTTCTTATGTCTCCGGACAAACTAAGCAGGCTTGCCCGACCGTCCAACCGATCCAACACACACGACATAACTGCTCTTTTACGATAAGAGCATGAACAGCTATCAGCAAAACAGGCCTAAAACGAAGTAACCTAAATTTTAACTCGATAAGGCATTGGTATCAATCCCTTCTTCATCTTTCTAACTATATTATACCCACCTACCTGAGTAATTGCAAGCGATTTCAGCTGAAACTAGTTCCTATTTTTATGTGGTTTTATAGATGATTTAAGAAAAAAAAAGCTAGAGAGCAAGGTCTCTAACTTAGCATGCAGACAAGACACAGTAGCTGATTGAACTCTTCTCTCGCTTGATCAGTTCGGAAGAATCCTAATCAGACTTGTGGGGGAAGCGCCATAAACGATATCGCTTTTGTCCTACTCCCTATTTCCACTTTGCATTTTACGGGCTTTGTATCTTATTCTTCCTCAAACAATTCATAGTAGTCTGCGATGGCCATTTGGGCTTTTTCTTCTTGACTGAGGTCTTGGACGATGTGCCCGTCTTTCATCACAATCAAGCGATTTCCATATTTCAAAGCATCTTCCATATGGTGGGTGATCATAAGAGCCGTGAGGGCATCTTGTTTCACAAACTCATCCGTCAAGGTCATCAGAGCCTGGCTGGTTTTTCGGATCCAAGGCTGCAGTGTGTTCATCTAATAGCAAAAGTTCTGGACGTTTTAGTGTCGCCATCAACAAGCTCAAAGCTTGACGTTGCCCCCTGATAGAAACTCAACTGCTGTATCGATATGATTTTCCAAGCCATTGCCGATCTTAGCAAGGACTGTTTGAAACTCTTCTTTATAGCTGGCCAAGTGACGCGGGATCAAGCCACGTTTTTCTCCACGAAACTTCGCTACCAAGAGGTTTTCCGCTACTGTCATGCGAGGCGCTGTGCCCATTTTAGGATCTTGAAAAGACCCGCGATAAGTACTTGGCTCTCTTTTCAGGAGAATAGTTGGTTACATCTTCCCCCAAAATATAAATTTTCCCACTGCTCACCGGAAGCGTCCCTGCAATGGTATTAAAGAGGGTTGATTTTCCAGCTCCATTACCCCCCAAAATCGTGATAAAATCATGCTCTCGAATTTCCAAGGAGACATCATCCAGAATGACTTTTTTCTTCATTCATCCCATTGCTCACAGCTTTGGTTACATTTTTTAATTCTACAATTGCTGTCATTTACTGAGTTTCGCTCCTTTCATGATTTTTCCCTTAAAGGTTGGAATCATCAGGCAGATAGCCAAGATCAAGGCACTGAAGATTCGAATATAGCTGGTATTGATGCCAAGCGCAATCACAGCCCAAATCAAAAATTGGTAGGCGAATGAACCGATTGCAATACTGAGCAAACGCTCCGTCAAGGTGACATTTGAAAAAGAGAACCTTCCCCAATAATGAGACTGGCAAGTCCAATAACGATGACACCAATCCCACGTGAAGCGTCGGCATAACCTTCTTGCTGGGCCATCAGTGCACCAGAAAGGGCAATAATCCCATTTGAAATCACCAAACCCATCAATTCCATCCGGTCAGTATTGATCCCGAAACTTTTGGCCATGTCAGAATTGTCACCTGTCGCGATATAGGCTTGACCCAAACGTGTATCTAAAAAGAAAATCAAGCCAAGAATCACAAGCGTTACGAAAATCAAGCCAATCAAAATTTCATTAAACCTCCAGCAAAGGGAAGATAATCTTGAATTTTTTTATAACCCAAGAGTCCCAGATTGGCCCGTTGCATGACAAATAGAATGACCGAGTTACAAGACGTCATCACAAGGATCCCTGATAAGAGCGTAGGTATTTTCCCTTTGTATAGAGAAGACCCGTCGCAAGTCCTGCCAAGCACCCTGCACCAATAGCAGCAAGCGTCGCAATCAGTGGATTGACCCCCTAGGTAATCAAGGTAACCGCCACCGCTCCTCCAAGCGGGAAGGACCCTTCTGTCGTCATATCTGGAAAATCTAGAATTCGGAACGTCATAAAGATTCCTAACCTAAAATGGCCCAAATCAAACCTTGTGAAACAATTGAATTAATCATAGTTTCTCCCTTCGATAATAGTAGTTTAATTGTAACATAAATATGGAGGAGAACCTATAGCTTTGGAAGAATTAATTCTAATCTGTGTTCTAACTTCCTAAAATTCATTTTCCTTTTTCAGTCGATTCGAACAAACCATCTCACCGGCGTCGCAGAGATCAATAGAAAAAAACGAACGATAGGTACCTTGCCTTTGTGAAAACCAAGGTTTTTCATTCGTTTTTTCTATCATCAAGTTTGATCTTTGGAAATATTTCTAGTCGCTTTGTTTCCTATCTTGCTCTACGACAATAAGGGTGTGAAGTTCTTCCACTCCAAACCCTACTGTTATTCCAATTTCAAGTGGATTCATTCCCCTTGTTGCCGACAGTTTGATCTTTCAAATTGCTGTACTAGTATACTGTTTTCTCAATTTTAAGTCAATGAAATTCTACTGAAACTAGTAACAGAATTATTTCTGATATATTTCACATCTCTATTTACATGGGGTTTCTACTTCTATAATAGATAAACAAAGAGGCTCGCTCTCTCAAGCAAAGCCTCTTCATTTTTGAACTAAAATGATCACCTCATCAACAAATTTGTCGATGTCACCTCCATTTTAGTCTTCGCGTTTTTTACGTTTTGCAAGTCCTGCAAGGCCAACCATACCAAGTGCAGCACCTCACAATGCAGCAGACGCTGATTGCTCTTCACCAGTTTCAGGAAGTGCTGGAGCTGGAGGAGTTGTAGGTGTTGGTGGTGTTGGTGGTGTTGGCGGTGTTGGTGGTGTTGGCGGTGTTGGTGGTGTTGGCGGTGTTGGCGGTGTTGGTGGTGTTGGTGGTGTTGGTGGTGTTGGTGGTGTTGGCGGTGTTGGCGGTGTTGGCGGTGTTGGCGGTGTTACCTTATTGTTAAACTCGGTATCTACCGGCAACGTAGAAGTTGCTGTCAACACTTTACCATCCTTAGTAACTGTTACAGTCACTGTCGCAACCATCTTATCATATTCTACACCAGCTTCTCCGTACCTTGCACCTCTTCAACTGTATAAGTGTACGTACCTTCTTGACCACGTGTATACTCAAGAGCTGAGAATTTGATCTTACCAGCTGCGTCGTTACTTACTGTCTCGATGATGTTACCATCTTTATCCTTAAGAACAAAGCTAAACTCACCAGCCTTCAACTCACGACCTTCAAGTCGCTTAGTAAACTCAAACTCAACCTTAGTTGGGATGTTTACTACACGTTTTTCAGTTGGTTTTTCTGGTTTCTTAACAGTTCTGCTAGTTGGATCGTATTGGTGTACAATTTGAGTTGCTGTATTTTCAATATCCACACCATCTTTCGCAGTTGCTTTGATGATTGCAGGGATTTCAAACTTGTAATAACGTCCAAATGCAAACTTAGTTGTATCAATCGCTTGCGTGTTGTTGGCATCGCCTAGTGATTTCGTGAAGCCAGCTTTAAGAGTCGCTGTGATCACACCATTATTGACCGTGATATCGAACTGATCAGTTACATCTGCACCTGTCACTCCATCGTAAGCTTTAATTTCTGCTACGTTGACATCTAGGTTTTCGCTGTCATATTTATCTGTTACACCTACAGATTGAATATTTTGAGCTTCTGTGAATTTAGTTGTATCCAACCATACTTGGTAGTAAACTTTATCACCCTTCTTAAGTGTCTGTGTATTAATATTTTGAGCTTCATTGTTGGCTGTACCATCCGCATATGGGTTGACGTTTGTATCACCATACTTGTCTGCCAATTCAGAATCATCGTCCAAGAGTTTTGTTCCTGTAAGATCAAATTTCGATTCATTCAGGATATATTTCTCTGGGTTAAATTCTGGAGTTTCTGGCGGAGTTACCTTGTTGTTAAACTCTTTGTCCGGTGCGTCTGTCACATTTGCGACAATCGCTTTCGCTGTACCATCATGTGAAACAATGACTGTTACAGTCGCAACCATGGTATCGTATGTGACAGTTGCGTCTGTTCCTGCAACTTCACGTACTGTATAGTTGTAGGTCTTACCTAGATCATTTTACCAAACTCAAGTTTCTTGAAGTTGATCTTACCAGCTGCGTCGTTCTTCACGCGTTCAACTTCAACGCCATCTTTTTCAAGAATGAACTCGAATTCGCCTGCTTGAAGAGCACGGCCATCAAGGGCTTTCGTGAATTTCAACTCAAGTGGAACCGGAACGCTGTTTACACGTTTTTCAGTTGGTTTTTCTGGTTTCTCAACCTTGTTCGTTCTTGGGTTGTAGTAGTGTACGATTTGCCCAGCTGTATTTTCGATATCTTTACCTGGCTCAACAGTTGTTTTCACAGTTGTTACGATATCAACTTTATAGTAACGGCCAAATGCGAACTTAGTTGTATCGATGATTTGAGTGTTGTTGGCATCGCCTAGTGATTTCGTGAAGCCAGCTTTAAGAGTCGCTGTGATCACGCCACCTGTGTTTGCGATATCAAACTTAGAAGTAACATCTGTACCAGTTACGCTATCGTAAACCTTGATTGAGTTCACATCCAACTTATCTTCATCATAGTTATCTGTGATGCCGAGTGTTTGAATGTTTTCAGTGTTGGTTGCGCTAAATTGTTTTGTGTCTAACCATACTTGGTAAACCAATTTAGTCGCCTGGTTTCACTGTCTTCGTATTCAAGTTTTCTGGTTCATTGTTTGATGCATCATCCGCATATGGGTTCGCGTTTGTGTCTGCGTACTTGTCTGCCAATTCTTTGTCATCATCAACGAGCTTGTCGCCTGTGATATCGAATTTTTCTTTATCAACGACGTATTTCTCTGGGTTGAACTTAGGTTCTTCCGGTGGTTTCACTGTGTTGTTAAACTCTTTGTCCGGTGCGTCTGTCAACGTTTTCACAATCGCTTTCGCTGTACCATCATGAGAGAAACAAACACTTTACAGTCGCAACCATTGTATCGTATGTGACAGTTGCGTCTGTTCCTGCAACTTCACGTACTGTATAGTTGTAAGTCTTACCTAGATCCTCGTTACCAAACTCAAGTTTCTTGAAGTTGATCTTACCAGCTGCGTCGTTCTTCACGCGTTCGACTTCAACACCATCTTTTTCAAGAATGAACTCGAATTCACCTGCTTGAAGAGCACGGCCATCAAGGGCTTTCGTGAATTTCAACTCAAGTGGTACTGGAACGCTATTTACACGTTTTCAGTTGGTTTTTCTGGTTTCTCAACCTTGTTCGTTCTTGGGTTGTAGTAGTGTACGATTTGTCCAGCTGTATTTTCGATATCTTTACCTGGCTCAACACTTGTTTTCACAGTTGTCACGATATCAACTTTATAGTAACGGCCAAATGCGAACTTAGTTGTATCGATGATTTGAGTGTTGTTGGCATCGCCTAGTGATTTCGTGAAGCCAGCTTTAGGGTCGCTGTGATCACGCCACCTGTGTTTGCGATATCAAACTTAGAAGTAACGTCTGTACCAGTTACGCTATCGTAAACCTTGATTGAGTTCACATCCAACTTATCTTCATCATAGTTATCTGTGATGCCGACTGTTTGAATGTTTTCAGTGTTGGTTGCGCTAAATTGTTTTGTATCCAACCATACTTGGTAAACCAATTTATCGCCTGGTTTCACTGTCTTCGTATTCAAGTTTTCTGGTTCATTGTTTGATGCATCATCCGCATATGGGTTCGCATTTGTATCTGCGTACTTGTCTGCCAATTCTTTGTCATCATCAACGAGCTTGTCGCCTGTGATATCGAATTTCTCTTTATCAACGACGTATTTCTCTGGGTTGAACTTAGGTTCTTCCGGTGGTTTCACTGTGTTGTTAAACTCTTTGTCCGGTGCGTCTTGAAGTTGTTCACAATTGTCTTAGTCGTTCCGTCATGTTTGACTTCTGACTTTAATCGTTGCAACCATGGTATCGTAAGACACAGTGGCATCCGTTCCAGCAACTTCACCACAGTGTAAGTGAAGGTATTACCAGCGTCCGCTTTGTAAATTCAAGTGGCTTGAAGGCAATCTTCGCGATTCCAGTTGTTGCATCTGCGTCGTTCTTCACGCGTTTGAATTGCGACGCCATCTTTCTTCAATACGAATGTAAATTCTTTTCTAAAGATTTCGGCCATCTAATTTCTTAGTGAAATCAAATTCGAGTGGAACTGGAACGTTGTTTACACGTTTTTCAGTTGGTTTTTCTGGTTTCTCAACCTTGTTCGTTCTTGGGTTGTAGTAGTGTACGATTTGTCCAGCTGTATTTTCGATATCTTTACCTGGCTCAACACTTGTTTTCACAGTTGTCACGATATCAACTTTATAGTAACGGCCAAATGCGAACTTAGTTGTATCAATGATTTGAGTGTTGTTGGCATCGCCTAGTGATTTCGTGAAGCCAGCTTTAAGGGTCGCTGTGATCACGCCACCTGTGTTTGCGATATCAAACTTAGAAGTAACGTCTGTACCAGTTACGCTATCGTAAACCTTGATTGAGTTCACATCCAACTTATCTTCATCATAGTTATCTGTGATGCCGACTGTTTGAATGTTTTCAGTGTTGGTTGCGCTAAATTGTTTTGTATCCAACCATACTTGGTAAACCAATTTATCGCCTGGTTTCACTGTCTTCGTATTCAAGTTTTCTGGTTCATTGTTTGATGCATCATCCGCATATGGGTTCGCATTTGTGTCTGCGTACTTGTCTGCCAATTCTTTGTCATCATCAACGAGCTTGTCGCCTGTGATATCGAATTTCTCTTTATCAACGACGTATTTCTCTGGGTTGAACTTAGGTTCTTCCGGTGGTTTCACTGTGTTGTTAAACTCTTTGTCCGGTGCGTCTGTCACGTTTGTTCACAATCGTTGTCTTAGTCCCGTCATGTTTGACTTCTTACAATCGTTGCAACCATGTTATCGTAAGACACAGTGGCATCCGTTCCAGCAACTTCTTCCACAGTGTAAGTGAAGGTATTACCAACGTCCGCTTTTGTAAATTCAAGTTTCTTGAAGGCAATCTTGATTCCAGTTGTTGCATCTGGCGCACTGTTCTTCACAGTTTGAATTGCGACGCCATCTTTTTCAATACGAATGAAAATTCGTTTTCTACAAGATTTCGGCCATCTAATTTCTTTCGTGAAATCAAATTCAAGTGGAACTGGAACGTTGTTTACACGTTTTTCAGTTGGTTTTTCTGGTTTCTCAACCTTGTTCGTTCTTGGGTTGTAGTAGTGTACGATTTGTCCAGCTGTATTTTCGATATCTTTACCTGGCTCAACACTTGTTTTCACTGTTGTCACGATATCAACTTTATAGTAACGGCCAAATGCGAACTTAGTTGTATCAATGATTTGAGTGTTGTTGGCATCGCCTAGTGATTTCGTGAAGCCAGCTTTAAGGGTCGCTGTGATCACGCCACCAGTGTTTGCGATATCAAACTTAGAAGTAACATCTGCACCAGTTACGCTATCGTAAACCTTGATTGAATTCACATCCAATTTATCTTCATCATAGTTATCTGTGATGCCGAGCGTTTGGATGTTTTCAGTGTTGGTTGCGCTAAATTGTTTTGTATCCAACCATACTTGGTAAACCAATTTATCGCCTGGTTTCACTGTCTTCGTATTCAAGTTTTCTGGTTCATTGTTTGATGCATCATCCGCATATGGGTTCGCATTTGTATCTGCGTACTTGTCTGCCAATTCTTTGTCATCATCAACGAACTTGTCGCCTGTGATATCGAATTTCTCTTTATCAACGACGTATTTCTCTGGGTTGAACTTAGGTTCTTCCGGTGGTTTCACTGTGTTGTTAAACTCTTTGTCCGGTGCGTCTTCACGTTTGTTCGACAATCAGTTTCGCTGTACCATCATGTTTGACAATGACTTTAAGTCGCAACCATGGTATCGTATGTGACAGTTGCATCCGTTCCAGCAACTTCTTCGTACTGTATAGTTGTAGGTCTTACCTAGATCCGCTTTTTACCAAACTCAAGTTTCTTGAAGTTGATCTTCGCGACCAGCTGCGTCGTTTCTTCACGTTTCGAATTCGACGCCATCTTTTTCAAGAATGAACTCGAATTCACCTGTTTTCTAAGAGCACGGCCATCAAGGGCTTTCGTGAATTTCAAATTCAAGTGGAACTGGAACGCTGTTTACACGTTTTTCAGTTGGTTTTTTCTGGTTTCTCAACCTTGTTCGTTCTTGGGTTGTAATAGTGTACGATTTGTCCAGCTGTATTTTCGATATCTTTACCTGGCTCAACACTTGTTTTCACAGTTGTTACGATATCAACTTTATAGTAACGGCCAAATGCGAACTTAGTTGTATCAATGATTTGAGTGTTGTTGGCATCGCCTAGTGATTTCGTGAAGCCAGCTTTAAGGGTCGCTGTGATCACGCCACCTGTGTTTGCGATATCAAACTTAGAAGTAACATCTGTACCAGTTACGCTATCGTAAACCTTGATTGAGTTCACATCAACTTATCTTCATCATAGTTATCTGTGATGCCGAGTGTTTGAATGTTTTCAGTGTTGGTTGCGCTAAATTGTTTTGTATCCAACCATACTTGGTAAACCAATTTATCGCCTGGTTTCACTGTCTTCGTATTCAAGTTTTCTGGTTCATTGTTTGATGCATCATCCGCATATGGGTTCGCATTTGTATCTGCGTACTTGTCTGCCAATTCTTTTGTCATCATCAACGAACTTGTCGCCTGTGATATCAATTTCTCTTTATCAACGACGTATTTCTCTGGGTTGAACTTAGGTTCTTCCGGTGGTTTCACTGTGTTGTTAAACTCTTTGTCCGGTGCGTCTTGAAGCTTGTTCACAACAGTTGTCTTAGTCGTTCCATCATGTTTGACTTCTACTTTAATCGTTGCGACCATATTGTCATAAGACACAGTAGCATCCGTTCCAGCAACTTCTTCCACAGTGTAAGTGAAGGTATTACCAGCGTCCGCTTTTGTAAATTCAAGTGGCTTGAAGGCAATCTTCGCGATTCCAGTTGTTGCGTCTGGCGCACTGTTCTTCACAGTTTGAATTGCGACGCCATCTTTCTTCAATACGAATGTAAATTCGTTTTCTACAAGATTTCGGCCATCTAATTTCTTCGTGAAATCAAATTCGAGTGGAACTGGAAGATTTACTACACGTTTTTGCGTTGGTTTTCTGGCTTAGTGATATTTCTATTCGTTGGATCGTACTGGTGAACAATTTGATTTGCCGTATTTTCGATATCGACACCATTTGGAGTCGTCATCTTGACTGTAGCAGGAATATCAAATTTGTAGTAACGGCCAAATGCGAACTTAGTTGTATCGATCACTGGATCATTGTTGATATCTTTAATAAATGATGCTTTGGATGTTGCTGTGATAACTCCATTATTAACGGTGATGTCAAATTTATCCGTTACATCTACACCCGTTACTGAATCGTAAGCTTTGATATCTGCAACATTGATCTCCAGTTTGTCAGCTTCATATTTATCTGAAATACCAACAGCTTGAATATTGTCACTTGCTTTTTCAAGTTTGTTGTATCCAACCATACTTGGTAGACAATCTTATCGCCCTTCTTAACTGTCTTCGTATTCAAGTTTTCAGGCTCATTGTTGGCTGTACCATCTGCATATGGGTTAGCATTTGTATCTGTATACTCATCTGCCAACTCATCGTCATCATCCATCAGTTTCGTACCAGTGATGTCGTATTTCTCTTTGTTAACAATGAATTTTTCTGGTTGGAAATCAGGCGTTGTTGGAGGAGTCACCGTATTGTTAAACTCTGTATCTCCACCTGGATATGTTACAACTGCTTGAAGAGCATGGCTTGTTGCATTTTTTACAACAGATACAGAAACTTCTGCAACCATGTTATCGTAAGTGACACCGAATTCTTTTGTTAGCTGGAACTTTCTCAGACACCGTGTACTTGATGACTTTACCAACTTGAGCATTCGTCACTTCTGGGAGTTGATTAAAGGTAACAACACCATGTTCATCATTGGTTCCAGTAGCAACAACAACCCGTTTTCATCCTTCATTTCAAATGTAAATTCACCTGCTACAAGTGCACGACCTGCTAAAGCTTTTGTGAAATTAACATTTACCGGTACTGGAGGAACCACATAGTTGTTAAACTCAGTATCTGTTGGAAGAGTTACAGCAGCGTTCAACAATCCTGTAGTAGCATCTTTTTTGTAACCGTAACTGTAACCGTCGCATTCATGGCATCGTAATCGATGTTTGTATCGTTACCTGCTTTTTCACGAACTGTATAAGTGTGAACACCTTCAGTTGCATATGAAATGGCATCAAATGTGATGGATCCGTCTGCCACATTTTTCTTCGTTTGGATTACATTGCCATTTTCAAGCAATTCAAACTCAAAGTCATCACCTTGAAGGGTTTTTCCTTCTAATTTCTTAGTGAATCTAAATTGAGCACTTGCTGGGCTTGGCGTATAGGTATTGTTAAATACTGTATCTGTTGGAAGAGTTGTCACTGCAGTCAGAGCATGACCTGACTTGGTAACAGTAACTGTTACTTCTGCCTTCATGGTGTCATAAGTTACCCCAGTAAGTGAACCTTGAACCTCACGTACGATGTACTTATGTGTTCCTTCTTGACCATTCTTGAAGGTAAGAGCATCAAATTTCACAAGTCCGTTGGCATCATTTGTCTTCGTTTGAAGAACTTTTCCGTTTGGATCTGTTGAAGTATCGCTTGGGTCTACCAACTCAAAGCTAAATTCACCAGCAGTCAACTGACGACCTGCAAGAACCTTTGCTGAAGTCAAATTGCGCGGTGACAGGAGCAACGACATGGTTGTTAAAGATTCTGTCATTTGCATCTGTTGCTTCACCACCTGATGAAGTCATCGCTGTAGTTGCTGACAAGAGGCCTGTATCAGCGTCTTTGGTTACTGTAACCGTAACGTCAATTGTCATAGCATCATAGTCAACATCTGCAACGTTTCCTTTCACTTCTTTGACAGTGTAGTTGTAGACACCAACTTTATCGAAGGATAATACACTAAAGTTGATTTTACCGTTAGCTTTGTTGGTTACTCTTTGGTCGGTATTGGTATCACCCGCAGTGTTAGCAGTCAATGTGAAGCTAAAGTCACCAGCGTTCAAAGTACCATTTGAAAGTGATTTATCAAAGTCAAGGTTTACTTTCACTGGAGATGGTGTATATTTGTTATTGAATTCAGTATCTGGTGTTCCTGTAGTTGAGTTACCGTCAGCATCTACACCACCAGTTGATGAAATCGTTGAAACAGCCGCTAAAGTATGTCCAGTTTCTGGTTTTGTAACAGTAACCGTTACTTTCGCTTCCATTTGGTCATAGGTCACATTTGCCAATGATCCTTGACCTCTTTAACCGTATAATTAAAGGTCTTGCTGTCATTTCGCTTTCCTGAAGCATCTTTTCCAAGATCGTTCACTGTGTACTTGATACCTGTGAACTTCACATTACCAGCTGCATCGTTGGTTGCAGTTCCAATCACAGCACCTGATTCATCTAAAAGATTAAAGGTAAACTCATTTGCTTGAAGCTTACGACCAGATAATTTCTTCGTAAAGTCAAACTCTACGTTCACTGGAGCTACGACAAAGTTGTTGAATTCAGTATCATTACTTGCTACAGATGAATTATTTGGCTGACCATTGCTATCTTGGCCATCTGTTGAAGTATATGTAACTGTATATTCGTACTCACCCAAATAGCCAGAAGCATCTTTCTTCTCTTTAACTGTAACGGTTGCCGTAACACGCATTCCATCATAGTCTACTTCTGAATCTGTTCCTGCTTTTTCAGTGATGATGTACTTGTAAACACCTTCTTTATCCAAAGTGATCGGTGCTTGTGCTACCGTACCATCTTCTTTAACCACTTTTGAGTTTTAAAGATTACAGAACCATCAGCTTTATTCGTCACATCCTCATCAATAGCTGGGGTAGTGGAATCCGCATTCTTAATATTAAAAAGTGAAGTCACCAGCCTTCAAAGTCCGTTTGTTTGTAGGGTCTGTCAAGGCGTGTGTAACCTTCAACTCTACATCAATTGGAGGAATCTTGTCATAGTAGTAGACTGCTGGAGTAAACGGCGTCAAGGTCTTCATCAAGTCGACGTTCGTACCGCTCCTTTTACACCATTGACCAACTGACTGTTGGCTGACCAGTGACCAATTCCGTCTCCCAAAGAAAGGTACAAAGACAGTCTTGTACGGTGTATAGCCTGCCGCATCCTGGAACTTGAAATCAACTGGGATTCCATTTGGATGGCTCACTCCATCGCTTCCAGTAAAAGCAATAGTATTCAATGGGGTCATATGCGTCACAAGCGGTTTGGTGTTATTTGACCCGGTGCAACCGGTTCTGTTTCCGCAATCAGCATATACCCATCAGTATCAAGAGTCCCGTTTGAACGTTTGCTTTGTTGCTTTGGATCCAAAAAGATAAACGCGGATAACGACTGAGCCGTCTTCTTTAACAACTTCCTTAATCCGCTTAATGCCGTATGCATCCGCATCCATGAACTTATCCCCAACCTTAAAGCGACGGCTGAGTGCTCAGAGGTTCCGTTTGATTGCGCTGGTTGATAAAGGCGATAATCCTTGAAGTGGCGGACACCCGAAGAAGTAAAGTCTTGCCCTTCCATCCCCGTCACTGTATAAGTTGCTAGGCTTTCTTCGTTCCCAGTTTTTTTTGTAGTTTTGGATAGCTGATTTTCTCTATCGGCCTTTGACTTATTAGGATTCGCTTTGTACTCCGCACTATTCTTATCTACTACTTTATAAAAAAGTTGAGTTATCAACCATTGCAGGGATGATTCGGTTGGTATTTTGTAATGGTTTTTGACCGTTTGATGCTGGTTCTACTGCATTAAAGATATCTGTAATGGTACGTGAGTCCGTCACATCTGTAAATAATTTCTTTTTAGCTTGGTCAGCTGGAGTGTTACCTGAAGCGTGTTGATAAGATTCAATCGTTGGATCCACAATCCAGTCCCACTGTAAGAATGGCTGGTCTGTTTTACCAGGGCCTTTTCCTTTACCAGCATCATAGGTTACATAAAGTGTCAACTCTCCACCAGAGGCGTTGGCCGTTTTAGACCCTTCAGCTGTCTTAGTGAAGACTTGTCTACCAGATCCTGCTGTCACAGTGTGTGTTTCAAGAACAGTATTAGTCGTTTTATCGACCAACTCAACCACTGAGCTAACATTTTGGTCAAAGTCTTTTGATACACGGATGTAGTAGTTTTTGTTGTAACGCGTATTATAACGGCTCAAATCAATGATACCGTATGTATACTTGTCACCCGAAACAGCTTCATATCCAGTCGGGATCGTTTGCGAATGAACAGTCGCTCCATTAGGATTCGTCATGTCTGGAGTAGCTTCTGTATTCGGATTCAAGGTTGAAGCTGTAGTCACCGGCTCTGTATTATGATCCGTTGCTGCACGACGGCCACGACGTCGGCTACGGCTTGTTTCCAAAGCACCTGCTGTCGCTGTTTCTGTTGAAGCAGCTGAAAGGGTTGTCGCAGAGGTAGTCGCTGCAGAATCCGCAACTGGTTTGTTCGCTGATGCATTTAAGGGTTGCACGGCTGGATTGGCTGCAAGAGAAGTTGTTTTTCTGCCTCAGTCGCTTCAGAGGAAGAGGTCGCTTCAGTATTTGCTTCCGGGGTTGCAGAGGTAGTCGCTTTTCAGTCTTCGCCTCTGTTGAAGACTTCTTATCCTCAGATTTCTTATCTTCAGACTTCTTATCTTCAGATTTTTATCCTCAGTTTTCTTTTCTTCTTTTGACGCTTCTTCTGTCTTCTTTTCTTCTTCAGAAGCTTTCGATGTTTCGGTAGTTGCCTCAGCCTTTTCACTGGAAGCCGTCGTAACTGGCTCAGAAGTTGCTACTAGCGCTGCAGGAGCTTCATAGTTTGAGCTCTCAGTAGTCGTTGTTTCAGTCGCCACTTCTGTCGATGATGCTGTTTCTGTTGCTGCTGTTTCTGTTGCTGCTGTTTCTGTAGAAGATTCAGGCGTCGCTGTTACTTCCTCAGCAGATGCAGATGGAGCACCCGCAACAAATAGGGCAGTCCCTAGCAAACTGAACAGACACCCACACTATACTTGCGCAAAGAAAAGCGCTGTCGTCTATTAAATATATCTTTCACTTATATCATTCTCCTTATTCATTTCATGGCAAAACCATACATAAATCATAGTATCAAAAAGGTAAAAAAGCTGTCAAACTAATGAACCAAAAGATTCCAAAGCCTTCGTCTTTTTTGCACAAATTAGCTAGTATTTCTGAAAACTTAAAGCATAAATATCATATTTTTTCCCCAATCGTGCAATTTCTCAATCTAGAAAGCAACACTGGCCTGACGGGGAATGGAATAGCTTGTAAACTTTTTACAAATGTACCTGTTGAATCCATCCAGTATCCACATCATAAACTGCCCCTGAAATCACTACGTCATTTGGAATCAGTGGAGACCTTTTGAGGAGCAACATATCTTCACGAACACTCTCTTCAACATCTTGAAAAGGTAGGAAATCTTGATCCCCAACCTCAACACCGAGTTCCTTCTTTAGATGCTGGCGAAAGGCTTCGTTTTCAAAGGTTTGAGCGCCACAATCTGTGTGGGTGTAAGACTACGATTTCTCGGGTTCCCATCTGTTGCTGAGAGATGACCAGGGACCGGATCATATCTTCCATCACGCGCCCACCAGCATTCCGTAAAATATGGGCATCTCCGAGAGCAAGACCAAGTGCTGGCGCTACGTGAAGACGGGAATCCATGCAAGTCACAATCGCCACTTGCGTTTTCGGCTTGATAGGAAGATGAAGATCTCCGTGTAGTTCAACATAAGCTTGATTAGCTTTTAAAAAAATTCTCAAAGTAGGACATGGCCACTTCCTTTCTGGAAAACAAAGTATTTTGATTTCCAAATTATTTATACCCTATCTTACCATCTTTCCGTTAGCTTGTCAGCTGATTCTAATCTGCCTAGCCAAAACCTTCTTCAAGACTTCACCAATGGTCGTCACACCAATTACCTGAATCCCAGCTGGCGAGGTAATCCCCGTCAGAGAATTTTTCGGAACATAAATCTTGGTAAAACCAAGTTTAGCAGCTTCATTGATCCGTTGCTCGATCCGGTTGACCCGGGACTTCTCCAGTCAAAGCCCAACTCTCCAACGAAACACTCTTGCGGGTTGGTTGGCTTGTCCTTGTAGCTGGAGGCAATGGCTACGGCCACGGCTAGGTCGATAGCTGGCTCATCCAATTTGACGCCACCTGCAGACTTAAGATAGGGCATCCTGATTTTGGGAGCAAAGAGGCCTGCGCGTTTTTCTAACACCGCCATGATGAGACTGGCCCGATTGAAATCAAGCCCCGTTGTCGTCCGCTTCATTCCCAAACATGGTCGGTGTCACCAAGGCCTGCACTTCTGCTAAAATCGGACGTTCCCTCCATGGTGACTACGATAGAGGAGCCAGTCGCGCCATCTAAACGCTCTTCTAGAAAGACCTGACTAGGATTAAGGACCTCGACCAGGCCACCTGATTGCATCTCGAAGATCCCAATCTCATTGGTCGAGCCAAAGCGGTTTTTGACGGCTCTCAGGATTCGAAGGTATGGTGGCGTTCGCCTTCAAAGTAGAGCACCGTATCCACCATATGCTCCAGCATCCTAGGCCCTGCCAGTCCCTTCTTTGGTCACATGACCGACAATAAAGATAACAATGTTATTAGTCTTAATGCCAGTTGCATGAGCTCAGCTGTTACCTCTCACCTGAGAGACTGACCCCTGCACCCCTGAAATTTCAGGGAGACATGATGGTCTGGATTGAGTCAATAATGAGGAAATCTGGCTGGATGCGCTCTACTTCTGCTCGCACGCTCTGCATATTGGTCTCAGCATAAAGATAAAACTCACTGTCGATATCCCCCAAGCGCTCTGCTCGGGAGTTTAATCTGCTGGGCCGACTCCTCTCCACTGACATAGGACCGTTCCCACTTGAGACAGTTGTGTGGAGACTTGAAGGAGCAGGGTCGATTTCCCAATCCTGGATCCCCCCGATGAGAACGAGACTCCTGGGACCACTCTCCACCAGTACACGGTTGAATTCCTCCATCTCCGTCTTGGTCAGTGAACATTGATAGAAGTCACGTCCGCCAATTTCATGGGTTTGGTCTTTTCACCCGTCAAGGATACCCGTGAATTCTTGACCTCTGCGACCTCGACCTCCTCGAAAAAGAAGACCAAGAACCACAGTTAGGACAGCGCCCTAGGTATTTTGGGGTGAATTATAGGCACAATTTTGACAAATAAATGTCGTTTTTTTCTTAGCGATGATAAACCTCTTTCTAAATCTCTATCTCACACTCAATCACTTGACAAAATCAATCTTCTCATTTGGCACAAACTGGCGCATGAGCATTCCGTGAGTTACAATGATAATAGTTTTATAATTTTTATATTTTTCCAAAGCTCTTAAAAAACGATGGCGCATCTCTATATCAGTTTCATAGCGATAAGGAGAATCTTCAGATAAACCTCCTTGATGTTTTAGATAATATTCATGAGCTACCAATACACTAGTTAAATCAGAGTTAGTGCCATCTAAGTCTGGACGCCACTCATGAAAAAATGGCTCCACAAATAAGTCCAATCCTGTTTCAACTGCTATATAATGTGCTGTTTCTAAAGCCCCGTCACAGACGATGAAATAATAATCTCTGCCTTTCCAAAACATGCAGTTTTAGCAACTTCTTTTGGAACTGCGACCCTTTTTCCTGTCAATGGTGCTAAATCACGACCAAAACCACTATAGAGTTGCGGATTTTCAAGTTTATCAAGCATACTATAATCTGGCTCCCCATGACGGACAAAGATAATCTTCATCTTAGTGCCCAGTTGATCCAAAGCCAAGTCCGTACGCCGTCTGCCTCATCTCCATCTGCAATTAAGAAAGGAGCAAAGACAGCCTGAACTACACGTTCCCCAACTTCAAGGACGACTTCTTGGTCCGTGATATTTTTTCATCTGAGCAAAGATATGGCCTTCATTTCCTGGATTACCATAGTAGTCTCCATCAATGACCCCCACAGAGTTAATCAAAGACCAATCCCTTTTTACGAGGGTTAGAGGAACGGTCATAGAGATAGAGCACCTCTCCCGCTTGCATATAGCCTTAACACCAGTCGGAACGAGGACGATTTCCCCAGGAGCAATGACTGTGCGCTCGGCCACTTTTAAGTCGTAGCCTGCTGCATGGGCTGTCTCCCTGTTTTGGTAGTAAGTCCTGATTGGTATAGCTTGATACAAGTTCAAATCCACGAATTTTTGTCATCTTCATTTCCTTTCTTTCCACTAGAAAATTTAAAATATCTCGCATCCTATTATACTACATCTGTAAGCAAAAAAATACTGTGGTCTCACTTATATTATTCGCAAGACAGTCGGAAAAAGTTTAATTCCAATTTTTGGGGTCATCCTTTTTACTCTGCCTGTAGATAATGGGTGTGCTCCTGAGACAGAACCCTGCTTATCATGCGATTTTTATGTTTGTTATCTAAAAGAGACTCTGGGACTTTGGGACCTAGCCTCTCAATTATTTTTGGATTGTCGAGCAAGACGCAGTGGTTGACCAAAAATTTTCATCAACTTTTACAGCCCTGGTTGGGCAATCAATTATTCATTTTCATCTCCTTAATAATTGCACAGTTTTTTCAGTTGGGTGATCAATTATTCATTTTCATCTCTTTTGCGTTTTTGCAAACCTGCCAAACCTACTAAACCAAGTGCAGCACCTAGCAGAGTCGCTGACTTGCATCAGTCAGTCACACCTGTTTCTGGTAAAGTTGGTGCTTTTTGGAGCATTAGGTGTCGCTGGTTTTGTTGGCTCTGGCTTTACTGGTTCTGGTTTAACCGGTTTGGCTTCACTGGTTCTGGTTTAACTGGATCTGGTTTAACCGGATCTGGTTTCACTGGATCTGTTGAGGAGTTGGGACAGCTTTCTTTCTATACAAGACAGTTGTCACAAAATCTTTTGCTTTCAGCTGTTAAACCAGTGATGCATCCACCACCAGTGGACTTGCTTCATAACCTTCAATAACAGGAGATGTTACTGCATCAAAAGTTGTGTCTCCATTATCTGCAACCCAAGAAGTAGCACTAAGGACTTCATTGGTTGCTGGATTAACCATCACCACACGACGGAAAGTTACTTGGTCTGTATGATCTGGAGCCAGAGTTTCTCCCGTAATAGCATCTTTATAGTGAATAGTTTCATTAACTACTTTGGTCTCTTGACGAGGGACAGCTTGAAGTTCCAAAGAATGGTGGTGTTGCGACCAATCGCATCTGGATCTGTTGGATTATTTGGATCTACAGTTCCTGCAGTTGCATCGTACCCATAGACTGTTTGGCCTTCTTTGATCTTGTAACCAGCTGGAATTGCAGGAAGCGCTGTAGGGCTGCCTTTGTTGCATCTGTTACGTTGTTCTTATAGATTGTTTCCGCCAAGACATTTCCATTTTGGTCAACTAATTGGATGTGACCAAGTTTTTTAAACCAAACATCATAGTCAAATTTCAATTCACCTTCAGGTGTAATTTCAACTGGAGGAATTGCTCCTACTGTAGAAAGAATCCTTCAAACTACTGGAGTTGGAACATTAGGAAGAACTGCTGCAGGAGTCACTGTTGGAGTAGTTGGGGCAGTTGATAAAGAGCGACGGCTACGACGGGCTGATCTCGTTGCAACTACTGGTTCTGGATTCACAGCAGAAAGACTTACCGTAGATTCTGTAGATTCTTCTGGAGAATCTGCAATCACTAAGAGAGCGACGGCTGCACGGTATGAGAGGCTGGGCGGGCAAGACTTGTCTCCAAAGCACGCCGGAGCTAACCCTTCTGAAAGTGCTCGACAGTCCAACCACCGGTTTTGTTTTCAACCTCATTATCTAATCTTGTCACACTGACTAACTTCCAAGCTTGGTGTCATCTCTCCTGTTACCAAGTTGACTAGTACAGTTCGTTCAAAGACAACACGTTCACGAATGGTTTTGGAACAGTTACACCATTTTCCTCTACGAAGTAACGAATTGTACGAGTCGCAACTGCACGACGATTTTGGATCTTATCGACGTTCTTCGGCCAATTTGGTGTATTTGGATCTGTTGGATCGTAAGGAGTATCAGGAGTTGGATCTGGATCCTCTGGCCCCACTGGTACCACACGTTCACGTACAACTACCGTGAATTCTTGATCCACTGATGCATCAAAGTCGAAGTTCTTGCTTGAAGCACTTGTGAAACCATCACTTACCAATTCGTAACCTTTACGATGGAGTTCGTTAATCTTATCAGTAGTGGTGTAGGCAATCACTTCACCTGATTTACCATTAACAGTATCACGAGCTACCTCTACATTACCATTTTCATTGACATACTTGATGATCGCTTTTTGTGCATCTTTAACGTAGGTTACAACTTCTACAGTGTCCGCAGCTCCGGCTTGTACACCTGACACAGCTGGCACAACCAATTTATCTGCTGTATAACCCTTAATCACTGGTGATGTAACAGCATCAAAGGTGTCATCTGTTGTTGTCCAAGGACGGTAATCAATGTGTCCTGTTACCAAGTTGACATAAGCAGAAGCGCTTGAAGCGAAGTGTTTCTGACACATCTTCTTTCGCTTTTGAGCCATCTTCGTAGACATATTTCACAGTACGAGTGACATCATCTTTGTTAACAATGTCTTTGACTGGATCTGGCCATTTTGGTGTATCTGGATCGTTTGGATCAACTGGTTTGTCTGGAGTTGGAGTTGGTTTGTCTGGATCGATTGGTTCGATACGTTCACGAAGAACAACGGTGAATTCTTGATCAACTGATGCATCGAAGTCGAAGTTCTTGCTTGAAGCACTTGTGAAGCCATCGCTTACCAATTCGTAACCTTGGCGTTTGTATGATGAAATCTTAGCTGCTGTGCTGTAGTCAATTGCTTCACCGGATTTACCAGCAACTGCATCGACTCAACTCAACATTGCCTTTTTCATTGACATACTTGATGATCGCTTTTTTGTGCATCTTTAACATAGGTTACAACTTCTACAGTGTCCGCAGCTCCGGCTTGTACACCTGACACAGCTGGGACAACCAATTTATCTGCTGTGTAACCTGGGATCACTGGTGATGTAACGGCATCAAAGGTATCATCTGTTGTTGTCCAAGGACGGTAATCAATGTGGCCTGTTACCAAGTTGACATAAGCGAAGCGTTTGAAGCGAAGTGTTTCTGACACATCTTCTTTCGCTTTTGAGCCATCTTCGTAGACATATTTCACAGTACAGTGACATCATCTTTGTTAACAATGTCTTTGACTGGATCTGGCCATTTTGGTGTATCTGGATCGTTTGGATCAACTGGTTTGTCTGGGGTTGGAGTTGGTTTGTCTGGATCGATTGGTTCGATACGTTCACGAGAACAACGGTGAATTCTTGATCAACTGATGCATCGAAGTCGAAGTTCTTGCTTGAAGCACTTGTGAAACCATCGCTTACCAATTCGTAACCTTGGCGTTTGTATGATGAAATCTTAGCTGCTGTGCTGTAGTCAATTGCTTCACCGGATTTACCAGCAACTGCATCACGACTCAACTCAACATTGCCTTTTCATTGACATACTTGATGATCGCTTTTTGTGCATCTTTAACGTAGGTGACAACTTCTACAGTATCTGCAGCTCCGGCATGTACTCCTGACACAGCTGGGACAACCAATTTATCTGCTGTGTAACCTGGGATCACTGGTGATGTAACGGCATCAAAGGTATCATCTGTTGTTGTCCAAGGACGGTAATCAATGTGTCCTGTTACCAAGTTGACATAAGCAGGCGTTTGAAGCGAAGTGTTTCTGACACATCTTCTTTTCGCTTTTTGAGCCATCTTCGTGAGACATATTTCACAGTACGAGTGACATCATCTTTGTTAACAATGTCTTTGACTGGATCTGGCCATTTTGGTGTATCTGGATCGTTTGGATCAACTGGTTTGTCTGGGGTTGGGTTGGTTTGTCTGGATCGATTGGTTCGATACGTTCACGAAGAACAACAAATTCTTGGTCAAATGCTGTATCAAAGTCAAAGTTCTTGTTTGAAGCACTTGTGAAAACCATCACTTACCAATTCGTAACCTTGACGTTTGTATGATGAAATCTTAGTTGCTGTACTATAGTTGATAGCATCACCTGATTTACCAAGAACCTCATCACGACTCAACTCAACATTGCCTTTTTCATTGACATATTTGACGATCGCTTTTTTGCATCTTTGACGTAGGTTACAGTTTCTTCAATATCAGGCGCAGTAGGTTCAACCCCTGTTACAGCAGGGATCATATTTTTTATCAGCCGTATATCCTTTGATAGTTGGTGTAAGCACAGAGTCAAATGTTCGATCATTTGAAGTCCATTGGCGATAATCTACATGACCGGTTACCAAGTTAACATAAGCGAAACGTTTAAAAGTAAAGTGTTTCAGTAACATCGTCCTTCGCTTTTGAACCATCTTCATAAACATAATGGATTGTCCGAGTTACAGTTTCTTTATTGACAATATCTTTGACTGGATCTGGCCATTTTGGTGTATCTGGATCATTTGGATCAACTGGTTTGTCTGGGGTTGGGGTTGGTTTATCTGGATCGATTGGTTCGATACGTTCACGAAGCGTTACGACAAATTCTTGATCCACTGATGCATCAAAGTCAAAGTTTTTATTGACAGAATTTGTGAAACCATCATTCACTAATTCGTAACCTTGACGTTTGTAACTTGAAATAGAAGTTGCTGTGCTGTAGTCAATTGCTTCACCAGATTTACCATTCACTTCATCACGACTCAACTCAACATTGCCTTTTTCATTGACATACTTGATAATCGCTTTTGTGCATCTTTGACATAGGTTACGATTTCAACAGATCCGCATCTCCAGCCTTCACACCTGATACGGCTGGCACAACCAATTTATCTGCTGTATAACCTGGGATCACCGGTGATGTAACGGCATCAAAGGTATCATCTGTTGTTGTCCAAGGACGGTAATCAATGTGACCTGTTACCAAGTTGACATAAGGAGAAGCGTTTGAAGCGAAGTGTTTCTGACACATCTTCTTTCGCTTTTGAGCCATCTTCGTAGACATATTTCACAGTACGAGTGACATCATCTTTTGTTAACAACGTCTTTCACTGGATCTGGCCATTTTTGGTGTATCTGGATCTTTTGGATCGACCGGCTGATCTGGGGTTGGAGTTGGTTTGTCTGGATCGATTGGTTCGATACGTTCACGAAGAACGACAGTAAATTCTTGATCCACTGATGCATCATAGTCGAAGTTCTTATTAGCTGCATCATAGAAACCATCGCTTACTAATTCAAAACCACGACGACGATAGGAGCTCACTTTTCGTTTGTGCTATAATCAATCGCTTCACCGGATTTACCGACTACTTCGTCACGGCTCAATTCTACATTGCCATTTTCGTTCACATATTTGATGATCGCTTTTTTGAGCTTGTTTTACAATGACAATTTTTGTATCTCTACCAATCGCATCTAAGTCATCTTTTGGTTTGGATTCACCGTTTGACGTGCCGCATCATAACCATACACATTTTTGACCCGGTTTCACTTCCCAGCCAGTTGGAATAGTAGGAACTTTTGTAAACCAGGCACGAGTTGGATCTGATGGATCATTCTCATATTGTTTTTGTGCTGCATCAGCCTGGTTCGCAGTGGTTTCACCCCGTTGGGGTAATATAGTTTCCTTGTTCATCCACTAAGACGATGCTACCAAGTTTTTTATACCAGACATCGAAGTTAAAATCACCAACGTTATTTGGATCAATTACCAATGAGCAGATACTTTCTTGATCCGCATAGAAACCTGGAAGAATCGGTGTCATCACCTTCTTGAATTCATAATCAGGGTCCGTAGAAGTATCTGCTCCTGCTGCACGGAAGCTACTACGTCTATTGTAATTACGACGTCTTGCAATATACGCTTCCAATGAAGCACGATATTGTTCTTGAGCTTCTTTTGAAAATGCAATATTAAAACCGCCATCAGGATTTTCTGTAGCATTCTTAAGATCAAGACCAGGAACTTTTTATCTACATCCAATTGCTCTTTCTTAAGATCAACTGGTTTATCTTCAGATTTTTTTATCGGTAGAATCTGCTTTTTCTCAGCTTCCTTCACTTCTGATTCTTCAGATTTCACTTCAGTTTCAGGTGCTTTTACTTCTGATACTGTTTCTTCCGTTTTCGCTTCGTTCTTGCTATCCTTGGCATTTTCTTTCACTTCTGCCTGAGAAGCTTGTTCTTTAGCAGGTGTTTCTGTTTTTGTTTCTACCTTTGGTGCTTCCGCTTTTCAGTAGATACCAAAGCCGCATTAGCAGAATAAGTAGGTGCTTCTTGCGTAGATGCTTCTTGAGCAGAAACTGCCGACACCTTTGGTGCTTCTTGAGTCGAAGTCACAGGTGCTTTTGAGGCATCATCAATTTTCACTTCTGTATCTGCTGAAGCAATAGTTGTCCCTGCTAAAACTGATCCAATCAAAACAGAAGCAACACCTATAGAGTATTTCCGAATTGAAAATCGTTGTTTCCTATCAAAATTCATTTTTTCTCCTTTTTTCAAATTGAGTATTGGCTGTGCTAGCTTTTAAAACTGCACAACCAATCCTCCTTGATGTTTCCTAAACTTTTTGGTGGACGACGCGAGCTTCTGCCACGTGTCAACACTGGTTTCGCAACATAAACATGCTTGTTTGCAGTAACAGGTGCCTTACGAGACGGACCAACCACTGTCCGTTTTTCAACAGCTGGTGATTCACTTGGTACAAGTGGTGATGGACTCTCAACAGCTTTTGTCTCTGTTGGCTTCACAACTTTAGTCGGAGCCGGTGAAACAACCTTCGGACTAACACTTGCTTTTTTCAGGCGCTGGAGTTACTACAACCTCTGAAACTTCTAGTTTTGAAGCGATAGGTGCGCTTGAAGGTGCTACAGAATGAGCATTAGCTTTCAAACTTCTTACACTTGGTTTAGGTGCAACCGCATGAGGGCGAGATACTTCAGACGAAGAGTTCCCAACAGGTTGAACCGGCCCCTCCTCATTCACAACTTTACCAATACGCCAATTAGAGTAATCGATATGTCCTGTCACTAAGTTGACATAAGCTGTTCTTTCGAATGTTACCTTGCGAATAATCGTCTTAAAGACTTCTTTTCCACTTTCTTCTTCTCTGAAGCGGATTGTTTGCGTCGCTGTACGTTCCAGCTCCTTCATATCCTTGACTTCTTTTGGCCAACTAGCTGGATCCTCTGGAGTTACTGGAATACCTGGAACTGGTTTCGGATCTTGTGGTGTTACCGGTTCAATCCGTTCTTCAAGAGTAACGACAAATTCTTGGTCAACAGACACATTTGTATCATAATGCTTGTCCGCAGCATTCGTAAAGCCATCTTCAAGAAGTCGATAACCTGCTTTCTTATAAGCAGTAATTCTATCAGCAGTACTGTACTCAATCAGAGCTCCACCACGGCCTTCCATCTCATCTTTTGCAAGTTCGATATTTGAAGTGACGTTAACATATTTAACACTTGCTTTTTTGCTTATCTTGCTTATAAACGACAACTGTCTCATAATTCGTCAATTGGACATTGTCTACAATGTTCCGCCAATATGTTTCGGAGACTGTGCGACGACCACCTTGAGTCACAACAACATCATCTTTAATATTTGCAGGATTAAATGTCACCGTTACACGGCTAGCTTTCGTTCCCACTGCCAAACCTGGTACGTTCGTAGATAGAATTTCAGCTTTATAGCCTTCAACTTCAGGCGAGACAACAGTATCATAGGTTGCCTTACTATTTGTAGTACCCGCAAGTTGCCAGCCAGTGTCTCCAATGCCATCCCCATCAATATCACGGACGATATATTCTGTCTTACCGTAGGCAGCTAAGGAATTCATCTCCATTCGCTACGCTGGAACTCTTCAGCACCTTCTTGAATTGATCTTGATCAATTGCCACTTCAATAGACGTTTCCAATCCGATGTTTGAACAACAACTTTTGGTTTTCCACTTGCATCTAATACAGGTGAACCATCTTCGTAAACGTAACGAATCGTATTTGTATGGGTTGCATGTGGATTAATACTTGTTCCATTTGATACCCAGATATTTTGGCGGTTTGCTGTGACTGGATCAATTCCATATGTCTTATCCGTTGCAAGAACCCCACCTGAAGAAGAACCTGTTTGAACAGAGGTGGATGAGCTAGGATTGATTTCTGGTTTTCCACCAGGTTTAAAGCCGGCAATACTCATTGCCCCACCTTGGATATCTGTCCAAACTGAACTCATCCTGTTTTTGCTCACAACATCTCGACCATCACGGTTCAGTGAGTATACTGTATAAGTACCAGCACCACGGTTTACACGAGTACCAGTTGGTCCATTAAATTCAATATGGTTACCAGATTCTCTTGAACCATTGGAAATATAAAGAATATTACCATGACCAATTTGTTCTGGATTGTTTCCTTGGGCAATTCAAATGGAAGCTTACCTGTAATCTCTCCAGCCGAGCGTCCTTCAGAATTTGTGTAACGCATAAAGGAAACATAGAGTGGATTATTGAATTGGAAGACTACATTCGTACTTGCACCAAGTGGCACCGAAATGAGCTCTGCATAATAGTCCGTATTATCATCGCGAACGTCAACAATTGAACCTTTATTCGCTTGGAATAACGGCTGATCTTTCCGACCATGTTTTGAATCCAAGTTGATGACATCATCCCAAGGATTGGCTCCACGATTATCCATTTGAACACGGAAAGTCGCATAATCATCTACTAAAATAGAGCCATTTTCATTCAAACCAATATAGTTGTAGGCATTGTAACTTCCTGAAGGTCCTCCACCACTCTTAGGACCTTTTCCTACAGAGTGGAAGGTATTCGTTGATTTCTTACCAAATACAACGCGTGAATTGTCTCCAAAATCAATAGCTGTTCCACGTCCCTTGTTTTCAAAACGAACGCGTGAGTTCTCTCCAGTTATGAAGGTTGCGTTATTTCCAAAAACCAATCCATCACGACCAGTGAAATTGAAGCTTGCATGTTCTCCAATGGTAAGGCTACTCTTTCCATTTCGACGGAAGGCATTTCCTGTTCCGTAGCCTCCCCAGCGATCTAGGTGTGTTAAACCATCTGCTGGACGTCCCATTCCAAGTGAGATAGCCTGACCAATGCTTGTATTTAGAGTAAGTTTCGAATCTTTACCAGTTACGACCGTTCCTCCATGTTCCATGAAGATACCAGCATTATGGTAACGAGCACTTTCCGTTCCATTGTTCGTATTCATGTTAATGGTGAGGCTTGCTCCATCATTCACACGAACAGTTGAACCACCTGCAAGGTTGATACCGTCCCTTGTGAAGAACGATTCAAGGTCAAGCTCGCTCCGTCAGCAACTGTGACAGATTTAGCATCGTGAATATTTGCTTCACGTCGCAATACTGAGTGCCCAGCAGATCCAACATTCCGTTGCACATACTGAGTCTGACCGTTTGCAGAACGGTAGCTATCACTAACAGTCGAACTTGTTTCCCCTTTTACAATGACGTCGGTATTCCCGCCACCACCATAAAGGGAAGAACCTTGACTTTTTACATTTTCAAATGTAACGGTATTGGCACCTGTTGTTGAAGAAAGATCAACAGCACCTTTTGAGTTACCTGTAGCAAGTTGAAGATTCTTGAAGACCAAATTCCATGCACTTGAACCTGTAAACTTCAAGCTATTTGATAAAAGATCCAAGCTTGCTTGATCATTTCGACCTTGGATAACTACATTACGGCCTTGTGAGTTGATCGCAACTGTACGGTCAACCGAATTCACACGACCATTATCAGTATTACCATTGTCTCCAGTCGCTACGACATTTCCTGAAATGGTGATATTCTGAATAGAATTATCATTCAATGCAGAAACAAAACCATTCCAGTTTGAAACCACACGTGAAGTTACTTCACCACTATTACGAAAACCACTTGTACCTGTTGCTTCACGAGATACAGTTTCAGTTGGCTCAGCTGTAGCTTCCTTCCCTGCTTCCTTATCACCCTCATGTTGCGAATCAGTAGCTACAGAAGGTTGCACAACTGCTGCAACATTGTACGAAGTTGGTGCAGACGATTCCCCTGAGACTGGTTTTGAAAGAGCAATCTCTTTGTCCGATGTCGCTTCACTAGAAATTACATCTGAAGACGAATCAGCAGGATTTTCAACTTCATCAGCCAAAACTGTCTGAGAACCAGCTGCAAACAAGGCCGTTCCCAACAATACGGAACAAACGCCAATAGAATATTTCGAAGGGAAAATCTTTGGCGTCGATTGAATATATCCTTCATGTCCATAAAACTCCTTTTCATTTTGAAATTTAAATATTTAAACCTCAAACTAATTCTAGCATAAATGTCATGATATAATTCTATGTGTGACAACTTCTGTCAAAATCATATGGTTTTGACCATTTTTTTAAAATTTGTTTAAAAATATAAAGCAAAAACCGAATGTTTTTAAAAATTATAATTTTAAGAACTATTGGTTCACTTTTTAAACATGTATTTTATACTGTCATAGCATCTTTATTTTTTATTCCTACTATTTTTAATCCTCCTTCCATTTGCATTTCCATCTCCTCTACATTCGCTTTTTACCCATATTTTATAAGAACTTTCGACGATTGTTTTAATCTTTCTACATTACTAGAAAATCAGATGAGAGATAAAACGATATCATTTTCCCCATTTTCTTCAGGAAAACTCCCACTTTGGTCTATTTTCACTACATAGTAATTTACGAACATTCTAAACAAAATTTTCAAAAACGATCCTTTTTCCACCAATTTATTGTGTGCCATTTTTTCACATATAAACCACAGTATTTCATTAGATCCTTTCTCATCTTGTAATGAGCAGTGAATTATTTCTATCAAACTATGAGGAGAGTGCTCATCTTTTGATAGCCTACAAAAATGCAACAACGGCCTTGTCCCTCTTAAAACGAGGAACAAGGCCGTTGCTCAATCTTTTATACATTCATTTTCTACTTGATAAAAGGTCCTTCCGTTATAGAACTTCGTGTGCGCATTACAATTCCTGTAATAAATAACGGAAGAGTTCTAAATTCCCTTCTTCTTCATTGACCAAGTATTCTGGATGCCATTGTAATCCCATAATCCGATGACCGTCTACTGCTTCAATGGCTTCTATGGTGTGATCACGCGGATCAAAGGCAGTTGCACGGAAATTTGGTGCAAGATCCTTGATACTTTGACGGTGCACAGAATTGATTCGACTAGCCCGACCAAAGAGCTGCTCCACCACACTGCCTTTTTAGTCTCGATAGAATGGAAAGTCCCAAATGGAAGACCTTGCCAATGACCTTCGATCTCTTGGTTGAGTGTTCCTCCAAAAGCCACATTGATCAACTGAACCCCACGGCAGATTCCTAGAACCGGTTTGTTTTGGCGAACCGCTTCCTTCAGTAGGGCAAGCTCAAATTGATCCGTTCGATATTGTAATCATCGCTCTCGATGGTTTTTTCTTCGCCATAGAGACTAGGATCGACATTTTGGCCTCCACTTAGGATCAACTTGTCAATCGTTTCAACATAATCCTTGACTAAGGAAGGATCTCCCATCAGGATGACCATTGGAAGTCCTCCTGCTTGACGGATTCCTTCCGCAAACTGACTAGACACGGAGGAATGAAGGTTTTTCCTTCCGGGTCAACTGACAGAGATTAGCGGATACTCCAACAATTGTTCTGCACATATTCATTCCTCCTTCATTTTAACTACTACTTATCTTACCACCCATTAGTGATCGTGTCTAATATGTATTTTTAAAACCGTGATAGATTTTATTTATCACCCTCACCTTCCTCACAAAACAATTGATGATCATACAAGTTTTTTACCTATATTATGTTAAAATAGAGAGGAAAATAGAATCGTCCTTCAAGGCACACATTAGGCCGTTTCGAAGGCGCAAGCGCTAGATTCCTAGCCTTGTTGAAAAATAGACATAGAAATGGAAGATACAATGGAAAAACAAACCGTTGCAGTATTGGGTCCTGGTTCATGGGGAACAGCCCTTTCACAAGTCCTCAATGATAACGGCCATGAAGTCCGTCTCTGGGGAAATATCCAAGAACAAATCGATGAAATCAATACTGCTCATACCAATCAACGCTATTTCAAAGACATCGTTATTAGCGATCAAATTACCGCTACGACTGATCTGAAAGCTGCCTTGGACGGAGTAGACGCTATCCTTTTGTAGTTCCTACAAAGGTGACCCGCTTGGTCGCAAAACAAGTCGCTGAAACACTAGATCACCCTGTCACAGTGATGCACGCTTCTAAAGGGCTAGAACCTGGTACACACGATCGGATTTCTCAAATCCTTGAAGAAGAAATTCCTGCTTCTCTTCGCAGTGAGGTAGTGGTCGTTTCTGGACCGAGTCATGCAGAGGAGACCATCGTACGAGACATCACCCTCATTACAGCAGCCTCAAAAGATTTAGAAGCTGCACGCTATGTTCAAGAACTTTTAGCAATCACTACTTCCGCCTGTATACCAATACAGATGTCATCGGAGTGGAAACTGCTGGAGCCTTGAAGAATATCATCGCTGTCGGAGCTGGGGCCCTGCACGGTCTTGGTTATGGTGACAATGCCAAAGCAGCCATCATCACGCGCGGTCTCGCTGAAATCACGCGCCTTGGCGTTAAACTCAGAGCTAACCCATTGACTTATAGCGGTTTATCTGGGGTCGGTGACTTGATCGTTACCGGAACTTCTGTTCACTCCCGTAACTGGCGAGCTGGGGATGCTCTCGGACGTGGGGGAAAATTGGAAGATATCGAAGCCAACATGGGCATGATTATTGAAGGGATCTCTACGACAAAAAGTCGCCTATGAGCTGGCGCAAGAATTGGATGTCTATATGCCGATTACACAAGCTATTTACCAAGTCATCTATGAAGGAAAAGATATCCGCGAAGCCATTCACCACATGATGAGCAATGAATTTAAAGAAAGAAAACGAGTGGAAATAAGTTAACCACCTCAACATCAATCCTACCTTTTAGAAAGGAAACTATATGACTAAAGTTAGAAAAGCAGTCATTCCTGCGGCTGGTTTGGGGACACGCTTCCTCCCGGCTACTAAAGCCTTGGCCAAGGAAATGTTGCCAATCGTTGACAAACCTACGATCCAATTTATCGTAGAAGAGGCTCTGAAATCTGGGATTGAGGAAATCCTTGTCGTAACAGGGAAGGCCAAACGTTCGATCGAAGACCATTTCGATTCTAACTTCGAATTAGAATACAATCTCGAGCAAAAAGGCAAGACTGACTTACTCAAGTTGGTCAATGATACAACAGCGATCAATCTTCACTTCATCCGCCAAAGTCACCCTCGAGGTTTAGGAGACGCGGTTCTTCAAGCCAAGGCCTTTGTTGGAAACAGGCCTTTGTCGTCATGCTGGGAGATGACCTCATGGACATCACTAATGATGATGCCTTGCCACTGACCAAACAATTGATGAACGACTACGATGAAACCCATGCGTCAACTATCGCTGTGATGGAAGTCCCTCACGAAGAGGTTTCTTCTTACGGTGTGATCGCACCTCAAGGCGAAGGGATCAACGGTCTTTATAGCGTTGAAACTTTTGTCGAAAAACCAAACCCGGAGGATGCGCCAAGTAATCTCGCTATCATTGGACGCTACCTCTTAACTCCTGAGATCTTTGCGATCCTTGAAAATCAAGAACCAGGTGCTGGAAATGAAATTCAATTGACGGATGCGATTGACACGCTCAATAAAACACAGCGCGTCTTTGCTCGTGAATTCACTGGAGATCGCTATGACGTCGGTGATAAATTCGGCTTTATGAAAACTTCGATCGACTATGCCTTGAAACACCCTCAAGTCAAAGATGATCTTAAACAATATATTATCGAACTCGGAAAAAAATTAGAAGCATCTGAAAAAACTGCAGACTAATCATTCACAAATCAAAAGAATACTAAAGAGACTGGCCAACAGATGTAAGGGTCTTGCCACCTTACAAACAGCCAATCTCTTTTTGTTATAAAAAAAAAGCCGGACTTTTCGCCCAGCCTCTTCCATTAATAAGACTTCGTCTATTTAATTTTTTCTAATCCTTATTTTTTAAGGATGTACATTATATGAGTAGTTTGTATTTTTTGGAATGTACCAGCACTTGCTACATCATAAGAAGAACCAAAACGATTATTTTCATTGCCACCATTACCTGCAGATACAGCTTCAGATGGATCTTGAACCTTTTCTTCAGGTTTCACAAATGTTTCAACTCTTGTAGAAACATAAGATTCATATCTTTGTAGCTGCATAACCAAAGCGGTTATTTGGATTGCCTTCCGCATTGACTTTTGTTTGAATTGGAAGTGGTTTTTAGGTTCTACTACCGGATTGTTTGGATTCACTTCTGGTTTTGTTCCAGGATCCGGTTTTCTGGTGTCACAGGATTTTCTGGATCTTTGTAATTATCTGGCAATGATGCACGATATGGGTCATCCTTGCGTCCAGCTTCAACTAAACGAGCATGCATGTCTGCTTCATAAGATTTGAAGTGTTCAAACATCTTCTTAGATAGTGCAAGAGCATTTGCTGTAACTTCATCTTCTACTGCTTTAGCAGCTTCTGGATTGTCTTTCAGAGCTTTATATTTCGCATCACTAGCTTCTTGTTCAATAATCAATTGTTTTTCCAATGCTTTCCAGTGATCTTGAACAGTTTTTACCAAAGATATCTTGATTATTGATCGCCATGTTGTCAATATGCCATACTGTCCAATACCATGAATTCGGATCATAGGTAGCAGTTTGAGGTTTAAAAGCCTTATAGGTATCTTTTACATTTCCATAGAATGGAACATACGGAGTGTTCCGAGATGGTCCCATACCAAGCCATAAAGTACCACCAAATGATTTTGGAAGGTTTGGATTGATTTGGTAGACATGGGCATCGATGACGTTTTCATTTCCTAAAGCATACTTGTATTGGTCTTTCCGAACAGTATCGTTACTACCATTGTCTCCTTGTTTCTTGACACCAATTTGATCATCTGGTACAAAACGACCATTCAAATGTTCAAAACGGTTCCGTTGGAAAGCAAAAAGCATCTTCCAAAGTAAATTTCTTGTTAGGATCTGTTGGTGAGCGGAAGAGTTCATACTCATCATCTTCATAGGTCACTTTCGATTTTGGATCCAAAAGGGTGATTCCTGCATAAGTACGTGAACGGTCCCCTTCAGCATATTTATCTGGTCCATAAGATTTTGCAATATGGAAGTTGCCATCTTTGTCTGTCTTGTAGTTACCAGATTCTTTGGCTACTTTTTCAACATCTTTCGAAGCGATCACATTTTTCCTTGTCATTTAAATCAACATGACCAAGGTAATAGGTATTTGCAAAGACTGCGTATTTGTCTTCTGGGACTTTTACCGCTACATATTGGTGACCAGAAAGAATTTCCATATACCAAGTTTCTTTTTGGTCTGCAAAAACGACAACATTCCCTTCTGCTGATCCTTTTTCTTCAATGATTTTAGCTAGAATTCAACCCCTTCACGAGCAGACTTAACGCGCGGTAAAACCACGTCCAACATAGCAGCTTCTGGAATTCCGTTTTCTGTCAATGGGTCAGTCTTCAAGACTTTTTTGTTTGGAATTGCTGTAACAGTTGATGTCATAGAGACGCCGGCTTCGTTAAATCCGTGTTCACCAAAAGGCACCGTTACTACCATCTCCACGAGCAGAGTCATAAGTCGCTGTGTATTTCATTTCACTAGCAGCATGTGGATAGGTAAAACCATTGGATTCGTCTTCCAGTTGATCCCCTTCCTTATAGTTCTTCGCATCAACAACCACAAAGTTTTTGTTGTGCTTTCCACCATTGGATAGTAAGGGTAGTCTTCTGTCCGACCAAAGAGAGTGGTCCCATCCTTGGTCAATTGGCGACCAATGATAAAACCACAACAGGCTTGAACAGCTTGAATTGGTAGGAGTAAAAGTGTCATCGCTACCAATGAGTTTTAACAACCATTTTTCATGGCAAATCAACTTCATTTTTTGTACTCTTCTTAACATAAGAGTACATATTTGATTTTATAACTCCAGTCTACACCTTTTTCAAGTTATTGCAAGCGCTTTCTAAAGTGAATTTTTATACCTATCTTAGGACTGACAAGCCATATACTCCCAAACTAACTCACTATTTATTTGAATTTCTTAATTATGTTATTATAAAACATAGAATTTATTATAATTCAATCAATTTTCTGTCAGTTTACAGTTTGACTACATTTTTTAAAAAAAAGGAGGCTGGGACAAAAGTCCTAGCCTCTCAATTATTTTTGGATTGTCGAGCAAGACGCAGTGGTTGAGTTGGCTCTACTACGCTGATTTCATCAGCTTTACAGCCCTATCAACTGTGCGGAGAAGTGGGACGACGAAATCGAATTCTAATGAATTACCGATTTCTGTCCCACTCTCTTAAAATAGATTCAAGATTTTACCTAAGAAATATAGTAAAAGCAAGAGATAAGATAGGGCGGCACTAATCTGATAGGTTCGGTTCATAAAACGAGCTTCCCCTCTTACTGGAAAGACATAAGCCAACATCAGCCCAGCTACTAATCCACCGATGTGCCCCGCCATACTGATCCCTGGCATGAAGCTAAAGATCAAATTGACGACAATCAAGCTAGTATAGGACTGGCTCAAGTGGCGAATATAAGGACTTTGGACAATAAAGCGCAGAGCACCAATAGTCCCAAACAGTCCAAAGAGGGCTGTAGAAGCTCCTGCTGCAATCACATCCGGCGTAAAAATAGCAACAAAGACATTGCCCATCATGCCTGATAAGAGATAAAGAGCTAAGAAAGCCTTCGATCCAAAGAGATCTTCTGCCAAACGTCCCAAGTAATAGAGGGTGATCATATTGAGCACAAAATGTTCTAGGCCGATATGAACAAATGTAGCTGTCACTATTCGCCATAACTGGCTAGGATCGACTTTCACAACCTCTCCAATAATACCACCGCTATAGTAAACAGCTGCACCTGTTTGGTAGTCACTTCCAAATCGGATAAACATGGAAAGAAAGACTGCCGTTGTGACGAGCAACAAGAGGCTGGTCACAGGATAACGACGATCAAAGAGTAACTTCATAGACTAACACCTCCTGAACTGCCTGATCAAAAGCAGCTGGCTGGAACTCCTTCTGCTGGATGGAATAAATCGTACTAACCGTTTTTCCAGCAAAATCTGCTAAATAACGATCATAATAGCCACCACCATAGCCAATTCGGTAGCCTTTTGACTGGAAGACCAAGCCTGGTACATGGATCAGATCAATCTGAGACTTATCCACAAGCTTTCCTTTTCATTGGGCTCCAGCAAACCAAAGCGTGTCTTTTCCAAAATGTCAGGATCGTATTCCACAAATTCCATCCGCCCTTGTGGATAGGTACGGGGAACACAGACGCGTTTTCCAAGTTGAAGAGCAGCTTGGATCAAGCCAGCTGTGGAAACTTCATGGTCAAAAGACAGATAGGTCGCAAGGGTCTTTGCCTCCTGAAAGCTGGTAGCTCCAAGAGGCACTGAGTCAGCTGTTCATCTGCTTGAGTTTTCACAGTTTGCGGCAGTGCTTTCATAGCTGCAATCGTCTGATTTCGTAGTGTTTTCTTCATGCCTACTCCTTTTTGTCTAGCTTTTTATTGTATCATTTTTTAGGAAAGATCCGAACAGTTTTTATACGACAAAGAAAAAATCCAACTCCAGACGGAGTTGAATCATTCCTTTATTGGTTGGCCTTCATTTTCAAAAATTTACCAATGTTTTCCACAGCAAAGGAAGGGCTGCTTCATTTGGGCTCATCTTCGGATGGTGCAGGGCATAAGGGTATCAATTCCCAGCCAGAACATGACACCAGGGACCTTGCTCAAGAGAAAGCCGAAGTCATCTCCTGTCATCGCAGGCAGAATAACAATCAGGATCACGTCTTCCTCAGCTGTGAAAAAGTCCATGAGTTCTTTGGCCAATTCTGGTTGGTTTTCCACAGGCAGGTAGCCCCCTTGCTTAAGTTCCAGGTCCACTTCTACATCAAAGGCTGCTGCAACCCCTTCTGCAATGGTTTTGACCCGTTTTTTGAGTCAGAAGGTTCATCTCCATGGTCAAGGTCCGAATGGTCCCATGAAGGAAGGCGGTCTCAGCAATCACATTATTGGTGGTTCCTGCATGCATGGAACCAAAGGTCACCACAGCACCTTCAATTGGATCGACATTTCGACTCACGACCGATTGGACTTGGGTAATGAAGTAAGAGGCTGCTACAAGAGCATCATTGGCCTCATGTGGAAAGGCAGCATGCCCTCCCTTTCCTGTAAAGGTGATCTTGACTTCACAGGTCCCCACAAAAGGGTACCCGTATTGGTCGCAATGTCCCCCACCTTCAAATCAGGGCGTACATGCAGACCATAAAAATTCATCAGGGAGCCAGTCGCCAAAAAGCATTGTCCTTATACATGAGCATCCCACCAGCCTCATTTTCTTCAGCTGGTTGGAAGAGAAAGAGCAGGTTATTTTTTGGTTGCACTTGACCAGTTGATCCAAAAGCCCGAGGGCTGTTGTCATGTGCATATCATGACCACACAAGCATGCATCCGTCCTTCGTGCTTGAGGCAAAATCAAGGCCCGTTTGTTCCACAATCGGTAAACCATCGATATCTGTCCGCCAGCCGATAGTTTTTTCAGGTGCAGCCCCATGGAGATAAACCAGGATCCCGGTCCGCCAAGTCCGTTGCTCAACAAAGTCCTTGCCTGCTGTGATCTCTGCGATTCGCTCTAAGAGGTAGGCTTGGGTTTCAAATTCTTCCAAGCCAATTTCAGGGATTTGGTGCAAATCCCGTCTGATTTTGATTAAGTCCAATGTCATAGTTGTCTTCTTTCTATTAGAATAGAGGCCTTGCGGCCTCTACTATCAATATGTTACAAATTACGCAAAGCGTCTTCGAGTGCTTTTTTTGTTGTGTTTTTTGTTCGATTTTTCATCTTTCCTTGATGATACGAGCTGGGACACCGGCTACGACCACATTTTCAGGGACATCTTGAGTAACGATAGCTCCAGCGGCAACGACTGAACCGTTCCCTACTTGAACCCCTTCAATCACAACTGCATTGGCACCGACCAAGACATTATCACCGATCCGAACAGGCTCAGCAGAAGCTGGCTCAATGACACCCGCAAGAACGGCACCTGCACCGATGTGGTTGTTTTTACCAACTGTTGCACGGCCACCAAGGATAGCCCCCATATCAATCATAGTTCCTGCACCAATTTCAGCACCAATATTGATGACAGCACCCATCATCACGACAGCATTGTCTTCGATGGTCACTTGGTCACGGATAATAGCACCTGGTTCAATACGTGCATTTAGATAGCGCTTATCCAGCAAGGGAACAGCTGAATTACGGCCATCTTGTTCGACCACATAATCCTTGTTCTCTGTCAAGTTGGCAAAGAAGGGGCTCGATATCTTTCCAGTCACCGAACAAAACATTGCCAAGCTTGGTAACAGAAGCAGGAACAGCTGTTGCCAATTCCCTTCAAAGGTTACTTTCACATTTGTTTTCTTTTCTGCATTTCCAATAAAAGCGATAATTTCTTGAGCAGACATTTTTTGTGCAGTCATGAGATTCTCCATTCATTTCAATTAAAGGTATCCATATTATACCACAAACCCAAAGAGATGAACACCTAAGGCGACGTGGAAGTTGTAGCCTGATCCTCCAGGCCTGTCATTTCACTGATGGTGCGATTGCTTCCAAAACGAATAATGACTGATCGCGAATCAGAAAGTTTATAGTGAAAGGTTAAAAAGGACTCTGAACCCATCATACTCGACCAAGAAACACGGCTAGGAATTCCTACTGTATTCACAAGATCTGCATAGCTGGTTCCTATTTTAATATTGGCAAAATCCTCTCTATTCAAACTGCCATTTTTATTGGCTAATCGCTCACTGTTTAAGTTCTTCAAAATTAAGAGAAGATAGACGGCTACTAATCATTTTGAAAGCAAAACAGATACAGGAAGAAGGGGATCCTTCAGACCTCCATAATCCAAGCTTGTCATGAAAGGACCGACACTGACCCCTTCTTGGTAGGTTTCTTCCCCACTACTAGCCTTGCCCAGTACAGCTACCACATCCTGCGGAGACAGATAAGTTGAAGAGGTCGACCTTGATCCCCTCACTTAAACCAGGAATCAGGGAATGGCCTTCTCATAGGTCACTTGAAACTGAAATTCCCTCTCCGGAGCAATCAAGGTACTCGTACCACCTCTCAAGGTTTCCTTTCTAGTTCCATAAGACAAGCTCGTGCTTCCATATTCACTAGTAGTAGAAGAAGGATGTTCCTCGCTATGAATACCTCCTGAAGCCAGATAGGCAAATAATCCCAGCATGGCCAATAAAAATCCAAAAAAGGCTGCCAGCGAAGACCCTTCCACTCTTAGAGGAAGGAGAGTAGGTTTTCGTCCTATCCGATTGGGAGTCTAGTACAGGTTGTCTTGGTTCTGAATGCCTGGTCAGATATTCCGTTCTGATACCATCACGTGATAAAACCATTGATCCCTCAATCCCCACCCAAAAACAAAGCCATCGCAAAGCGAACCAATCCCTGGAAGAAGGGGAAGACCAGGTATCTGAATGGCTTCTAGTATCCTGATGATTGTCCATCCCTATTGAAGCAAGGTCAGCCTCCAAGCGGCCCCACCCTGGTGAGAGGAAGCTGCCTTGATGTCTGTCCGTTGATCGTCCAATGATGTCTCCTTTCTTATACCAACACCAATTTCTTGGCTTTTTCTTGAATTCCATCACCACTTCTGACTGCCCTGGTACCTGGTAAGTCGCGCGATACCCCATTCCGCCATCTGACACTTCCCCCAGATTAAGCGTTGAGGATTTCCTAGTTGCTGAATAAGCTGGGCGAATTCTGTACCTTTTTTGCTCTTTTTCAGTAGTGATTTCTTTCTCACTGTTTGTCTTCTCTTTTACATCCAACAAATTCGTCGCATCCACCATCGTCAAGCGATACCCCTGGTCTTTTTCCTGTTCAAACCACAAGGTCACACTTTTCTTACCCTGATCGGTTTGCTTTAGCCGCATAGGTTAAGACGAGAACCGTTTTATCTCCCTTGGGCTGCCTTAGTGTAGCGAACTTTTTGAGCTTTTCCCCATTCAGTCACAACTGTTTCCAAAGCGGGTTCCTGGTTGCTGACTCTGCTTGAGACGAACTTTCAAATTCGCCACAGCTTCGATGGTCCATTTAAACTGCTTGATTTCTTGTTCCTTGCTGACCAAATTCTTGTAATCCTTTGGCTGGAAACGAGTCAGTGTTTGGTCCTCCTTGGTATCGGTTCCTGCTCCTGCACCTGGATGCTTGCAATCGCAAGTAACAATCCTAAAACAAAACACAAAAACGGCAGCAAGAGTTCTTTTCGATTCTTTTTTTTCATCCACTCGATCATCTGCTTCACCCTTCTTCGTCAAACGATACTGACCAGTCTGTTCGCGTTCAAAGGTCAAAGAGACCAGTCCATCTGTCACCTGATAAGACAAGGCTAAGACTTGCTTGTCCTTTGCAGAGGTCAAACTAAGAGAATTGGGAAGACCTGATTTTTCAAGACTTCTTCTACTGCCGTTCCCTTTTCCTTTTTCCCATCTAGAATCTGATAGCCTGTAAAATCTGCCTGTTTTAAGTCCTTTTTGCTCTGATAGTGAGCCGACTTGGGTCGAAAAGCTTTGAATCGAGTTCAAATAAAAGGTATCATCCTGCTTTTGAAATTTATGGTATAAGGATGAATCCCCTGCACAGGATTCCCATAGCCTAGCTGGACTTGCGCTCCAAAACTCGTATCTTCTTGTGTAAAGCTCGCTGCTTTTCCAAAGTTTTTGACAAATGTAGACAAAGTCACCCAACTTTTTTGTACCTTTCCTTCTCCCCTTGCAAGCTCCAATGACAACAAGTCTTCTAAAGCCGGCTCTTTGGAAGAAGACGCGACAAATCGCTGGCTGTCTTCTTGCATGCGAGACAAACTCAACAAGCGATCTTTGGGCAAGGTTTTCACTGGATGAATCATAAACACCAAGTAAACACCAACCATAAAAGCCAGCAAAGCACTTGCAGCTTTTTGGAGGATCCGCTTATGATGTTCGATCCACTGTTTCATTTCTTCCATCCTTCATGTTCTTTCTATTTAAACTCTTTCTATTGTATAGAAAATTAGCGTATTTGTCTCGTCTTATCCCAAAAAAGAGGCTCTTGCCTCTTTCTTTTATTCAGTGATTTAGTAGCTGTCTTTACTGCTCAAGAGGAAATCTCCATTTTCTTGGCGAATAAAGGTCAAATCTACATAGTCCCCGTTTTTCTTTTGGAAGTCCATGACCATCTCTATCTCGTCTGAATCATCAGATGAACTCACCGTCAGATTGACTGCATCACCGTATTTTCTAAAAGCTCTTTGTAAGAGGTTCCTCCAGCACCGGTTTCACTATCTCCAACCTTGAACCCATCTGCAAAGTTATCCTCAACCGTAAGATTTTTCCCAAATTGATTAAATTCAAATTTGACAAGCTGGAATTCTTTTCCCTTTCTTAGAGTAAGTCGCTTTGACCTCTTTATTATAAGAGTTATCATCCCAAAATAATTTCAATTCTCCACTTTCAAATTGAACAGAACTAGCCTTTCCATAAGCGTCGACCATTTCCTCAGGAGTCTCCCCAGCATCCTTTCTAGTCAAAAACTGAAGTTGTTCGATATCAGATTGTTCCCAGCTAAAATCAGCTTCCGCATCTTCAGAAGTCAATTGCTCCAAATCGATATTGGAAGACGAACCAGACTGGTTGCCTGACCAAGAAGTATGCTTTCTAGATAGATGATGTACTAGGGTTAGCATGACCAATCAAATAGCCACTGACTCCACCGATAAGAAGCCCAACTAAAATCCCAAGGGCAAAACGAATCGCCTTCTTGTCTGCAGTATCCATCGGTCTTCCAACAGGAGAAAGAGGAGCTTGTGGAATAGGTGTCTCAGGAACAGGCACTGTTTGCGGACCAACTGGCTCAGCTGCCATGTTTTGAGGAGCTTGAGGCGCAGGTTGGAATGGAGGAGTCGGTTGGGGAGTAGCAACTACATCCGGATGTTCTCCAACAGTTGCTTCATCCACCTTTGGAAGCTCCACTGTTTCTGACATAGCTAGGCTCGTCTGCTTCTTCTTTCATTGCTTTCCGTCTCCGTCACTGAAAGACCACTAGCTTCTGGAACTTCCAAGTCTTTGACTTCTTCTTTTGGGACAAATGCCTGGCGCAGCCACATCAAAATGGGGTGTTCCATCTAAGGGAGTCTGTTTCATCAATGGTTCATGATCTTTCTCTGACATTTTGAATTCTCCTTTTTATTCTTCTCTTCTACTATAACATAAAACCAAGCAAGGACCAACTCCTGTCTTGATAGACTAAAAAAGATCGGAGAGATATCCGACCTTTTAGACACTGATCTTAAAATTTCTTGCGAAAGGCGACAATAGCAATCAGTTAACCATATGATTGAGAAACATAACTAGATCGTGTTTTTATAATTGATTCCAGGGGACAAAAATATGAGTTTGTTTAGCAAGTAAAAAAACGACCTCTTGCGAGATCGTTTCGTCTATTGATTAAAGACGAGCGTTGAGTTCTGCTCCAAGTTCTTCAAATCCTGGTTTACCAAGAAGGGCAAACATGTTTTTCTTGTATGCTTCTACACCTGGTTGGTCGAATGGGTTGATAGCATTCAAGTAACCTGAAAGGGCGATAGCCAATTCGAAGAAGTAGATAGTGTATCCAAGAGTGAAGGCATCTTGCTCAGGAAGAGTTACGTACATGTTTGGCACGTCACCGTCAGTGTGGGCAAGAAGAACACCGTCAGTTGCTTTTTGTTTACGAAGTCAACATCTTTACCTTGGAGGTAACCAAGTCCATCAAGATCTTCTTCCAATTCAGGGATAATCACGTTCTTACGTGGTTTTTCAACACGAACAACTGTCTCAAAGAGGTTACGTGTACCTTCTTGGATAAACTGACCCAATGAGTGCAAGTCTGTTGAGAAGTTTGCTGATGTTGGGTAAATACCTCTTTGGTCTTTATTCATCCTTCAGATTCACCAGCCAATTGCTTCCACCATTCTGAGAAGTATTGAAGTGATGGTTCGTAGTTTACCAAGATTTCAGTTGCATAACCTTTACGGTAAAGGATGTTACGAACTGCTGCGTATTGGTATGCTTCGTTTTCTGAAAGCTTGTCTGAAGTGTAATCTTTACGAGCTTCGTTCGCACCTTCCATAAGGGCTTTGATATCTGCGCCTGATGCAGCGATTGGAAGCAATCCAACTGCTGTCAATACTGAGAAGCGTCCACCGATGTCATCTGGAACAACGAAAGTTTCCCAACCATTAGCATCTGCTTCCACTTTAACAGCACCTTTGGCACGGTCAGTTGTTGCGTAGATACGGTTGTTGGCTTCTTCTTGACCGTATTTCTTAACAAGAAGTTCCTTGAAGACACGGAAGGCGATAGCTGGTTCAGTTGTTGTACCTGATTTAGAAATCACGTTGACTGAGAAGTCTTTATCTGAAACATACTCTACCAAGTCAGCAAGGTAAGTAGATGAGATTGAGTTTCCAGCGTAAAGGATTTGTGGTGCTTTGCGTTCTTCTTTTTTGTTTGCAAGTTTGCAAAGTGGTGGTTCAAGAAGTCAATCGCTGCTTTCGCACCAAGGTATGATCCACCGATACCGATCACGACCAAAACATCGCTGTCTGATTTGATTTGTTCAGCAGCTTTCAAGATGCGGTCAAATTCTTCGCGATCGTAATTTTCAGGAAGGTCCAACCAACCTAGGAAGTCACTACCAGCACCTGTTCCTTTTACGGATCAATTCATCAGCTGCAGTCACTTGTGGTTGCATATATTCCACTTCATGTGGGGCAACAAATTTATCTAAAACTTTTGAATAATCAAATTTAATATGTGACATGATGTTCCTCCAAAATTTCTTCTTCTCTATGATATCGCTTTACACGGATTTAATCAAGGAAACCAATCTATAAAACGTTTTCATTTGCTAAATTTTTATTTTCACAAATCAAGCAACGACGCAATAGCAATCGTTTGCATATTTGCACTATTTTTGGCTAGAAAATCAAAAAAGAAGCTTCTCACGAAACTCTATTTTTTCTCTTTTATTCTTTGAATATAAACGTAATTTCTACATGACTCTGGTGAGTGATAGCCCTCACGTCGCTTCGCTTCCTCAGGATCAATATCTCTAAGTTCGGCTTTTTTTTTTTTTTCGCTATAGCCCTCACGTCGCTTCGCTCCTCAGGATCAATATTCTAAGTTCGGTTACGCCATACAGACTTTTTTCATTTCACGCTATAGCCCTCACGTCGCTTCACTCCTCAGGATCAATATCTCTAAGTTCGGTTGCGCCCTACATCTAGGCTTGCACCTCACTAAGAGCTATAGAAAAAGAGCACACAGTTCACTTCGCTTAGGGCTGCTGGATTCCTCCCCTGACCCGCTTCACGCAGAACTGTTGCTCCGATAGGTATTATATCATAATTTGTTCGATTTGCAAAGGTCCGGTTTTTATTCTTGTGTTTCGGCCTTGGCTGCGAGCTTGGCTTGTTTTTTCGTTCCCGACCTTGGCGGAAGAAGGTCTGCATGATGGCTGCACATTCTGCTTCCAAGATTCCTGTTTCCACTTCTACCCGGTGGTTGAGACGTTCATCTGTCAAAATGTCGTAGAGACTCCCTGCTCCACCGAACTTCTGATTGGTCGCACCGTAAATCACCTGGGGAATCCGGGCTAGTCCAATGGCACCACTACACATGACACAGGGCTCAATCGTGACAAAAGCGTCGTATCCAGCAAACGCCAGCTCTCTTCATGCTGATTGGCTTCTTCAATCGCCATCACCTCTGCATGCATAACCGCTCGCTGCAATTCCTCTCGCGCGTTGTGGCCACGTCCAATGATTTCACCGTCTTTGACAATGACACAGCCAATCGGTATTTCCTCATGGGCCAAGGCAATCTCCGCCTCCTTCAGGGCTTCCCTCATAAACATCGCTTTTTCCTCTATCGTGTAGTCCATCTCTTCCTTCTTCCTTTTAGTTTCTTTGTTCATTATACCATAGGCAGCTTACGACTCACAAAAAAAAGCCGCCGATTGGGCGACTCTTATGGGAGATTATTATGAAAAAGTTTAGGAGGTTTAAACAAAGTTAGGAGGTCTTTGTTTATGCTTCTAGTATAGCTGGCCTATCTTAAATAAAGCTTAAGTTCTCTGAGTATTGATGATTTTGGAAATATCACCACTTAGAATCTCAAAAATATCTGACAAATTGCTGGCTTACTACTATCCGCTTTGTCGCAGAACCAACTATTGTGGCATCGCTCATCCTTTACGTAACTCAAGGATTTGGTCATAGCGCTCTTCTTCATCAATATGATGGGCTATTTCTAGTACCGTGATCGGCAAAGAAAAGATTAGGTCTCTAACCAGACGACTATTTTTTTCGTCCAAAGCTGATGTCACTTCGTCCGCTAATAAAATATCCTTCTCGCGTAAGAGAAAACGAGCCAACTCTAATCTGACACGCTGACCTCCTGAAATGTTTTCACCATTATTATGAATTTCTACATTCAAAATATCCTGAAATTCATCTATTAAGCCAACTCGGTCAATACCTCCAATAATTCATGGTCCTGAAAAGGCTGACCAAAAGTTAGATTATAGCGGATAGTATCGTTAAACAGGAAGGGATGCTGGCTAATTAAACCGATATTCCCTTGGAAATGACTCGTTATTTGATTTCCATCATACTGAACGAAAATGTCACCCTCATCACATACTTCTTCTCCTAAAATCAAGCGAAAAAGAGTCGTCTTTCCAGACCCGCTCGGTCCTTTGATTAAGACCTTCTGACCTACTGAAATCGTCGCCGTCAAATCAGAAAAAAAGCTGACGTTCAGCAAAAAACTTTTTGAAATATGATTTAAGCGCAACGATTCGAGATTTTCAACAAATTGATCCTTTGTCTCTTCGAAATCAGGTTCTTCCTCGATAATCTTAAACAGGCGGTTCGCAGTCGGCAAGGCACCTTGGAGATTGGCTGCACTGTACATCAGAGTTTGGATCGGTTCTACCAGCATCCCCGCAGCAACATACATAGAAATGAGGCTTGTAATAGAAATAGAATTTCCCTGTAAACTCAAATAAAAGCCTAAAGCAAGAGGAACAACCTGACTAAAAAAGACCATAAATCCATTAAAGAAAAAAAATAATATTATGTGTGAAACAAAATCTTTGGATGGCTTTTTTTTTTGATATTCTCCGTTTAAATCATTCACGCGCTCTTCATTCAGCCTCATGGCCTGATTAATCCGTAAGGTTTGGCTGCCTTGCATACTATCGAGACAAGCCCATGTAATTTCGTTCTAAGCTTGGACCAGCTGTCTCCCCGAATCTTGTAAACGACGATTCATGATGAACTGAGGAATAGGTCTCATAATCGTAAAATGACAAAAATAAGTCCTAAGAGAAAATTTTGTGAAACAATATAAATGGCTGTAACAAGGGCGACAAATCCCCAACTCACCATAACATTTATATTTTCCAAATAATTATCGCCCACATATTCCATATCTTGAGTTAGCAGACTAACTTTTCATCATTGGAAAATTTAGGATTCAATATGACTTTCTTAAATAAAAGGGCACGGACACTTTTGTTGATTTCTCTTCGGAATATATTGTGCGAATAGTTTGAAACAGCATCAGACTATAAATAACAAGATAGACAGACAAACCAAATAAAACAAAATTGAGAATTTTTTCCATAAGAAAGGCCGTCTTGATCTAACTTCAAGGCCTTCGTTAAAATCAGAGGTTGCGCCAACACCAAACCACTATTCACAATACGCCCTAAAAAATAGGAAAAAGATACTTCTTATCAATGTACTTATAAATATTTCTCATAATTATCATCCATCAAAATAGAGGGCTAGCACAACCCTCTTCTCTAATTTATTTAAAATCGTGATTATTTACAATCACAATTATAGTTAAATACTCTAGGTTTAGTTTCAAAATTTGTTATTCTTAGTCAATAAATAACGATTCGTTTGCACTTTGATAATGAATCTGATATTTCACACATAAATCTATAAAACAGGAGACAACTCTTGATAGTTTTATATCCCAACAGTGGTTCTCCTCCAAACCAGCCTACTGACAAATACTTATACTTCCCGGACTGAAGTTTTCTTTCAAAAATTGGACAATGGCATCTTCTGTCTCTGTTGACATAGCAATATTTTCAAATTTTTCATAACAATACTTACACCGAAAATTACAATCTCCATGTGTCAAAATTGTTAGTTCCAATAATTCAGCATCTGTATCGCTTATTTTAGATAGATACTTTTCGACCTCATACTCACCCTCACTTAAATATTTATTTTTATCAAGATAAGCATGAAACTCTTTCCTAATCACATCATTGCTGTCGACTACTCTATTCAATTCATTCGTAAGAAAAATGAATGATTGGTTTTAGTATTAAAATACAACGTACCATCATCAGTACTATATTTTAATATATATCGTGACAAATTCATATTATCACCTCTTAATCTGTGTGACTTAACCTACAGTAAGTATACACCGATAGAAATATTAAATAAAGCAATATTCAGCAGATTAGAAAAGTTCCAACTTTTAATATTTTGGAAAAGGTTATCCTATAAAAGCTGCAATTTCGCCAACTTCTTGAGCAATATAGGTGGCGCCGGCTTCTTCCAATTCTTCCCTGCTTCCAAAGCCATAAAGGACACCGATAGAATCAAGCTTTTGCGCTTGAGCGCCAAGCACATCGTGCTCCCTGTCTCCAATCATGATGGTATGCGCCAAATCTGTAATCCCATTTTGCTCCAAGGCATACTGGATAACATCGCTTTTTTACTACGTTTTCTATCCATGGTCGCACCAGCGACAAAGTCAAAATAATCATACAAACCAAAGTGTTTGAGAATTTGAATGGAAAATTCTTCAGGCTTTGACGTAGCTACAATCAACTGTTTGCCAGCCTGCTTGAGAGAAGCCAGCAAGTCAGGAACGCCTAGATAGACCTCATTTTCATAAAGGCCTTTTTCGGAAAAATACTCATGATAGTAGTCAATGGCCTTTAAACATTCTTCCTTAGAAAATCCATAAAAGCGCTCAAAAAAGACTCCTGCAAGGGCGGACCGATGAAAACTCTCAATGCTTTCTTGTCTGGCACTTGAATCCCATATTTTCCTAAGGCATAGGCCACCGAGTTGGTAATCCCTAGTTCTGAATTGGTCAAGGTGCCGTCTAGGTCAAATAAAATCGTTTGATACATTTTTTCCTCTTTCTGCTTTCAAAAGAGGCTGGGACAAAAGTCCTAGCCTCTCAATTGTCTTTTTTGGATTGTCGAGCAAGACGCAGTGGTTGAGTGGGCTCTACTACGCTGATTTCATCAGCTTTTACAGCCCTACTCAACTGTGCGGAGGTGGGACGATGAAATCGAATTCTAACGAATGACCGATTTCTGTCCCACTCTCTTATCTTCATTTGCTTATAAACTAGACCAAACACTTTCAAGGATATTGGTTTGGTCACGATCTGGTCCGACTGAGAAGGTTGAAATGCGGACACCAACCAATTCACCGACACGGCGAACATAATTGCGGGCATTTTCTGGCAGGTCATCCAAGTGGCGGACACCTGTGATGTCTTCTGACCAACCTGGCAATTCTTCATAGATTGGTTTGCAACGTTTGAGCTGCTCCAGACTTGCTGGGTAATGGTCGATGCGTTCTCCATCCAAGTCGTAGGCCACACAGATTTTCACTGTATCCAAGCCTGACAAAACGTCGATCGAGTTCAAGCTAAGGTTGGTAATTCCTGATACACGACGGCTATGGCGCATGACAACTGAGTCAAACCAACCGACACGACGGGGACGACCGGTTGTTGTCCCATACTCATGGCCGACTTCACGGATCCGATCCCCCACTTCATCAAAGAGCTCCGTAGGGAATGGTCCATCACCGACACGGCTCGTATAGGCTTTGCAGACACCGACAACCTTTATCGATCTTACTTGGGCCGACACCTGATCCGATGGTCACCCCACCTGCGACTGGGTTTGAAGAGGTAACAAACGGATAGGTTCCTTGGTCGATATCCAACATAACCCCTTGGGCTCCTTCAAAAGCACGCGCTTGCCGTTATCCAAAGCATCGTTCAAGATGACAGAAGTATCGGTTACATATTGTTTGATTTGTTGACCATATTCGTAGTATTCTTCAAAGATATCATCAAATGAAAGAGCCTCTGCATCATAGAGTTTGGTAAATTGACGGTTCTTTTCTTCCAAGTTGATACGAAGACGTTCCGCAAAGACGTCGCGGTCCAAGAGATCCGCGATCCGATTCCCACACGTGCAGCCTTGTCCATGTAGGCTGGGCCGATCCCTTTGATGGTCGTTCCGATCTTGTTGTCTCCTTTAGACTCTTCTTGGAGACGGTCAAATTCGATATGGTAAGGAAGGATGACATGGGCACGGTCTGAAATGCGCAAACTATCCGTTGTCACACCTTCTTCATGAAGATAAGCCAACTCTTTGACCAATGATTTAGGATTGACCACCACCCCGTTCCCAATGACAGAAATCTTTTCAGGGAAGAAGATACCAGAAGGAATCAAGTGCAACTTGAACTTTTTGCCGTCGATTACGATGGTGTGACCGGCATTGTCCCCACCTTGGTAGCGAGCAATGACTTCTGCATTGGCTGATAGGAAGTCAGTAATCTTCCCTTTTCCTTCATCACCCCATTGGGTTCCTACTACAACTACTGATGTCATAATTCTTTTTCATATACCATAGATAGCATGCTATCTATGCCTTTCTTCAAACTAAGGGCAGGAGTCTCACCTGCAAGTTTGTCTTACACTCTATTATAAGCAATTTTGATTTTTTTCAAGATCCACTCAGCTATCGTTTTTTTTCTCCTTCCTTTTTCCGAACATCCACTTCTCTTGAAACTCGTCTTTTACTTTAAAGAATGATTGTTTCTTTCTAGAAATAACGTTCGGAATTTTCTTTTCTTCTTGCCCTTCTTCTGAAACGACTGATTTTCACCGTCTCTCCTTGTCCCCACTTTGCCCTTTTTGTGCTAAAATAGTAGGTATGGACAAAATTATTAAAACTATCTCAGAAAGCGGTGCTTTTCGGGCTTATGTACTAGACAGTACAGAAACCGTACGAACAGCCCAAGAAAAACATCATACACAAGCTAGCTCCACGGTCGCACTTGGCCGTACCCTCATTGCCAGTCAAATCTTGGCAGCAAACGAGAAAGGAGATACTAAAATTACGGTCAAAGTCCTTGGGACTAGCTCACTCGGTGCCATCATCACCGTGGCAGATACCAAGGGAAATGTGAAAGGGCTACGTAAAAATCCTGGAGTGGATATCAAAGAAAACGGCAACTGGTGAAGTCCTGGTGGGACCATTTGTCGGAAACGGAGAATTCCTGGTCATCACTGACTATGGTACGGGAAATCCTTATAACTCCATGACCCCTCTTGTGACCGGTGAAATCGGAGAAGACCTGGCCTTTTATCTGACTGAAAGCCAACAAACCCCTTCAGCAGTCGGCCTCAATGTCCTTTTGGACGAGGAAGACAAGGTCAAGGTTGCCGGTGGTTTCTTGCTCCAGGTCTTGCCAAATGCCAAGGAAGAAGAAATCGCACGCTTTGAAAAACGCATCCAAGAAATGCCTGCCATTTCAACACTTTTGGAATCTGAAGACCACATTGAAGCTCTTCTTGCCGCTATCTATGGGGATGAACCTTTCAAACGCCTCTCTGAAGAAGAACTTCGCTTCCAGTGCGACTGCAGCCGTGAGCGTTTCTTGAACGCTTTAGCAAGTCTGCCAGCTAGTGATCTAAAAGAGATGAAAGATGAAGATCACGGTGCAGAGATTACCTGCCAATTCTGCCAAACACACTACCACTTTGACGAAAATGACTTGGAGGAACTCATTCGTGACAAATCTTAATACGCCATTTATGATCGGGGATGTCGAAATCCCTAACCGTACCGTCCTAGCCCCAATGGCCGGAGTGACCAACTCAGCTTTCCGGACCATTGCCAAAGAACTGGGGGCAGGGCTCGTTGTCATGGAAATGGTCTCTGACAAGGGAATCCAATACAACAACGAAAAAGACTCTACACATGCTTCATATCGATGAAGGAGAAAACCCTGTTTCTATCCAACTCTTTGGTAGCGATGAAGATAGCCTGGCACGCGCAGCAGAATTCATCAAGAAAACACCAAGACTGATATCGTGGATATCAACATGGGTTGCCCAGTGAATAAAATTGTCAAAAACGAGGCTGGTGCGATGTGGCTCAAGGATCCAGACAAGATCTACTCCATCATCAATAAGGTTCAATCCGTCCTCGATATCCCCCTCACTGTTAAAATGCGGACGGGTTGGTCGGACCCTTCTCTAGCAGTTGAAAATGCCCTCGCTGCTGAAGCTGCAGGTGTCTCTGCCCTCGCCATGCATGGACGAACTCGGGAGCAAATGTATACGGGTCATGCGGACCTTGAGACCCTTCACAAAGGTTGCACAGGCCCTAACTAAGATTCCATTTATCGCAAACGGAGATATCCGTACGGTTCAAGACGCCAAACAACGGATCGAAGAAGTCGGTGCTGATGCGGTCATGATTGGTCGCGCTGCTATGGGCAATCCCTATCTCTTCAACCAAATCAATCACTACTTTGAAACAGGAGAAATCCTGCCTGATTTGACTTTTGAAGACAAGATGAAGATTGCTTACGAACACTTGAAACGCTTGATCGGTCTCAAAGGTGAGCACATTGCCGTTCGTGAATTCCGTGGCCTCGCCCCTCACTACCTCCGTGGGACCTCAGGTGCAGCCAAACTCCGTGGAGCCATCTCCCAAGCCAGCACCCTGGCTGAGATTGAAGAACTCTTACAATTAAAAGCATAGAAACACAAAAAGCAGAGAGTGGGACAGAAATCGGTAATTCGTTAGAATTCGATTTCGTCGTCCCACCTCCGCACAGTTGAGTAGGGCTGTAAAAGCTGATAAAATCAGCGTAGTAGAGCCCACTCAACCACTGCGTCTTGCTCGACAATCCAAAAACAATTGAGAGGCTAGGACTTTTGTCCCAGCCTCGTTTTTATAGATTGTCTGTTTGCAGGCCGAGTTGTTTGACTCTGGCGGTGTAGTAGGTCATGATCAAAAAGAGGTTGGCTGTGATCAGCCAGATGGCCCATTGGTGAATGAAATGCATGAGGATGGCTACGCTAATAGCTCCTGCAACAAAGCTTCCAACAACAATCCCGTAATTCATGGCCTGACGCCGATACTCGTCCAAATCTCCCTTTCCTCGAGTGATTCGGTACAAGGCCGTCAGCATCTTGCGGTAATTGCCGGAAGTCATAAAGATCACATAAGGGTGGTTTTCAATGAGGCTCCCTGTAAAGGTCAACATCATCATCCCTGTTCCAAAAGCAATAAAGGGAACTTCTACAGGTGGTATGACAGACACCAAGGGAATCAGGAGCGTCACCACAAACAAAGGAATCAACATCTTGGTCCGCAAAAGGCTGTCTTGCGATACTCTTTGATATGGAGAGCAACCACAAAGCCGATCGAGAAAAACAAAATAGATGAAAAACGCATGATGGTATTTTCGACACGGGGATCGTGCCAATCAGCGATGAGAAGTAGGAGGTTCCCAGTTTGAGTCGCGACCAAACTCCGGTAGTGCATGTGGCAAAAAGACATCGAGGCCTCCTCCGATAAAACCAAGCAGAGCCCCCATCAGTCGTGTATTTTGTGGTAAAATTATTTTTCTTCCATAGTCTTGTCTCTTTTGATTTCAATTATTTTTTATTATACCACTTTGCACCAGAGCTAGTATTGAAAATCAATCATAACCACTCATCAAACAAGTGGTTTACGTCACGACTATGATTCTAGATAATTAGAATTTCCTATCACTGTATAGTGCTAAGAGAATCATATTAATAACCTTCGTGATTCCTGAAAGAAAGATCAAAATAATTCAGTTGTCCTGTTTTTCTTTTTTCATGGTAGTGACCTCTTAAAAACATTGTTTTGCCTTCTTTAAAGAGTTGATAGAGAGTATAGATATAAATGAGACTAAAGGAGATATCTCCAATCCATAGAATTCGTTATCAGTTGTGGAGAGATACGAGGATAAAGCAGAGATGCGTTCAAGAAGCGTATTTTTTGGATGTGATTTTTCTGAAATTTTGTCCCTTATTCAAGACTGGAAGAACTAAAAGTGAAAATGACCGAAAAGGACGCGTAATCTTGGCCATAGATCTAGGAAAAAGGTAACAAAGATGCTAACTAAAATATGACTGAGAAAATTAAAAGTTTGTAATGATTTCAAAGCTTCCTAATCGTCCTGATCTTCCTGGCTTTTCGAATGCGAAGCCAGACGATATAATTTGCATCACCAATCCGAAGAAGAAAGCTGTGAAAAGATTGGATATAAATGACCTAGATTGAAAAAGAGGTGAAAAAGTTTTTGCTATTATCCGTTAAGACATTGAGAAGTGGTATTCAAAGAACATCAAAACCCGGCTAGAGCAGACCAGCTTTAAATGCCAGGATAGCGTAGCTGTTTGCTTTCTTTTAGCTCAACATATCAGGATCGATAGCAGTAATACTGTTATTTTTTTTTAGTTTGAGTGCTAACATAGATAGCACAAACCATAGAAACCAGAAAGATAATGATTGGAGAACCAAAAGCGACAACTTGGGGATATTTATAAGCAAGGATAAAGGGAATAAGATTGCCAAATATCATCAGGTAAAAGAGGACCATAAAGACTTTATTTCCAATGCGATCCGCCTCGCGTCGTTTGTGTTCATCAAGTGGTCCAGAAATGCCATATGTGCGTTTAATCAGTTTTTCAGTAAAAGGCTCTTTTCCATTTTTTCTCCTTTGTTAAAAATCATCTCTTCCAAAAAAGACTGTTGAGGTCCGTTTGAGGCTACGAGCGAGATTGAGACAGAGTTCCAGGGTCGGATTGTAATTTGTCGTTTTCAATCATATTGATGGTTTGCCTCGAGACACCGATATCTCAGTAAGCTCCGAGTTGAGACATGCCCAATTCCCAGGAATTCTTTCACATGGTTCATGTTTCCTCCTATTAAAATGAATGTCGTAT
>VOFH01001109.1_pt1 | contig 68001 bp, 79 predicted proteins | sample 5384091 | NCBI WGS metagenome assembly VOFH01 (sample SAMN12384727, study PRJNA508395) | human gut metagenome | isolation source: healthy gut G | host: Homo sapiens | reverse complement strand
TGGATTCGGCTCCTTCTTTCGTTGTAATATTCACATAGCTTGCTCCACTATTACGAATGGTTGCTTCTTCATTTGTAGTATGTGAATATGCAGGAAATGCATAAGTATGAGCCAGATTATTGGCATGAGCCATTGTGACATCCAGTGAGAGTTTCATTGCTTTTGGAGTAATGATTCCATTATACTTCACCGTTACTCCCCCATCGTGATATTCGTTCCGCTAAAGGTATAGGCATCTTTTTCTCCGTTTTCATTAAGCTTGATGCGACTGATGGGAGTAGTAACTTCTCCCGGGATAATTCCGTTTAGTGTCAGTGTTCCCGTTTCACTATCTTCCGTTTTGAAACTGGCAGTCTTTCCGATTAGTTTCTCGCCGCTGTAAGTTAAATCCAGTGTATACGGCTTGATGTACGAGCCATATTCCTGGCGATATGTTGTTCTATTCTTGTGTGTTATAAAAAAGGTCTCGAAAAACTATCTTTGGGCAAATTAATTTTTTTTTGGTTATGATAATAGATGGTAATCTTCTAAAATTTGATCTTCTATTGATTTTATAGCGGACGAGATAGTATTACTGGTGATATATTAAATATGTATAGTCGATTTCCCTGTCAGATAAAAAGCCGGGCTTTTTATACTTTGTACGGAGGAACTGTTCGTGCCACCATAAATTTGTTGGAGGTAGTCATTCGTCGAAATGACTTTATCACTCTTCTTCCTAATTCATTTATCCAATTACATGAAGTATCTTCGGATACCCGTGTTTGCTTTGCCGGATTTTCTTCTGAGTTTGTCGCTTCAGTGAATTATGTCGATTCGTTGTTGGGCTTATTGCCAAACATACTGAATACCTCCGGTTGTTCCTTTACCGGAAGAAATTGCAACTTTGTATCGTAATGCTTATAGCTTATTAATCAGGGCTTATTCTTTGCCTAATACATTGGAAAATAAAGAAATCCTTCGTTCTATTCTTACTATCTTTTTTCAAGGAGTGAAAGAGTTGTATAGTCGACAACAAACAGTAGTGAATGAACCTCTCAAACGTGAACATGAATTATATCGGCAATTTGTTCAAATATTAATGGCGAATTACACAAAAAAGAGCATGAAGTTGCTTTCTATGCCGATAAATGCGGAGGACACCGGCACATTTCTCCAGTACAATTCGAAAGGCAAGTGGGCATAGTCCGTTTGGTGATTATTACAGGTATGATAATAATGAATGCTAAGGCACAATTAAAGTCTACCCGTTTACCGGTGAAAGAAATAGCATTCTCGTTAGGCTTTAGCAATTTGTCTTTTTTCAATAAATATTTTCAGGAAGCATGTAGGGATGACTCACAGGAATATAGAGAGAAGTAATTATGAAATAAAAGAACGGTATTCCTGCACATTTGTGTAGGGATACCGTTCTATATATTAGTCAGTTATCCAGTTTCTTGGCAATGTCTTTGGGCAGTGCATCCTTGTGAACTAGAATATTCATGGTCTTATAAGCAACAAAAAGGCTTTGGAGGCATACCAGATACCGTTATATTTTAAGTTTTTCCCCAGGAATTCTTTACCATGAAATATTCTTTTCCGTTCTGGTCTTTGGCAATGCCGTAGATAACCATGCCGTGGTCGTCGGTTGTTTCCCAGTTGTCGAAAGCAGTCTGACGCATTTCTTGAGTAATTTCCATTTCCGGTGATGGTTTGCTACTCAATTCTCTGCGTTTGTCGGCAGGAGTCATACCTGTCAACGGGCCATGTCCGAACCGGAAAGTTCAGCTCCTTTGATGATATCCGGCATAACGGCGATACCGTCGCGGGTGAACCCTTGTTCACTGACATCACTACCCCATGCAAAAGTATATCCTTTCTTTACGGCATTGTCCATTACAGCCATCAGTTCATCGATTGGCAGGTTGTATGACAGACCGTTACGCCAATTATCCTGAACTTCTACGGCAAATTGAGTATAGAACGGATGATGAGTATAAGAAGTCAGTGATACATAATCATCGCAGTTCAGACCAAGTGATTCGGCGAAACTTTTCGGCGTATATTCTTTTCCTTTGTAAGTGAACTTCTCAGGACATTCTCCCAAATATGTATCATAAATAGCTGTCAGACCGTTTTTCCAAACCGGAGTCAATTTGCTTAACTTGCCTTTGGCTATTGCATTAATGTATCCTTCGGCAACTGCGTCCAGTTCATTGTGCACCGGTAGAGTATCGCCATACATGATACCCGGCATTACTTCTTGCGGAACGATACCGTAATTCTTAATACAATACATCACATCATAGAAACTTCCACCCGGTGAAAAAAGAACTGTCGCCATGATAGCGTACATAATTCCTCCACGATCTTCCATCGTTTTGTGTACTACGAACATTTCAGAAGGTCATATTCACCTTTTCCCAGCCGGAGTAATTCGGACTCTACGAATCCAAGAGTAGAGAAACTCCAGCAGGTGCTCGAACGGTTCTGGTTCTTAATGGAAGTAATCGGATTTTCTTTCACTGTCGTGAAAACGAAGCCCTCTTCGGGTTTTGTGTCTTGTGCCGTCATGTTTAGGCTGAATAAGCCCAAAGCAGCGATAAGGATACTCTTTTTCATTCTTATGACATTAATATTAAATTTGTTTTGGCTACAAATATAAGGATTCCTCTTTGATAACCATCCGTTTGAATTAATATGTATAAAAAAAGAATGAATATTAGTATATTGGGGTACGAAAATACCGCTTTGCTGTTACAACAAAGCGGTATAGGTAGATACATCATTAGATGTGTGCTATTCTTTCTTTTCCTTATCTTTGGATGTTACTATGTAATCTTCTTTAATGAATTCATCGTAGACACGTTTCGGATGGTCGAACGGTGCAGTTCCGTTTTTCTGTTCGTTGAAGTTGTCTCGGCGGAATTGTTTTAATTTCAGATTGTCTTCTGCGTACTCTCTAAGTTTCTTAGGCTCGTTTCCATAAAGCGAACTTTCGGTCACATCGGAATTGAGCAAACTCTCTTTGGGGGGTAATAGTCGGCAGAAGTACTTGTTCCAATAGTCCACGATAGGCTCCGTTATATTCGCACCATACGATGTCATTGGTTACGAATATGCGATAGGAGTACTTTTGACCATGCGGTTTTGATTTCAATGGACGTAGCATAAATCTCAATAGTGGCTTCTGAACCATACGCCTGGTCACGGATCACAACGGTCGTCCGACCGCTAAGTTCTTCCTTCACGGAAGTTTGCCATTTTTCGGAATTCATGATTTCTTCGATGATTTCCGGGAACTTTTCTTTAATTTCAAACTGTATTCTCATGGTGCTTGCCTGCGGGCAGGACTTTTTAAGTTTTCCTCCTTAAACAATTAAGCTAGCCTAAAGTTACATATATTGAACCGAAAAACAAGTATCTGTTTAAATATTTGCTATTTTTGCCCAACAATCAGCCTTTTTGTTTGAATTTGTCATAAATATGCAATAAAATACAAAGGCTTGTTTATGCAACATAGAGTGTGAAAACGAGAATGGGAGTAAGGATATGAAAGATTTGAAAGTAGATGAATCTATAGGATTGGTACTGGAAGGCGGAGGTATGCGCGGTGTGTTTACTTGTGGTGTACTCGACTATCTGATGGATCACAATATTCGTTTTCCTTATACGATAGGAGTATCGGCAGGAGCGTGTAATGGGTTGTCGTATGCTTCCCGTCAACGGGGACGTGCCAGGTACAGCAATATCGACCTGCTGGAGAAGTATAATTATATCGGATTGAAGTATTTACTCAAGAAGCGTAACATTCTCGATTTCGATTTACTTTTCAATGAGTTTCCCGATCATATCCTTCCTTACGATTATGAAACTTATTTTGCTTCATCCGAGCGTTTTGTGATGGTGACTACGAATTGCGTGACGGGAGAGGCCAACTACTTTGAAGAGAAGAAAGATAAAAGGCGAGTGATCGATATCGTGCGCGCTTCGAGCAGTCTGCCTTTTGTTTGCCCTATTGCTTATGTAGACGGTATACCGATGCTCGATGGAGGAATTGTAGATTCCATTCCCCTGCAACGGGCTATTGCGGATGGTTACACACATAATGTCGTTGTACTTACGCGTAACCGGGGGTATCGGAAAGATTCGAAGGATATTCGCATTCCGGCATTTGTTTATCGGAAATATCCGAAGTTACGTGAAGCGTTGAGCCGTCGTTGTGCTGTTTATAATGAACAATTGGAAATGGTGGAGCGTATGGAAGACGAAGGAAAGATTATCGTTATCCGCCCATTGAAGCCTGTGGTGGTAGACCGTATTGAAAAAAGAATGTGCGCAAACTGACGGAATTTTATGAAGAGGGATACGCATGCGCACAGGCTTTGTCTCATTATTTTTCTACTTTTTTCCCGATTAATTCGATTTTAAGTCTTTATTAATTCCTTTTAGTGGGATTTATTAAGGGGCGCTCCTTTACTTTGCTGAAAAATAGTATTGGAGAACTTTTAATATAACATGAAAAACAAAGGAATATGGTAAAAGATTTAGTTGGTTGTTTTTTTGTTTATTGTTTTCAGTAGGTATAACAGCCAAAGGTGGAGGCAGCAAATAAATACGAACGGGCTATCTGTGTGATGTATGACTTGAGTGGTATGAAGCCGGGAGAAGAAGGGTTGTTATTAAAAGATATTGCAGAAATCGCACGTCAATATTCTATAAAAGATCATGTCAAGAATCCGTCTTATCTATATCATAATGGGAAACCGTTGGTTACCGTATGGGGAGTTGGATTTAATGATAACCGACGTTATGGGCTGAAAGAGGCGGAGCGTATTATTGACGGTTTAAAATTGCAAGGATTCAGTGTAATGCTTGGAGTGCCTACCCAATGGCGCGAACTGAAAAGAGATACTATCGTAGAGTTTAAAGGACAGTGGTATGCCTTTTATCATAATAGTGCGCTCTCCAATCATGATTGGCTCCGTTCCATTTGTGTAGATAAATTATATCACAATCCTGACGGGACGATTAAGCTCGTAAAACAGACGAAAAGTACGCCGATAACGGTACAGAAAAAGTATCCGTTCCGTAATCCTCTAACTGGTGGAATGAATGTTTGCATGGTGTTGGACGTACTAAATATCATGTCACAGTATTTCCGCAGGCAATAGGAATGGCAGCTTCATGGAATGATGTGTTAATGAAAGAAGTCGCTTCTTCTATAGCAGATGAAGGACGTGCTATTTATAATGATGCACAAAAGAGAGGGGATTACAGTCAATATCATGCTTTGACGTATTGGACCCCAATATAAATATCTTCCGTGATCCCCGTTATCTGAAAAGCTTCGGCTTGTGCTAAACATTATGCTGTGCATAGCGGTCCGGAAAAGAATAGGCATAGCTTCAATTCCGATGTAAGTACTTATGATTTGTGGGATACTTATCTACCGGCTTTCCGCACATTGGTAGTCGATGCAAATGTATCCGGTGTCATGTGTGCGTATAATGCTTTTAAAGGGACAGCCTTGTTGTGGAAATGATTTGTCAATGCAGTCTATCTTGCGTGATAAGTGGAACTTCAAAGGTTATGTTACTTCTGATTGTGGAGCTATCGATGACATATTCAATCATCATAAGGCACATCCGGATGCGGCTACGGCAGCAGCCGATGCAGTATTTCATGGGACTGATTTGGATTGCGGTCAAAGTGCATATCTGGCTTTAGTAAAACCTGCAAAGGAACTTTTTCTTTTCCGCTTGCCAGACACTTGCCTGTCTCGTCTTATATTTCCCAACGGAGCAATGAAGGCTGCAAGTCCGTACCGTTTTCACGGTCGTTTACCACATAAATGCGTGTAGGCAGTTTCTCGCCGACATATAGATTGCGTCCCCACAACTCTGCACTGACCAATACGGGTTGCAATGCGCGTTGCAAAGCGTAATAAGTAGGATACGGTTCGATGTTCTGATAGTCATACGTTTGACGGAACCATGTCATTAGTGCAAAGTGCATGATACCTGAAGCCTGGTCGTTGGAACGGCGTAATGTTTCTGCCAATTCTCCCGTGATGAATGCTTGCGTTTTTTCAGGAATGAGGCAGGATCCGCCCAATCATAAGCCTCGTAGCCAATCAAGGTATAAGGATTTTGGTGAATGAGTTGGTAGGAACGGGTAGGATGTCCGGTTTCATTGTTGGGATAGCCCGTAGACATTGTCAAGCAATCCAACTCAACCCCTTTGTCTGTGACCAGGCGGAACTTGAAATCGTACAGATTGGGGTGCTGCGGTGTCCATAAACGAGGCTTCAGATCATTTACGGTGTAAGTTTCCATTCGTTCTTCGCCTGCGTTGAGACGCAGTTTACGTATGGATAAGCCGGAATAAAGTATCGCACCTGTTTCTTTGTCGATCATACTACTATGATTTTTCCAAATTATTTATGATAAAATGGGTTTATATTTCTCGTTTCTTTTGATGACCGCAAACATTCTTGCCACTATTTTTGCTCGTAATGCATTGATTACAGACATCTTGTTCTTACCTTCTGCCACTTTTCTTTCGTAATACATCTTCAGTTCTCCACCAACCCGATGCGTCACAGCGACAGCAGCCAAATGCAATAGCCTTTTCATGACCTTGTCTGCCCGGTGCGATACCCTTGCTTTCGAGTGTTGGGAACTCCCGGAAGAATACGAGAAGGGGCAACTCCGGCATAACAGTTGAACTTTCTCGGATCTTCGAAGCGCGTAAAGGCTTCCGTGACAATTATCATGTTGGTTGCCACCACACGCCCCACACCATCTATCGACATCAATAATTCTTTTTGCCTAGATAATACTGGGCAGGAGTTAATTACTTCGTCCATTTCCTCTGTAATGGCTTGTATAGCTTCTTCCAAGTCTTCCATCAAAGCCTGCAAGCGTTTTATCTTACGCTCGTACAAATCTTTTGGCATATAATCCTTTTGGTCGTTCAATTGCCCTTTATATTTTGCCAAATCATTGACATACAGTGTACGTTCCGATTCGAGCTGCTTTAATCTTTCAATATCCTCCGTAGGGCGTTCATAATATTGAACCTTGTCTTGAAACCGACAGGCATAGATGGCGATACGTTTGGCATCCACCTTATCATTCTTTCCTCTCTGTACGCCGGAGGAGTATTTGATTTCAGCCGGGTTCTCGAGCCATAACTTACATTCCAACGCCTTGCAAGCGCAAGCCAAAGGAAATGTGTATTGCCCGGTATGTTCCGCACAGACAAGCATCCGACTGCCCTCTATTCCATAATTTTCTTCCAAATGATGTATCAACGCCATGATTGCACTTGGATGATTGGCTGTTTTTTCCTCATGCACCACCTCCCCTTCGAACATCACGCAGAAGTCCAACTTCTTTTTAGACACATCCACACCAATAAAATAAAAACTTTCCATACTTTTGTCTTTTAATCTTTTAGGAAAGAAAGGGATTGAACTTAACCTAACTACCTTAACAATGGATGTTAACCTACTATCTGGGTCTGGGTTCAAACAAGCAGGAAGTCCGTCTATGGCAATGGTTCTCATAAACCGTAGTCTTTTACAGGTTCACTTCCTACATTCTTTCTTCGATTCACAAATTTATCCTTTCTATTTTATCTGTAATCCTCAGCTGATCTAAGGTAGTTCTTTAGGGTGATGTCGAAATCCATTCAAAGTAGGCTTTATGAAAACATCCGGCATGAAAAGCCACTTGCCATCCAGCGTGATGTCAGTGTGGCTTCCGGTGAGTGCTGCTAGTTTTACAGGTGTGTAGTCAGCCCGTTCCTGACGGCGTTTGTTCTCTTTCTTTGTCGGAGTCGCTTTTTTCAGATATTCCGCTATTTTTACGTTTTTCAAGGCGTCGTCTGTCGTCAGGGTTACGACGAGATCGTCAAATTCAGCCTCTATCCATCCTCCGCCTAAAGCAACTTCGCCCGATGGAACGAGGTTCGCATTTTGTCTATCAGGTCAATGCGGGGATGCTTCTCGTCATTAAGGAATACCCGAATACGGTTGCCGCACACTTCTGCTTTCATGCGATACCATTCTCCCGGTACAGGATGGAATCCTAACGGGCGGTCTCCCATAAATTCATCTGTTCCCATATATCCGGTACGCATCAGGTAAAGGTCGTCTTGCAACCCTCCTTTGACCTACTACATATCGGTCGCATCGGTTGTAATTACGGAAGCTCGCCTATATCTGCACTTGTTCAGCGTTTTTAGGGGCACGGGCTTTGAAGGAAAACGAGTAATTTGTCCATTTGGGATTACCGAAGAGAGCGTAGGAGCCTTTGGAACGGAATACAGTATCGGCAATGCTGTATGTTCCTCGACCTACCACTTTCAGTGTTTCTCCAGTATTAGAGAAATCATTTGTCCATGTCGTATGGTTTTGCGCCTGTATGCCTAGTCAGAAGACTCCGCATGTACAAGCTAAAAATGCTTTGCTAATTCTGTTCATGATATTATGAGTTAATATTAATTTTATGTAAAGATAAGAGGCGACGGTAAACATTAGGATAAAATATCACTTAATGTGTAATTAATATCTGATTAAATTGTACCTGCTCTTGCTTTTTGTAGATAAATTTTATATCTTTATAGATTTGCGCTTTGCTAAAAAGAAATGGTTGCCTTATAAGGTGCCATCTGTCACACTATAAAGTGCCATTTGTCCCTTTATAAGGTGATGATAGTCACCTTGCAAGGTGACCACTTCTCGGTTGCATAAACGTATCTTGTTTTTCGCACTGCAAATCTTTAGTCTCCGCACTGCAAAGTCTTATGTAATAAGGAGCTTTGGACAAAAACCACTGAAAGGCCCTACCGTAAATGGAAGCTTTTAGACTTATCGCTAATTATTCAGGTAGAGGAGCTTTGCGGTCGGTTTGTGTAGATCCGATTGAATATGATCAAAATGATAGGTTGAAAGTTGTACAAAACTGGGGACAGCCCTATGAAGGGAAGGCTCCGGAAGTAGATGTATCGGAGACATTGGCATTGGAAGCTGAACATTATAATAGAGGTGGCGAACATTATGGTTACCACAAGAATCCATCGGAAGGGGATATACAGGTGGGCACGGATAATGGCATTACATATCTTAAAAAGTATGAAGTCCGGAGAATGGGTGCGTTATTCGATTAATGTAAAACAGACCGGGTCCTATGCTATTACTTGTCGGATGTGCCAGCAATGTTCGGGAGGAAAATTCCGTATTGCTATAAATGGAGTGTATAAGACGAACGAAATAAAGTTGAATGGTTCGGGCAGTACATGGAACGAAGCTTTTATATATCCTGTCGAATTACAAAAGGGTGAACAATATATTGATTTGCGTATCCAAGGCGGAGAACTGGATATTGATTGTATCAAGTTAGGAGAAGGATGCAGCCAAGTACCCGATATCATTCAGGCGGAAGATTTCGATGAAGGAAAGTATCAATTTAGGGAAAGTTCGAAAGGTAATTTTAAAACTTATCGGAGTGATCAGGGAGTAGCTATCAGTGCTAATAGCAATATCATCCACATCAGTAATACTTCTGGAGGAGATTGGATTCAATATACATTTAAGGTTTTGAGGCCGGTCTCAAAAGTTACTGTTTGCGGGGCAGCAGAAAAAGATGGGAAGTTCGCTTTATCCTTTGATGGAGGAGAGCAGTTGCCTCCTGTTCCAGCAACTACCGGAAACTGGAACACTTATAGTGATTTTCTAGTATCGAATGTACAATTGTCGGAAGGTATTCATACGATGAAGATTCATATGCTTAATCCAATGAATGTTGATTCATTCGACTTTCAATAAAATAAGGTCTATTTTTGTTGAGTTCTGATATAAGAATACTTTGTTACCATAGAAATTATGTCAATGCACTCATGTATAAAGATGGGGAATACCATTTGTATTTTCAATATAATCCATCAAATAGTACTCTATGCAACATATGTTATAGCCTTTGAAACATTTTTTTCAGTCGTTTGATATAAATCAACCGTAATTTGCATTATCGATATAGATAAAATTCGTACTTTTAATTTAATAACATCAAACTAATGCATCGTATTATGAAGAACAAAAAACTTCTTTGCAGCGTTTGTTTCCTGTTTGCTTTCATGTCGGCCCTGTGGGGGCAAAACATTACGGTAAAGGGAAACGTTACTTCTAAAACGGATGGGCAACCGATTATCGGCGCTTCCGTCATTGAGACTATATCCACAACTAATGGAACGATTACCGATTTTGACGGTAACTTCACGCTTTCTGTTCCTACTAATGCTACTTTAAAGATTTCGTATATCGGTTATAAGCCCGTGACTGTGAAAGCGGCTGCCTCTATCCAAGTTTTATTGGAAGAAGATACGCAAATGGTGGATGAAGTGGTGGTGACAGGTTATACTACTCAGCGTAAAGCCGATTTGACCGGTGCGGTATCTGTGGTAAAAGTTGATGAAATTCAGAAACAAGGTGAAAATAATCCGGTAAAAGCACTCCAAGGGCGTGTTCCCGGTATGAATATTACTGCTGATGGTAATCCAAGTGGTACGGCTACTGTTCGTATTCGTGGTATCGGTACATTGAACAACAACGACCCTCTTTATATCATTGATGGTGTGCCTTCTAAAGCAGGTATGCATGAACTGAATGGAAATGATATTGAATCTATCCAGGTTCTGAAAGATGCGGCTTCTGCTTCTATTTATGGTTCGCGTGCCGCAAATGGTGTTATCATCATTACTACTAAACAAGGTAGGAAAGGACAGATCAAGATTAATTTCGACGCTTCGGTTTCCGCATCTATGTACCAGTCTAAATTAGATATGATGAATACTGAGCAATATGGGCGTACATTATGGCAAGCCAATGTGAACAGTGGTAAGAATCCGAATGCTAATTCTATCGGTTATCAATATGATTGGGGATATAATGCTGAAGGCTATCCTGTGTTGGATAACATCTATGTTCCCAAATTTATTGATGATGCCAATACAATAGCAACAGGTGATACGGACTGGTTTGATGAAATCACACGTACAGGCTTTATTCAACAATACAATCTTTCGTTGAGTAATGGAACGGAAAGAGGTAATTATTTCTTTTCTCTGGGATATTATAAAAATGACGGTTTGATTAAATATACAAACTTCGACCGTATTTCTGCACGTATTAATAGTGATTATAAGGTGATAGATAATATTTTGACTATCGGTGAGCATTTCACTCTGAACCGTACGACGGAAGTCCAAGCTCCAGGGAATATCATGAGTGACGCCATGATTGCCCTTCCCATGATTCCCGTACATACTGTGGATGGAACGAATTGGGGAGGTCCCAACAGTACTATGCCCGACCGCCAAAATGTGGCTCGTATAATTTATGATAATCGGAACAACCGATATACTTATTGGCGTTTGTTTGGTGATGCATATGTAAACCTGAACCCGGTGAAAGGACTTAATATCCGTTCCACTTTTGGATTGGACTATGCACAGAAGTATCAACGTAATTTTACGCTTCCTTACAACACCGGTTTCCTGAACAGTGATAAGGATGCGGTTGAGATGAAACAGGAGCATTTCACCAAATGGATGTGGAATGCTGTGGCCACTTACGAATTGGAGATTGGCAAACATCGTGGAGATGTTATGGCAGGTATGGAGTTGAATCGTGAAGACGACATAAACTTTGCTGCTTACCGTGAAGGATTTGCGATTCTGACTCCCGATTATATGTATCCTTCCGCAGGAGTAGGACAGTTACAGGCAAGTGGCGGAGCAGGTGGTTTCTCACTAGTTTCTTTCTTCGGAAAACTGAACTATTCGTATGCTGATAAATATTTACTTTCATTTACCCTCCGTCGTGACGGGTCTTCCCGTTTTGGTAGCAATAATAAATATGCTACTTTCCCTTCCGTTTCTTTGGGATGGCGTATTAGTCAGGAGGCTTTTATGGAAAAAACTAAAGATGTGATTGACGATTTGAAAATTCGTGCGGCTTGGGGACAAACCGGTAATCAGGATATTGAAAATTACGCACGCTATTCTATCTACGAATCTAAATACGGTACAGGTAATCCTCCTACTTATGGAACTTCTTATGATATTACCGGAAGTAATGGCGGTAGTTTGCTTCCTTCCGGATTTGTGCGTACTCAGATTGGAAATGACGATATCAAGTGGGAAACTACTACACAAACCAATGTCGGTATGGATTTCAGTTTGTTTAATCAGACATTTTATGGCTCTGCCGAATATTACTATAAAAAAACAACGGATATTTTGATAAAACCGTCTTACATCGGTATTCTTGGAGAAGGTGGTGGGCAGTGGAGAAATGCCGGTTCGATGGAAAACAAGGGCTTTGAGTTTAATTTGGGCTATCGCAATAAGACGGCTTTCGGGCTTAGCTATGATATTAACGCGAACCTCGGTTTGTATCGGAACAAGATTTTGTTTGTACCGGGTGAAGTGGCTTCTACCGGAGATTTCGGTGGTGACGGGGTGATGAACATTATCGGTCATTCTATTAATATGAGAGCCGGTTACATTGCTGACGGCATTTTCAAGTCACAGGAAGAAGTGGACAATCATGCCGATCAGACCGGAAAAGGCGTAGGGCGTATCCGCTATAAAGATTTGGATAATAATGGTGTTATTGATACTAAGGACCAGACTTGGATCGGAAATCGAATCCTGATTTCACGTATGGACTCAATATCTATCTGGAATATAAGAACTTTGATTTGACTATGTTTTGGCAAGGTGTGCAGGGAGTGGACGTTTACAATGAGGTGAAGAAGAATACCGACTTCTGGTCGGTAGGCGATATGAATGCTAATCGTGGCATCCGTCTGTTGGGAGCATGGACTCCGCAGAATCCGGGATCGGATATTCCTGCCGTTTGTTTGGAAGACTTGAATAATGAAAAGAGAATTTCCAGTTATTATGTAGAAAACGGTTCTTATCTGAAACTTCGGAATTTACAATTAGGTTATACATTGCCGACAGATATCTCGAAGAAAATAAAGATAGAACGTTTGCGATTCTATTTCAGTGCACAGAATTTGCTGACCATCAAAAGTAAGAACTTTACCGGTATGGATCCGGAAAATCCGAATTTCGGTTATCCGATTCCTCTCAATCTTACATTCGGTTTCAACATAGGTTTTTAATTCATTAAATAACGATAATTATGAAAATCAAGAATATATATATATCCTCTTTGCTGTTAGTAGCCTCGTTGGTCGGTACTACCAGTTGCAATGACTTTTGGAAAGAGACTTACAGGGAACTTCTGACGAGGGACAAACGATTAGTCCCGATAATGTGGACAATCTGGTAATTGCTGCTTACGCTCACATGGTGTCCGGTGAGGATATGAACAGCCCTTTCAGCCTTTGGCCGTATGGAAATGTCCGTGCAGATGATGCTTATAAAGGCAGGGGCAAACTCCGAAGACGGTTCGCATTTCCATTTTCTGGAGATTGCTACGGGGATGACTACTGACAATTGGGCTTTTGATGATATCTGGTATCGTCTTTATTCGGGGTGGCACGTGCCAATGCTGCTTTGAAATCTTTGGATGGTATGGATGCAAATACTTATCCGCAGAAGAATGAACGTATCGGTGAGATGCGTTTCTTACGTGGTCATTATATGTTTCTGTTGAAAGTGATGTTCAAGCATATCGTTTATGTAGATGAAACGATTCCTACTTCGGACTATACCAAGATTTCTAACCGACAGTATACTAACGACCAACTTTGGCAGAAGATAGCAGATGACTTTAAGTTTGCATATGATCATCTTCCCGATACACAGGTGGAAAAAGGGCGTCCTACGCAGGCTGCTGCATCGGCCTATCTGGCAAAGGTGATGCTTTACAAAGCTTATCGCCAGAATGAAAAGAATGAAGTGGTCGAAATTAATGAAGATGATTTGAAAGCTGTAATTACGTATACGGATAATGCTATCATGACTGCCGGAGGTTTTGGCCTGGAAGAAGATTTTGCATATAATTTTCTGCCGCAGTATGAGAACGGAAAGGAATCTATTTGGGCTGTCCAATATTCGCAGGATGATAATACGATGTATGGCAACTTGAACTTTGGTAATGAGTTGACAGCTCCGCAATTCTTCGGGTGTTGTGATTTTCAGAAGCCTAGCCAAAACTTGGTGAATGCTTTCCGCACGGAAAAACGGTAGGCCGATGTTCGATACTTACAATGAGAAAGATAATTATGATGTGCAAGGCAACTACGATCCCCGTTTATTCCACACGGTGGCGATTCCGGGATTTCCTTATAAGTATAATGTGAACTATATTTTTGATAAGACGTGGACACGTAACGAACAGGAATATTATGGTCTTTATTCATCTTTAAAAGAGAATGTGGACCCCGATTGTTCTTGCCTGAAGAAAGTGAATTCTCCGTTTGTTGCTAATTCGATGAACCGTATTGTATTGCGTTATGCAGATGTAGTGCTGATGCGTGCCGAGGCTTTGATTCAGTTGAATCGTTTGTCGGAAGCATTGCCGTTGGTCAATGAGATACGTAACCGTGCAGCCCGTAGTACTACGCTTGTTTTTTGATTATGGGGCAAGTTTTAAAAGTAGAACCGTATACAATGGCCGAATGGACTGATCGGGACATTGCTATGAGAGACCTGAAATGGGAACGTCGTCTTGAACTGGCATTGGAAGGAAGCCGCTTCTTTGATTTAGTTCGTTGGGGAGATGCGGCAAAAGTGATGAATCAATATTATGCGTCGGAAGCTAGTCGTCGTTCTTATTATTCGGATGCAAATTTTACAGCAGGAAAGAATGAATATCTGCCTATTCCTCAGAAGCAGATCAATTATAGTGGTGGTTTGTATCAGCAAAATAATGGTTGGGAGAAATAATAAATGGGAATTATGAAGACTTTGATAGATAAAATATATATGGTGTTACTGGCTGCACTTTTACTTTCTGCAGCTGGATGTAGTGATGATGATGACACATCGTTGGCTTTGAATGGTGATACATGGATTACTTCTTTCCATATCGAAGATTATGATAACTTTATCATTGAGCAGGATAATCAGGCGAGAAGCATTAAAGTACATGTGGAAGATAATACAGATGTGACAAATTTAATTCCGGTATTTACTTTGTCCGAAGGGGCTACGGCGAATTTGGAAAGTGGTAAACCTGTTAACTTTACAATGCCCGTAGTGGTAAAAGTCACAAACGGAAATGTATTTATGAATTATACGATTTCCGTAGAATTGGATAAGCCGCAGATTACTAGATTTATGATAGGAGAGTATGCGGGCAGAATTGATGAAACAAACAAAGAAATCGTTGTGTATGTACTTGAAGACATGGATATTACCGCTTTGTCTCCAGTTGTTACTGTTCCTGATGGTGCTACGGTAAGCCCGTTGTCAGGCACTACATTGGATTTCACTACACCTAAAGAATATACGGTTACAAATCATTTGAATGCAGCCACTTATACAGTGAAGGTAGAAAAGGTAAGAACTTTTGTTTCAATGGCATTTATCGGAACAGCTGCAACTATTGATGAACTGACTAATAATGAAGAAAAAGCCGCTGCTCAATGGATGTTGGATAATATGCCGGGAGCAAGGTATATTTCATATTCAGATTTGAGGGATGATAACCCGAAAGTGAAACTTGATCCGAACAGATAAAAGTCATTTGGATTCATGATGATAATCCTATCTATGATGATAATGGATTTAATTGGAATTCAAAGAATAATATTAGGAATTATTATCAGACAGGTGGAAATTTGTTATTATCTCGTGGAGCTTTACGATATATCGTAAAAGATCGGTGGGCTATTTCTATGGATGGTAGAGATCCTAATAATCAATTTAGGAGTGAAGATTCTCAGACTGTTACAGAAAAACCTTGGGGCTTTTCAATAGAGGGTATCTCTCATGAAATATTTGATGGCTTAGTAACTGAGGATAATTCTAATATTTATTTAATAAATACAGGTTATCATATTTTTAATTGGGTATTTCAATGGTGTATAGATTGGGAACCTTATTGGGGAATAGAAGGATGGAGACAACAAACTGGTGCAATAGAGTTGGGGTATGATGTTTCCAATCACAATGCAGTGCCTATCGCTGAATTCCCTTCTCGCCAGATAGGAGGAAATAGTAGTGGAAAGGTAATATGTATTGGCATGGCAGCTTATGATTGGTATGATGAAAACCAATCAGATAATCAATATCGTGGTAATATCGAGAAACTTACCTCTAATGCACTCGATTACTTAAGCAAGTAAAGTATAATCTGATAAAGAAAAGCAAATTATGAAAACTATGATATTAATGGCTTCAATACTGTGTCTGTCAATATCGTTTGCTGCTTGCAGCGATGATAACAGTCCGGTAATCACAGATAAAAATCTGAATGAAACGACAACATTCTTTAGTTCGACGGAATCGAACAATTATACGACTTATTACAAACCTTATGTTGGTTATGTAGGTGATCCAATGCCTTTTTTTGATCCGGTAAGTAAAGAGTTTCGTATTCTTTACCTTCAGGATGATCGTGACGGTAATTATACTATCTATCATCCTATCCACGAATTGGCAACTACGGATGTGGCAAACTATATCTCTTTCCGCGAAGCAATACCATGCGGAACAGCAGTAGAAGACGATCCGGCTATCGGGACAGGAAGTACTGTTTATGATGAGGCTACGAAAACTTATTATACTTATTATACAGGACATAAAGCTACCGAACCTCGTGAAGTAATACTGTTGGCTACTTCCAAAGATTGTAAAACCTGGACTAAAGACCGTTCATTCCGTTTATCGGCTCCAATAGAAGCAGGGTATGATAAAAATGAATTCCGCGATCCATATGTTTTTTATGATGCAACTGCGCAATGTTATAGGATGTTAGTTTCTGCTCTGAAAAATGGGGATGGATATATCATTGAGTTTACTTCTACCAATTTGCATGATTGGGATTTAAAACCGGAACCGTTCTTCAATAATATTTGGGGGCGTTTCTATGAATGTCCGGATGTTTTTCAGATGGGAAGTTATTGGTATATGGTTTATTCTTCACAAGGAACAAAAAATGAACCGGCCGTTGTCCAATATTTCTATGCGCAGACTTTGGAAGAATTGAAGGGAATAGCTGTAGAGAATGGGCAGTTCCCTACTTTCGTACCCCACGAAGGATGGTTAGATGGAGTTAGTTTTTATGCTGGAAAAACAGCGGGCGATGATACAAATCGTTATCTTTGGGGATGGTGTCCGACACGTGAAGGACAGAAAACCACAGGTACCAAAAGTTGGGCAGGAGCATTGGTCGCTCATAGATTGATTCAGAACGGAGATGGAACATTAAGTTTGGATGTTCCACAAGCGATTTCCGCCAAATATTCCCAATCGGTGACATTGGCTGAAAAGACGAAGGTAGGGGATGTAACGGTCAACACTTCTTCTTATACATTGAAAGCAAATTCATTTGTCCGCTTCGCCCGTTTGAGAAGCCGGAACAAAATAACCATGACTGCAACAATCCCTGAAGAGAATGAAGCCGTATTCGGACTTTCATTTGTCGATTGCAGTGATAAGGCAGAAAAGGCGCGTATTTTCATTGAAGATAAATATAATTTCCTGAAGTTGAAAGAAGTAGAAGTAAATGAGAAAACAGGTGAATGGAATGATGCGGGTGCTATAACAGAACGTGCTATAACCCGGCTGCTGACAATGTATATCATATAGAGGTCTATACTGAAGAATCTGTGTGCGTAGTCTATATAAATGGAAGGTATGCTTTCACCAACCGTATTTATGATTTGGCTAAAAATCCTTGGGCTATTTTTTGTACTGAGGGTGAAGTGACTGTATCTGATATAAAATTGAGTACTTATTAATTGAGAAAGTAACATCTTTTATAGCGTTTGAAACAAATGTGATAGGCGCTCCGATGCATTGCGCCTATCTTTGCATTGCAACAACCAAGAAATATGATACTATTAATAATAAGTAATACCCTTAATACCATAAACATGAATGTATTTTTTACCCTTGAGAAAACTTCAGACTCTTCTGATTTGTTCCATTTTTATGAATATCTCGCTTCTGGCTTTAGCTGCAGATCCTTCTCTTTTAATAAAAAGATTTAGGAGAAGGACATTGTTTGGTGCGTGTCAATACTACTCAGAAATACTTGTTATTACCGGTAGAAGATGCGTCGCCCGATGTGCGTATCAGTATGATTGCTGATAACAAAGAAGTGAAGAGCTATGATGTCCGTCTGGCTATTAACAAGGTAGATTATTTTGTTCCGGTAGACCTTTCCGATTATTCCGGTAAGTTGGTTTCATTTAAATTCAAAATGAATTCAAATGATCCGGTACGTGTCAATCTTTCGCCGGACAACACCGCTTGCTGTAGAGAAATGAAGTTGTCCGATACCTTCGATACAACTAATCGTGAAAAGTTCCGTCCTGTTTATCACTTCTCACCTCTTTATGGATGGATGAATGATCCCAACGGAATGGTATATAAAGACGGAGAATATCATTTGTTTTATCAACATAATCCATACGGTTCCAAATGGGGAAATATGAATTGGGGACATGCTATCAGTAAAGACTTAATCAATTGGGAACATCGGCCTGATGCTATAACTCCGGATGCGTTTGGCACTATTTTCAGTGGTTCGGCTGTGGTGGATCATAATAATACGGCTGGTTTTGGTGCAGGTGCTATCATCGCTATCTATACACAGAACGGTGATCGTCAGGTACAAAGTATCGCTTACAGTACCGACAATGGACGTACTTTTACAAAGTATGCGGATAATCCGGTGTTGGTATCTGAAGCCCGCGATTTCCGCGATCCGAAAGTCTTTTGGTACGAAGGGACAAAACGCTGGATTATGGTTCTTGCCGTAGGGCAGGAAATGCAGTTTTTTTCTTTCTCCCAATTTGAAAAACTGGACTTTTGAAAGCAGTTTCGGTAAGGGACAAGGTGCTCACGGAAATGTTTGGGAATGTCCGGATTTATTTGAACTTCCCGTGGAAGGTACGAATGAAAAGAAATGGGTACTGCTTTGCAGCCTCGGCGACGGTCCTTTCGGTGACTCGGCCACTCAATATTTTGTAGGCACGTTCAACGGAAAAGAATTTGTAAACGAATCACCCTCCAAAACCAAATGGATGGACTGGGGAAAAGACCATTATGCCACTGTAACTTGGAGTGATGCTCCCGACAACCGCCGCATCGCTATCGCATGGATGAGCAACTGGCAATACGCAAACGATGTTCCTACCTCCCAATACCGTAGCCCGAACTCCGTTCCCCGTGACTTGAGCCTGTTTACCGTAGATGGTGAGACTTATCTTCAATCAGCTCCCTCTCCCGAACTGCTGGAACTGCGTGACGTTTCCAAGAAACGCTCGTTCAAAGTAGACGGAACACGCACAATTAAAGAAATGATTCCCGGTAATGACGGTGCATACGAAATAGAATTGACAATCGAAAATCAACGTGCAGACGTAATCGGCTTCCGTCTCTACAATGACAAAGGCGAAGAAGTGGATATGCAGTATGACATGAAAGAAAAGAAATTCTCGATGGATCGTCGCAAGAGCGGAGAGGTCAGCTTCAATGAGAATTTCCCAATGTTGACCTGGACGGCCATTGAAAGTGGAAAAGACGAATTGAAACTCCGTCTGTTTGTTGACAAATCCAGTGTGGAAGCCTTTGGTGATGGCGGACGTTTTGTGATGACTAATCAAGTATTCCCGTCGGAACCTTACACTCATATCGACTTTTACAGTAAAGGAGGAGCGTATAAAGTAGATTCGTTTGTGATCTACAAGTTGAAGAAATAAGCTTATTCTCCTTACTCTATGCGTTCTTTACCCGCTTCTTTGTTTTAGGGTGATGTACATTGCCCTATGGAAACAGAATTCATCATATAAAAGAAAAAATAATGGAAAACAGTAAAAACTCTTCCCTCTCCAAACTAATCCCGGTGATGCTTTGCTTCTTTGCCATGGGATTCGTTGACCTGGTAGGCATTGCCTCCAATTACGTAAAGGCAGACCTTGGGCTGTCGGACTCACAGGCGAATATCTTTCCGTCACTGGTATTCTTCTGGTTCCTGATTTTCTCCGTACCCACCGGCATGCTGATGAGCCGCATTGGTCAGAAGAAAACCGTATTGCTTAGTTTGATTGTGACTTTCGCTTCTCTGTTGCTACCCGTTTTCGGCGACAGCTATATGCTGATGTTGATTTCTTTTTCTTTATTAGGAATAGGAAATGCGTTGATGCAGACTTCCCTGAATCCGTTGCTTTCTAACATCGTACGTGGCGACCGTTTGGCAAGTAGCCTGACTTTCGGCCAGTTTGTGAAAGCCATTGCTTCTTTCCTGGCACCTTATATCGCCATGTGGGGAGCGACACAGGCCATTCCGACTTTCGATTTAGGCTGGCGCATCCTGTTCCCTATTTATATGATTGTGGCCGTCATCGCTATTCTCTTGCTCAATATTACTCAGATTGAAGAGGAGAAAGAAGATGGCAAACCGTCTACTTTCGGACAATGCATCGCCCTGCTTGGTAAACCGTTTATCCTGCTTTGTTTTATTGGTATCATGTGTCATGTCGGCATTGATGTAGGTACAAATACTACCGCTCCAAAGATTCTGATGGAACGTCTCGGCATGGGCCTTGATGATGCGGCTTTTGCAACAAGCCTTTATTTCATCTTCCGTACGGCTGGCTGCTTCTTAGGATCGTTTATTTTACGCAAGATGTCAGCAAAATCTTTCTTTGGCATTAGTGTGGTGATGATGTTGGTAGCGATGGCCGGATTGTTTGTTTTTCATGAAAAGACAATGATTTATGCCTGCATTGCATTGATTGGTTTTGGTAATTCCAATGTATTCTCTGTTATTTTCTCGCAGGCGTTACTTTATCTTCCGGTGAAAAAGAATGAGGTTTCCGGCTTGATGATTATGGGACTTTTCGGAGGAACAGTGTTTCCGTTGGCTATGGGAGTTGCCTCCGATGCAATGGGACAGAGTGGGGCAGTAGCCGTAATGACAGTGGGCGTGCTTTATCTCTTGTTCTATACATTCCGTATTAAAAAATAATTTTATAACTTTGGAAACAATAAAATCCGTAGATCATGAATAATATAATCGTAGGAATGGGCGAAGCACTTTGGGATGTGTTGCCCGAAGGAAAGAAAATAGGCGGTGCTCCGGCAAACTTTGCCTATCATGTATCACAGTTTGGTTTTGATAGTCGCGTAGTGAGTGCCGTGGGGGATGATGAGCTGGGAGATGAGATTCTGAGAGTATTCAATGAAAAGAAACTGAAAACGCAGATTGAACAAGTGGATTATCCTACCGGTACGGTGCAGGTAACGCTGGATGACGAGGGTGTCCCTTGTTACGAAATCAAGGAAGGCGTGGCATGGGACAACATACCTTTTACGGATGAACTGAAACGTTTGGCATTGAGTACGCGTGCTGTTTGCTTCGGTTCCCTGGCTCAACGTAATGAAGTGAGCCGTGCCACTATCAACCGTTTTCTGGATACGATGCCCGACATAGACGGACAGCTCAAGATATTTGATATCAATCTCCGACAGGATTTTTATTCAAAAGAGGTTATTCGTGAGTCCTGCCAGCGTTGCAACGTGTTAAAAATAAACGATGAAGAACTGGTGACAATCAGCCGTATATTCGGCTATCCCGGTATAGACTTGCAGGATAAATGCTGGATTTTGTTAGCTAAGTATAATCTGAAGATGTTGATTCTGACTTGTGGTATCAATGGAAGTTACGTATTTACTCCGGGAGTTGTTTCCTTCCAAGAGACCCCGAGGGTTCCGGTTGCCGATACGGTGGGGGCAGGTGATTCCTTTACAGCAACGTTCTGTGCTTCTATTCTCAATGGTAAGTCGGTTCCCGAAGCTCATAAACTGGCTGTTGAAGCTTCCGCTTATGTATGTACGCAAAGCGGTGCAATGCCGGAACTTCCACAGGTACTGAAAGATAGGATGTTATAAAAGCCTATACGATAGAATATATAATAAAACTCCCATGAGATGAAGCTCATGGGAGTTTTATTATGACCTTACATAAGAGGTATGGGTATAAAAAAGGAGCAACGCCTTGCTCTTGTTAACCTTAAATCTAATACTATGAAAAACACAGTGCAAAGATACGGACTTCTGTGAAACTAGCAAATAATCCAAATAAAAAGAGATGTTTTATAACATTGATTAAGTGTTTGTCTAACTCTTTATACTTTTATTAATGAAATCTGACTTTGTTGTGACACTGTTTGCGGGTAGAAGGAGGCTTGTTAATAAAGCAGATTTGAGGCTTTTTACTTTCTGTTTTTAAGAGAAACCATTATCTTTATCCCGATATATGACAAATAGATAGTATGGTAAAAGATATAATCTACGAAAAAAATACACAATACTATGGGATATTTACGTTGGATAGTGATCTTGTTTTGTTTTCTCGGAATGGTAGCCTGCCATCAAGATGTGCCGCATTTCCGTATTGGTGTGGCTCAATGTAGTGATGATTCTTGGCGGCACAAAATGAATGATGAGATTCTTCGTGAAGCCATGTTTTACGATGGGGTGGCGGTTGAAATCCGGTCGGCTGGAGATGATAACCGCAAGCAGGCGGAAGATGTTCATTATTTTATAGATAAAGGAGTTGATTTACTTATTATCTCAGCCAACGAGGCGGCCCCGATGACTCCATTGTGGAGGAGGCCTATCAGAAAGGAATACCTGTAATTTTGATAGATCGGAAGATTCTATCTGATAAATATACTGCATATATTGGTGCCGATAATTATGAAATAGGCCGTGCGGTTGGAAATTATATTGCATCAAGCTTGAAAGGGAAAAGGGAATGTAGTGGAGCTTACCGGACTGGGTGGGTCCACTCCTGCCATGGAACGCCATCAGGGATTTATGGCTGCTATCAGCAAATATCCGGATATCAAACTGATTGATAAAGCGGATGCTGCCTGGGAACGTGAACCGGCAGAAGTGGAGATGGATAGTATGCTTCGCCGTCATCCGAAGATTGATGCGGTATATGCACATAACGACCGCATCGCTCCGGGAGCTTATCGGGCTGCAAAGAAAGTGGGACGGGAGAAGGAAATGCTCTTTGTCGGTATCGATGCTCTCCCCGGCAAAGGCAACGGATTGGAAATGGTGCTCGACAGTGTGTTGGATGCTACCTTTATCTATCCGACCAATGGCGACAAAGTGCTGCAACTGGCAATGGATATCCTTGAGAAAAAGCCTTATCCTAGAGAAACGGTCATGAATACTGCTGTTGTAGACCGCACGAACGCGCACGTTATGCAACTTCAGACTACCCATATCTCGGAACTGGATCAGAAGATTGAAACATTGAACGGACGTATCGGTGGGTATCTGTCGCGTGTAGCTACGCAGCAGGTTGTTATGTATGGTGGTCTGGTTATCCTTTTGTTGGTGGCAGGTTTGTTATTAGTAGTATATAAATCTCTTCGCTCCAAGAATCGCTTGAACAGAGAACTTTCCGAACAGAAGAAACAGTTAGAGGAACAGCGTGACAAACTGGAAGGGCAACGTGATAAATTGGAAGAACAGAGGGATCAGCTTATACAGCTTTCTCATCAATTGGAAGAAGCAACTCATGCTAAATTGGTTTTCTTTACGAATATTTCTCATGATTTCCGTACTCCGCTTACATTGGTTGCCGATCCGGTAGAGCATTTATTGGCTGATAAAACGTTGAATGGAGACCAGCATCGAATGTTGATGCTGATTCAACGAAACGTGAATATCCTCTTACGTCTTGTCAATCAGATTCTGGATTTCCGTAAATACGAGAACGGTAAGATGGAATATACACCTGTTCAGATAGATGTTCTTTCTTCTTTTGAGGGGTGGAATGAGTCGTTTCTTGCAGCAGCGCGAAAGAAACATATTCATTTCTCTTTTGATAAGATGGCGGATACGGATTATCATACATTGGCGGACGTGGAAAAATTGGAACGCATTTATTTTAATCTTCTTTCTAATGCTTTCAAGTTTACTCCGGAAAATGGAAAGGTGACCGTTCGTCTGTCTCCTTTGACAAAAGAGGATGGGCGTTGGATTCGTTTTACTGTTGCTAACACCGGTTCTATGATCTCTGTGGAACACATTCGGAATATTTTCGACCGTTTTTACAGAATAGATATGCATCATGCAGGTTCGGGGATTGGCTTGGCACTTGTGAAAGCTTTTGTCGAATTGCATAAAGGAACTATTTCTGTAGAAAGTGATGAAAAACAAGGAACAATCTTTACGGTTGATTTACCGATGCAGACTTGTGAGGTAACCGTTTCGGTGGATAGCCCATTGTCTTCTTCCATTGGGGCTTCGGTCTCTTCTGCGTTAAACAATGCTCAAGTAGCTGAGGAAGAGGAACCTGAAAAAGATTATGATTCTTCCAAACCTTCCGTTCTTGTCATTGACGATAATGCAGATATCCGTTCGTATGTATATAGTTTGCTTCATACCGATTATACTGTTATTGAGGCTGTAGATGGTTCGGATGGGATTCGTAAAGCTATGAAATATGTTCCGGATTTGATTATTTCTGATGTGATGATGCCGGGGATTGATGGTATTGAGTGCTGTCGTAGGTTAAAAAGCGAGTTGCAGACATGTCATATTCCTTTTATTCTGTTGACTGCCTGTTCTTTGGATGAACAACGGATTCAAGGATATGACGGTGGTGCTGATTCATATATTTCCAAACCTTTTAGTTCACAACTGTTGTTGGCTCGTGTCCGTAATTTGATTGATTCGCATCGTCGCTTGAAGCAGTTCTTTGGCGACGGACAAACGTTGGCGAAAGAGGATGTTTGTGATATGGATAAGAACTTTGTGGAGAAATTCAAGTCTTTACTTGACGCAAAGCTGGGGGATTCTAATCTGAATGTGGAGGATTTAGGAAAAGATATGGGACTGAGCCGTGTACAACTTTATCGTAAGATAAAGTCTCTTACTAATTACTCTCCTAATGAGTTGCTTCGTATAGCTCGTTTGAAGAAAGCTGCTTCCCTGCTTGCTTCGTCGGATATGACAGTGGCAGAGATAGGTTATGAAGTTGGTTTTAGTTCTCCTTCTTATTTTACTAAATGTTATAGAGAACAGTTTGGAGAGAGTCCGACGGACTTCTTAAAAAGAAGAGGATAATAAGATTGCAATTGGTATGATTATAATAAATCCCGATAAGGTATATTTAATACTTTACCGGGATTTAGGTATGGATAGGAAAAGAATTAGTTATAGATCAACAGACTCTTATCTGCATTACCTTGACCGTACCAATTTTGTTCATTTTTTTACCGCTGCTTGTTGCCCATTTCCAGAATCCGGGATAAGCTTTCAAGAAGTTGGCTTTTTCAACTGCGTGGGCTACATTACCCGGTACTCTCAATCCCCAAATCAGACGTTCTTTGCTAAAGTAGTAGTTGTCGTCTTCTTCATCTCCGTCGGATTCATATACAGGAAGTAAATTAGAATCTTTGAATGGATATTTGTAACCAACTGGCTCAATGCCATTCATGTGTATTTCTGTTCCATCATCATTACGTTTTAAGTATAAATCAAATTTATCATCCTCCAATATTTCTTCTACCTCTTTGACAACATTGAGATCAATTGTAATAATGATTTCCGGTAAATCATTGGTTGATACTAAAGCTCCTCTTTCAGTATTAAAATACTGACTTTCACCTTTGGGAAGGTTTTTGATTAATTCGCTGCAATCAATGATAAGATAATTCTTTTTATTATCAACGTATTTAACCTCGAGTGGCTTTCTTGTTTTAGCATTTATCATTTCAACTTCAGCTTCGTGCTTTTTTATTTCTTTGAGTTTTAAATAAGGAGAATATGGGAATATTCCGCCAACAGCTTTTAAGCGTAAGCCGATAACAATCTGCTTACTTTTATAATCATTTCCTTTTTGTTTTCCGACTTCAAATTGTACCTTGTAATTTACTACAAAGTCATTGAAGTCATAATCTCCCAATGATGGAAATTGATCTTCAAACATAATTGTTCCCCAACCATTCTTAGGATGATATATTACTCCTTCCCATTTGTCGTAATCAATGTCATCTTCTATGTCATGTCCACTGCTGCCCGAGATGTGGTATTGTTATTATCATTGATGGATAATGAGAAACTGCCATCAGGGTTGATTGGCATTGTTGCTTTGATCATAGCACCTGAACCATTTTTAGTATTGAGCATACAATGTTTTTGCATATGTAGGAATACTTAATGGTAGGCTTGAAGTTTCTGCGTATACAGGGATAGTTGCTAGTTTTTCTTCTTCACTGCATGCTTCATCCAAAAAGAATGAAACTATTGTAGGAGTAGGGATTGTAGATGACACCGTTGTCTCACTTACTTGAGTTAATTTCCATTGGAAATCCGCAGGTATATCCAAGTCTTTCATTTGGAGTTCCTTTTCAGGCTGTTTGCTTTCATCATAAAGATTCTTCTCACAGGAACTGAAAGCTAAGGTTCCTAACAAACAAGAAGCAAATAGAACAGTCTTCTTTTTCATAATGATGTTGCTTGTCTCGTTAATAATAAAACTACTTTTATGCCACAAAGGTCATAATAATTTGTATATAAAGCAAGTAAAGTTGCATATATTGTTTGTTGTATCTTAATAATTTGCAAATATTCGTCTTTTTACCTAGCTTTGAGGAAGAAAAATAAGTAAAAGAGAAGGTTTAATGAAGGATTATAAAGTAGACAAGGCAAAGTTTTCTGCGTCTTTTTGTCAAGAGGTGCATCAGGTTGTTTGTGATATTCCGGTAGGAAAGGTTTCTACTTATGGAGAGATTGCCACATTATTAGGAATGCCTCAATGTTCCCGTATGGTAGGACGCGCTTTGAAACAAGTACCGGAGGGTATATCTGTTCCTTGCCATCGAGTAGTCAATGCATCGGGGCGTCTTGTACCTGGCTGGACAGAGCAAAAGCAACTCTTGCTGAAAGAAGGGATTTCTTTCAAACAAAATGGATGCGTAGACTTGAAAAAACATCTTTGGAATTACTCTGCTTCTGAATAAAATTTGCATTTTTAATCTATTTCCCTTATCTTTGTGCCAACAATATGCAAGAACAGACTGTTATTTATTTATGAAAATACTGTTTTTTTACTGTTCATTGAGAGGATAATCTTATCAAATTCTATTCCTTTTAAACTACTCAGTCTGTTTTTTAATCATTTAAAAAACTCATTGGATCGTCATGTTACCATGTGACATGACTGAACCATGCGAACATTCAACTTGTTTATCGTAAGTGAGAATGAGGAACGCGGCAGTTGAAAACAATACAAATATTATAATCTAAACCAATATATTATATGAGTAAAATAGAAATAAAGGATTTGTACCTTATCTTTGGTCATGAGAAGCAGAAAGCACTCAAGATGCTGAAAAAGATAAGAGTAAAGCGGAAATTCTGAAAGATACCGGTTGTACGGTAGGAGTGAAAGATGCCAATCTTTCAATAAATGAAGGGGAGTTTTTGTGATAATGGGGCTCTCGGGAAGTGGAAAATCGACATTACTGCGTTGTATTAATCGTTTGATACGTCCTACTGCCGGACAAGTCCTTGTAAATGGAGTCGATATATCTAAAATATCCGAAAAAGAACTATTGCAGGTTCGCCGGAAAGAGCTGGCAATGGTTTTCCAGAATTTCGGTCTGTTGCCTCACCGTTCCGTATTGAGCAATATCGCATTCGGCCTTGAACTTCAGGGGAGTGAAGAAGGGAGAGCGTGAAAAGAAAGCGATGGAAAGTATGAAGCTTGTCGGACTGAAAGGATATGAGAATCAGATGGTAGGTGAACTTTCCGGTGGAATGCAACAGCGTGTCGGATTGGCACGTGCCTTGGCCAATAATCCCGAAGTACTTTTAATGGATGAGGCTTTCTCTGCTCTCGATCCTCTGATTCGCGTACAGATGCAGGATGAGCTACTGGCCCTACAATCAAAGATGAAAAAGACAATTGTTTTTATTACTCACGACTTGAGTGAAGCAATTAAGCTAGGTGACCGTATTGCCATCATGAAAGACGGAGAAGTGGTGCAGGTAGGTACTTCGGAGGAAATCCTGACCGAACCGGCTAACGATTATGTAGCCCGTTTTGTTGAAAACGTGGATAGGAGCAAAATTATTACCGCCTCTTCTTTAATGATTGACAAACCGTTGGTGGCCCGTCTGAAGAAAGAAGGTCCCGAAGTATTGATTCGTAAGATGCGTGCAAAGAATATAACCGTATTACCTGTAATAGATGCCGACGATAAACTGGTCGGGGAGGTGCACCTGAACGATTTGCTTAAATTACGTAGCAGGCAGGAAAAATCCATTGAAACAGTTGTGCGTACAGAAGTACATTCTGTGTTGGAGGATACAGTGTTGGAGGATATGCTTCCTTTAATGACAAAGAGCAATTCACCGGTATGGGTGATAGATGAGACACGCGAGTTTTTGGGGACAATCCCACTTTCATCTTTAATCATTGAAGTGACCGGAAAAGATAAAGAAGAAATAAACGAAATAATTCAAAACGCAATAGATTTATGATAAATATAGGACAATATATAGAGGTGGCCATCAATTGGACGATGGTACATCTTTCCACTTTCTTTGATGCCGTGAATGCAGGCATCGGTAGTTTTATTATAGGATTCCAGCACATACTTTTCGGAATACCTTTTTATATAACCATTTTGGTACTTGCTGCACTCGCATGGATGAAAGCAGGACGTGGTACGGCAATTTTCACTGCATTAGGATTATTATTGATCTATGGAATGGGATTTTGGGAGGCTACCATGCAAACCCTAGCTCTCGTTTTTTCATCTACCTGTCTGGCTCTGATTGTTGGTGTACCTTTAGGAGTATGGACGGCAAACAGTCCGCGTGCAGAGAAAATACTTCGTCCTGTTCTCGACTTGATGCAGACGATGCCTGCTTTTGTTTATCTGATTCCTGCTGTTTTGTTTTTCGGATTGGGAGCAGTGCCGGGAGTGTTTGCCACCATTATCTTTGCTATGCCTCCTGTGGTCCGCCTTACTGGATTGGGAATTCGGCAAGTTCCTAAAAATGTAGTGGAAGCTTCCCGTTCGTTCGGAGCTACCCGTTGGCAACTGCTATATAAAGTACAGCTTCCTTTGGCACTGCCCACCATCCTGACCGGTGTAAACCAGACAATAATGATGTCACTTTCTATGGTTGTAATCGCTGCAATGATTGCTGCCGGTGGTTTGGGGAAATTGTATTGAAAGGTATCACCCAGATGAAGATCGGACTTGGATTTGAAGGTGGTATAGCGGTAGTTATTTTAGTTATCATCTTAGACCGTATCACACAAGGAATGGCAGGAAGAAAAAATAAGAAGGGTTAAAATTGCAAGAACTAAAATAAGAAAGACAGAAAACAGAAAGGAATAAAAATGAGAATATATAAATTAGTAGGAATCGTACTGACTGCTCTGCTTTTGCTGGCTTCCTGTGCAGATTCCGACCCAGATAAGAAAAAAGTAAAAATAGCCTATGCCAATTGGTTGGAAGGAATAGCCATGAGCCATTTGGCAAAAGTGGTACTGGAAGAACAAGGATACGAGGTTGAACTACAGAATGCTGATCTTGCCCCTATTTTTGTATCCATATCTGGAAAGAATTCAGATGTCTTTCTGGATGCATGGTTACCAATAACGATGAAAGATTATATGGATCAGTACGGTGATAGCATCGAATTTTTAGGAGAAGTATATGGAGAAGCACGCGTCGGGCTAGCCGTGCCTCAATATGTTGCCATTAATTCCATTGATGAACTGGCTGCCAATAAAGATCGGTTTTCTTCTGAGATAGTGGGAATTGATGCCGGAGCAGGTATTATGAAGACTACGGACAAGGCCATCTCAACTTACGGTCTTGACGGCTATACCCTCATGACTTCAAGTAGCTCAACCATGTTGGCATCTTTGAAAAAAGCGATGGATAGGGGAGAATGGATTGTCATTACAGGTTGGACACCGCATTGGATGTTCGATCAGTTTGACCTGAAATTCCTGGATGATCCGAAAAAAGTATATGGAGATCTGGAAGAAATACATGCCATTGCCTGGAAAGGTTTCAGTAAAAAAGATCCGTTTGCCGCTGAATTTTTCGCTAATATCAAATTAACGACAGAAGAACTTAGCTCTTTTATGACAGCTATGAAAGACGCTCGAATGGATGAAGAAGAGATTGCACGCAAATGGAGGGATGAACATCGGCAGTTGGTGGATAGTTGGATTCCGAAGTCTGACAACTTCGAAATTAGTTCATAACCGGTATTATAAAAATCGGTCTTATATAAAACTGGCTTGGACATAAAAAAGGGAGTCATGCGGTTGAGCAGACTCCTTTTTATATTTATTTTAACGCCATTATTCAGCACCCCAGTTTTCTCTAGCCAAACGTTTGTAGCTGTTGTAACGCCATTTAGCGTTTGCTTCAGCAGCTTTAAACAGTTCTTCTGCTTCGTTAGGATATTGTTTCATTACAGAAGCGTAACGAACTTCACCCTTCAAGAAACCTTGGAAATCTTCCCAGTTCGGTTCTTTGCTATCCAATTGGAATGGATTTTTGCCTTCTTCTTCCAAAGCCGGATTGTAACGCCACAAGTGCCAGTAACCGCACTTAACAGCTTTTTCTTCTTCTTCTTGGCTCTTACCCATACCTGCTTTCAGACCGTGGTTGATACATGGAGCATAAGCGATAATCAAAGATGGTCCAGGATATGCTTCTGCTTCACGGATAGCTTTCAGAGTCTGAGCCTGGTCAGCACCCATCGCAATCTGAGCAACATATACATAACCGTAAGTAGTAGCCATCAGACCGAGGTCTTTTTTACGTACGCGCTTACCGGAAGCTGCGAACTTAGCGATAGCACCCACCGGAGTAGCTTAGAAGACTGACCACCAGTGTTGGAGTAAACTTCAGTATCCAGAACCAGGATGTTAACGTCCTTACCGGAAGCGATAACGTGGTCGAGACCACCGTAACCGATATCGTAAGAAGCACCGTCACCACCGATAATCCACTGGCTGCGTTTCACAAGATATTGTTGCAGTTCAGCGATTTGCTTGCAGTGATTGCATTTATCCTTGTTAGCTTCAACCATCGGGATGATCTTAGCTGCCAATTCCTTAGTCTTGTCTGCATCTAACATATTGTTGATCCATTCAGCGAACAATTCTTTAGCTTCAGCAGGAGTACAGTCAGCAGCAATAGCCTCGTTCATTACTTTCACGATACGTGCACGCATCTTTTCGTTTGCGAGTTCCATACCTAGACCGAACTCGCAGAAGTCTTCGAACAGTGAGTTAGCCCAAGCAGGACCGTGACCCTTTGCGTTTGTTGTATATGGAGTAGATGGAACTGAACCAGAGTAGATAGAAGAACATCCGGTAGCGTTAGCAACCATTTCACGGTCACCGAACAACTGAGAAATCAGTTTCACATACGGAGTTTCACCACAACCGGAGCAAGCGCCGGAGAACTCAAACAACGGAGTAGCGAACTGTGAGTTCTTCACGTTGGCTTTGATATCTACCAGGTGTTGTTTGCTCTTCACGTTTTCAGCGCAATAAGTCCAGTTATCAGCTTGAGCCAATTGGCTTTCGAGGTGTTTCATGGTCAGAGCTTTGCCACCCTTCTTCGGGTTACCCGGACAGATGTCGGCACAGTTACCGCAACCCAGACAGTCGAGAACGTCTACCTGCATACGGAATGTCATACCTTCGAATGCCTTACCTACTGCTTTCAGTTGAGCGAACTCAGCACCCTTCTGCTCTTCAGCGTCGAGTACGAACGGACGGATAGAAGCGTGAGGACAAACGTAAGCACACTTGTTACACTGGATACAGTTTTCCGCATTCCATTCGGGAACGAAAGCTGCCACACCGCGTTTTTCGTACTTAGACGTTCCCTGTTCCCAGGTTCCGTCTTCGATACCCTTGAATGCAGATACTGGCAGTAAGTCTCCGTCCTGAGCATTGATAGGGCGAACTACTTCGTTGATGAATGCCGGGTCGTTGTTTTCAGCCTTTGCATCGTCCGGCAGGTTAGCCCAAGCCGGGTCAACAGTCAAAGTCTTGTATTCGCCACCACGGTCAACGGCTGCGTAGTTCTTGTTTACAACGTCTTCACCCTTCTTACCGTAAGACTTCACGATGAATTTCTTCATCTGCTCAACAGCTTGTTCAACAGGAATTACGCCTGTGATACGGAAGAATGCAGACTGAAGGATTGTATTGGTACGGTTGCCCAAACCTATTTCCTGTGCAATCTGTGTTGCGTTGATATAATATACGGAGATGTTGTTCTGTGCAAAGTATTTCTTAACCTTGTTAGGCAGGTTCTTAGCCAGCTCTTCGCCTTCCCAGATTGTGTTCAGCAAGAACGAACCGTTCTTACGCAGACCGCGGGTTACGTCGTACATGTGCAGGTAAGCCTGAACGTGGCAAGCCACGAAGTTCGGAGTATTAACCAGATAGGTGGAACGGATAGGAGTATCACCGAAACGCAGGTGAGAACAAGTGAAACCTCCTGACTTCTTAGAGTCATATGAGAAGTAAGCCTGGCAGTGTTTGTCTGTGTTATCACCGATAATCTTTACAGAGTTCTTGTTAGCACCTACCGTACCGTCAGCACCCAGGCCGTAGAATTTAGCTTCGAACATACCTTCACCGCCCAATGCGATTTCTTCTTCTTGCGGAAGAGAAGTGAAAGTAACGTCATCTACGATACCGATAGTGAAGTGGTTCTTCGGCATCGGCATAGCCAGATTCTTGAATACTGCGATGATCTGTGCCGGAGTAGTATCTTTAGACCCCAGACCGTAACGACCGCCTACGATAACAGGAGCATTTTCAACGCCATAGAAGCAATCTTTAACATCCAGGTACAGAGGTTCACCGTTAGCACCCGGTTCTTTTGTGCGGTCGAGTACTGCGATTGTTTTAGCTGTTTTAGGTACAGCGGCCAGGAAGTGTTTAGCAGAGAACGGGCGGTACAAGTGAACTGCAACCATACCCACTTTTTCACCTTGGCTTGCAAGTAGTCGATAGCTTCGCGGGCAGCTTCTGTTACAGAACCCATAGCGATAATTACGCGTTCTGCATCTTCTGCTCCATAGTAATCGAACAAACCGTATTTACGACCTGTGATCTTAGAAATTTCATTCATGTATTCCTCTACGATGGCGGGAACAGCTTCATAGTAGTTGTTGCATGATTCGCGGTGCTGGAAGAAATGGTCAGGATTTTCAGCCATACCACGGGCAACCGGCTTCATCGGATTCAGCGCACGTGCACGGAATTCAGCCAACGCTTCCTGGTCGATCAGCGGAGCCGAGGTCTTCATTTTCCAACATTTCGATCTTCTGGATTTCGTGAGATGTACGGAAACCATCGAAGAAGTTCATGAACGGAACACGGGATTTGATAGTAGCCAGGTGAGCAACACCTGCCAAATCCATCACTTCCTGTACGGAGCCTTCAGCCAACATAGCGAAACCTGTCTGGCGCGCAGACATTACGTCCTGGTGGTCACCGAAAATACACAGTGCGTGAGAAGCCAGTGTACGAGCAGATACATGGAATACGCAAGGCAGGAATTCACCGGCAATCTTATACATATTCGGGATCATCAAAAGAAGACCCTGAGAAGCAGTGTAAGTAGTAGTCAGTGCACCGGCCTGGAGAGAACCGTGAACAGCACCGGCTGCACCGCCTTCAGATTGCATTTCCTGTACCAATACTGTTTCGCCGAAGATATTCTTACGTCCTGCGGCAGCCCATTCGTCTACGTATTCAGCCATTGTAGAAGAGGGAGTGATGGGGTAGATAGCAGCTACTTCAGAGAACATATACGAGATATGCGCTGCAGCCTGGTTACCATCACAAGTGATGAATTTCTTCTGTTTAGTCATAACTAAATTAAATATTTAAGTAAATAAATCTTTTAATATAAAAAGCCGAACATCCAGAGAGGTATCTGGTTGCCCCGACCTATTTCAGCCTTATGCAACGCGTACGTTACATTCGGATTGTTCTTGATCTTTGCTCCTTCCCAGCAAATCTTGAACGGCATCACTTCGTCTACGATAAAAGAGACGTTCTTATCTCCTTTGTGTATCTTATGGTCCTTCCATAAAGAGTTTGCAAAGAAAGTGTCCAGCACATCCTGCTCTTCTACTTTCACCGGGTAGATGGAATACATCAAGTTGGAGTTGTGCATCATTATCTTCGAAGGTTTTTTAGGGAATTCTTCCCCTTTCGGATAGACCAGATTGATCAGCCGTGCGTCTGCCAGATACTTGATATAGTTCATCACCGTGGCGCGGGATGTCTGTATGTCGCTTGCTAGTTGGCTCACATTTGGAGCTTTCGGTCCGTCGACAGCGAGCAAATATAGTAATTTTTTTATCTTTGAAAGATATTTCAGTTCAATTTGTTTGAGAAGTAGTATATCTACTTCCACCATCATGTTCATCGTTTTCAGCAGATTCTCCGAAAAGTTACGCTTTTCGAGGAAGAACGGATAGAAGCCGTGATGTAGGTAATCCTGGAAGTAATCCAGCGGACGTACCTTAGAGAGTACTCCTTTGGCAATCTGTTCGTGAGTGCTAAGAATTTCTTCGAGACTGTATGCCCTGAATTTCATACCGGTTTGCAAGTTTAAGAATTCACGGAAAGAGAATCCACGCAGGTTATAGCTCTTTGCAATATCGCGTAATTCAAGATTTTCTTCCTTCAGTCGCATCACGGACGAGCCGGTGAAGACTATCTTCAGATTAGGAAAACGGTCGTAACACATGCGTAACTCTTTGCTCCATTCCGGGTGCTTGAACACTTGGTCGATGAACAGTACTTTTCCGCCACGTTTCTGAAATTCGTTGGCGAAGTCTACAATGCTGTGGCCGGAGAAGTAGAAGTTGTTCATGTTGATGAACAGGCAGGAACGGTCGTTTCCGAATTTCTCTTTTGGCGTATTGGAGAAGGAAAGTGGTTTTTCCCACGCCACGTGTTCCTTTGATACCAATCAAGCGGTCACTCCAATTTATTTCGTCCATCAGATCGCGGCGGACCGGGGCATTGGTGTGCTCAACAAGGTAGGCATGTGTGCGGTAGAATGCTTCCATTTCTGTTCTTAGTTTTACGGGTGGCAAATATACTGCTTTTTTTAGGATTTGCAAAGTAGAGATGGCAAAATTGTGTGTAATTCCAACTTTCTGTTTATTGTAGTCATTCCTGACTATTTCCTGTATATATTTGCAGAATAAAGTTTTGAATTCGTTTGAGATGGCTAAAAAAGGCTCTTTATCTATTCAACCCGGAACATGATTTGGCGTTGGCCAGCGGTGAAACGAATTATATGGCGCCGGCCTCCGCCCGGCAGATGGCGACCGAATTGGCTTTGTTGCCGGTGTGGTATGCAGAAGAGGGGAGTGCTGTATTGGCTCCTTCCGCTTATAATCTTGACTATATGAAAAGGATGCAGCAATTGTTGGGACTTTCGGTTCATCTGATGACAGAACCGGAACTTGCTTCCGAACGAAACCTGGATATTCGTCCTTGGGGGTGGGATGTAGCTTTGCGGAAACGGCTTTGGGCTGGGCGTGGATGAAGCCCGCATTACCCTCTCTTGAACAATTAAATAAATTACGTTCTTGTTCACACCGTTCCTGTAGCAGTAGAGTTGTTGCCTCATCTGCAATTGGACAATTATTTTTGCGGTGAATCCTTCTACCTGACGACTTCCCGAAGAATGGAAATCATTTGTTGAATCGCATGATACCTGTCTGCTGAAAGCTCCTCTTTCGGGAAGCGGTAAGGGCTTGAACTGGTGTAAAGGCATATTTACTCCTTCAATTTCCGGTTGGTGTACGCGTATCGGATTCGCAGGGTGGCGTCATTGCGTGAACCTATATATAATAAGGTAGAAGACTTTGCTATGGAATTTCATTCTTCAGGTGACGGACGGTTCAATTTCATCGGATACTCTCAATTTCGTACCGGGTGGGAGTGGAGCGTATGAAGGGTAATCGGTTGATTTCAAATGCTGCGATTGAACGGAATCTTTCGGAATATGTCCCCGTTGTACATCGGATTATTACGTGGATCATTGTCGGTAGCGGCCTGCCATTTCAATTCCGTATATCCACTGTCGATAGTCCTTACTTTCAGTTCGGACGGAGCTGTGGGCGGAACATTGTCCAACCAGGGCATCGGTGGCTGTAAAGCCGGGTATGCGTAGAAGTTCTCGATTAGTTCATCATAGATGCCTTGAGTGTTCTCCATGAGATATTTTACCCGGTAGTGGCCTTCACCCGCCATTTTATGATTCCGGATGAAGTTTATTTGACGGTCTATCTCGTCCCGTGTCCATTTACCTTCGTCGGGATGAAGGAAATAGATGCCAAGTCCCGGAACCACCTGTCGTCCGTTACTTTGTTCCTGCCAGTCGAGAGCAAAAGGATAGAAATTGTTTCCCTGAAAATACATCATCGGATAAATCTGGTCCATAATCCCTTCTCCTATCCAGCCTTGTGGGTCCTGATAAACGGTAAAGAAAGCATTCCATCCCCGGGAGGGATAACGTGATGTATCCCGGTATTTTCCTACCGGACAGGTACTTACCTTTACCCAAGGTTTCATCGCTTTTACACCTTTATATATATAACGTACAATCTCGGAGATATTATCCCGGCGCCATTGATCGAGCGTACGTCCTTTATTATATTTACGGAAATCATATTTATCCGGGAAAAAGGGGCATTCTCTGGATAACGTAAATAGTCAAAATGTACTCCGTCCACATCATAACCGCTTACTACTTCGCGTACCAGTTTCATCAAATACTCTTTCGTAGCCGGATGCCCTGGGTTAAGGAAATATTCACTTTTGTAAGGGACGCAGATTTCTTTCATCCGCTTGGTGACGGACCGACTTCCGAGCGAAGCAACATGTTTCTTATTCCCCAGCGGAATAGTTACCATCCAGGCGTGACATTCCATTCCGCGTTTATGACATTCCTCAACGGCGAAAGCGAGTGGATCATATCCCGGATTTCCTCCGGCTTTTCCGGTCAGGATAGAATTGAAAGGTTCGATGGACGAAGGATATAACACATCCCCGCGTGTGCGTGTCTGAAACAGGACAGTATTGAAATTGGCAGCCTTCAGTTTATCGAGGATATCCACCAATTCTTCCTTTTGCTTGCGGATACTTTGAGGACTGACAGCACGTGTGCAGGGCCAGTCGAGACCATACAACGCTGTGAGCCATGCGGCGCGGACTTCATGTTTGGGCTGCGCTGCCACGGAGAGGAAAGGAAACAAAAGTGAAAGAATGAAAATAAATAGTCGCATATTCTTTATTTTTTGTTTTAAATCCCTGCAAAGTTAGTAAAAGTGGCGGTATTGTTGGGCTGTTTCATGAGATTATGTTACATTTGCGACAGTTAAAAAGACAACACGCCATGATTACATTTACTCTGTGCCTGCTTGTGTTGATAGTAGGCTATTTTACGTACGGACGCCTTATGGAACGCGTCTTTGGTCCTGATGACCGTAAAACACCGGCACTTACAAAGGCGGATGGAGTGGACTATATTCCATTGCCCACTTGGAAGATTTTCATGATTCAATTTCTTAATATTGCGGGATTAGGTCCTATTTTCGGAGCAATCATGGGAGCGAAGTTTGGAACCTCTTCATACTTGTGGATTGTGCTGGGAAGTATTTTTGCGGGTGCAGTGCATGATTATTTTGCCGGAATGCTTTCTTTGCGCAATGGTGGTGAAAGCTTGCCCGAAATCATAGGCCGTTATTTAGGGATGACTACGAAGCAGGTAATGAGAGGATTCACCGTTATTTTGATGATTCTGGTCGGTGCGGTTTTTGTGGCCGGTCCTGCGGGACTGCTGGCGAAACTTACGCCGGAACATTTGGATACTACGTTCTGGATTGTCGTTGTGTTTGCGTATTATATTCTGGCTACTTTGCTGCCTGTAGATAAGATTATAGGTAAGATATATCCGTTGTTTGCGGTTGCCTTGTTGTTTATGGCAGTAGGCATTCTGGTGATGCTCTATGTTAACCATCCGGCTTTGCCGGAGTTATGGGACGGATTGCAAAATACGAACCCGGAAGCGAGCGAACTTCCTATCTTCCCGATTATGTTCGTGAGTATTGCTTGTGGTGCCATTTCAGGTTTCCATGCTACGCAAAGTCCTTTGATGGCCCGCTGTATGACTTCGGAACGTCACGGTCGTCCGGTGTTCTATGGGGCCATGATTACTGAAGGTATCGTGGCTCTGATCTGGGCTGCTGCGGCTACTTGCTTCTTCCATAAGATGGGATGGAAGAAAGTAATGCTTCTGTTATAGTAGACGCCATCACGAAGGAGTGGTTGGGAACAATCGGAGGTGTACTTGCCATCTTGGGAGTGATTGCCGCTCCGATTACTTCGGGAGATACGGCTTTCCGTTCGGCACGTCTGATTGTGGCGGACTTCCTGGGAATGGAACAAAAGAGTATGCGCCGTCGTTTATACATCTGTATTCCGATGTTTGTACTAGCTATCGGTCTACTCTTGTATAGTTTGCGTGACGCAAACGGATTTAATATGATATGGCGTTATTTTGCCTGGGCGAATCAGACATTGGCTGTGTTTACCTTGTGGGCTATAACGGTTTTTCTGGCGGTATCTAAGAAACCTTATATCATCACTTTGATACCGGCACTGTTTATGACATGTGTGTGTTCTACTTATATATGTATTGCTCCTGAAGGATTGGGGCTTTCGCACGCAATCTCTTATTACATCGGTGTAGGATGTGTGGTGGTTGCTATTGTGTGGTTCTTTGTCTGGCTGAGCAAGCAAAAAACAAGAAAATTATCAGAATGAAGAAAATAAAAAGATCAACGGGAGTTGCGCTTGCATTCCTTATTTATGTATCAGTAACAGCGGCTTATCTGTTACCTCGCAATACGGAAGTGAGCCAGACGGAAAAGTATCTGACGGTGGCAGTTTCTTATGTCATTGTCTTCCTCCTTTGGCTGGTGCTTCGTAAAAAGGAGCAGATGCGTGAACGCCGCAAAAAAGACGAACAATCTATTCACTTAAAAAAGTAAGTTTATGAAGAAATTAGCTTTAGCTTTTTGCCTGCTGTTGGCATCAATTGCTGCACAGGCTCAATTTGAGAAAGGAACTATGATTCTTAATCCTTCCGTTACAGGATTGGACTTTTCTTACAGTAAAAATGATGATGCCAAGTTTGGTATTGGTGCGCAAGCCGGTACATTTTTGGCAGATGGTTTTGCTTTGATGGTAAATGCAGGAGCTGACTGGTCACAACCGGTAGATATATATACATTAGGTACGGGAGCACGTTGTTATTTCAATACTACAGGCATTTATATCGGTGGTGGTCTTGATTGGGAACGCAGACGTTATAAAGGTGGCGGTCATAACAACGATTGGGGATTGGGCATTGAAGCCGGATATGCTTATTTCCTTTCGCGGACGGTAACGATCGAACCGGCAGTTTATTATAAATGGCGTTTTGATGATTCTGATAATTCACGTTTCGGTGTGAAGATAGGATTCGGATTCTACTTTTAAATAATTTGAGAATGGAGAGTTGAGAGTTATTGCGCTATATTTGCTGCAAAACATCTCTCAACTCTCCATTTCTGACTCTTGACTTATTTCAGCTTTTCTTTCAGGAACTGACCCGTATAGCTTGCTCCGCAAGCGGCTACTTCTTCCGGAGTACCCACTGCTACGATATTTCCACCTTTATCTCCGCCTTCCGGTCCGAGGTCTATTACGTAATCGGCACATTTTATGACGTCCATGTTGTGCTCGATGATAACGATGCTATGTCCACGGCGGATCAAGGCGTCAAAAGCATCCAGAAGTTTACGGATGTCGTGGAAATGCAAACCTGTAGTCGGTTCGTCGAAGATAAACAGGGTCGGGTCTGCTTTCTCCTGACTCAGATAGAAAGCCAGTTTCACGCGTTGGTTCTCACCGCCGGATAGGGTAGAAGAGGACTGGCCTAATTTGATATACCCGGTCCGACATCCTGCAACGGGAGTAGCTTTTTTACAATTTTCTTCTGTCCATGTTCGGTGAAGAATTCAATGGCTTGGTTAACTGTCATTTCCAGTACATCATAGATATTTTTATCCTGGAATTTCACTTCGAGCGTGTATCGGCCTTGAAACGTTTCCCGTGACATGATTCACACTCCAGCACCAAGTCGGCCATAAATTGCATTTCTACAGTGATGGTTCCTTCTCCTTTACACTCCTCGCAACGTCCGCCTTCGCTATTGAAACTGAAGAATCCGGCGGTATAGCCCATTTGTTTCGCCAAAGGCTGTTCGGACCATAGTTTGCGGATTTCGTCGTAAGCCTTGATGTAAGTGTCACCGGATTTGAGCGCGATGATTTGCCAATCGGGTTCTGGTCTACAAATTCTACATTCCGTAGGTCGCGCAAACTGCCCCCGATAGATGAGAACTCTCCCGGTCGGTCACTACATTCATCTAATTCACGCTTCAATGCCCGGAAGAAAATATCTCTTACCAATGTACTCTTCCCGGAACCGGAAACACCCGTAACAACTGTCATTACATTGAGAGGGATACGTACGTTTACTCCTTTCAGATTATTCTCACGTGCGCCTTTCAATTCGATATAGTTATTCCACGGACGGCGATGTTCGGGGACGGGTATTTCATCTTCTCCTAAAAGATAACGTACGGTATAACTGTTGCTTCCCTTCTTTGAAATCCTTCATATCTCCCTGGTAGACAACTTCTCCACCTAGGCGTCCGGCATTGGGACCTATGTCGATGATATAGTCGGCGGCACGAATGATTTCCTCATCGTGCTCTACCACTACGACCGTATTTCCCAACTGCTGGAGTTGGCGGAACACATGAACCAATCGGTCGGTATCCCGGCTGTGGAGTCCGATACTTGGTTCATCGAGAATATAGAGACTGCCTACCAGGCTACTTCCCAGCGAGGTTGCCAGGTTGATGCGCTGGCTCTCTCCGCCCGATAAGGAATTGCTAAGCCGGTTCAAAGTCAGATAGCCCAGACCTACATCAATTAGAAAACGAATCCGGCTATTGATTTCAACCAGAATACGTCGGGATACGTTATTGTCGTGTTCGTCCAGTTCCAAATGATCGAAGAACTGCTTTAATTCGGAAATAGGCAGGTCTACCAGTTCGGAAATGTTCTTTCCACCCACCCGGACGTAGCCCGCTTCGGGTTTCAGGCGGGTACCGTGGCATTTCGGGCAAAGTGTCTTTGCCGCGATACCGCGCAAGCATCACCCGGTATTGTATCTTATACTGATTCTCTTCAAGCATCTTGAAAAAATCATTGATGCCGTGGAAATATTGGTTGCCCTCCCACAGTACCCGGCGCTGCGCGTCTGTCAGCTCATAATAAGGAGTAAAGATGGGGAAGTTGAATTTTTCGGCATTATGGATCAGTTCTTCGCGCCATTCTCCCATCTTTTCGCCCCGCCAGCATACGATAGCTCCTTCATAAACCGATAAAGAACGGTCCGGCACCACCAAGTGCTCATCGATACCGATCACTTTGCCGAAGCCCTCACATACGGGACATGCACCGATGGGAGAGTTGAACGAGAACATCTGGTCGTTCGGTTCTTCGAAGGTCATGCCGTCGGCTTCGAATTTGTGCTGAAGGAGAACAGTTGTGTTGTTCCGTCCGGCAGGTAAAAGACGCAGCAGACAAGTTCCGTCTCCTTCATACATCGCTGTTTCGGCCGAATCTGTGAGTCGGCTGATGGAGTCTTTGCTATTGCCAACAGTCATGCGGTCAACCAGCAGATAAACTTCGTCACCTGCCACAGGGGTATATTCATCGATTCGTTTCATTTCACCGTTCACTTCGATACGGTTGAATCCTTGTTTCAGGTCTATCTCCAATTGCTGTTGCAAGGTGCGGTCTTCACGCAGGCGGATGGGTGTCAATACCGTATATCTTGTACCTTCTGGATGTGAAAGCATACAGTTGATGATATCTTCTGTCGAATGTTTCTTCACTTCTTGTCCGCTTACGGGGCTGTATGTCCTCCCTACACGGGAATACAGCAAACGAAGATATTCATAGATTTCAGTAGAAGTGCCTACGGTGGAACGGGGATTGCGGCTGCTTACTTTCTGCTCTATGGCAATGGCAGGTGGAATCCCTTTGATGAAGTCGCATTCAGGCTTGCTCATACGTCCCAAGAACTGGCGTGCGTAACTGCTCAAGCTCTCTACGTAGCGGCGTTGTCCTTCTGCATAGAGCGTATCAAAAGCAAGCGATGATTTTCCCGAACCCGACAATCCGGTGATAACAACAAGTTTGTTGCGTGGTATATCTACATCGATGTTTTTAAGGTTGTTGACGCGTGCACCTTTGATCGAAATATAGTTATTTTCTGACATAAAATACTCCTTTTTTATGGGTAGTCGGCAAAGTTAGCGAATTTATCGGGAGTTTGTATTATCTTTGCGTCACATTATTACGATTTAAGAATATTATGAAGCTGAAAAACTATCTTTTACTTTTAGCTCTTCTTCTGGTGGTAGGAGTGAGGGCACAGGTGCCACAGGCGATAAATATCCTAAACGTGAGTTTCGTGCTGCATGGATACAGGCTGTCAACGGCCAGTTTCGCGGCATTCCCACAGAGCGACTGAAGCAAATATTGATTAGCCAGTTGAACTCGCTTCAAGGGGCGGGTATTAATGCCATTATTTTTCAAGTGCGTCCCGAAGCCGATGCATTGTATGCTTCGCAGTACGAACCGTGGAGTCGTTTCCTGACAGGAACGCAAGGACAGATACCTTCTCCTATGTGGGACCCGATGCAATTTATGATTGAGGAGTGCCAGAAACGGAATATGGAGTTTCATGCCTGGATCAATCCTTACCGGGTGAAGACTTCGTTGAAAAATCAGTTGGCGCCGGAGCATATTTATCACCAACATCCGGAATGGTTTGTTACGTATGGCGATCAGCTATATTTCGACCCGGCACTTCCTGAGAGCCGGGAGCATATTTGTAAGATTGTGACCGATATTGTGTCTCGTTACGATGTAGATGCTATTCATATGGATGACTATTTCTATCCTTATCCTATTAATGGCGTCGATTTTCCGATAATGCAAGCTTTGCCCGTTATGGCGGAGGCTTTACGAATAAGGCCGATTGGAGACGTAGTAATGTGAATGTGTTGATAAAGAAATTGCACGAAACGATTCGGGGCATCAAGCCTTGGGTAAAGTTTGGAATCAGTCCGTTCGGAATTTACCGTAATCAGAAGAGTGACCCGTTGGGCAGTGACACTAATGGTTTGCAAAACTATGACGACCTTTATGCTGATGTATTGCTTTGGGCACGTGAAGGATGGATTGATTATAATATTCCACAGATTTATTGGGAAATAGGACATAAAGCTGCCGACTATGAGACTTTAGTGAAGTGGTGGGCTACGCATTCGGAAAACCGTCCGTTATTTATCGGTCAGTCAGTGACAAATACGATTCAGAATGCTGACCCGAAGAATCCTTCCATCAATCAGCTCCCGCGGAAGATGGCTTTGCAACGTGCTTACCAGACAATTGGCGGTAGCTGTCAATGGTATGCTGCAGCTGTTGTTGAAAATCAGGGAAGATATCGCGATGCGCTGGTTTCGGAATATCACAAATATCCGGCATTAGTCCAGTCTTTGATTTTATGGATGATAAGGCTCCGGACAAGGTCCGTAAGATGAAGAAAGGTATGGACGGAAGACGGTTATATCCTTTTCTGGACTGCTCCGAAAGCTGATACGGAGATGGATAAGGCTGTTCGATATGTAGTCTATCGCTTTGGCAGCAAAGAGAAGGTGGATTTGGACGACCCTTCACATATTGTAGCTATCACCCGCAATCCGTTCTACAAACTTCCTTATGAAACGGGAAAAACAAAGTACCGTTATGTAGTGACGGCTTTAGACCGTTTACATAATGAATCGAAGTCGGTTAGCAAGAAAGTAAAACTGTGATAAAAGTAAAACTGTAATAAGTGAAGAATAGAAAAAGAGGCTGACTAACAATTCAGTAGTATCTTCAATTCTCCTCCTTCGAAGGAGGAGTCCCCGCAGTTTGGTTCATAAGTCGTTTATTTTCAATATTGTTTTGTATCCGCACCACCCCAGCAATTAATAAAGCAGTAGTCCTGCAATCCCGCAAGCTATAATCATTAATATAGGATTGGCCTTATATTTTCTCGTTCCGATAAAAGCGACAGGAAGATAATAATACTGATAACGAATGAATAAGTGTCAGTTGTAGGTGAACCGAAGTTTTCTACATTCATTAATACCAGTGCGGCGGAAGCCAACAGGCCGACAACTGCGGGACGCAGTCCGCTGAAAAATATGGATTCTACTACAGGATGTTTCTGGTATTTCAGAAAGAATTTACTAATGGTCAGCATCAAGATAAAAGAGGGGAGGACTACAGCAAAGGTAGCAATGACCGATCCCACGACACTCCCCGTAGAGGTGAATCCGACGTACGTAGCCGCATTAATACCGATAGGTCCCGGTGTCATTTGGCTGATTGCAACAATATCTGTGAACTCTTGCGAGCTTACCCAACCATAGCGGGTAACGACTTCGCCTTGAATCATGGAGAGCATCGCATAACCGCCACCGAAGCCGAAGAGTCCGATCTTAAAAAATGTATAAAATAACTGAATATAGATCATCTCTTTTTAATTTTTTACCATGAATCTTGAATAATGAACAGGAATGATAATCTCCTCTCAACTCTCCATTCTCAACTCTCAACTTTTCTAAATTTCCCCCACAGGAAACCTCCTACACCGGCCGCAATGATAATCCAGATAGGGGAGAAGCCCAACAGCCAGATTAATAATGCCGATACAACAGGAATCCACAGATTGTGGCGGTTGATTTTTGCGGACCGGCCCATAGTGAAAGTCGGTGCGGCGATAAGCGCCACTACCGCCGGACGGATTCCTTTGAATATCCGTTCCACTATCGGATTGTCTTTGAAACTGTGAAAGAATAGAGCAATAGCCAATATGATGATGAAGGACGGTAAAATTGTTCCTAATGCTGTGACAATACTTCCTCGGATTCCACGCAGCTTATATCCTATAAAGATAGAAATATTGACTGCCAAAATTCCCGGTGCGGATTGAGAGATAGCCAGCAGATCGATGAAGTCTTCCTGTGCAATCCATTTCCGTTTGGTGACGATTTCATTCTCAATCAATGGCACCATCGCATACCCTCCTCCAATGGTGAAGGCGCCTATTTTAAAAAAGAATTCCAAATGCTTCGAGATAAATGTTCATTCTTCTTTTTCTCCTCCTTCTATCTTGTTTCTTCTTTTTTCTTTTGCCAAGTATTGACTGGGGCTTACATTGTAGTGCTTCTTAAATACTTCGCGGAAGTACTTGGCGTCACTAAATCCCGTCATTTCTGCAATTTCTGTTATGCTATGTGTGTCTTCTTTTAGTAATTGCACGGCACGTTTCAGACCGAATCAGCCGGATATAATCTCCCGGTGCCTGATCGGTTAATGCCCTGAGTTTGTTGTAGAAACTGGTACGGCTCATTCCTACCAGGTTGCAAAGTACATCTACTGTAAGAGCCGGGTTATCTATATTGTCTTTTATATTCTTTTTGACGTTGGCTATAAACTTCCAGTCGATGTCCTGCGAGCAGTTGATGCATTCTTCATCTTCTTCCTCATCATCCAGATCCAGATTGGCGTACTTACTGCGCAAAAGAGCACGGTTAGTCAGCAGATTGTCGACAGTCGCTTTTAATATACCTATATTAAACGGTTTCAAGATGTATTCGTCGGCACCGATTTTAAGTCCGGACAAGATATCTTTCTCATTATTCAAAGCAGTCAGCAGGATAACAGGAATGTGCGATGTCTCTATGTTGTTTTTGAGTTCCTTGCATAATTCGTCTCCCCGCATTTCCGGCATCATAATGTCCGAGATAACCAGATCCGGTTTGTATTCGGGAATGATCGTCAACGCTTCTTTTCCGTTGGAACACGTTTGTACAGTATATTCTTCTGATAATGTCTGCAACAGATAGTTGCGTAATTCATCGTTATCCTCCACAATCAGAATCCGCCGGTGTTCGCCGTTCAACTTCTTATGTGCGTTTTCGTATATTTCGGGTGAGGGAGCAGGTACATTGCTTAGGGTTCTGTTTTCCTGACGTTGTTTGCTCAGTGTTGCCAGATGTGCTTACGGAAGCGCTTGCTGTCTTTCGGGAAAGTTATCTTGATAACCGATCCCTGATTTTCGATACTTGACAAATTAATCTTACCTTTATGCAGGCGCACTAGCTTCCATACTAGCATAAGTCCGATACCGCTTCCTGTTACTTTTGAATTAATAGTGTTACTGCCACGGAAATGAAGTTTGAACAATTTCTTTTGCTCATTGGCAGGGATGCCGATTCCCGTGTCTCTGACTTCCACGCTCCATGAGTCTGTATTGTCGGACACGAAAATCTGTACATTACCGTTTTCCGGAGTGTACTTCAAGGCGTTCGAGATTATGTTTTTCAGGATTGATTCCATCTTTTCTTTATCAAACCATACGTTCATATACCTGAAATTACTTTCATAAGTGAAGTTGATATGTTTGATGTTGGCGTACTGCTGGAACGCGTTGAATATTTCATTGTAAATGTGTTCAGCTCATGCTCTGAAATATATAATTCGGAGGAATATACGTCCGCTCTCTCAAAGTTGATAAGATTGGTGGTAAGACGTAGTAGGGCATTTACATTCCGTAATGCAGTATTCATATTGGATATTCCTTCCTTGCTTAGTTCTTCTTTTTCACGAAGATCTTCCAGTGGCGCTTTGATAAGCGTCAACGGAGTACGGATGTCGTGTGCAGTGTTGATAAAGAAATGAATCTTTTCGTCGGACACTTTACGTTGTTTCCTTAGGATCAGAATACGTAATGAGACAGCAGCGATAAAGACAAGGATAACGATATAGAGCAACATTGCCCAAACGGTCAGCCAAAAAGGCTGGGCGATGATAATATCTATACTCCTTTCTTCGAGCATAATACGCTGGTCCTCATTGGAGATAGCGCGTACCCTTAACGTATATTTTCCCGGTGCGAGGTTAGTATAACGGATTGTGTTTTCTGTCCCCGGTTTGCTCCATTCTTCGTAAAAGCCTTCCAGCTTCCATGAATAAAGAACATTGGAAGGATAATCATAGTTGATGGAAGAAACCTGTAACGAGAAAATATTTTGGTTATATTTTAATTTCAGCTCTTTCGTATTGTTGATACTTGCCTTTAGCGGGGAATTTTTGTCTCCTGGGTAGATCGTTTGATAAAACAGTTTGAAATCGCTGAATATCATTTTGGTAGAATAGGTTCTGGGCAGTTTCATGTCTTTATTGAACTCTACTGCCCCGTTCGAACTTCCGAAAATAAAGTTATTGTTCTTTCGCAGGGTACCGGACAATGCATTGAAATGTGTGGTCATAAGTCCCATTTCTTTTGTCCAGTTGTGAAATGTTTTTTGGTTAGGATAAAAGCTGGTCAGACCGTTTTCCGTGCTAAGCAAAATATCTTCGTCAGCGTCTGAAAGCAAGGTATAGATATTGTTGGAAATCAATGCGCAATTTCCCGTATGATAATGAGTGAACAGTTTGGTGTGAGGATCGTAAATTAATAATCCGGAGCCACTGGTTCCTATATATAGCGATCCTTTCTTGGTCTGGTATAAAGAATATATATAGTTTGATTCTACGGGAAGTTTGATACGTTCATATTTACCCGATTCTTTATCCAATAAAAACAATCCGGTCGCACTGCCTATCCACATACTTTTGGCATCGCGTTCGAGAATTGCAGTAATGGAGTTCAGTCCGTGGTACAGTTGTATATTTTTAGTGTGTACATTGATACGTTTCAGATTATAAAATCCTCCGCTCCAGATATTTCCTTGTGAGTCTTTACGGATATCACGTATATACTTATCCGGGCGTATGTTCTCATATGCATACGAAGCCGGAGTAAAATAGCTGACATTGGAAGATCTCTTGTCTATCTGATAAATGCCGGAGAAGTATCCGCCGGCCCAGACAACTCCGGGAGCACTTCGCACAGGGTAGTGAAAATATGACTTCTGCTATCCTGGTTCTTCTCAAAAGAACTGAGGAAGGAACGCCATTGTCCGGTCTTGAATTGAGGAAACTGATACCATTGTTGGTTCCGAACCATAAGTCACCGTCACTGTCTTCGATAATCGAATTAACCTGGTCGTTTATCAAAGACTGTCTGTTGCCGATAGAATGCTTGATCCATTTATAGCTGGAATAGCGATTATTCTGTACGGTGATTCCGATAGGGTAGTTCGCTAACCATATCCGTTCTTCTTCGTCTACATAAATGTCATTGATACTGTTGCCGTTCATGCCGTTATTACTGTTGTAATCAGCAATAATGTAAGGCTCCATCTGATAGGTTTCAACATTCATTTTATGCACCCGCCGCCATCTGACGCTATCAACAATTCTTTGGCGTTTAAGGGCTTGATTCGTGTAATGCTGATATCTTTCAGACTATGTGGAGGTTGTGTGACGGACTTGGTCGACATATCATAGATGAGCACTCCCCGTTGGAAAGTTCCGATAAACAATTTACGAATCTTTGTGTCGAAATGTAGATCGAGTATTTGTGCTTTCACATTCTCTAGCTTGTCGCAGTGAATAAGTTCCAGTGTGTTGTTTTCCAACTTGGCATAGTGGATTCCCATTTCCGTGCCAATGAAGTAATGTGTGTCGTCAATCTGTTCGATGTCATTGATTTCTTCACTGATGTCATTCTTTATGTGAGTGACTTCTCCTGTATCCGTGTTATAAATAAAGATAGTTTCCTCATTACACAACCAGATATGCTTGCTCTGATCGAGCCATGCGAAACTTACCGGAGCCGGCAAATCACGGAAGTTCTCTATGGGCAGTTTATATACGAGTGTGAAGCAGTCATGGATCTGGTCATACCGGAATATCTTTCCTTTTTTCCGATTTCCCATAATACGTCTTCCTTATCAATATATAGCCAATTGAGGTTCAGTAGCGAATTAACCTCTACGTCACCGTCCATTAGTTTGTATCGTTTGAAATCTTTTCCGTTATAACTGTCGATTCCTTCGTGAGTGAGAAACCACATATAACCGATTCTGTCTTTCTGGATGCAGTAAACTCGCCGATTACTTAGCCCATCTTCCACTCCAAGATATTGATACGTCTGCGCGACACAGGTTAGAGGAAACAATAAGATTAGAAAAAGCCATTTTTTCATACAAATAGGACTTTTAAGGGTTATTGAATCTTATAATGAGGGGGAAAGTTTGACAAAATTAAGAAGATTTTTCGATATTACAAAATTTTGGAGTAAGGATTACGTCGTCTTGAATTGAAGCGGATGAGGAGCTTTTTCAGCTATTTGTATTTAGTGCTTATTTGTAGAACTTTAGTTGTATATAAACGAATTTAGGTAGTAGGAATATTGGGATAAACTAAAAGGCTGGTACTTTTTGGGAAGTACCAGCCTTAAAAAATATAAAGCAATTATTTATCTCACCTTTGCTTCCACCCACTTGCGGGCGTTGACAAACGCTTCAATCCACGGAGTAACCTGATCGCTGTTCTTGCGGTCGGCCGGATAGCAACCGTTTTGCCACGGGAAGATGGCGCGTTCCAAGTGAGGCATCATAGCCAGGTGGCGTCCGTCTGCACTAGCAAGTCCGGCGACAGAATAATCGGAGCCGTTCGGATTGCCCGGATATTCGTCGTAGGTATATTTTGCCACTACATTGTACTTGTCCTCATCGTAAGGCAGTGAGAATTTTCCTTCTCCGTGTGCCACCCAGATACCGAGCTTGCTGCCGCTCAAAGAGCCGAACATTACGCTGCGGTTTGTAGGGATGGTCAGGCCGAGGAAGGTCGACTCAAACTTATGGGAATTGTTATGCAACATCTTGCCTTTTTTCTCCAGTTCCGGGTTGATAAGGTCGAGCTCCATCATCAACTGACAACCGTTACAAACGCCTAATGATAAGGTGTCTTCGCGTGCATAATATTTATCCAATGCTTCCTTAGCTTTAGGATTGAACAGGAATGCACCCGCCCATCCTTTAGCAGAACCCAACACGTCAGAGTTAGAGAAACCGCCGCAGTAAACGATCATGTTTACATCTTCCAGTGTCTTCGCGTCCGCTGATGAGGTCGGTCATGGTCACGTCTTTTACATCGAAGCCTGCCAAATAGAGTGAGTAAGCCATTTCGCGCTCGCCGTTCGTACCTTTCTCGCGGATGATGGCGGCGCGGACACCGCTCGGAGGTACGACGATCCGGAGTGATACCATATTGAGAAAGCTTGCCTTTGAATCCTGGCATGAATGCAAATTCTACCGGCTGCATCTTGTAGTTCTCGAAACGTTTCTTGGCGCAGCCGTTCATGGACTGTTTGCGGTCGAGCAGGTAAGAAGAAGAATACCAGACGTCACGCATATAATCGATGCCAAACTGGTAGTAGCATCATTCTAGATACCAGAATGTGACGTTCGTCAGTCGGTTTACCCAGTTTCACGTAACCTATACCTGCATCTTCCAGAATCTTCTTCACTTCTTTCTTATGCTTGTCGCTGATCTGGATAACAATACCCGGGTTTTCGGCGAACAGAATCTTAACGAGGTCTTGCTCTTTCATCTTGTCGAGGTCGATTTCCATACCGCCCTCTACGTTAGAGAAGCACATTTCGAGCAACGTAGTGATAAGACCGCCGGCCGAAATGTCGTGTCCTGCAAGAACAAGTCCCTTGTTGATTAATTCCTGTACAGCCAGGAAAGCGTCGCGGAAGTATTCGGCATCTTGTACGCAAGGTACTTCGTCGCCTACTTTACCCAGAGACTGGGCGAAGGCGGAGCCACCCAGCTTCAGCTTGTCGAAACTGAAGTCGATATGGTAAAGCGTAGTCTTTTCATTGTTAACCAATACCGGAGATACAACTTTCTTTACATCTGAAACCTCGCCGCCGGCAGAAACGATCACAGTTCCCGGAGAAATCACTTTCTCACCGTTAGGATATTTCTGAGTCATGGATAAAGAGTCTTTTCCGGTAGGAACATTGATCTGTAGCGCACAACAGAAATCGCTTAATGCCTTAACCGCCGTATAAAGACGTGCATCCTCACCTTCTTGAGAGCGGCAAGGCCACATCCAGTTGGCAGACAGAGAAATGCTGTCCATACCTTCTGCCATCGGAGCCCAAACCAGATTGGTCAGCGCTTCGGATACGGAAAGGATAGAGCCTGCCGCCGGATCGGCTAATGCAGCCTGAGGGGCATGTCCGATAGAGTAGCGATACCTTTTTCGCCGCGATAATCCAAAGCTACTACTCCGCAGTCGCTCAACGGCAACTGGAGTTCACCCTGGCATTGCTGGCGAGCAATCTTGCCTGTTACGGAACGGTCTACCTTGTTCGTCAACCAGTCTTTGCAGGCTACAGCCTCAACTGCAATACATTCGTCAGATATTCATGTAGTTTAGACAATTCGTATTCCGGCATTTCATAATGACGTTCTACGGTCTTGTCCACCATGTAGGTTTTGGGTGAAGAGCCGAACATCTGTTCTACGGCAAGGTCGAACGGGCGTACGCCGTCGGCCTGCTGGAAAGCGAAGCGGTGATCACCGGTGGTTTCACCGACTACATACATTGGAGCGCGTTCACGTTCGGCTACCTTACGTACGTGTTCAATTGCTTCTTCCTGTATCAGCAGACCCATGCGCTCCTGACTCTCGTTAGCTATGATTTCTTTAGCCGACAATGTCTTGTCACCGATAGGCAGCTTGCTCATGTCGATCAATCCACCGCATTCTTCTACTAGTTCGGACAGGCAGTTGACGTGTCCGGCAGAACCGTGGTCATGGATCGAAACTACCGGATTCACGTCTTCTTCGCAAAGTGCGCGTACTACGTTATTGGCACGTTTTTGCATTTCGGCGTTGGCACGTTGTACTGCATTCAGTTCGATTCCGCTACTGTAGCGGCCTGTATCAACCGATGAAACGGAACCACCGCCCAAGCCGATGCGGTAATTATCGCCACCGATCACGACTACTTTGTTGCCTGCTTCCGGCTGTGCCTTTTAAGCAGTCGCGTTGCGTGCCGTAGCCGACACCGCCGGCAAGCATGATAACTTTGTCGTAGCCATAAACTTCGTTATTCTCCGTGTGCTCAAAAGTCAGCACCGAGCCACAGATTAACGGTTGACCAAACTTGTTACCGAAGTCACTTGCTCCGTTGGATGCTTGATAAGGATCTGTTCGGGAGTCTGATATAGCCATTTGCGTACCGGCAAAATGTCTTCCCATTCGCGTCCTTCTTCGGTGCGTGGATAAGAAGTCATGTAAACAGCAGTTCCGGCAATGGGCCATGAGCCTTTACCTCCTCCCATACGGTCGCGGATTTCACCACCGGTACCGGTAGAAGCACCATTGAAAGGTTCTACAGTAGTAGGGAAGTTGTGTGTTTCCGCTTTCAGTGAGATTACACTCTTGATGTCCTTTACTGGAAGAAATCGGGCTTAGAGTGATCTGCCGGAGCGAATTGTTCGACTACCGGACCTTCAGCGAAAGCCACGTTATCTTTATAGGCCGAGATAATTTTATTCGGATTCTCCTGTGTGGTCTTTTTGATCATCTGAAAGAGAGAAGACTCCTGCTCTACGCCATCGATGATAAACGTTCCGCCGAAGATTTTGTGGCGACAGTGCTCGGAGTTGATCTGTGCGAAACCGAATACTTCGGAGTCAGTCAGCTTCCGTCCCAGGTCCTTTTCTACCTTCTTCAGATAGTCCATTTCTTCTTTGGACAGGGCCAGACCTTCTTGTTCGTTGTATGCTTCGAGATCGTCAATGTGGATAATAGGTTCCGGCTGGCGGTTTGTAGTAAATACATTTTGGTTAAGACCTTTATACATACGTTGGAGCATGGGATCATGGTCTGCATTTTCATCTTTAACAGGGGAAGTACTCCTCGATGCGGCTAATGCCGTCGAGTCCCATGTTCTGGGTTATTTCTACTGCGTTGGTACTCCAGGGAGTGATCATTTCGCGGCGCGGGCCAACGAAACAGCCTTTCAGGTTTTCTTCACTTTCCATCACGGCTTCGCCAAAAAGCCAGCAGAGTTTTACTTTCGTCAGGGATGAGCTGATGGTTGCTCTCTACGGCAATCACGCTCTTGGATGGGGTTCTGAAAAAAAGAATCATAGTGTATATTTACGATTTTACGATTTACGATTTTACGATTGAAGTTCCTGCAGGAGAAACTCTTCTCTTTTTCTGTGGCGCAAAGATAATCAATTTCGTTGGTGGTAGGAAAAAAATAGAGAATAAATTCCTATCGTATATTTAATATGTATATTTTTGATATGCGTTTTACTTGTTGTCGCTATATATCTTGATTCTTGTGTGGAAAAAACGTTAATATACTATCCCCATATCACAAAAAAGTGCGATATTTGCGACATGATTCAGATAGAGACAATATTCGATATAATAGTGAAAGGCTTTATTATTGGCGTTGTTGTGTCCGCACCCCTCGGTCCGGTGGGCGTATGTGTATTCAGAGGACCTTGAATAAGGGACGCTGGTATGGCTTTGTAACAGGTCTGGGAGCTTCTTTGAGCGATATAGCATACGCTTTGCTTACCGGCTACGGCATGAGCTTTGTATTTGATTATATTAATAAGAATATTTTCTATTTGCAACTATTGGGGAGCATTATGCTACTCCTTTTTGGTATATATACCTTTCGGAGTAACCCGGTGCAGTCCATTCGTCCGGCATCGTCGAACAAAGGTTCCTACTTTCACAATTTTATTACCGCATTCTTCGTAACGCTCTCCAATCCCCTGATAATCTTCCTGTTTATCGGACTATTTGCCCGTTTTGCATTTGTGCAGCCCGGTGTGCGTTGGTGTTCGAAGAGATCACGGGATATTTTGCAATAGCTTCAGGAGCTCTGGTCTGGTGGTTGGGTATCACTTATTTTGTGAATAAGGTACGCACAAAATTCAATTTACGTGGTATCTGGATACTAAATCGGGTTGTAGGAAGTATCGTAATGCTGGCGTCTGTAGCCGGACTGATTTATACATTGCTGGGAGAGTCACTTTATTAAGAAAAAGCTTATGAATCAGATAGCCAAACAGCTGAAAGAGAAGAATATTGCCGAATACCTTATATATATGTGGCAGGAGGAAGACTTGGTCCGTGCCAATCATTGTGAACCGGAGGAGATCGAAGCGAATGTAATTGCCCGCTATCCGGAAGACCAGCAGCCTGCCATGCGAGAGTGGTATACCAACCTGATTACGATGATGGGTGAAGAAGGAGTACGGGAAAAGGGTCATTTGCAGATTAATAAGAACGTGATTATCAATCTGACAGAGTTACACAACGCTTTGTCTTCTTCTCCTAAATTTCCTTTCTTACAGTGCCGCATATTTCAAGGCATTACCGTTTATCGTAGAATTGCGAAATAAGAACGGTAAGAAAGAAGAGCCCGAATTGGAAACCTGCTTTGAGGCGTTGTATGGTGTGCTCCTGCTTCGTCTTCAGAAAAAAACTATTAGCGAAGGAACTGCCAAGGCAGTGGAAGCTATTACTAGTTTCCTTGTCTATGTTGGCGAACTATTATGATAAAGACCGTAAAGGTGAATTAAAATTGGACGAATAAATGAGAATTTTGGTAACGGGTGCCAACGGTCAGCTTGGCAATGAGATGCAGGTGCTTGCGAAAGAGAACCCGCAACATACGTATTATTTCACGGATGTGCAGGAACTCGATATATGTGATAAAGAAGCCGTTTGGTCATATATTTCTGAAAAACAGATTGATGTGATTGTAAATTGTGCAGCTTATACGGCAGTAGACAAGGCGGAAGATAACCGGGAATTGGCTCATAAACTTAATAGTGTAGCTCCGGGCATTCTGGCACGTGCCGCGCAAGCCAATAATGCTGCTATGATTCAAGTGTCTACGGACTATGTCTTTGATGGGACTGCTCATACTCCTTATGCGGAAGAATGCAAGCCTTGTCCGGACTCAATTTACGGTTCTACCAAGCTGGAAGGTGAACAGGAAGTGATGGACCATTGTGAGAAAGCGGTCGTTATCCGTACCGCATGGCTCTATTCCACTTTTGGCAACAACTTCGTGAAGACGATGATCCGTCTGGGCAAAGAGCGGGATAGTTTGGGAGTCATTTTCGATCAGGTAGGAACTCCTACTTATGCCAATGATCTGGCGCGGGCTATTTACACAATTATCAATAAGGGGATAGTTCGTGGTATTTATCATTTCAGCAACGAAGGAGTCTGCTCCTGGTATGACTTTACGGTAGCTATTCATCGTTTGGCGGGAATCACTACCTGCAAAGTGAAACCTTTGCATACAGCCGAATATCCCGCGAAAGCAAACCGCCCGCTTATTCCGTGCTTGATAAAACAAAGATAAAAACAACGTTTGATATAGAGATTCCTCATTGGGAGGAGAGTCTGAAAAATTGAACGATGCATTGGTAAAATGAAGAATGATGAATAAATATGGCAGATAATACAGAAATTTTGAGACGGCGAACGTTCGCCATTATTGCGCATCCGGATGCGGGTAAGACATCATTGACGGAAAAGTTATTGCTTTTCGGAGGTCAGATTCAGGTAGCAGGTGCGGTAAAGAGTAATAAGATTAAGAAAACGGCTACGTCCGACTGGATGGAAATCGAGAAACAACGTGGTATTTCGGTAACGACTTCCGTGATGGAGTTCGACTATCGGGACTATAAGATTAACATTCTCGATACTCCCGGACACCAGGACTTTGCCGAAGATACATATCGTACGTTGACTGCAGTGGATAGTGTGATTATTGTAGTGGACGGTGCCAAAGGTGTGGAAACACAGACGCGTAAACTGATGGAAGTGTGCCGTATGAGAAAAACTCCGGTTATTATCTTCGTCAATAAAATGGACCGTGAAGGAAAAGACCCGTTCGACTTGCTGGATGAATTGGAAGAGGAGTTGATGATTCAGGTTCGTCCCTTGTCCTGGCCGATTGAACAGGGACCTCGTTTTAAGGGGGTATATAATATTTATGAACAGAAACTGGACTTGTACCAGCCTTCTAAACAAGTGGTGACGGAGAAGGTTGAAGTTGATATACATACGGAAGAGTTGGATAAGCAGATCGGTAAGCCGCTGGCAGACAAGCTGCGTGGTGATCTGGAACTGATTGAAGGGGTTTATCCGGAGTTTGATGTTGAATCTTATTTAGCGGGTGACTGTGCACCGGTATTCTTTGGATCGGCTTTGAACAACTTCGGTGTGCAAGAGTTGCTGAACTGTTTCGTGGAGATAGCTCCGAGTCCTCGTCCTGTGCAGGCAGAAGAGCGTGAAGTGAAACCGGACGAACCGAAATTCACCGGCTTCATCTTTAAGATTACCGCTAATATCGACCCGAATCACCGTTCTTGTGTTGCATTTTGTAAGATCTGTTCCGGAAAATTTGTACGAAATGCTCCTTATCAGCATGTACGTCATGGAAAAACAATGCGTTTTTCATCGCCTACCCAGTTTATGGCACAGCGTAAAACAACGATTGACGAGGCATGGGCGGGAGATATTATCGGTTTGCCGGACAACGGTACGTTTAAAATCGGCGATACGCTGACAGAGGGTGAGATGCTCCACTTCCGTGGACTGCCGAGCTTCTCGCCCGAGATGTTCAAGTATATTGAGAATGCCGATCCAATGAAACAGAAGCAGTTGGCAAAAGGAATTGATCAGTTGATGGACGAAGGTGTGGCTCAGTTGTTTGTCAATCAATTCAACGGTCGTAAAGATTATCGGTACGGTGGGGCAGTTGCAGTTTGAGGTTATCCAATATCGTCTGTTGAATGAGTACAACGCATCTTGCCGATGGGAGCCGGTGAGTCTTTATAAGGCTTGTTGGGTAGAAAGTGATGACCCTGCAGAATTGGAAGCTTTCAAGAAACGTAAATACCAGTATATGGCGAAGGACAGGGAAGGACGTGATGTATTCTGCAAATGGCAGATTCCGGTTCTGATTCGTATTCTGAATTGGGATTGGCTCAAATGGATTTCAAACATATTAAATTATTTTACAAGCGAATTTTAAAGTATATTCTATACTTTGGAAATTTTGGAGATTCCACGCATGAAAGAAACGTTCCTTTGAGAGCTTTCTTTCACATTTGTTTCAGCCGTATATGAATCTGAACGAGCAAGAAACTTTATGGTTTTATACTTTAGTTATCCCTCCCTTAAGGGAGAACATAATTTTATAATAAATTTTATTTCATTGATAATTTTTCGAACGCTTTTTGAATAAACAGACTGAAATAACTAATAATTTAATTATATGGAAAATATTAAACAGCGATCCTGCTGATGGTAGTCGGAATGGCTACCGTGTTTGTTATTCTACTGATTGTGATTTATTTAGGCAAATTGTTAATTACACTAGTCAACAAATATGCTCCTGAAGAAGTGCTTCCTGTAGAAGGGAAGCATCGCAAAGGTCCTGCACCTGTTCCGGGAAATATCTTAGCCGCCATTACAGCTGCTGTGAACGTGGTGACATTAGGTAAGGGAAAAGTCACTAAAGTGGAAAAATTATAAATCTATAAAGAGTATCACTGAAAGACATGAAAAGAGAAGTAAAGTTTAGTTTGGTTTTCCGAGATATGTGGCAATCTGCCGGAAAATACGTGCCCCGTGTAGATCAACTCGTAAAGGTAGCTCCTGCTATCATCGAGATGGGATGTTTCGCTCGTGTAGAAACGAATGGCGGCGGTTTTGAACAGGTAAATCTATTGTTTGGCGAGAACCCCAATAAAGCGGTACGCGGGTGGACTAAACCGTTCCACGAAGCCGGTATACAAACTCCATATGCTGGACCGCGCGCTGAACGGACTCCGTATGAGCCCCGTTCCGGCAGATGTCCGCAAATTATTCTACAAAGTAAAGAAAGCACAGGGCACAGACATCACCCGTACGTTCTGCGGATTGAACGACGTGCGCAACATTGCTCCCTCCATCACATACGCAAAGGAAGCAGGCATGATTTCGCAATGCTCGCTTTGCATCACTCATTCGCCCATCCATACCGTAGAATATTACACCAATATGGCGCTGGAACTTATCAAGCTGGGTGCAGACGAAATCTGTGTCAAGGACATGGCAGGTATCGGCCGCCCGGTATCGTTAGGCAAGATCGTAGCAAATATCAAGGCTGCACATCCTGATATTCCCATGCAGTATCACAGTCATGCCGGTCCCGGATTTAATATGGCAAGTATTCTTGAAGTATGCGAGGCTGGTTGCGATTATATCGACGTAGGTATGGAACCATTGTCATGGGGTACAGGCCATGCTGACTTGCTTAGCGTGCAGGCAATGCTGAAAGACGCCGGATATCAAGTGCCCGAAATCAATATGGAAGCTTATATGAAGGTGCGTGCATTAATTCAGGAATTTATGGACGATTTTCCTCGGCTTGTATATCAGCCCGAAAAACCGTCTGATGAACTCCTTGCTGATTGCTCCCGGACTTCCCGGCGGTATGATGGGTAGTCTGATGGCCGACCTTGAATCCAATCTTGAATCTATCAATAAATACAAGGCAAAACGTAATTTGCCGTTTATGACACAGGATCAGCTTCTTATTAAGTTGTTTGATGAAGTGGCTTACGTATGGCCTCGTGTCGGTTATCCTCCGTTGGTTACACCATTCAGTCAATATGTGAAGAACCTGGCCATGATGAACGTGATGGCAATGGAAAAAGGAAAAGAGCGCTGGGGAATGATTGCCGATGATATCTGGGATATGATTCTGGGTAAAGCCGGACGTCTGCCGGGCAAACTTGCTCCCGAAATCATTGAAAAGGCAGAACGTGAAGGCCGTAAGTTCTTTGACGGGAATCCGCAGGATAACTATCCGGACAGTCTCGATAAATACCGTAAGTTGATGAAGGAGAATAAATGGGACGTAGGACAGGACGACGAAGAGCTCTTCGAATATGCTATGCACCCGGCTCAATATGAGGCTTACAAGAGTGGCAAAGCAAAAGAAGACTTCCTGGAAGATGTAGCCAAGCGTCGTGCCGAAAAAGATAAATCTCCGGAAGAAGATGCCAAACCGAAGACGCTGACTGTACAAGTTGACGGACAGGCCTATCGTGTGACAGTGGCTTATGGTGATACCGAACTTCCTGTTGCATCAGCCGCTACCGCTGCCCGGCTGGAGAGGGCAAGGAAGTGCTTTCACCGCTAGAAGGTAAATTTTTCTTGGTGAAGAACGCGCAGGAAACTCCTTTGCAAGTAGGTGACACTGTGAAAGAAGGTGATGTAATCTGCTATGTAGAAGCGATGAAGACCTACAATGCCATCCGTGCAGAGTTTGGCGGTACAGTGACTGCTATCTGTGTCAACCCGGGAGATGCTGTTTCAGAAGATGACGTATTAATGAAGATAGGATAATGAACGAAATATTTGAGAACTTATATGACATGACTGCGTTCAGCAATATCATTGCCGAACCGCAGTTCCTGATAATGTATGCCATCGCGTTCGTTCTGCTCTATTTGGGTATTAAGAAACAGTACGAGCCGTTGCTGCTTGTTCCCATTGCTTTCGGGGTGTTGCTTGCCAACTTCCCCGGAGGAGATATGGGCGTGATTCAGGCCGACGAAAATGGTATGGTGATGGTAAACGGAGTGTTGAAGAATATCTGGGAAATGCCTTTGCATGACATTGCCCACGAACTGGGAATCATGAACTTCATCTACTATATGTTGATAAAAACCGGTTTCCTGCCTCCAATCATCTTTATGGGTGTCGGTGCGTTGACGGACTTTGGACCGATGTTACGTAATTTACGTCTTTCCATATTTGGTGCTGCTGCGCAGTTGGTATCTTTACCGTGTTGCTGGTGGCTATTTTGATGGGATTTACTCCGAAGAAGCCGCTTCTCTGGGTATTATCGGTGGTGCGGATGGTCCGACAGCCATCTTTACCACCATCAAACTGGCGCCGCATTTGCTGGGCCCGATTGCCATTGCCGCTTATTCGTATATGGCGCTCGTTCCGGTGATTATTCCGCTGGTAGTGAAACTGTTCTGTACGAAGAAAGAGTTAAGCATCAACATGAAAGAACAGGAAAAGAAGTACCCTTCGAAGACTGAAATCAAGAATGCGTGTATTGAAGATTATCTTCCCGATCGTGGTGACTACTATTGTTGCCCTTTTCGTGCCAAGTGCAGTGCCTTTGGTGGGTATGTTGATGTTTGGTAATCTGGTGAAAGAGATCGGAACCAACACATTCCGCTTGTTCGATGCAGCTTCTAACAGCATTATGAATGCTGCTACTATTTTCTTAGGATTGTCCGTTGGTGCTACTATGACGACAGAAGCTTTCTTGAACTGGACGACTATCGGTATCGTGATAGGTGGATTCTTGGCATTTGCACTTTCTATAACCGGTGGTATTTTCTTTGTGAAGCTGGTAAATCTCTTCTCAAGAAGAAAATCAATCCGCTTATCGGCGCCACTGGTTTGAGTGCCGTTCCGATGGCGAGCCGTGTAGCCAATGAGATTGCTTTGAAATACGATCCGAAGAATCATGTATTGCAGTATTGTATGGCAAGCAACATTTCCGGAGTAATTGGTTCTGCCGTAGCTGCCGGTGTTCTGATTTCTTTCCTTGCGTAATTAGGAACAACTGATTTCTGAAAAAGAAGGGAGTGTCAACATTCTGCGTTTTGACACTCTCTTCTTTGTTAGATGAATTTAAAATTTGGTTTTTATTATTCACTGATAACTCTTCTGTATTCCGCTATTGCCATCTTTTCTGATAAGTATGCATTAATCAAGTTTGTATGTGCTTGTGTCCATGATAGCTGTGCGGATAATACGTCTACCATATTTGCTTTTCCCTCGTTGTAAGAGAAAGAAACCAGGTCGAGATTTTCATTAGCCAGATTCATCGTTTCTGTGGCTGTCTTCACCTGATATTCCGTTTCTGTCAACTTAGTAAGTGCGGCTGAAAGTTCTTCGTTAATATTATCCGTCACATAGCTTTGTTGTAACTTCTGTATTCCGATAAATGCTTTTTGTTGGCGGTTCGTCTTGAAACGGGCGCCCCATCTGAAAATTGGGATATTAAGATTAATGCCGACAATAGGGATTGAATGAAACATCATAACCGAGGTTGGGCGTAGCAGTAGCCCATCCACCGCTGAAATACATATTCAATTGCGGGTTGAACTGGCTAAGAGCGGCTTTACGTTGCGCCTGACTTTTCATGATGTTCACTTCCGTACTTTCATAATCCGCACGTCGTTGCAATACATTTTCAAGAGAAAGAATTTGTATAGGAGCAGAAGTCTTGTCAATAGTATAAAGACTGTCTACGGGGGTGTTGGGATCTATTCCCATCAAAATATTCAATTTCTGCAATGCCAACGTGTAATTCTGACGGGCTTTGATATATTGAAGTTCAGCTTCTTTTAGCCGGGTGGAAATCATGAGTAGGTCTGTACGGCTAATCATTCCATCATTGAAACGATCTAGAATAATATCATATTGCTGTTTTACGATATGTTGATATTTATCGGCAGCTTGCAGCATTGCTTGTGAAGCAGACGCATTCCAATAGACTGCATCGCTCTGATAATGAATTTGGTCGATTGTCATTTCCTCATTGAGCAGGCCGAGTTTTTCATCCGCTTTGGTAATCTTGTGTTGAGCGTTGAGTGCTCCTCCTGTATAAAGAGGTTGCGAGACGACGAATACTCCTTGATAGGTGTGGTTACGGTATTCCCCTAATGGCTCGTTCCATGCTTTAAGATCACTCATATTGAGTGTACCGTCCGCATTGATATCGATTTTGGGCAGGAAACCGGTATGAGCAATCTTACGTGCCTCCGCACTTGCTATAGTTTTTAGTTTCTGTTGCTTCAGAATTTGACTGTAAGCTTCCACTTTATCCCGGTAAGCTTCCCGGCTGAGAAAGGTGTTGTGCCTCGGCTGTAAGACTAAGGAGCAGCAGAGACAGAGTTATTAGTTGAGTTCTCATTTTATTCATTGTAATTTATTTCTTCTGTCTAAATAAGGGTTATATTTAGTTTTTGATTCTTTGGATAGAGCAATAGGCCACCGGAAGAACGAATAGCGTCAGAGCTGAAGCTACCAACAATCCTCCCATAATCGTAGCCGCCATACCTCCGAACATCGCATCAAATAGTAGCGGTAACATTCCCAAAATTGTTGTTCCGGAAGCCATCGCTACGGGTACGATACGGCTGGTTGTAGCACTGACTACAGCTTCTAAAGGCTTTTTACCCATAGCTGTTTCCAAGTCTATCTGTTCGACGAGTACAATCGCGTTTTTGATATTCATTCCAATCAATCCTAGTAAACCGAGAATGGAAAAGAAGTCGAACGATTTGCCAAGTACTAATAATCCCAATACGATACCAATGAAGATCAGTGGTAACATCAATAGAATTACGGTCGGTTTGCGATATGTCTTGAATAAGAACAGCAAGGTTACAAACATCAGGAAGAAAGTCAGCGGTAAATTTTTAGCCAACGCCTCATTTGATTCGACTTGACTTTCCTGTTCTCCGAAGTACTTCATTGTATATCCTTCCGGGACTTTAATTTCTTTCTGTACCTGAGACCACACCTGGTTGAAAGCGGCTATTGCATTTACTCCCCCGACGTGGGTCGCATTGCGCCATCATCACCATTTGCCGGTTGTAATCCTTCACATTCGAGAAACGGTATTGGAAATCAAATTCCGATACCACTTGTTCTAGACTGGTCGTTTCATTTCCGGTACCGAATACGGGTAGGGTACGCAAGTCATTGATACGAAATGAGTCCACTGTATTATCTTTCAATAATATAGGAAGCACTTGGTCTCCTTGCCTGTATTCCCCCTAATGTCATTCCGGTGGTACCGATCTGAATGCTTTGAGCCATTCCTTGTCGGGAGACTCCTAGAGGTTGTGCCCGTTCCGGACTATACACCGGTTTCCATACGGGGATTTTATTTCCCCATGAGTTTCGGATATTAATTAAATCCGAGTTTTGATGCATAATCTCCAGTGCTTGATTGGTAAGTGCCACGAGTGTATCTACATTCGGTCCTATAAAGCCTATCTCGATAGCTGCATCTACTGCGGGAGACAGTTTGAACAAGCTGGTCCGTGTGATTGCACTCGGATAATTGGCTTTCATATATCCGTCAAAATCTTCTTCGTATTCTTTCGTATATTTACTGTCTGTCAGTTCGATGAGTACATTGGCAAAATTCGGTTTCGGACCTACGGAAGTGGAGGCAAGGTAATACCTTAGCGGGGGTGCTGCCAAAAGTGATGGATACCTTTTTTACTTCCGGTTGCTTCGCTAAATGGTCTTCTACCGATTTCATTTCTTTCACGACATCTTGGATGCTATACCCATCAGGATAGAATACGTCTGCTCGGAAATAGGGTTTGTCCAAAGAAGGGAAGAAGTTTTGTGGCATTGTTCCCATGATAACCAGCGAGATAATGAACAGTACCACCATCGAACCTAATGTTAACGCTTTTCTGCGAATCAGTGCACGTAGGATGGAAGCGAACTTGTGGTAGAACGGTTTATCGTATGGATCTTTTGCTCCATCGTTTACTTTTGCTTTCAGGATAAAATTACCGAATACTGTGGTCTGCGTGAGAGCAAGTACCCAACTCAATCCCAAAGATATGGCGAGCACCACGAAAAGCGGTTTTACTATCTCCGCCACAGAAGAAGGAGCGAGATAAAGCGGTAAGAATGAACAAATGGCAATGAATGTAGCTCCGAGTAATCCCCATTGAGGGCCGGTAGCGCCATCTATTAGGGCCTTTCTTCGATTTACCCCACGTGCAATAGCGATTTGTGCATTGTCTGTTACCACAATGGCGTTATCCACCAACATTCCCATAGCAATAATGAATCCGGCAAGGGAGGTACGATTCAGTCCTACACCGAAGAAAGACATGATGAGTAGCGTCCCACCGATGGAAAAAATCAGTGAAGAGCCGATGAGTACACCGGCGCGCAACCCCATTACCAGCATGATAATCACAATTACAATCAGAATCGATTCGATCAGATTGATGATAAATCCGTTGTTGGCTTCGTTGGCAATTTCGTTCTCGAGATACAGGCTCTGCAGCTCCAGACCTACGGGCATGAGTGGCAACAATTCGTTAAGTTTGTTTTTTACATTTTCTCCTGGTCTGTACAACATCTCGTTGCGGGTCGGTCGAGACACCGATACCGATGGCACGTTTGCCGTTTACGTGCATGATGTTGGACGGCGGATCCATATATCCTTTCTCTATTACAGCGATGTCACCCAGTTTCACTTGTCCGGCTTTTTGTTGTAATTACTTGGTTGCGGATATCGTCTACGGTGGTATACATACCGTTGGCAGTCACCCGGAGCTGTTGTTCGCCGGCTCGGATTTCTCCGGTATTGATAATCTGGTTTTGTGATTGCAGCAGACTTGCAAGTTGTTTCGGATCGATACCCATGCCAACTAATTTGTTGGTTGAGATATAGATATTCACTACCTCTGTCTGTACTCCGAATAGGGCAACTTTCATCACTCCATCTGCTGTGACTACCTGTGTTTTAATCCGTTCAGCCCAATTGCGCATCTCTTCGTAAGAATAACCTTCATCTGCCGTCAGTCCGTAATAAATGCCGAATACATCGCCAAAATCATCAGAAACGGTCGGGGTAGATGCGCCACTTGGCAACTGGGGTTGTATATTGAGCACCTTTCGCCGCAATTCATCCCATTTTTGGGGAATGGAATTGGCTGCTAATGAAGGTTGCAGTTCAAATGTAATTTTAGAGAGTCCGTACATAGATTCTGATTTAATCTTATATACGCCACTCATACTTTGAATCTCACGGGAGATAGGTTCGGTAATCAGTCGTTCTACTTCAGCCGGTTCGGCACCCGGATAACGGGTCATGATAACCGCCGACTTGATGACGAACGGAGCATCCTCTTTCTTTCCTAGCTTACCGAAGGAAGTGATTCCCCCGAATTATCAATACTGCAAGAAAGAAAATAGATAATTTTCGTATTGTCTAATGAATATTTAGCTAAGTTCATTTCTCGATTTCTTTTACGGTTTCTCCTTCTACTAACTGGTATACGCCTGCGATAATGATCTTTTCTCCGGGTTTCAGACCTTCTGAGATTAGTACTTGAGCTTCTCCGGTAGGTGCATTGACAGTCACTTCACGTTTGTGTACTTTGTTGCCTTCCACTACCCAGACATACATTTTCTTCCCTTCACTTTCGCCAAATATGGCGCTGAGCGGTACGATTGTCCAACTGTCCTGTACCAATGGACCGACATCGGCCGTGAAACGTATGCTACACGTAAAGCCCGGTTTCACAGCATAAAGATCTCGATCGAAAGACGGATCATCAATTGTTATGCTGACCGGGATTCCTGTGCCGTCTGTTGATATATCAAGGTATTCTTCTAATTTTGCCTGAAAGATATGCCCTCTGAATGTGTCGAATTCTACTAGAAAACGAGGATCTTTAGTGCGAAGTAGATAGAGATAGACATCCGGTATAGTGAATTTGATACGCAGATTGTGTGTATTGACAAGCTGCACGATACCCTCACCGGAGTTGACACGCTGATAGTTTTCTACCAGACGTTTTTCGATTGAACCGTCGAAAGGAGCTGTCAGTTTTGTGTCGCGCATATTATTGACGGACAACTCATATTCGGATTTTGCTTTCTGATAGTTGGCAAGGCTGATTTCATATTCCTGCACGGAGATCGCTTGCCGGGAGAGGAGTCGTTTGTTACGTTCCACCTGTGCCGAAGCCGTTTCGTATGCCGATTTCGTGGCGGCATATTGTAATGCAATATCTCTGGGATCAATGGCTGCGATCAGTTGTCCCTTCTTTACTTTTTCTCCCTCGATGACGGGCAATTGAATGATCTGTCCACTGACACGGAATGCCAGTTTTACATATTCCACCGCTTCCACGATTCCCGAGAAATCTTTTCTGATAATCGATCTTGACTCGACAATCGTAGTCTTTACGGGACGTGCAGTTGTCGTTGTCGTTTCTTTTTTCTGTCCGCAGCTTGCCAGTAAAATTGCAGCTATCAGGACGAATCCATATTTCTTCTTCATATACCATACTGATGTTTAGAGGTTTTGCGTTGGTTCGTTTCTCTTTATTACAGAGAATAAACAACTTATGGATACGAATGTTCGGGAAAACCGAAAGATTTAGGTTTTAGCTTCTCGGTCTTTTCGATCTTCCGGAAAAGATTGTGAGTTCAAAAATGGTGAATATGATTTCTGTCGTTGTATAACCATTAAGATCATATTCCAGGTTTTCATTTTCATCGTAGTACTTGAGGTAGACAGTTGGAGTACCTTTGTCGAAATCGAGAAAAAGATAAGAGGTATAATCGTAGATACCTAAATTGGCAAATTCATTTAAGATAGCAGTGTTGAAAAGAGTGCACCATCCTGTAGTCTGTTCACAGCCGGACATTTCGAACCTACGATGCTCTTTGCTGAAATCATCCTCGTCCACATGTTTGAGTTGCCTTTTTATTTCTGAACCGAAAGAAAGGCGCTTTCTGATAAAATTGAGAACTTCTTCTTTAGTCATTTGTTCTAATTGGGTTATTTCCATTACTTTAGTTTGTTTATTATCTAACAAAGGTAGTTTCTTTATTCGGTAAAAACTGTGTACGCTGATATTTTTTAAGATTTTTCTGTTCTCTCTATGTAGTTTAAAATGAAAAAGAGGAAATTCCCTGCTGAGAATCCCCTCTTTTCATCTTTAACGAAAGATCGAATTATTTCTTCTTACGGTCACCGTAACGGCTCATGAACTTATCAACACGACCTGCAGTGTCTACCAAAGTAGATTTACCTGTATAGAACGGGTGAGAAGTGTTAGAGATTTCAATCTTCAGCAACGGATAAGTTTCACCTTCGAACTCGATGGTTTCTTTAGTTGCTACTGTTGATTTAGACAAAAACATATCACCATTTGACATATCTTTGAATACTACCGGACGGTATGATTCTGGATGAAGGCCTTTTTTCATTTCAGTATCTGTTTTTTTAATTTATATTCTGTTACTATTTTGGTAAGAAATAGTGTAATGGTCATTTTCAGTGCACAAAGATAATGCTTTTCTGTGAAATAGAAAAAGGTTTTGCTGAAAAACTTTTGTTTATGACGCATTGCCTATTATATAATAAGGTGTATTTGCCCGAAGAGTTATTATTTGTCTTTTAGTTATTTATTTGCAAGGTAGACATTACAATCTAATGTCTACCTTGCTTTCCGGCAAGAAATAGATGTTCTATTTAAACCTTTTTCTACTATATTTTTCTTTCCGATGCTCGTTATTCGGTGGATAATGCTTACTTTTGCGTAGAATTTTAATTCACTAACAATAAACTTTAAACAAAATGGTTAATTACAAAGACTTAGGATTGGTAAACACGAGAGAAATGTTTGCTAAGGCTATCAAAGGTGGATATGCTATCCCGGTACAGGTTGC
>VOFH01001107.1_pt1 | contig 68001 bp, 76 predicted proteins | sample 5384091 | NCBI WGS metagenome assembly VOFH01 (sample SAMN12384727, study PRJNA508395) | human gut metagenome | isolation source: healthy gut G | host: Homo sapiens | reverse complement strand
TTACCGAATATGCTCCTCTGAAGATAAAAATGGCGATAACGGGAAACGGACAGGCATCTAAAGAGCAGGTAGCGGATATGCTGCAACGCATGTTGCGTTTTTCCAAAGAGGATATGCCTACTTTTATGGATGCAACAGATGGATTGGCAGCGGCTTATTGTCATTTCCTGCAGATGGGGCGGCCGACCATGGAAAAAGGGTATAATAGCTGGAAGGATTTTATAGCGAAGAATCCGGATAAGGTGAAATAAAGCATTTAATTATTATGGGGATAGATATAAAGGAAATGTGTAGGGGAGGTTTAGAATGAAGATAGGAAATAATTATTTAGCGATATTGGGTGTGACTACAGTGACAACAGTGATGAGCTGTTCCCCAAGCGAAGAAGGAATATACTTCTTTTGAATTATATCCGGTTCGTACGGGAAGTCTTACGGAAATGGAATATACGCCGTTGGCAACCAAATTTTTCCTTTGGTCACCAACAGCAGAAGAGGTGCGCCTGATGCTTTATGATGCCGGAGAAGGCGGACATGCTTACGAAACAGTAAAGATGGAGCCCACAGAAGATGGAACCTGGACAACTTCAGTAGATGAGAACCTGCTTGGCAAATTCTATGCCTTCAATGTAAAAATCAATGATAAATGGCAGGGAGACACGCCGGGAATCAATGCCCATGCTGTCGGAGTGAATGGGAAACGTGCTGCCATTATTGACTGGAAGACTACCAATCCGGAGGGGTGGGAGAATGACCGACGTCCTTCTCTGAAATCTCCTGCTGATATGATTATCTATGAAATGCATCATCGTGACTTCTCTGTCGACTCTACTTCGGGAATAAAAAATAAGGGCAAATACCTTGCACTGACTGAACATGGGACCATGAATTCAGATAAGTTATTGACCGGTATCGATCACTTGATAGAACTGGGAGTGACACATGTGCATCTTCTTCCTTCTTCTGATTATGCTTCTATCGACGAAACAAAATTAGATGAAAATCACTATAACTGGGGATATGATCCGGTAAATTATAATGTGCCGGATGGCTCTTATTCAACCGATCCTTATCAGCCTACTGTTCGCGTGAAAGAGTTCAAACAGATGGTACAAGCGTTGCATAGAGCTGGAATACGCGTGATAATGGATGTGGTTTACAATCACACATTCAATACCGATGAGAGTAATTTCGAGCGGACCGTTCCCGGCTATTTTTACCGTCAGAAAGAGGATGGACATTGGCAAATGGTTCAGGGTGTGGCAATGAAACAGCAAGTGAACGGCCTATGATGCGTAAGTTCATGATAGAGTCCGTTCTTTATTGGATAAAAGAATATCATGTTGACGGCTTCCGGTTCGACTTGATGGGGATACATGATATTGAAACAATGAACGAGATTCGAAAGGCTGTCAACAAAGTCGATCCTACTATTTGTATCTATGGAGAAGGTTGGGCGGCTGAAGCTCCTCAATATCCGGCAGATTCATTGGCGATGAAAGGAAATATTTCCCACATGCCCGGAATTGCTGTGTTTTCGGATGAATTGCGCGATGGACTTTGTGGACCTGTATGGGAGAAAGGACAAAGGAGCTTTCCTCGCCGGAGTGCCGGGGGGAGAAATGAGCGTAAAATTCGGAATTGTGGCTGCTATTGAGCATCCGCAAGTACGCTGTGATTCCGTAAATTATAGTCAGAAGCCATGGGCGGAACAGCCTACCCAGATGGTTAGCTACGTTTCCTGTCATGATGGTTTGTGTCTGGTAGACCGATTGAAGGCAAGTATGCCGGGCGCTACTCCCGAGCAACTGGTCCGGCTTGATAAGCTTGCGCAGACGGTAGTCTTTACTTCGCAAGGTATTCCTTTTATCTATGCAGGAGAAGAAGTGATGCGTGATAAACAAGGCGTGGACAATAGTTATAAGAGTCCGGATGCAGTCAATGCTATCGATTGGCGACGTAAAACGACGAACGGAGATGTTTTCATGTATTATAAGCGACTCATAGATCTGCGTAAGTCCCATCCCGCTTTCCGTATGGGAGATGCGGAAAAGGTTCGGAAGCATCTGGAGTTTCTTCCGGTGGAAGGACAAAACCTGATTGCGTTTCGCCTCAAAGAGCGTGCGAATGGAGATAGTTGGGAAGATATTATCGTGGCTTTTAATTCCCGTATGACTCCTGCGCGTTTGGAAGTGCCTGTTGGTAAATATACGGTAGTATGTAAAGATGGAGTGATAGATGTGCGTGGATTGGGTACGCAAACCGGACCGGAGGTGATTGTTCCTGGTCAGTCTGCGTTGATTATGTATAAGTAGCTTTAGTCATTATTTGTCATATCAATAACGGCTTTCTTTCTAATTTAGATTCTTGTTTGTAACAAGTCTAATTCTGTTTGTTACATCTGTTGTTCTTTATATTCACTCGGTGAAATTCCGTAAAAGTCTCTGAATGTATTGGAAAAATGAGAGAGGTTGGAGAAGCCAGTAGCGTATGCAACTTCCGAAACGCTTAGATTCTTCTCACGTAGCAGATTGGCAGCTTGTTTCAGTCTGATAGAACGAATGAAATCTCGTGCTGACTGATTAGTCAACTCCTTTAATTTGCGGTGCATATGTACGCGGCTCATTCCAACGTTGGCTGCCAGCATCTCTACATTAAGGGTAGGGTCGGCAAGATGGTCATTGATGGTTTTCATTACTTTTACTCATCAAGATCTCATCATTGGACTTCATTTCTATCTTTGTTATTTTTTCTTCTACTTGTTGTTCACCTACCAGTTTGCCGCGCAGTCTTTTCCCGATTGGCTATCAGATTACTGATAGTAGTTCGTAATAATTCAGTGTTGAATGGTTTTACGATATAAGCATCTGCTCCAATTTCAAGTCCTTCGATTTGGTCTTCGGCTTTCGATTTGGCGGTTAATAATATAATAGGTATATGATTGATATTGATATTCTGTTTTATTTTCCGGCAGAGAGTGATTCCATCCATTTCGGGCATCATAACATCACTGATGACGAGATCAGGTTTCTCCTTCAAAATGGTTTCCAGTCCTTCCCGTCCATTTGTACATTCGTAGATACGGAAATCACTATCCAGTTCGCTACGTATGTAGCGACGTATTTCTTCATCATCTTCTACGATTAAGACGCGATAACGTGTTTTTGCTTTGTGTTTCCTGTACTCGTTAGTTTTGTTTTCTTCTTCCGTTTCATAGATGGAATCTTTGGGAAGTTGGGAGATTGTTGGTTCGCTTCCGGTTTCTTCAGGATTTTCCAGTTCTTCTGCTTTCAAGTGATTACTACCTAACGGCAGGCGGATGATGAAACGGGTTCCTTGTCCGTCTTCGCGGTTTTCTGCTTTGATGATGCCGTGGTGCAGTTCCACTAACGACCGTGAAAGATGCAGTCCGATTCCTGTACCGAAATTAGATTGTGTCATGTCGTTGTCAATCTGATAGAAACGCTCGAATATTTGTTCTATTTTGTTTTTGTCAATACCGATTCCGTTATCGGTGATATCTATCTCGAAATAATCTTTCAAAGCACCCCGGTAGGCATCGTTGTGACCGGTTTTCAATAACACTTCGATATTTCCTCCCTCATGTGTATATTTGAAAGCATTGGAAAGGACATTCATCAATACTTTGTCAAAGTTATTTAGATCAATCCATACTTTCAGAGAATCAGCACCTTCCAGTTCTTTTTCGAAAGTAAATGTGATGTTCTTTTTTTGCGCTTGATAATTGAATGTTTGCATCAAGTCATTGATAAATCCTACGATGTCTGTTTCCCGGAATTTCAGATGCATTTGTCCTTTGTCCAGTTTTCGTATGTCCATCAGTTGATTGATCAGACGTAGAATACGTTGGGCATTCCGGTAAATCATGAGATAAACCGGTTGTTTCTCGGAATGTTCGGCTAACAGTTTCTCTAACGGGCTGATGATAAGAGTCATCGGGGTACGTATTTCATGTGAGATATTAATGAAGAATTGTAATTTGGCTTCGTTAATCTGTTCCATGTGTTTTTGTCGCATCACTTCTTGCCGGTGGCGGATACGTGACAGAATATACATGGTAAGAGCATAGATTAGTAATGCCCGAGGCATCCCCAGATTACTTTTGCCCACCAGGTCTGGTACCAGGGTGGAGTGATGGCAATAGTAACTGTGCGGATATTAGAGAAATTATTATGGTCGCGTGCCTGTACGGAGAAAAGTGTATTTCCCCGGTTTCAGACTGCTATAAGTCACCCGATTTGTTCCCGGTTGCGTACTGATCCATTCATCGCCTAATTCTTTTATCTTATATTGATAACTAATCCGGTCGGGATTGCTGAATTCCAAAACAGAAAAATCAATGCTGAATGTATTTTCATTATATGCCAGTGTAAATTGCTCGGTATCCATGACAGCAGTATCAGTGATGACATTGTTGCCGGATTTATCCCCTTTTTTCACAGGGCGGTTAGCAACGTGAAAGCCGGTAATCAATACATTCATTTCTTTTTTGATTTCGGTGATATCCTGGGGGTAGAAAGCAGTTACTCCATTGGTACCTCCAAAAATATCTTGCCGCGTTTATCTTTAAATACAGCAGTGCGTGTAAACTCATTTCCTTGCAGACCGTCGCCTGCATAATAGTTGATAAACTTCTTTTCCGGAGGATTCAGTTTGGAGATTCCCTGATGGGTACTGATCCATATATTTTTTTCTCGTCTTCAGCCAGGCCGCAAATAATATCACTGGGGAGTCCATCGGCAGTAGTGAAAAGTACAGGTGTTAGTCTGTCTTTATTCAGGCAGACCAATCCTTCGGAAGTACCAGCCCAGATCTCTCCATTACTACTTTCCAATAAACTGTAAACGACATACCCGGGGAGGAGATTGTTTTGCTTTTTATAATTGATAAAATTGTCCGTTTGAGGATTGAGTACGGCCAGACCTTTATAAGTGCCGATCCATATCATTCCCTCTTTATCTTCCAGTAGGTAGCTGATCCAATCGTTCGGAAGACGGTTGATACTCCAGTCATCGTTTTCGTTGCGGGTAGATTCGTAATAGGTGACATGTTGAGTTGGTAAATTGATTTTGTATAAGCCCGAACCATAAGTACCCACCCAGAGATTCTTGTTTTTGTCTTCAATGATGCAGGAAACTTTGGGCTTGCCTGCGTTAAGATTTCCTTGTAAAAGCGAGGTGGCATCTTGACATGTTCCGGTTTGTTTGTTCATCCGTGCCAGACCATCGAAGTAAGATCCTAGCCAAAGTTCCTGATTGGAATCTTCATAGAGACATAGGATAGTGCCGGGGACAGATTGGGATTACCTGCCTGATGGGTGTAATGGCGTAATTGTTTTCCCTGATCGTTTATGGCATATAATCCGTCGTTATCCGTACCTATCCAGATTGTAGCTTGTTCATCTGTATGAATAGCCATAACACAGCTGGAACCAATGGTGTTGTTGTGTATTGATTTGTAGCCGTAGTAGTCGAACTTATTTGAAAATGCCGGGCACTAGTATCAAACCTTTCTGAAAAATGCCCAGCCATAAATTGTGATCTTTTTCTTCGATTAACGAGTGAACCTTGGATTTGGAGAAGTCAAAGGGACCCGCATTAATCTCACTGTCCACAATAATATCTTGTTGAGGCTGATATTCTTTTACTCCTTCACCGTCTGTTCCTATGATAAGTTTTCCACGGGTATCAATGATGAGAGTCCGGATATTCAAATTCATCCGGTTTTGGTAGAGGACAGGTTCGAAGTTTCCTTCCTGCCGGGATGATAGTCTGAAAAGACCTTTTGTCAAGGTTCCTACGAAAATTTGTCCGTGTGCATCCTCACAAATGGCAGAAATGTCATCACCTGCTATATGATAAGGTGCTTTATAGCTTTTAAGCTCTTTATTTTCCGGAGAATAACGGTAAAGTCCTTTTTCTTCTGTAGCAATCCATAAATTTTTGCCGGGAATCTTCGAAAATGACATTCAGGTAGTTACTACCTATCCGGTCTGTCAGTTCGGTTTCGATATGGAAGGAGGCGGGATTGCTGTTCTTTTTTAGGGATATGGCGCCTTGTCCGGAAGTTGCTATCCAAAGATCTCCGTTCCGGCGTTCAATAATGGAAGTGATATGAGGATTCTTTCGTCCGTCTTTCCGAGAGATGAATAATTCGTGAAAGTTGTCTGTGGCGCGGTCATATCGCTGTAAGCCATTGATGCATCCGATCCAGAAATTACCGCGACTGTCTTCGAATAATGTCCGTACATAGTTGTTTTTCAAACTGGTGCTATCCGTAGCATTATGTCGATAGATCGAGAAACGTGTCCCGTCGAATTTATTAAGTCCGTTTTCGGTAGCTATCCAGATAAATCCTTTCCGGTCCTGATATACGGCATTGATCAGACTGTTGGAAAGTTCTTTGTCTGTTGAATAGAATTTGCCGGTCTGTGCTTTCATAACAGGAGTGCTTCCTATCAGGAAATAGTATATGGAAAAAAGGAATAGGATTTGTGCTTTCATACTCATTAATATAAGCAGGGTTTATTGGTGCTTTTTATATAGACAAAGATACTATATTAAATTAAAATAGCATTAGCTTTGTTACTTTTCCTTTTACTGATGTTACGTGCAAACCCTTTAGGGATGCTTCTGGGAGGGTATGTAACGGGTGTGCAATAGCTTGTAACGTACATGCAAGTGTATGTAACCGCCTGTCAATTGCTTGAAACAAAATCTCCACCTATGCTTGATATATTATCCATAAATTTGCATTAACCAAAAAATGAATTGTCGGACACCTTAAAATAATAACTGCTTATGGAAACATGAATTCCTTACTCTATTCCTTTATTATAAATAAGAAGAGAAAAACCTATAACTTGGATTAACCACTATCATTATTAATTAAAAAAATGATTTTATGGAAAGCACAAATCATTATTTTCGACCGTTAGGTCTTATCATTCTTTTTCTGCCTCTTCCCTGTATGGGTATTGGCACAGACTGTTTCCGTGACGGGGATGGTCAAAGATGCATCGGGCGAACCGATTATCGGAGCCAGTGTAGTAGAAGCTGGCACTACCAATGGTATAGTTACCGATTTGATGGTAATTTTAAGTTGAATGTATCAGCCAAAGGTAGCTTGAAGATTTCTTTTTATCGGATATCAGACACAAACGATTCCTGTAGCCGGGAAAAAGCAGTTTGATATTACCCTCAAAGAAGATGCAAAAGTATTAGACGAAGTAGTTGTAGTTGGATATGGTCAGATGAAACGTAGTGACCTGACCGGTTCTGTTGTATCGGTCAACGATGAAGCCATTAAGAAATCTGTAGTGACTTCCGTTGACCAGGTACTGCAAGGACGTGCTGCTGGTGTGCAGGTACAGGCTAATAGCGGTATGCCCGGTGGTAGTTCTTCCATCCGTATTCGTGGTATCAACTCTTTGAATGCCTCCAATGAACCTATCTTTGTCATTGACGGTGTTATCATCGACGGTTCCACAGGTTCGGGAAGTGATAATGCACTGGCATCTATCAATCCTTCGGACATCGTCTCTATGGACGTATTAAAGGATGCTTCCGCCACTGCTATTTATGGTGCGCGAGCTGCAAACGGTGTGATTATGATTACTACCAAACGTGGACAGAAGGGTGAGGCGCAAATAACTTATGACGGATATATAGGATGGCAGGAAATGCCTAAAAAAACTGGATATGCTGAATCTGCGTGAATATGCGGAGCATAAGAATGTTCGTTCAGGAAAAGACTATTCGGGAAATGATTGGGGAATAGTGAACAAGGATAATAACTTTGTTCGTCCGGATTTACTAGGTGAGGGTACAGACTGGCAGGATGAGATGTTCTCTAAAGCTATGATGACCAGTCATAATCTTTCTGTGACCGGAGGTACTGATAAAAGTAACTATGCATTGGGAGCAGGTTACCTCAATCAGGATGGTATTGCTGTTGGTTCAGGGTTCAGGCGTCTGAACTTACGAGGTAGTTTTGATGCCCAGGTGAAGAGCTATTTAAAAATGGGTATTAACTTTGCGTTTAGTAATTCCCGTCAGAAATTGACTGTATCTGACGAGTCGTTGATTAGAACTGCTTTATTGCAGAGTCCGAGTGTGGCTGTTCGTAATGCTGAAGGCACATTTGACGGACCGGATACGGACGAATGGGTACAAACGAATCCGGTGGGTCTTGCCATGATTAAGGATAACCGCAACGAGAAAATGGGTATTCGGGCAAACACCTATGCTGAAGCTACTATCATTGACGGACTGACGTTTAAAACGGAATTGTCTTTCGATTATGGGGTAACTAATACTTATAAATTTGATCCCTCATATACTTTTGGTGCGATTGAAAATACGGACCGTCAGGGACTTTCTCCAAATCATATAATAAGTTCTGGAGTTGGAGAAATATCGTGAATTACATGAAAACTTTTGGAGTGCACAATGTGAATGCAATGATTGGCCAGGAAATGCAGGAGAGCAAATGGGAATATCTGATGGGAAGCCGTATGGGATATTTGTCCAATGCCGCAACCGACCTGACATTGGGAGATGCCGCAACAGCCAAGAATAATGGTAATAGTGGAGAAAGTTCGATTTTATCTTATTTCGGCCGTCTGTTCTATTCATACGATGACAAATATCTGTTGACATTTACTCTTCGTCGCGACGGTTCTTCCAAATTCTACAAAGATAATCGTTGGGGATGGTTCCCGTCGGCTGCTTTGGCTTGGAAGGTTTCCAATGAATCTTTTTTGAAAGACAACAATATTATTAATAATCTGAAATTGCGTTTAGGCTGGGGTGTTGTAGGTAATCAGAATGTGCCTAATAATGCATATAAAGCCATTTATTCATCTGTTGCTACCGTTTGGGGAACAGGATTGCTGGCTGGCAATACTCCGAATCCCGAATTGAAATGGGGAGTCTACTTATTCAAGTAATCTGGGACTTGATATTAATCTTTTCCAGAACAGGATTGAATTGATAGCCGATATTTATTATAAGAAAACAAATGATTTGTTGTTGCAAGTGCCTCTTCCTGCTTACGTGGGAACTTCAGGTCAGGGCTCTACTTCCGCACCCTGGAAGAATGTGGGTTCTTTGGAGAATAAAGGACTTGAGTTGACTTTTTAAATACAGTGAATATTGATAAAGGCGGATTTCAATGGAGAAGTAACGTGGTATTCTCTATGAACCGTAATAAAGTAAAATCGCTGGATACGGCAACCAGCCTGATAGATAAGAGTAATCAGACAGGCGAAACAATAACCGTACTGACACGTACATCAGTAGGAAACCCTATCGGACAGTTTTATGGTTATAAAGTGATTGGCCGCTTTGAAAAGGCTACTGACTTTTACTATAAAGATGCTTCCGGAGCAATTAAGCCGGTAGCATTGCCTGAAGGTATGTCGATTTCCAAGAATAGTATCTGGATTGGTGATTATATTTTTGAAGATGTAAACAAAGACGGTGTTATCAATGAACAGGACCGTACTTATATCGGTAATCCTGAACCGGACTTTACTTTCGGCTTCGGTAACTCTTTCTCTTATAAAGGCTTCGACTTGAGCATTAACCTGACCGGATCGGTGGGAAATGAAGTTGTAAACTGGGGGCGTCGTGAACTTGAAAATCCACGGGGCAATAATAATATCCTGAAATCGGCGTTGGATTATGCACAACTGGCTTTGATTGATCCGAATGGTCCGGATGATTATCGGAATATACAGATTGTAGGCGGTGACCCTTATGCTTGCCGTATGGCTATTGCCAAAGGGACAGATGATTCCAATTATCGTTTCAGTGACCGCTTTGTGGAAGATGGTTCTTTCCTGCGTATTCAGTCTATCTCTTTCGGCTATACGTTCCCGCGTAAATGGTTGGCACCGATTGGTATTCAGAATCTGAAAACTTTATTGTAACCTGCAGAATGTATATACATTCACAAAATACAAAGGGATGGACCCGGAAATAGGTTCTGCCAATCAGGACGCTTTGCTTACAGGCTTTGATAACTATCGTTATCCTTCTCCGCGAATTTATACATTCGGTCTGAATTTAACCTTTTAATCATTTAAAGTGACTAAATATGAAAACAAGTAAATATATATACTCTTTCATGTTGGCTGTAGCTTTGGCGTTTGCAGGATGCAGTGACTTCCTCGATTCTGAAGATAACTCCAATATCGCAGGAGATAACTTTATCAAACGGAAGATGATTTCCGGGCAGCAACAGCTCCTTTGTATAATAAGGTGTGGTTCGACTTTAACGATAAGTTCTATTATGGACTGGGTGATGGACGCGGATTCAACCTTTGTGCGACAACCTCTAATTATATCTATCCTTTTGCCGATTTGACCGAAACCGGATTGACGGGGCCGTTAGTTTCGGCTTGGGGGCTCATTATACAATATAGTACAGCAAACTAATAAGATTATTAACGGGATCAAAGGTAACTCATCCAATAGCGAAGAAGTGAAGAACCCATATATTGCTGAAGCACGGTTCATGCGTGGAGTTGCTTATTCCTATCTGGCGATGTTATGGGGAAATGTTATTATAAATGAGGATACGGATGAACTGGTGGCTAATCCAATTGTCAATACTAGCCCGGTAAGTGATGTCTATGAATTTGCGATGCGTGACTTGGAATTTGCGGCAAAATATTTGCCGGAGGTTTCTTCTGCTGCCGGACGTGTCAATAAATACAGTGCCTTTGGCATGTTGTCGCGTGTTTATCTGACGTATGCCGGTTATAGTAGTAACCCTAATAGTGCGACCCGTAATCAGGACTATCTGGATTTGGCAAAGAAAGCGGCTTTAAAAGTGATAGAAAACAGAAATTTTGAACTGATGACTGATTATGCCGATTTGTTTATGATTGATAAAAATAACAACTCGGAAACACTGTTTGCTTTACAATGGGTTAGTAATGGTACGTATGGGGGAATGTAATACGATACAGGATTATTTTGCTTGTGAGTCGGCTATTACCGGTAATGACCGTGCATGGGGCGGTTATGTTTTTGCACAACCGGACGTGATTTGGGAGTATGAAAAAGGAGATAAACGGCGTCAGCCGACTTGGATGGCTTATGGCGATCATTATCCTGAAATACAGAAAGCAAACGGAGGATATACTTGTGAGAAGAAAGCATCGGGTACTGTTTCCGGAATTTATTGTAAGAAATATGTTTGTGGTTCTAGCAAAGATAATGCGAAGATCACTTCCGGAAGTACTCCTATCAATACTTACATGTTGCGTCTGGCAGAAGTATATCTGATTTATGCAGAAGCTATATTGGGAAATAATCCTTCAACAGATGATGCCGATGCAATGGAATACTTTAACAAAGTGCGCAAGCGTGCCGGTTTGGAACCCCAAAATTCGATTACTTACGAAGATATTCGTCGTGAGCGTAGACTGGAACTTTGTCTGGAAGGACAGTATTGGTATGACTTGGTACGTAGAGCTTATTATAAACAACAGGAAGTACTCAATTATATCACCGGACAGGATAGGGGTACTGCTATTCCTGTAGTATGGGATGCGGATACACAGACTTTGAAGAGAGACGAGGATTCGGATGAAACGAAGCGTGCCATAGGTGACGTCGATTCCAGTATATTCCTTCTTCCTTATCCGGAATCGGAGACTGTGCAAAATCCTTTGTTGAAAGCGGATCCTATGCCTTATGCATTTAAAGAAGACAGAATAACCGATTTGTTTAACTAAAAACGAGAATACGAATGAAAAGCTTGATATATAAAAATAGTATGAAAGCATTTGGCTTATTGGTGAGTCTGCTCATCTGCTCTTGTTCATTTGTTTCGTGCGACGACGATGACGATAATGGCGGAAGTTCTGTGATGAACATAACAGGGATCTATCTGGAAGACGCGAAGTCGAATGTTCCTGACCGTTTGGTTGATTTTGCCCGTTTGGGACAACTGATCCGAATTGAAGGTGAAGGATTCAACGGATTGAAGAAAGTGTATATTAATGGATATAACTGTTATTTTAATCCGGTATTTGTTTCGAATAAATCTTTTCTGGTTAGTGTGAACAGTAAAGTTCCGACTACAGAAGCAGACGAGAATGTACGTAATACAATTCGTTTGGTAAAAGATGGCGGTGAATACGTTTATGATTTCCAGATTCGTGCTGCTGCACCGTCTATAACGAAAATCTCCAACTGTATGCCGAATGTAGGTGAACCTATCATTGTTTATGGAAGTGGATTGACGGAAATAGCAAAAGTCGTTTTCCCCGGAAATGTGGTGGTGACAGAAGGTATTATTTCTGATCTTGACGGTGAATATTTTATGGTGGATATGCCTGCCGGAGTTTCTGAAGAGGGCGGTTCTATTTTCGTAGAAGGTTCGAATGGTGGTGCTTATTCTCCTGCCTATTTCAATTATAAGAAAGGCTTGTTGTTGAACTTCGACGGAGTGGGTGCACAAGGGGCATGGGGCGATTCTGAAAGTATGATTCAAACAACCGAACTGGAATCTGCTTCGATTGGTGAAGGTAATGTGTCGCAAGGTGCTTACTGTCGTTTGCCATTAGAAAGACAGTTGCCGGTGGCAGCAGCGAAGAATCGTTGTGCTGAAGTTTGGACAGCTGGTAATGGTACTGATCCTGACTGGTTGACGCTGGGTGTCCCTGCTGAAACTCCTGTTACCGAATGTGCTATTCAGTTTGAAATTTATGTGCCCGAACCTTGGTCTGAATCCGGATTCCTGAAGATTTGTGGTCAGAACGGATTCAACGGTGGAGAATGGGAGAGAGACTGTTATAATTACGTACCGTGGCTTGTAGACGGAAAGATTGTTCCTTCCAGACAACCGGTTGGCAGACTGTAACTGTTCCGTTTAGTGAATTCTACAAATCGAAAGCATCCAGCGGAGCTTGGACCACTTTTGCCGATGTGGCCGCTACCCGTGCATCCGCTTCTTATGCCAACTTCGGTTTCTATTTTGAGAACTCTGATATTACATTGGATAAGATCACAGGTGCGAGCTCGGATAAAGAAACAGAGTTTCTATCCAAAGCAACTTCCGTGAAGATTTATATTGATAACTGGCGTGTCGTACCTTTGACGAAGCTGGAATATACCGATTTCCCGGACGAAGAAGAGGATGCAGAATAATAATGACTTTAAATTGAAAAGATTATGAAATACAGAAATATGCTTCCGTTTGTTGCCTTGTCGGTGCTGATATTGACATCGTGTGACGATAATAAGATGGAGTGGTATAAAGACCCTACACATGGAGCGGTTACTTCTTCCGAACTGCCTTTACAGTTGGCTGAAAAGATTTCCCGTTACAAGCCGTTGAAAGAATATTTATCCGATCCCAACTTTAAGTTGGGTATCGGAGGGGGATGGATGAATATCTTGGTGACGAGACAACGACTACCATTGTGAATGAGAACTTTAATGATCTGACGATAGGATATGCCATGAAGCACGGTCCTATGGTCGATTCTAAAGGGAATTTGAAATTTGATAAGGTAGATCAATTGTTTACAAAGACTACAGAAGCGGGTATAAGCATTTATGGACACTGTCTGATTTGGCACACTAATCAGAATGCGAGTTATCTGAATAGTCTGATTGCACCGGAAGTTATTCCGGGGCCGGCGGGCAGTAATTTGTTGGATTTGTCGGGCATTGAAGATGGAACCTTTGATGGCTGGAATCGTAAAAATGGAAGTGATGCGATGTCCATTGTGGAAGGGGAAGGACTGACAGCTACTTCCAAAGCATTGAAATTTGCAGTAGGATCTTCTGTAACGGCTGCTCATTCAGTGCAATTATATACTCCTGACATTTCAGCAGTAAGTGGGCATAATTATGAAATTTCATTTTTTGTCCGTTCGGATAAAGCTGGTAAAGCCCGGTTGACTTTCGCTGGGTTAGGAAATAATTATCCATATAAAGACTGGTATGCTACAGGTGGCAGTTGGACGGAAGCTTTTGAGACAACGTCTCAATGGCAGCAGGTGAAGATCACAGTGAATGATTTTGTTAGTACTACATTTCAGATTGCATTTGAATTTGGTTATTTGCCGGATGTGACTTATTATGTAGATAATATTGTTGTGACAGACAAAGATGCCGATCCTACTGTGGTTAATCTGATTTCTAACGGAGATTTTGAAAGCAAAGCTATTACTCCTTGGGGAGCTTGGAGTAGTGGAAAAGCCGCGATTTCGGAAGAAGGTGAAGGATATGGAAGTTCATATTCGATGAAGCTGACTAGTTCTGTTGACGGAGGGGCGGGCAATGCATATAAGGCACAGGCTGGATATGGCTTTGATACTCCTTTTGGAAATCGGCAAGACCTATGAGTTCTCTGCTATGATTAAAGCAAGTGTCTCAACTACTTTCCAAATTCAAATTCAGAACTCAACGAGTTATGCAGGTGAATGCTATGTAGATGGAAATGTGAGTACGACATGGACAGAATTTAAGAAAGAATTTACAGTGTCTAAAGAGGATATGAATCGATTCTGTATCAATTTCGGAGTTAGTGCAGGCGATTATTATATAGATAATATCGTATTGTCGGAGAAAGTGGTGGAGACACGTGCTGTCACTCGTGCTTCCGGTCCTACTATCATTGAGAAGACCGACGAAGAAAAAGCCGAGATTATCAGAGATGCTATGGAAGACTGGATTTCAAAGATGGTTACCCATTGCAAACCTTATGTTCATGCATGGGACGTAGTCAATGAACCAATGGATGACGGAAAAACATCAGACATTAAGACTGGTAAAGGCAAAACTGATCTGGCTTCTGATGAATTCTACTGGCAAGATTATTTCCTGACTCCGAAAAGACTATGCAGTAGAAGCTTTCAAACTTGCCCGTCAGTATGGAAATCCGGATGATAAACTATTCATCAATGATTATAATCTGGAATATAACCTCAATAAGTGTGACGGTCTGATTAAATATGTGGAATACATCGAAAGCAAAGGGGCCACAGTGGATGGTATTGGTACACAAATGCATATTGCTATTGATTCCAATAAAGACAATATTGCTCAAATGTTCCAGAAACTGGGTGCTACCGGCAAGTTGATTAAAGTATCCGAGTTGGATATTAAGGTTAACACCTCGTCGCCTACTACTGAAAATCTGGCACAACAGGCAGAAATGTATCAGTATGTTATTGATATGTACAAGAAGTATATTCCGGTGGATAAACAATATGGTATTACCATCTGGGGAGTATCGGACAATGAAAAAAGAACATGTGAATTGGATACCGAATGACGCTCCGAACCTTTGGGATGCTAATTATGCACGTAAACATGCTTATAAGGGAGTGGCCGATGGTTTGGCTGGTAAAGATGTCAGCGGAGACTTTACCGGAGATTTGGAATAAATGATTTTATAACGATTAAAGAAGGGAGAGTGAGGGTTACAGTAGTTGTTATTATCTTGGAGTGGATCAAATGAATAACAATAACTACTGTAATCCGCTCGTTCTAAAACTTTCCCTTTCCTCTTGTTTATCGGTGGTTTCAGCTTGAATGTAACATTACGACAAGTATTTGTAACATACGTAAACGATGATGTAACAAGCGAGTAATGATTTGAATCAGAATTTCTGGGTAAGTGGAAGAAACTTCCTAAGTTTGCAAAGTGGAATCTCGATGGATTTCTTCTCTTGCTAAATTATCATGAAATAAAGACATATAAAAGAAAAGACAGAATGAATAAGTATTGGTTTTATAAGGTAGGGTTAGTAGTTGTGTTCCTTTGCTTCGCTCTGTTGGGTGAAGCAAAGGTTAAACTTCCGACTCTTGTTTCCGACGGAATGGTACTTCAGCGTGGGGAACCTGTCAATATTTGGGGGACGGCTGATCCTGATGAAACTGTTAATATAACTTTTCAAAAAAAGAAATATAAGACCGTTGCCGATGTACAAGGCAACTGGAAAGTGACTTTTGCCTATATTGAAAGCTGGCGGACCTTATACGATGGCCATTAATGATATCGAATTAAAGGATATTCTTATTGGTGATGTTTGGGTATGTTCGGGACAGTCGAATATGGAATTGCCTGTTTCACGGGTTACAGATCGTTTTCGCGATGAAATATCTACGGACAGTAACTATCCGATGGTACGCTATATAAAAACTCCTCTATTGTATAACTTTCATGCTCCGCAGGCAGATATTCCGGGAATTTCCTGGAAGGCGATGACTCCTGAAAATGTGATGTCTTTCTCTGCTTTGGTTTATTTCTTCGCTAAAGATTACTTTCAGAAAGACAAAGGTTCCGGTAGGAATCATAAACTCCAGTGTCGGAGGTTCACCGGTAGAAGCGTGGATCAGTGAGGGAGGTTTGAAACCTTTTCCTTATTATTTGAACGAAAAACGTATCTACGAATCAGATGACTTGGTAGAATCAATGAAAAAAGAGGAGAGCAAGAAAAGCCGTGCCTGGAATGTAGCACTGTATCAGGGAGATAAAGGAATGCATGAAGCTACCCCTTGGTATGCTGCCGGCTATGATGACAGCAATTGGACACCGACCGATTTGTTTGCTTCCGGTGGGCTACTAACGGATTGAATACCGTCAATGGTTCCCATGGTTCCGTAGAGACTTTCAAGTGTCCGGGCAACAAGCGGGAGAGAAGCGACTCTTCGCCTGGGATGCATCGTAGATGCAGACTCCGTCTATGTAAACGGTACATTTGTGGGAACTGTTTCTTATCAGTATCCACCACGTATCTACACCATTCCCGCCGGATTGTTGAAAGCTGGAAAAAATACAATAACCATACGCCTTTTCAGTTATGGCGGTTTCCCTCAATTTGTAAAGAAGAAACCCTATAAGATCCTTTTCGGAAAAGGCCAGCCGGAAAAAGGAGAATCGGAGATTAGTCTCGAAGGTAATTGGAAATATCGCCTCGGTGCTCCCATGCCTGCTGCTCCGGGGCAGACAGCCTTTCATTATAAACCTGTAGGACTTTATAATGCTATGATTGCCCCATTGCTGAATTATACGGTATCTGGTGTTATCTGGTATCAGGGTGAATCGAATGTGTCTCGCAGAAATGAGTATAAAGACTTGTTGACGGCTATGATTGCGGATTGGAGACAACGATGGAATAAGTCGGATATGCCTTTCTATATCATTGAGCTGGCGGATTTCCTCTCACCCGAAGATAAAGGAGGGCGTGCTGCCTGGGCAGAATTCCGGAAAGTGCAGGCGGAAGTAGCCAATACAAATAAAAATGTCACTCTAATTAAAAACGGTGATTTAGGAGAATGGAATGATATCCATCCATTGGATAAAAAGACGCTAGGGCAACGAGTGGCAGCAGCTATCTTGCATAGAAATGAATACGAAAAACAGAAAATGACCAATTTATCTATTTTATGGAGAATACAATAAAGACCAATGAAGCGAAAGGTTTCTATAAACTCTCTTGGCTTCAACGTTATAGTGATTCGGTTCCGGATTTAGCGAAAACCTTATTTACCAGACCGATGATGTATCTGCTGATTTTTTCTATACCAATGTATATGGACTTAAACCGGAAGTGGCAGCCGTGATGTTTCTTATTGTCAGGATAGTGGATGTCCTTAGGGATCCTCTGGTGGGTGCTTTCGTCGATAAACACAATCCTAAACTAGGTAAATACCGTTCATATCTTATTTGGGGAGGAATTCCGCTGACTGGTTTTGCTATTCTTTGTTTTTGCGAACGGCTTTTCGGGTTCACTGTTCTATGCCTATTTCACTTACGTTGGAGTATCCATGTGTTATACATTGATTAATGTATGCCTTATGGAGCACTGAATGCGTCATTACCCGCGATACGAATGAAATCACGGTGTTGACGTCAGTGCTGTATGTTTCTTGCCAATTTGGGTGGTTTGGCTGTGGCATACGGTATTCCGATACTGGTGAAGGTGTTGTCTCCCGATGGTAAAATCAATACTACTGCATCTGCCAACGCATGGTTTATTACGATGACTATTTATGCTGTTATCGGATTGGCGTTATTGATGTTCTGCTTTAGCCAGACGAAGGAGCGTGTGGTTATGGATCAGGTAGGAGACATCTAAAGTAAAAGTGTCCGACTTGTGGGTAGAATTTTGTAGAAATAAACCTTTGCGTATTTTGGCGTTCTTTTTCATTACTGCTTTTTGCAATGATGGCGATTGGTAATTCTGCCGGTTCATATTATATGATTTATAATGTACGTGCACCGGAGATGTTGCCTTATTTCATGGCCTTGGGCTCGATACCCGCATTCATTTTCATGCCGATGGTACCTGCCATTAAACGTGCCATTGGAAAAAAGCAAATGTTTTATGTATTCCTTTCAGTCGCTATATTGGGTATGGCATTGCTGTATATTATTTCTGTGGTTCCGGTACTCAAAACGCAGATATGGTTGGTCTTTGTGGCGCAGTTCATAAAATCGACGGATGAGTCATTATTGCGACAGGGTATATGTGGGCTTTGGTTCCCGAAGTAATTTCGTATGGCGAATATACTCATGGTAAACGTATTTCGGGTATAGTCAATGCTTTGACTGGTATTTTCTATAAAGCGGGAATGGCTCTTGGAGGAGTTGTACCGGGACTTGTTATGGCTTTTGTCGGATTCGACCAGACAAATGAAGTGTCACAATCACCTTTGCCGAACAGGGAATACTGTGGCTCGTCAGCCGTTATTCCGGCGTTGTTGCTTTTGGTCGCTATGTTCATTATTTCTAAATATGAATTGAAGATAATGTGATTGACAATATAAATGAGGAGATAGAATCGCGCCTGTAAAAAGGCGAATAGATAAGATAGTAGAATGTTTATTACTCAAAAAATATAACGTATGAAACTCAAACGAATAATTCTGTTATTATTGACAGTGATGTTTTCTTTTTTTCTTATGGAGAAGTTTTTGCGAAAGATGGAAATTCGCTGAAAAAGGCTTTGAAAAACAAGTTTTTGATTGGCGTGTCAGTGAACACACATCAAAGTTCCGGTAAGGATGTCGCAGCTGTTGAAATTGTAAAGAAGAATTTTAATTCCATCGTGGCGGAAAACTGCATGAAGTCTTCTGTCATTCATCCGAAAGAAAATAAGTATAATTTTGCGCAGGCAGATGAATTTGTCAGTTTTGGTGAGAGCAATCAAATGGCTATCATTGGTCACTGCCTGATTTGGCATTCACAATTGGCTCCTTGGTTTTGCGTAGATAAGGACGGCAATAATGTGTCTCCGGAAGTATTGAAGAAACGGATGAAAGATCATATCACCACTATTGTGAAGCGTTACAAAGGCCGTATTAAAGGTTGGGATGTGGTGAATGAAGCGATTGAAGATAATGGAGCATATCGTAAGACTAAGTTTTATGAAATTCTAGGTGAAGAATATATCCCATTGGCTTTCCAATATGCACACGAGGCCGATCCGGATGCCGAGCTTTACTATAATGACTACTCAATGGCTCAACCGGGGAGAAGAGCTGCCGTCGTGAAGATGGTGAAAGACTTGAAGAAACGTGGAATCCGTATTGATGCGATAGGTATGCAAGGACACATCGGCATGGACTACCCGAAAATCAGTGAATTTGAAAAGAGTATGCTGGCCTTTGCCGGAACAGGAGTGAAGATAATGATAACAGAACTGGATTTGACGGTGATACCATCACCCGAATCCCAATGGTTGGTGCAGAATCTTTTGAATATAAAAAGTTGAATCCTTATTCGGACGGATTTGAATATAAGAAAGAGATGAATCCTTATCCGGATGGATTACCGGAAGAGGTATCGAAAGCATGGACTGAAAGAATGAATGACTTTTTCCGTCTGTTCCTGAAACATCATAACCTTATCACCAAAGGGTTACTTTTGGGGAGTGCCCTGAAAGCCGATCAGAAACGCCCTGGCGTAATGACTTTGGCCGATGAGAGGTTCCGCACGGACTTATCCGTGGTGTACTTTTTTGATCATTATCAGCCGAAGCCGGTAGTCGGCCTGATTATCAAAGGCTTTCAGGCTGAAAAATTTAACAAAATAAGTTTCTAACAGAAAAACCTGAAAAAGCATGAAAACAGAAAAAAGATATTTAGTTCCCGGTGATTATATGGCTGATCCCTGCCGTACACGTGTTTGATGGCAAACTGTACATTTATCCCTCGCACGATTGGGAGAGTGGTATTGCTGAAAATGATAATGGAGATCACTTCAATATGAAAGATTACCATGTGTATTCTATGGATGATGTGATGAACGGTGAAATAAAAGATCATGGAGTGGTGCTTTCCACAGAGGATATTCCTTGGGCGGGCCGTCAACTATGGGACTGTGATGTGGTTTTAAAGACGGTCAAGTACTATATGTATTTTCCATTGAAAGACCAAATGATATATTCCGTATCGGAGTAGCTGTGAGTGATAAACCTTATGGACCTTTTATACCGGAAGCAAACCCGATGAAAGGAAGTTACAGCATTGATCCGGCTGTCTGGAATGACGGAGATGGTAACTATTATATATATTTCGGAGGACTGTGGGGTGGACAGCTTCAACGTTACCGTAATAATAAAGCATTGGAATCTGCCATTTTACCGGAAGGAGAGGAGGAGGCAATCCCTCGCGTGTTGCTCGTTTGAGTGAAGACATGATGGAGTTTGCGGAAGAACCGCGTCCGTTAGTCATTCTGGATGAAAACGGTAAACCTCTGACAGCAGGATACAGAACGTCGTTTCTTCGAAGCTTCCTGGGTACATAAGTATAATGGGAAATATTATTTCTCTTACTCTACAGGCGATACCCATCTACTTTGTTACGCGATAGGTGACAACCCATACGGACCATTTACTTATCAGGGAGTTATCCTGACTCCGGTAGTGGGATGGACTACTCATCATGCTATTGTTGAGTTCAAAGGAAAATGGTATCTGTTCCATCACGACTGCGTACCTTCCGAGGGGAAAACCTGGCTTCGTAGCTTAAAAGTCTGTGAACTGCAATACGATGCTGATGGAAAAATCATCACGATTGAAGGACTGGATGAATAGTCGACAAATGATAATTTTGCGGAGTGCCCTGAAAGGGCTTAATTATATAGCGTAGGGCAACGCCCTACGTAAAAACGACAATCTGAATTTGCGCCCTGAAAGGGCATAATTTTGTATACGGTTCCGCCCTTTCAGGGCTTGTGGCTGGTGTGTCTTTTTCGTAGGGCGTTGCCCTACGCTATGTAATTAAACCCTTTCAGGGCACCCCAATAAATATATAATTGTAAGGCTTTCAGCCTAACTGCTAAATTCCCATTTATGAAACGAATTTTGAACTATTACTTATGAGGATTATATCTATATTGACATTTGTCCTGTTTTTCAGTCTTTTCTCTGTTTATGCAGAAGATGGGAGTGCTTTGTGGCTTCGTTATTCAACGGGAGCAAAAGCAAAATAATGAATAAGAAACAATCTCCTACATTAAATATCGCCGTTTCCGAATTGCGGAACTTCTGGCAGGGAGGAATCCCGTAACGCTGGAGGTACAGAAAAATAAGGAACTGCGTGCACTTGGAAATGACGGGTATACGATTCGCGCTTCTAAAGACGGTAATCAAATGACAATCACTTCTTCCGGTGAGCAAGGAATACTTTACGGAACGTATCATCTACTCCGTCTGCAAGCCACCGGACAATTATCCGAATCAACATTGAAGTCTTTAAATGTCTCCGAAAAACCGGATTACTGGATTCGCGTCTTGAATCATTGGGACAATCTGGACGGTACAATCGAACGTGGTTATGCCGGACATTCGCTTTGGAAATGGGACGAACTTCCTTCTGTTGTTTCTCCCCGCTATGAAGCCTATGCACGTGCCAATGCTTCTATCGGTATTAATGCCACTGTAATAAACAACGTCAATGCAAGTCCTAAGATACTATCTGATGATTATTTGCAGAAAGTCAAAGTTCTGGCCGACATCTTCCGCCCTTATGGCTTGAAAATATATCTTTCTATCAATTTCTCTTCCCCGCAGCTTTAGGCGGTTTATCCACTTCCGATCCGTTAAATAAAGAGGTGATTGCCTGGTGGAAGAAGAAAGCCAAAGATATCTATTCGCTGATACCCGATTTCGGAGGTTTCCTGGTGAAAGCAAACTCCGAAGGACAGCCCGGACCGTGTGATTACGGACGGACTCATGCCGAAGGAGCCAATATGCTTGCCGATGTGTTGAGGCCCTATCATGGCATTGTGATGTGGCGCGCTTTCGTTTATTCTCCTACCGACAGCGACCGTGCCAAACAAGCCTATCTTGAATTTGAACCTTTGGATGGTAAGTTTCGGGATAATGTTATTGTGCAGATCAAGAACGGACCGATAGATTTCCAACCCCGCGAACCATTCAGCCCGCTGTTCGGAGCCATGAAAAAACGGCAGTTATGCCCGAATTTCAAATCACACAAGAGTATCTTGGTTTTTCCAATCATCTTGCATTCCTTGCTCCTATGTGGAAAGAGTGTTTAGACAGTGATACTTATCTGCAAGGCAAAGGCTCTACCGTTGCCCGTGTGACAGATGGTTCTTTATTCTCCCATTCATCCGCTCACGGCTATTTCCGGAGTGGCAAACATCGGTGATGATACTAATTGGTGCGGACATCCTTTTGCCCAAGCCAACTGGTATGCTTTCGGACGATTGGCATGGAAACATTCGCTCTCTTCCGAGCAGATCGGTGAAGAATGGTTGAGGCAAACTTTTCTTCCCGTTACCGGTGCAGCCGTAAACCGATTCCCGGCAGGAAATATCTCCCAAAAGAGAGAAACAACGACGCTCAACTCTCCCTTCTCAACTCTCAACTTCTTCCAAGAGATCGAGGGAAGCAGTAGTAGACTACATGATGCCGTTAGGACTGCATCATATCTTTGCATGGGGACATCATTACGGGCCCGAGCCTTGGTGTGATATTCCCGGTGCCCGCCCCGACTGGCTGCCTTCTTATTACCATAGGGCAGATGACGGGGTATCGGATTCGACCGCAGCAGCAAAGGGAGCAATGCGACCGCACAATATCATTCTCCATTATGCGAGCAACTGGACAATGTAGATACCTGTCCCGAAAATCTGCTCCTTTGGTTTCACCATGTCCCTTGGAATCATCAGATGAAGAGCGGATGTACACTTTGGGCGGAGTGTGCTATGCTTATGATCGTGGTGTAAACGAAGTGAGAAACTTTCAAAAAGTGATGGGACAGGATGGAACCGTATATTGATTCCGAACGATTTCGTGATGTGCAACACCGCCTTGAAGATTCAGGCACGTGACGCAGTGTGGTGGAAAGATGCCTGCTTTTGCTCTATTTCCAGCAATTCAGCAAGCAGCCGATACCTTATGAACTGGAACGTCCGGTGCATGAATTGAAAGATATGATGGAATACAAATTGGATATCACTAATTTTGAATGTCCGCCTTATGGGTTTAGTAAGTAAATAAAGATATTCCTTCTACGGAACGAAAAGAATATGTTTGTTTGGCGTCTTTTATGATAAAATTGTTACCTTTGCGGGCAATAATAAAACAGAATAAAAGAATATGAACCAAAATACATTCTGCATGGCGGGGGCGTAGCACGCAACCCGCTTGTGCGTTTAGCCAAACCCATCACGGCAACTATCGGAGCGAATGAACACATAGCTATTGTAGGTCCCAATGGGGGTGGCAAGAGCCTTTTTGTAGATACCCTGATCGGAAAATATCCGCTACGTGAAGGAACACTCCAGTATGACTTTTCCCCCTCCGCTACTCAGACTCTTTATGATAATGTGAAATACATTGCTTTCCGTGATACTTATGGAGCTGACAGATGCCAATTACTACTACCAGCAGCGTTGGAATGCGCACGATCAGGATGAAAACGCCGGACGTCCGCGAAATGTTGGGAGAGATTAAAGACGAACAACTGAAAAATGAACTGTTCGAGCTCTTCCGTATCGAACCTCTTCTCGATAAGAAGATTATCCTCCTTTCAAGTGGTGAATTACGTAAATTCCAGCTAACAAAGACACTGTTGACAGCTCCCCGCGTATTGATAATGGATAATCCGTTTATCGGACTGGATGCTCCTACGCGCGAATTGTTATTCTCTTTGCTTGAACGTCTGACAAAAATGTCTTCCGTACAGATCATTCTGGTACTTTCCATGCTCGATGATATACCTTCATTCATCACTCATGTCATCCCTGTTGATAAAATGGAAGTGCTTTCCAAGATGGAACGCGAAGCCTACCTGGAAGCTTTCCGCAGTAGAGATGTGGTTACCGCTTTGGATGATTTGCAGAAACGGATTATAGATTTGCCTTATGATGGCAACAACTATGACTCGGAGGAAGTGGTCAAACTTAATAAAGTAAGTATCCGCTATGGCGACCGCACTATTCTGAACGAACTGGACTGGACAGTGCATCGTGGGGAGAAGTGGGCATTGAGTGGTGAAAACGGAGCGGGAAAATCGACTCTATTGAGCCTTGTTTGTGCAGATAATCCACAATCGTATGCTTGCGACATCAGCCTTTTCGGGCGCAAAAGAGGGACTGGAGAAAGTATTTGGGAAATCAAGAAACATATCGGTTACGTCAGTCCGGAGATGCACCGTGCCTATCTCAAGAATTTGCCGACTATTGAGATTGTGGCCAGTGGTTTGCACGACAGTATCGGTCTGTATAAACGTCCTCAACCGGAACAGATGGCTATCTGTGAGTGGTGGATGGGTATATTCGGTATTGCGGAATTAAAAGATAAACCATTCCTACAACTATCCAGTGGAGAACAACGTTTGGCCTTGCTGGCAAGAGCTTTCGTCAAAGACCCGGAACTGCTGATTTTGGATGAACCGCTTCATGGATTGGATACCTATAATCGTCGCCGGGTAAAGAAAGTGATTGAGGCTTTCTGCCGACGCAAAGATAAGACGATGATTATGGTGACACATTATGAATCGGAACTTCCCGATACAATTACAAACCGTATTTTCTTAAAGAGAAACCGGTAAACATTGTTTTCTGATATTTATTTTGAATTTAGATTTTAGTTAATCGGATGCGTAAACCAGAAACAAGAACCTTTCCCCGGTTCTGATTCCACTCCGATTTTGCCGCCTAACTGTGTGACGATACTTTGACAGATAGGGGAGTCCCAGCCCTGTGCCGGCAATAAAATTATTCAATTTCACGAATCGGGTGAAGATAGCTTCCTGTTTTTCCGGCTCTACCCCCATTCCCGTATCTTGAACGGAGAATTTTACTTCGTTTCCGTTGATTCGGTAATCAATAACAATACTGCCCTCGGAAGTAAATTTCAGAGCATTCGTTACAAAATTCAGCAATACCTGATACAACCTGTTTTTGTCGCTGGTAAAAATGTAAGCTCGGGCAGTTCCGGTGCTAAGAGAATCTCTACTTGCTCTGTAGCCCTTACCTGCATAGATTGTAGCAGTTCGTTGCAAAGTTGTTGTGCATCCACTTGTTCCGGGATAATGTCGAAAGTCCCTGCCTCAATCTTTGACAAGTCAAGAATATCCGAGATCAGTTGTAACAAGAGCTTGTTGTTTTCTTCAATAATCGTTGCATACAGATGTTTTTCTTCTGCATCCTCCGCTTCCTCAAGCAAACTGGAAAAGCCTACTATCGCATTGAGCGGGGTACGTATCTCATGACTCATATTCGCAAGAAAAGCAGATTTTAGCCGGTCGGCTTCTTCAGCTTTCTCTTTGGCGCCAATCAGCATCCGCTCTGTCTCTTTCAGTTCGGTAATATCAAAGTTGATACACAGCATTTCGATGATATTGTCCTGGGGCTGGTAATTCCTTACTAATACGTTAACCCGTGTCCAAGTGTAATTTCCATCTGCTCTGCGAATCCGGACATCGCGGGATAGCTTGGAACTTTCTCCTTTTATCACTTTATCCAGGAAGTCGATCATCACAGCCCGATCTTCTGGATGGAAATGGAATGAATAATGATGATTTCCGGCAATGGGGTACCCTCTTCTTCACCTACATTCCTGTACCAGCTTCTCAAAGCATACCCATCCCGACTCAAAGCATCGAAGTGCGCGTAACCTACTTTGGCATAATCTCCTACCAGGTCGAAAAAAACTCTCGAATTCCTGAATCTTATTATAAGCAATTGTATCTTCGGTCTTGTCTACATTAATTAAGAGGTAGTTGATAGGTTCGTGATTGTGATCGTATAGAGTGGTGACTTTGGTTGTTAAGTCAATGAAACCGGTTGTACTGTTAGGCTGATAATATTTGTTGATTTTGGAAAAGTCATACCGGAATGTAAAATCTGCGTTCTCATTGTCTTTTTATTTTCTGTTTTATCTCTTCCGGCAATATAGGATTCTCGAAAAATGTTGACTCCCAAAATATCTTCTTTATTGGAAATTCGGAACATTTCCATATCTTTTTATTCAGGTCGACCATTTGACCGTCCTTATCATATAATTCGATGCCTACCGGAAGATTCTTATATATATTATGAAGGATCCGCTCGCTATTTTGTAGAGCCTGGTGTGCAGATGCTATATGAAGTCCCTCTTGGGTTTCGGCAATTCCATATACTTTGGTGTTACCATTTTCGTCTGTTTCCTGGAAGCATGCCTTGCTACGAATCCATACATGACCTTTGGGAGTATCAAACAAGTATATTTCTTCTACAGTCTGTTGTACTTTGTCAAAAGACGGAAAAGTTGCGTATCCCTGATCTTCTTTTTAGAATACGTCTTGTTGAAATCTTCGAAACTGATGAGCCCGTCTTCTCCTATTCCGAGTAGTTGGGAGATAAGTTCCGAACACTTGTAGTCTCTGCTTTCAAGTCAGCTTCCCACCATCCTATATTCGCTTTGTTCATAAGCTTTTGTAGGAATTCGCTTTCGTTTTGTTCGTTTATTTTCAAGGTATGTCTGTATTATCAGGTAGTTAGACAATAATTTGCTCGTAAAAATAATCATTTTTGTTGAATTCCACCTTAAAAAAAAGTAAAAAGATAGTATGATTGTATCACAAGGAAAGTATGTATTACAAAGAAAATGGGCATATATGAGGAGAGTATCAATAAATTATCTTCGTGTAAAAAAAGTAATCGAAGCATTCTGTACGCGTAAAGATAAAGCGAAGATTAAATCAACGTCCAGATGAATGGAAACGGCCGGATATAGTTGTGAATCGTATCTTTCTGGAGAGAAACATAGTGTCAAAATATTAAGAGTCAGACGATGGGAATAGAATATGTCTATAACAACAAATGTATTTATATGAATTATAATCTTTTTAATAAATAGAGTGTTTTTTGCCAATTGGTTATCTTTGCGCTCTATGAAACGCAAAAAAGTAACTATAAATACATGAATAATAGTCAAAATGCTATAACTGTTATATACAGGGAACATTGGCAAAAGCTCTATATTCATGCATATAATCTGCTGAATGATGAGGAAAGCGCAAAAGATGTGGTGAACGATGTCTTTTGTTCGGTGCTTTTGAGAGCAACGAACGGTTGACAACGGAAGAGGATCTGCTGCCGTTATTCTTTCGTCATGGTGCGAAATCGTTGTTGACCAAATACGTCGATCAGAACGTGGTGCATAAAAACGGAAAGATATCTGGAAGAACTTTACAGTGGCTGGACTGTGAAAGAATACCGTGAGTATGAAGACAAGATAAACCGGATGCAGGAGAGTATCCGCCAGATGGCGCCGCAAATGCGCATAGTAGTGGAAGAGTTTTTTCTGAATGAAAAGAAATGTGCGGAAATTAGTGAAAAGTTACGTATTAGTGATAATACCGTTAGAACGCACATTGCCAGAGCTTTTTTAAAGATACTCCGAAAACAATTAACCATCTTTTTTTAAAAAAAACTATCGGGGTGTCATCAGTTTCAGTAACCTTTACGTGTTTAATGAAACTATTGACACTATGATAGACCATTCAGATAAAAAATTGATTATGCACTTCGTGCCATACAACATCCACAATTAAGAGAAACTGATGAATTTCTTCAGTGGATAGGTATACCTGAAAATAAAGAACTTTTTCTTGGAATTAATGGCTTGTAAGGAAGCTGTAAAGATATGAGAATCTGCAACGGAAACGCAAGTACAGAAAGAAAATGCGTATCTTGGCAATTGAAGTGACAAAGGATGAAGAATGTCCCTTTATCGTAAGTGGGACGGCATGGATACCCATGTGCTGGGTACTAAATTCAATGTACGTTCATACACAACAGAAGACCGCCGAACGACATTGGTGCATGGGAAAAGTGCAAGTGACCAACACGAACAGCCTTTCATCCGTAGTGCTTCAACACCGGACAGGACTTGACTTATACGGAAACCGGAGAAGAGAAAATATCGCGTGTCAACATAGCTACCTATACGGCATGGACAGAAGGAATGTTCTATTTTGAAGATTCGTCACTGGAAGAAATTATGAGTTCTCTGGGCAGATGGTACAACGTGAACGTCGACTTTGAACGGGTGGAACTATACAATATCCGCCTGAACTTTTGGGCGAACCGCAACGCTCATTTGGACGAGGCAGTAGAACTGCTGAATAAACTGGAAAAAGTACGTGTAGAATATCAGGACGGGACTATTACGATTAAACATATATAACTTTACAAATACAACTCTTATGAAAAAGCAACAAATTACATTGTCTCGCAAAAAGGCAATGAGAAAGGTCGTATGGATGAAAGCCGCCTTCATATTGCTGATGTTTGTAATTGCCCTGCATGGACGGGCACAAAATACGGACAACAAATTGATTTCTTTGGAACTAAAGGAAGCGCCATTGGGAGAGGCTTTGAAGCAGTTTAGCAATGTGTCCGGTTATAAGGTGAATTTTCCTAGTGAAGATGTCGGAGCGTACCGGGTAAGCGTAAGCATACATCAGTTGGCACCTTTGGCGGCACTCCAGAAAATACTGGAAGGGAAACCTTTTGAATATGAGGTGAAACAACATTTTATCACTGTCCGTAAAGTGAAGCCTGCATTGACTACTCGTAAAGTCAGGAACATCGAAGGGCGGGTAGTGGATGAAAAGGGGATCCGCTGCCGGGTGCGAATATCCGGGGAATCGACAGCCCGTTTGGAGCTATTTCCGATATCAAAGGAAATTTCACTTGTAAAGTGATGGAGGAAACCCACACATTGGAAGTCTCTTTTGTCGGTATGCAAACTGAAAAGGTATCTATTAAAGGGCGTACTCATGTCAATGTGGTTATGCATGAAGATAAACAGCAATTGGCAGATGTTGTAGTGACGGGTTATCAGCGTATCAGCCGTGAACGCTCTACTGCCTCTTTCGGCTTTATAGATTCTGAACAACTGACAAGACAGATGCACAGTGACCTGGCGTCATCCTTGGAAGGGCAAATAGCCGGTTTGCGTATGAATATTAATCCGAATAACGGTGATATGAGCCCTATCCTTCGTGGTGTAGGTACGTTCTCGCCTAATGTTGGAACAATGCCGTTGATTGTTGTGGATGATATGCCGACCGACCTGACCTTGAGTGAGATAAATCCTTATAATGTAGAGAGTATTACTGTCTTGAAAGATGCCGCAGCAGCCAGTATTTATGGTGCTTTGGCTGCAAACGGCATTATTGTGGTAGTTACCAAACAGGCCAAAAGAAGAGGGTGCGCATGTGAATATCAATGCTGATTGGTTCATCACCAGCAAACCGAATTTCAACAGTTTGAACCTGGCTTCTACAAGCGACATTATTGATTATCAAACAGCTGTGTTTGATGCGAATGTAGCCGAATCAGGCAGTGCATCCGGTTTTTGTCCAGCTATAAGGCAGGCTACTATAATCCGTTGTTCCAACTTTATCTGGCTCGGGAGAATGGTACACTAAGTAATAGTGAAGTCGAAGCCACATTAAATCAGTGGCGTAATAATGACTATTATAAAGAATATCGTGACAATGCCTGGCGCACGGCTGTAACTCAGCGTTATGATGTGTCCGTATCGCAGAAAGTCGGAAAAAACAATCACTTCCTTTCGTTCAATTATGAAAATGACAAGGGGCGTACGATAAATGATAAAAGGAATAAAATTCTCCTTGTATTATAAGTCGAACTATGCCATAACTAGTTGGCTGAATGTGAATGCCGGGGTGGACGCCCGTCTGGGAAGTAGCGATACACCGAATACCCTGTTTACCAGTTACACTATGCAACAACGTTATGAAAGAATAATGGATGCCGCTGGTAACCGTTATAATTCTCCTTATGTGAATGTAAGCGGATATTCGGGTGGGGCTTACAATGGCAGTGTCGTGAGCAAGGCGGAAGGTGTTTCACCTTATAAAACATTTGGTTTCAATGTGCTTGACGCATTGGGTGAAGGCGGTACCAAATCACGCAATGTCAGCATCCGCCCGTTTGTCAGCTTGCAGGCACGATTCCTGAAGATGTTTAAATATAACTTCATGTATCAGTATGAATGGAATCATAGCAAGAGTGAAGTGTTTGATGCGGAGGACTCCTATTTGATGCGTATGACGTACAACTCTATGATTGATACGAATGGAAATTCGGCAATGCCGAGAGGCGGACGGTTCTTTCAAAATGAGTTGAGCAGTAACCGTTATACTGTACGTAACCAGATAGACTTTGACAAAAGTTGGAAGAATCATACAGTGACTGTCATTGCCGGACTTGAATTCAGGGAAAATAAGATTCCGAAACCTACCCGGCAATTAATGTATGGATACGATCCTCAGACACTGACTTCTGACATTATAGATTGGCAGGCATACCGTGACGGTGTAGGAACCAGTGCACTTTCCGGCAATACGATTACTTTGAGTGGCCTGTCGCCTACGTTGCAAGAATCACGCCATCGTTATGCATCTTTTATGCCAATGCAAGCTATTCTTATCTGTCCCGTTATAATGTATCCGGAAGTATCCGCTGGGATCAGGCGGACTTGTTCGACTTGATATCCGTAACCAGCGTCATCCCTTGTGGTCTGTCGGTGCGTCCTGGATTATGTCGGAAGAGCCATTTATGAAAGATATTGTTTGGCTCGACTTCCTGAAAGCACGTATGACCTATGGTATCAACGGTAATGTGGATCAGAGTTCGACTACCTATTTTGTAGTAAAGCAGAAGACCCAGAGCAATCCGATCAAGACGACATACCTGACTTATGATGATGATGATCTTCCGAACCCGAAACTCCGTTGGGAGAAAACAGCCACTTATAATGTGGGACTGGATTTCCGTCTTTTCAATAATTTAGTCAATGGTAGCTTGGAGTATTACAACCGCCACTCATCTGATTTGCTTGTACGCCGCTACATGGATCCTACATTGGGAGCTAAATCACGTGTAGTGAACAACGGTGAGATGCGTAACCGGGGTATCGAATTTTCTCTTACTGCCAATCTCATCAGGAAGAAGGACTGGAACTTTGCCGTTGATTTCAACTTTGCCCATAACAAGAACAAGATGTTAAAGGTGGATCATAGTGATTCGGACACTTCGACAAGTTTCATTATGAGCCCGCAGAACTACTTTATGGAAGGAACCAGTTATAATACGCTTTGGGCTTACCGTATCGACCGCATTGAAAATGGATATCCGGTAGCGGTGGACAAAGATGGGAATGACCTGGTGACGTTCAACGAGGATGGTACGGTTGCCAATATTACTACCGGATCGTCACTGAAAGGTACTGAGAATCTTGTAAATCTTGGCTCGCTGACTCCGAAATTTAATGGAGCAGTGTCCTTGAGACTTAGCTACAAGGGAATTGCCTTGAATGCTTTCTTTGTGTATGCAGGCGGTAACAAACTGCGTAATAGTGTGGTAAGTATGAGTGACCAGGTGGGAAGCCAGACGTTGAAAGACATAACCAACCGTTGGAGTGCGGATGCGCCGGATGCAAATGTACGTATGTATATTGACATGCCCACAAAGGTTAAAACTTACGCAAGTACTTTCCAGGATTGGTGGCAATATGGTGATATCAATGTGAAAGATGCTGGTTATGTGAAATTGCGTAGCTTGAGTTTGGGGTATAGTTTGCCGTCTGGTATCTGCCGTCAAATCCGGCTTAATTCATTGAATTTGAAGTTGCAAGTGAACAACCTGTTTACCTGGTGTAAGGCAGGAAGCGACATTGACCCGGAAAGCTACGGATTGAACAGCGGCACACGCGGCATGGCTTCACCCAAGACTTATTCTATCGGATTATCAACAAGTTTCTAATTATTAAAAAGAATATAGGATATGCGTAAATTACTTTATATATTGCCGGTTCTGCTTATCTTGGGATTTGCGGCTTGCGAGAATTACGTGGATATTACCCCTACAGGAAAGAAGACTGTGGACTCTACCGAGACTTATTATGAATTGGTGGCTTTGCCGAACCGGAGTTATTATCCGTCGTCTTTTGCTTTGTTGAGTGATAATGTCTGGTCAAAAGAATCGAATATTATCGGCAAGGAATATCTTTCCTCTGATGGAATCAATATGACTTTTAATGAGGATACCGATCGTAAAGAATTAAGTGATAATAATCTGTATGCAAACTGTTATCAATACATCTTACGCTCTAACATCGTGGTTTCATTGGTAGATCATAGTACAGGTGACAAGGATGTGAAGGAGCTGGCTAAAGCGGAAGCAAAAATCATGCGTGCGTGGGATCATTTTATTCTGGTGAATACATTCGCTAAAGCCTACAATCCGGAGACAGCAGCCACTGACGGTGGTATTGCTATTGTCAGCGAATATGACTTGGAAGCGACTCCTACCAAAGCTACTGTTGCCCAAGTCTATGACTTTATCATCAAGGATATCGAGGATGCGTTACCTTATCTGCAGGAAGAACCGGTGAATGTATATCATCCGTCGAAAGCATTCGGCTATGCATTGGCGGCACGCGTTTACTTGTTCCACCGTGACTGGAAAAAGGCTAAGGATGCGGCGGAGGAATCTTTGAAACGGAACAATGCCTTGATAGATTATATAGCTTTGGATGCTGTAGGGGGCCGACTAAGGTTTCAACTTATGCCAAAGGTGGCAATCCGGAAGTGTTGAATTATGCTTATATGGGTAGCACTTCGGACAATCCTGCTTATACCTATGGCATGATTAGTCCGGAATTGGTACAGCTTTTCGGAGATAATGACGAGCGTTTGAACCTGTTCTTCAAAACGACCGGTAATCTTGAGTACTACTTTGATGAAGGTTCCGGAGCTGCTTTATGGAACACTGCCCTTACCTATTCTAAGTTTCAATACATGGCTGTAGGTATGCGTACAGCCGAAGTTTATTTGATTTTGGCAGAGGCGATGGCACGTTTGAACGATTTGTCCGGATCCGTTGAAGTGTTGAATCAGTTACGTGAAAAACGAATCAAAGGAAGTGAAGCTGTGCTTCCGGAACCGGCTACACAGCGTGAGATGATGCAGGAAATCATTAACGAGCGTCGTAAAGAGTTGCTCTTCGGATTCAGCCGTTTCTGGGATTTGAAATGGTTCAATACGGAAGCCGACTATGCAAAGACGATTACCCGTACTTTTCCGCTGGTAACTACGACCGTAGAACAGAAAATATATACATTGAAACCGGATTCACGTTTGTACATTATCCGGTTCCCGGTAGCTGCCCGTGAGAAGAATCCCAATTTGACACTAAATACTAACGAATAAAATAGATAGAAAAGCGATGCGAAAAATTTTAATGATGGCGACATACATACTCTTTACACTACAATGTGTTGGAGTGTATGCCGGTGGTGAACTTCCGCTGGAGTATGGAAACAAAAATCTGGTAGTTCATGAAGATACGGTCAAAAAAGACACTGTCAAGAAGGCTACCGCTTACGAGAAACTGTTGAAAGATGGAGGAAGTGAATGTGAGGGTATGTTCACGATCCGTCACATCAAAGATGACTGGTATTTTGAAGTACCGGATTCTTTATTGGGACGATTGTTATTGGTTGTTACCCGCTTTAAAGCTGTTCCGCAAGGATTTAAAATGCTTAGTGGAGAAGAGGTGAACCGAAGTGTGGTTTATTGGGAACAACATAATGATAAAACTCTCTTCTTACGTGAATATGTGCAGTCGCAGTTTGCCCGCCCGGGTGATAAGATAGCAGAGGCGTTGAAGCAGTCTACTGTAGATCCGGTTATCGGTAAGTTTGATGTTATTGGTAGAAATCCGGAGACTCGGGCACAGCTTGTCAACGTCTCCAAGTTTCTTTTTAAGTGATAACAAGACCTGTGGCTTTACATCAAGTGACCGTTCTATTCTTGGTATTGGTTCTTTAGTTCAGGATCGTACATTTATGGATACTATAAAGACCTATCCTATTAATGTGGAAGTAGTAACTTTGCGTACTTACAACATAACTTCCGGCAAACTGCCGGCTGCGGCAACAGGATCAGTGACTGTGAAATTGAATACCAGTATGGTAATGTTGCCTAAAGAGCCGATGCAGCCGAGACTGGCAGATGAACGGGTCGGCTTTTTCAGAATCCGGTGACAGAATTCTCTGATGAACAGCAAGTCACATCGCGTGGAGCTATCATTCAGCGTTATCGGTTGGAACCGAAAGACCCGGAACGTTATCGTCGAGGGCAACTCACTGAACCGAAACGCCCTATTGTATACTATATAGACCCGGCGACACCCAAGAAATGGATCCCTTTATCTTAAAGCCGGTGTGAACGATTGGAATGTTGCTTTTGAAGCAGCCGGATTTAAAAATGCCATTATTGCCAAAGAGTGGCCGGACGATCCCACAATGAGCTTGGATGATGCACGTTATAGTGTATTGCGTTATTTGCCTTCGGAAACAGAGAATGCCTACGGACCGCGTATTGTAGATCCGCGTAGCGGAGAAATAATGGAAAGTCATATCTGTTGGTATCATAACGTGATGAACCTACTTAAGAAATGGTATATGGTGCAGTGCGGACCTTTGGATAAACGTGCGCAATCAATGACCTTTGATGACAAATTAATGGGAACTCTGATTCAGTTTGTCTCCTCGCATGAAATAGGACACACACTCGGTTTGCGTCACAATATGGCTGCCAGTTCAGCTACTCCGGTAGAGAAGTTACGTGATAAAGCCTGGGTGGAAGCCAACGGTCACACGGTATCAATCATGGACTATGCACGATTCAATTATGTGGCACAGCCTGAAGATCGGATTTCAGAAAAAGGACTTTTCCCTCGCATTGGCGATTATGATAAATGGGCTATAAAATGGGGATATCAATATCGTCCGGAATTTAAAGACCCCTTTAAAGAGAAAGCGGTATTACGTGCCGAAGTTACCAAGAAACTGAAAGGAGACCATCGTTTATTGTTTATCGGTGATGAAGGAAAAGGCTCTGATCCGCGCAGCCAAAGCGAAGATTTGGGCGACAATAATATGAAGGCTAATGAATATGGTATCAAGAATCTGAAAAGAGTGATGGAGAACATTCTGACTTGGACGGCGCAACCTGACGGTCAGTATGACGATTTGAATACTATCTATAATTCAGTTCGCGTCCAATATCTGAAGTATACGCTGCAAGTACAGAAAAATCTGGGAGGCCGTTATACCAAAAATGTGCCGGATAGCAAAGGGCGTGATTATGTGCCGCGTAGTATACAAAAAGAGGTTGTTGAATGGTTGGGACGTAACTTGTTCGTAGCTCCCCTCTGGCTCTATCCGAACGAAGTGGTAAGTCGTGTAGGCCTGAAAGCGGTAGATGAAATTAGCGACCGTCAGAGTTCTGCGTTAGCTTTGTTGCTTGCGCCGGGAATGCTTCACAATATCTATTCAACTTCCTTCAGCGTACCCGAACCGTATTCACTGGACGAGTATTTGAATGACGTATTTGTCGCTGTATGGAAACCGTTGAACGATCCTAATGAGTTGGAGAACAATTTCCGTCGTCAAACACACCGGACTTATCTGTCGTTTGTAGAGCGTGTGATTAAACCTAATGAGAAAGATAATACAAGTTTGAATATGACAGTCACCCGTTCTGATATTCAACTCTTTATGGAGAAACATCTGGACAAGATTGAAGAGCATGTAAAGGAACAGTTGGCAGCTTGTAAGGAAGGAGATATGACCTATCGCCACTATTCATCTTTGCTGCGAAACATCAAAAGACGAAAGAAACCTATTATGGAAAAGATGCTGATGTGTAGACTTCAACAGTGGAACTTTTTAAAAAGAACAGAAAAGTAGAACAGATTTTCTTGTATATATAAACTCTCTCTTTTTTACTTTAACAGACTTACTCTTCTCTAACGATAACCTTGCTTTGATGAATCATCATCCATAATGCAAGCTTAGAATTAGAGGAGGGTATTTTTTTATGTCCCTGATTACTGCATCCCGCTTCTTTGCAGAAAGAATCATTATTTCTGGGTATTGACAACTATTTATTTTCTAGTGAACTTTGTGAAGAAACAATCTGTTGTATATATAAAAAGAAGAAAGGAGAATTTTAGAAATGAAAAAGATAGTATTACTTCGTCATGGAGAGAGTGCTTGGAACAAAGAAAACCGTTTCACAGGTTGGACGGATGTAGACCTGACGGAAAAGGGAGTTGCCGAAGCGGAAAAAGCCGGAGAGACATTGAAAGAATATGGTTTCAATTTTGATAAGGCTTATACTTCCTATTTGAAGCGTGCGGTGAAAACCTTGAACTGTGTTCTCGATAAGATGAATCTGGACTGGATACCTGTAGAGAAAAACTGGCGCCTGAATGAAAAGCATTATGGTGAATTGCAGGGATTGAATAAAGCCGAGACTGCCGAGAAATACGGAGAAGAACAAGTGCTGATCTGGCGTCGCAGTTATGATATAGCTCCCAATCCGCTTTCGGAGAGTGATTTGAGAAACCCGCGTTTTGATTACCGTTATCATGAAGTGCCCGACGCCGAGTTACCTCGTACCGAATCATTGAAAGATACCATTGAACGTATCATGCCTTACTGGGAAAGTGATATATTCCCCAGTCTGAAAACGGCCCATACTTTATTGGTTGTGGCTCATGGTAATAGCCTGCGGGGTATCATAAAACATTTGAAAAATATCTCCGATGAAGATATCATAAAACTGAATCTGCCTACTGCTGTGCCTTACGTTTTTGAGTTTGATGAAAACCTGAACGTGGCCAACGACTATTTCCTGGGAAACCCGGAAGAGATCAAAAAACTGATGGAAGCGGTAGCCAATCAGGGAAAGAAAAAATAGAAAAGTTACACATTAAAAAATGAAGTTATGAGTAAAGTAGTAGAATTATTAAGAGATAAGGCCTGTTATTACCTGAACCACACTTGCAAAACCATTGATAAATCACTGATTCACGTACCGTCACCCGATACAATTGATAAAGTATGGATTGATTCGGACCGGAATATCAGAGTATTGAACAGTCTGCAAACGTTGTTGGGACATGGTCGTCTGGCAAACACCGGATATGTATCCATTCTTCCGGTCGATCAGGACATCGAACATACTGCCGGAGCATCATTTGCTCCCAATCCGATCTATTTCGATCCGGAGAATATCGTGAAACTGGCTATTGAAGGAGGTTGTAATGGAGTCGCTTCTACCTTTGGTATCCTTGGTTCCGTAGCACGTAAATATGCCCATAAAATACCTTTCATCGTCAAGTTAAATCACAATGAACTACTTTCTTATCCCAACACTTTCGACCAAGTACTGTTTGGTACAGTCAAAGAGGCCTGGAATATGGGAGCAGTAGCGGTAGGAGCCACCATCTATTTTGGTTCGGAACAGAGCCGCCGTCAGCTCGTGGAGATTGCCAATGCTTTTGAATATGCTCACGAACTGGGGATGGCAACCATTCTTTGGTGTTACCTGCGTAATAATGATTTCAAGAAAGGTGCTGTCGATTATCATGCGGCTGCCGATTTAACAGGACAGGCCGACCGTCTGGGAGTGACTATTAAAGCTGATATCATAAAACAGAAACTTCCTACTAATAATGGTGGTTTCAAAGCCATCGGCTTCGGCAAGGTAGACGAACGTATGTATACCGAACTGGCTTCCGAACACCCGATTGACCTTTGCCGTTATCAGGTTGCCAATGGCTATATGGGACGCGTTGGTTTGATTAACTCCGGTGGAGAATCTCACGGAGAATCAGATTTGCGTGATGCTGTCATTACAGCCGTTGTCAACAAACGTGCCGGTGGTATGGGATTGATTAGCGGACGTAAAGCGTTCCAGAAACCAATGAACGAAGGGGTGGAATTATTGAATACCATTCAGGATGTATATCTTGATTCGTCAATTACGATTGCTTAATCAGGGATGAATAAAAATAAATTCTTATCTTTGACTACCAGATAGTTAACCATTAAAAAATAGAATTATGAAGTTTTTTATTGACACAGCCAATTTGGAGCAGATTCAGGAGGCGTATGACCTCGGAGTACTTGACGGAGTGACTACCAATCCTTCGCTGATGGCGAAAGAAGGTATCAAAGGAACGCAGAATCAGCGTGAGCATTATATTAAAATATGCGAGATCGTCAACGGAGATGTAAGTGTCGAAGTGATAGCAACCGATTATGAAGGAATGATTCGTGAAGGCGAAGAACTTGCCGCGCTCAATCCGCATATCGTAGTAAAAGTTCCTGTATTGCCGATGGCATTAAAGCTATCAAACATTTCACGGAAAAGGGAATCCGCACCAACTGTACATTAGTATTTTCCATAGGGCAGGCGCTGCTGGCGGCAAAAGCCGGAGCAACTTACGTTTCGCCCTTTGTAGGCCGTCTTGACGACATTTGTGAAGATGGAGTAAGGCTTGTGGGAGATATCGTACGTATGTATCGTACGTATGACTATAAAACACAGGTGTTGGCTGCTTCCATCCGTAATACGAAACATATTATCGAATGTGTAGAAGTAGGAGCCGACGTTGCTACTTGCCCGTTGAGCGCTATTAAAGGATTGCTCAATCATCCGCTGACTGACTCGGGATTGAAGAAGTTCCTGGAAGACTATAAAAAAGTCAATGGTTGAGTAAGCAATGAAACTTGCAATATATTAAAATGTTAGGCACGAATTACACGGATTTCACGGTTTTAAAAATGGTAGTTATCATAAAACAACTATAAAAAGCGTGAAATCCGTGTAATCCGTGCCTAAAAATATTTATTTTCCGGGTAGCTTCTTATTGCTCTTTTTTCCTTTCCTGTTTCTGCTTTTCTTTGTATTGAGTCGGCGTTTCTCCCGTATATTGTTTGAAAGCCGTACTGAAATAGCGTGAAGTAGTAAAACCGACCTTCTCGGCAATTTCCGTGAACGACAGGTCAGTACTGGTGATTAAGGTGATCGCTTTCTCCATCCGGAATTTATTAATGTAATCATTGGCTCCCATATCGGTCAGAGCTTTCAGCTTATTGTAAAGGGAGGCTCTGCTCATACCTATCTCTTTACAAATAAAAGTGACATCCAGATGACTGCTATCCAAATGCTCCAGTATAATGTTATTCAGTTTCAACAGGAATGTTTCATCTGCCTGGCTAAAGGTGCTTTCTTCCGGCGCAGGGACTAGTCCTGTATTCAAATATCTCTTCTTGATAGATTCGCGGTTCTTCAACCGGTTGCGAATGATTTCCATCAGCATTTCTATCTCAAAAGGTTTAGTCAGATAAGCATCCGCCCCGTTCTTGTAACCACTCAACTGGCTTTGTTTATCATCTCTTGCTGTCAGCAGAACGATAGGAATGTGACTGATCGTAATATCTTCCTTTATATTTTTGCATAGTTCATATCCATTCATTCTCGGCATCATCACGTCGCTGATGATAATATCCGGGGCATGGCTTTTGGTCAGTTGAAGGGCTTCCACACCATCCGAAGCAATCACTACCCGTTTGAAATATTCTCCCAGTGACTTTTTCAGGAAGTCCGTCAAGTCCGGATTATCATCCACTACTAAAACACTGTAAGGACTCGTGTCGAAATTATCTTCCTCCGGTTGTTGTTCTTTACTATCGTCACTCATTAATTCGTTCAAATATGCTTTCGGTTGGCAGATAATCTCTTCCGATTGTTGTCTTAAGGGCAGTTCAAAGAAGAATGTCGCACCGGCATCCTGATTATCTTGTGCACCAATGGAACCTCCGTGTAGTTCTACCAGAATCTTGGAATAAGACAGTCCGATGCCTGTTCCGCTCTGTTCGCCCATGCCCTGATAAAAGCGGGTGAAGAGTTTCTGTGTATTTACTTGTTTCAATCCGTTTCCCCGGTCAATGATGGAGATACGTACGCTATTCCTTTCGGAAAGCAACTCCGACATAATTGTTATTTCTGCATCCTGCGGACTGTGTTTCAAGGCATTGATAAGCAGATTACTTAGAATAATCTCACACTTATCTTTATCAAAACTTACAGTATCGATATGTGGATCAAGCTGATAACGGATATGGACGTTCTTTGCTTCTCCTTCACTGATGAAATCTTGGGATACATGTTCAATCCATTGATTGAGAACATACGGTTGTATCTGCAATTTGCTTTCTCCAACCTCCATCTTGCGTACATCGAGTACCATATTAATAAGGTTTTTCATTCGCTGCGCTTGACGGTAGATCGCTTTTATTGGCAAATACTGTGTATCTTCGGTAGAAAGGGATTTCAACATCCGGTTAAGTGGTGCGTATATTAACGTTAAAGGTGTACGCAACTCATGACTGATATTAATAAGAAAACGTACTTTTTCTTCATATACCTGTTGCTCATGTTCTTTCATTGCCCACTTTAACTTCTCTTCTTTACGTTTCCATGCTCTTCGGAAAGCTTCGATAATAGCGGCAGCAATAAAAACGGCACAACAAAGAATAAACCACCATGTCCGATACCAGGGAGGAAGGATGGTCAATTCCAGTACTTCCTGACTGGGAATCCAATTACCATCCTTGGCGGTACAGGATGCCATGATTTTATAACTTCCCGGAGGAAGTGAACGTATGGCCAGTTCGGGATTGTATGATTCGATTTGCTGGTCATTCAGCCCCTCTATTTGGTATCTGTACACTTTCTGTCGAAAAATATCTTTCTCTTTCGACATGATTCGAATAGTGATATTACTATTCCAGGGAGCAGAAATCCCTGTTGGATGATTCGTTAATTCGTTATTTACTGACTCTCCATTAATGATGACATCTGATAATTGGAGTTGGGGAAGTTCGGAAGTGGTTAATGGTATTTTGCTGTTAATATGCAGTAACCCTTTCACTCCACCCATGTAGACGTCTCCCCGCATACTTAATAGACGAGGTTTGGAAAGATATTCGTTTTGGATTACACCGTCTGATTCACCGAATAGAACGAATTTTTTTCTTTGATGAGCCAAGCGAAAAGCATACTGTCGGCTCCTATCCATACTTTTCCTTGCTGGTCGCATGCGATCAATGTGATTTCACTAAATAGAGAGGTCGGGATTGGTGTCTGTATTTTGGTGGCAGGATTGTAGTGTACCAATCCGTAGTTGTTTCCAATCCAGAAATTTCCCTCTTCGTCTCGTGCAACAGAGTTGATCGTTGTATCTTTCCAACATCTGTACAGGGCTTTCAGTCGGTTTGTATGGTTGTCCAGTTCATATATGTGCTTCGTATCATTTAGATAAGTGATATTCTTATAATTGTCCGATCGGTAAAAGAGCACCGATAATTTCCTGCTCTTTTGTTCTATAACGGTACTGAAAGTACGTGTATTCAAATCATATATATAGATATGTTCTCCAAGGAACAGAATATTGTGATGAGTGTTCCGAAGTAGATTTACAGCCTTGCCTCGATTGCACAAGAGTGCTGTCGTTTTAGCGTCAACAATGGTGAAAGGCTGTTTTTCTCCTGTTGCCGGGTTGAAAATAAATACTCCCTGTGAGAAAAGAGAAATTAATAATTTGCCGGGAGTAAACTGGCAGATAGAGGCTACTTTGTCTTCCCAGGTGGAAGGGTAATGGATAAATTTCTCTGTGAGTGGGTTAAAGCTGTTGATGCCTCCTCCGTCTGTACCGACCCAAATTTGGTCTTGGGATTCTTGGAAAAGACTTAGAACGGTATTGTTGCTTAGTCCGCGGTCGTTGCCGGGTGGTACGTCTGTATATGTTTTCATGGAAACTTCCCGGATGCTGATTAGTCCGTTGCGGATGCTACCTGCCCATATATTATTGTTGTAGTCGTTGTACAGACATAAAATAGAGTTAGCGGGGAGTGAGTAGTTGTCACTTCCGGGCATATGCTCCAACAGCGAAATACGTCTTGTTTCCGGGTCGAGAATATTAATGCCTCCTCCGTCTGTTCCAATCCAGATTTCTCCTTCCCGTTCGGCGAGACTTAGTATGACATTGTTACTTAGAGAGGAGTTGTTGGGGTAGTATATGTAGCCAGTAGTTTACCGTCGCGTGTCAGACAGTTCAGCCCTCCATTGTAGGGAGCTACCCAGATTCTTTTTTGTGAGTCTATGAGTACGTTCATGATTTCTTTTCCGCAATCGAAAGGAGGACGGCGGCATTTTCCGGTATTCAGGTCGAGCAGGAGTAGTCCTTGCCACCGGCTGCAACAGAGTAATGTGTGTTTATCCCATAGATTAGCAGAGTCACATTATAATTGGGTTCTAAGTCAAACGTTTGCAGGAGGCGTAAAGAGGTATCCTGATAATTATAGAAAAAGATTTTATTTTTCGAACCGAATAACACTCCGTCATCAGTCAGGCAGACGGAATGGGCGATGATATTATTTCCTGTCTCATCAGTCGGTATAAGAAAAGTCATCGCTTTGCCTCTGATAACGTGCCACTCCTTTGTCTGTCAGAATCCATATATTGTTTTGTACGTCTTCTATCATCTGGTAGATTAAATTGTGAGGAATGGAATGAGGGTTATTTGCCTGATGGACATATTTTTTAGTTCATGTCCGTCATATCGTCCCAAGTCCGGAGCGGGTTCCAATCCATACAAATCCTTGTTTGTCCGTTAAGATGCATCTACGGTAGAGGGAAGACCATCTTTTAGGGAGATTTGCTTATAGTAATAATGACCGGCTTGAAGAGATGGAAACGCCGATAAACAGTGTGATAAATGCAATGCATAGTAGTAAAAAAGGTTTTTGTTCTCATGAGATTAGGTCAGTTAAACTAAAACAAAGATAATACATTCGGATGAATATTAAATTTCTGTTAAATCCCCTCTCTTTTTTTAAATAGTTTTTATGCTTATCTTTGCTCGAAAATATACGACTATGATTACCGAAGAACTACAGAAACTTTATCAGTCATATACGGGCGTTCCCGCTGAAAACATAACAGAATTACCGTCTTCCGGTTCCAACCGCCGTTATTTTCGGCTGACGGGTATAGAAACATTGATTGGAGTCTACGGGGCTTCTATTGATGAGAATGAAGCATTTCTTTATATGGCAGGACACTTCCGCAAATGTGGACTGCCTGTTCCCGAAGTGCGCATCGTTTCGGAAGATAAAACCTATTATTTGCAGGAAGATTTGGGCGATACTCTGTTGTTCCATGCCATAGAGAAAGGACGTGCTACCAGCGTCTTTTCCGAAGAGGAAAAAGAGTTGCTTCGCAAAACGATTCGTTTGCTTCCTGCTATTCAGTTTGCCGGGGCGGATGGATTTGATTTTTCCCGTTGTTATCCTCAACCGGAGTCCAACCAACGTTCTATTCTGTGGGATTTGAATTACTTCAAATATTGCTTCCTGAAAGCTACCGGTATGGAGTTTCAGGAAGATAAACTGGAAGATGATTTCCAGAAAATGAGCGATGTCTTGCTTCGCAGTTCTTCCGCTACTTTCATGTATCGTGATTTTCAGAGCCGTAATGTGATGATAAAAGACGGCGAACCGTGGTTTATCGACTTTCAGGGCGGACGCAAAGGCCCGTTCTATTATGACATAGCCTCTTTCCTGTGGCAAGCGAAAGCGAAATATCCCGATAGCCTCCGTAAAGAACTGCTGCAAGAGTATATGGAAGCTCTTCGCAAATACCAACCGATTGACGAATCCTATTTTTATAGCCAGCTTCGCCACTTTGTCCTTTTCCGTACGCTGCAAGTGCTGGGAGCTTATGGTTTCCGTGGTTACTTTGAAAAGAAACCGCATTTTATCCAAAGCGTTCCTTATGCCATCGAAAACCTGCGTGAATTGTTAAAAGAAGAATATCCGGAATATCCGTATCTCTGTAACGTTTTGCGAGAGCTTACCGGACTGAAACAATTTACGGACGACCTGAAAAAGCGGCAGCTAACTGTCAAAGTAATGAGCTTTGCCTATAAGAAAGGAATTCCTGATGACTCTACCGGCAATGGAGGAGGTTATGTATTCGACTGTCGCGCCGTGAATAATCCCGGTAAGTATGAGCGTTACAAACCTTTCACCGGACTGGATGAACCTGTAATCACTTTCTTGGAAGAAGATGGAGAAATACTCCGTTTCCTCGATCATGTCTATGCTTTGGTGGATGCCTCCGTGCAACGTTATATGGAACGCGGATTCAGCAATTTGTCCGTCTGCTTCGGTTGCACCGGCGGACAGCATCGTTCTGTTTATTCTGCCCAGCATCTGGCAGAGCACCTGAATCAGAAATTTGGTGTGAAAGTCGAACTGGTGCATCGGGAACAGAATATCGAACATACGTTTGAGGCAACAATCTAAGAAGAGTAAATATTAAAGAAGAAAGTAACCGAAAGAATGAAAGCAATGATATTTGCAGCCGGTTTGGGTAGCCGGCTGAAGCCGCTCACCGATACCATGCCGAAGGCTTTGGTTCCCATAGCCGGACATCCGATGTTGGAACATGTGATCTTAAAACTGAAAGCTGCCGGATTCACAGAAATAGTGATTAATATCCATCATTTTGGCGAACAAATACTTGATTTCTTAGAAGCCAATGAGAATTTTGGGCTTATCATACATATTTCCGATGAACGCGATCTGTTGCTCGACACCGGTGGGGGAATTAAGAAAGCCCGTTCTTTCTTTGAAAACTCCGATGAGCCTTTCCTGATACACAATGTCGATATTCTTTCAGACGTGAATCTGAAAGAATTATATGACTACCATTTACGAAGCGGTGCTGTTGCCACTTTACTGGCCAGCCAACGTAAAACCTCCCGCTATCTTCTTTTTGATACAGATAAGAGACTTTGCGGATGGATAAACAAGGATACGGAACAAGTGAAACCGGAAGGTTTTCAGTATGATTCTTCCCTTTATCAAGAATATGCATTCAGTGGCATCCATGTACTTTCGCCCGCCATTTTTCAATGGATGACCTCTCCCTCATGGGATGGAAAATTCTCTATCATGGATTTCTATCTTGCCACTTGCCGGCAAGTAAACTATGGTGGTTACTTGACAGAAAAGTTGCATCTGATTGATATAGGCAAACCGGAAACATTAGCGAAAGCAGAAGGCTTCTTATACCAAAATGCGAAATAAAGATACTGAAAGAGGCTAAAAGGCCTCTTTCTTTCTATGTAACAAAATATTAAAGTAACTTTGCTTGGATAAACAATCAATATTGTAATACTATACAAATTTTGCTGCATGGAACAGACTTTGGTAAATGGGATAGCTGATAACTTATTGCATAATATCTTTAATGACTTGTCTGTAGGCTTGGAATTGTATGATAAGGACGGTCTCATGATAGATGTCAATTATTCACGGTTGAGATCAATGGGGATAAAAGACAAAAAGGATATTTTGGGCTATAATCTATTCAACTACACCAGTTTCTCTGATGAAATCAAGGAACAGATCAGAAAAGGAGAAACAGTGCGTTTCATGGCAAAATATGATTTTGATGACTTGTGCCGTCTTTTTCCTACTAATCTGTCCGGTATAAAATTCTTCGAGATTACCGTTTCTTTTGTACATAATGATAAGTCTGAAATTACCAATTATATGGTGATAACTCAAGATATCACCGAACGTGTTTTGTGGCAAAACAAATATGACAATCTTTACGAAGAGGTTGTGCGTTCGAAAAAAGAACTTCTTGAGAGCGAACAAAGAATGATCCATTTGATTCGTCAGAATGAATTGGTATTGAACAATATTAATTCGGGATTGGCATATATTGCGAACGACTATATCGTACAATGGGAGAATATCTCGCTTTGTAGTAAAAGCCTTTCTTATGAGGCTTACAAAAAAGGAGAACCTTGCTATCTGACAGCCCATAATCGCACCACTCCTTGTGAGAATTGTGTGATGCAACGTGCCCGGAAATCCGGTCAGGTAGAGTCTATCTTGTTTAATCTGGATAACAAGCATGTCATAGAAGTCTTTGCTACTCCCATATTTAATGAACAGGGAGATGTTGACGGTGTCGTGATTCGCGTAGATGATGTTACCGAGCGGCAGCACATGATAGGTGAACTTGAAAAGGCAAGGAGCCGTGCTGAACAATCCGATAAGTTGAAATCCGCCTTTCTGGCAAATATGAGCCATGAAATCCGTACACCGTTAAATGCTATCGTTGGTTTTTCCGACTTATTGATGGTGACGGAAGATCAAGAAGAAAAAGAAGAATTTATTCAGATTATCAATGCCAACAATGAGTTGCTTTTGAAGCTGATTAACGACATACTGGATCTTTCGAAAATAGAAGTCGGCTCGGTAGAACTGAAATACGAAGATTTTGATTTGGCTGTTTATTTCAACGAATTAGCTGCTTCGATGCATCGTCGTGTAGTAAATCCGCAGGTTCGGTTAGTTCCCGTGAATCCTTATGAAACCTGTACCGTTCGTTTGGATAAAAACCGGTTAGCGCAGATTCTCACTAACTTTGTAACTAATGCTATCAAATATACCTCCAAAGGAACTATTGAAATGGGGTATGAAAAGATAGACGGAAATATTCGTCTTTACGTTCGCGATACAGGTATCGGTATACCGGAAGATAAAAAAGACAAGGTGTTCCATCGTTTTGAGAAACTGGATGAATTTGCACAGGGAACCGGATTGGGACTGTCTATTTGTAAAGCCATCGTTGAGGCTTGCAGGGGAGAGATAGGTTTTGAGTCGGAATTTGATAAAGGGTCTTTATTTTGGGCGGTTTTGCCATGCCAGTTCGAATCGGTTGACAGCGAGCCGACTTCTTCACGTCGGAACAATGAGAAGGATGCGAATAAAGAAAATATTCTTGACTCCGAAGAAACAAAGAAAGTACCTAAAAGAGTGCTGGTCGTTGAAGATATACAAAGTAACTTCTTTTTGGTATCTTCTATCTTGAAAAACAAATGCCAGTTGTTACACGCACCGAATGGACTGGAGGCAGTTGAGATTGTCCGTACCCAACCGGTGGATTTGGTACTGATGGATATGAAGATGCCTGTAATGGACGGGCGTACTGCAACCTCGGAGATCCGGAAGTTCAATGCTGAAATTCCGATTATCGCCCTGACTGCTCATGCCTTTGATGCCGACCGGGTAGCTGCGTTGAAAGCCGGTTGTGATGATTATCTGGTGAAGCCGATCAATGGTGCGAAGTTGATGCAGACGCTGAAAGAGTATGGTTGTTGAAAGGATGGGATTAAAAATATGCTGATCTGAAAAAAGGGTATATTCTATTCTTTCAGTTTTTAATATATCGGTCACTTGTTTGTGGTGAAGGAAAAAACGCTCTGCATTTTGGATGAAAGAATGTAGGGCTGTTTGTTATCCTGGATAATTCCTGTCTAAAAATAAATAATCCCTCTGTGTTGCTATCTATATGCTTACTGTTTTCTCGTATGTAGTTTGCTTTATCATTCTTCTTTTGTGCGCATGTGATGATGAACTAGCCTATAAACGGGCTTTTCCAGGGCTTTTATAACTTGGTCGGTGAGTATGGAAGGCTTTCTCGGTGAGGAAGGATGTGTTCCTCACCGAGGAATGGCTTATTGCTCACCGAGGAAAATCATTTATTTCTTTAAAGAAAACGCATATCATCTGAAAATATATGCTGTATTGTGGCGGTAATATGCAGATATATGTGATAATATGGATGCTTTTAATTCCGGATTACCATCTTCAATAGTTTTGTTTTCTTTCTTAATCTGAAAAATAGAACATTTCTCTTGTTTGTTTGGAGGAATTGAAAGGGAGACAGCTTACTATAAAAGGCTATAAATCCGTAAAGTTTGGGATTGTTTTTTATGTTTATGGATTTAAATAGTTACCTTTGCTAAAAATAGAATATCATGTCCAAATACGTCAATCCTTTTACTGATATAGGATTTAAAATTATTTTTGGTCAACCGGCCAGAATTTGATCACTTTGTTGAACAATTACTTGCAGGTGAACATCATATTACAACTTACTTTTCTGGATAAGGAAGATCATGCAGACAATGTGAGTGATAAAGGTATCATTTATGATCTTTATTGCCGTACAGCAAGTGGTGAATATTATCGTGGAGATGCAGAATCGTTGGCACAGTAATTTTTTAATCGTACACTTTATTATGTTTGTCGTGCTGTGAGTCGGCAGATAGAATCTCCTTCTTCAAAAGAAGTCCCTGTCCCTGAAGATCCGATGACTGCAACCACTTGTCTCTTAAAAGCTATAGACTACCTACTAAATTTTCCTGATGAATTTCAAAGAGGAAAATTTAGAGGCTAAATTCCGTACGGATACGGTTCTTTCCGACCGTGATACAGGGAAGATTGTTAATCCGCATCTCCGGCATATTTATTCGCAATTTCCTTATTTTACAAAGGTCGGACTGCCATACATTATATGATAAATTAATTTATGCACTGAAGAATATGAGCAATTGGAATAGAATGCCGGATGCTTTGAAAGAACAAGTGTTTGAACATCTGGCGAGATTGGCAGCAGTTGCCGATCTTTCGGAAGAAAACCGTATCGCTTATGATAAGGCATTAGATCGGTATAGGGTCAATCAAATCGTAGAGGAGGATAAACGGCGTAAAAACGAAGAGATGCGGAGAAAAGCGGCTGAAGAAGGGTTAAAGGAAGGATGAAGGCCGGGTTGGAAAAAGGAGTGAAAAAAGGAAGGCTAGAGGGAATAAAAGAAGGGATGAAAGAAGGGATGAAAGAAGGGATGAAGGAAGGGTTGGAGAAAGGGTTGGAGAAAGGAGAGCAAAAGAAGCAAATTGAAATTGCTCGGAAGATGAGGGAGGACGGAATATCCATTGATACAATTATCAAATAAACGGGGCTTCAATCTTCTGATATAGAAAACCTATAATATATCTTCGTAGGAAAATTGTTGTAGTTATATTAGGATAAAATATAAAAGGAGGCGGGAATATTCAGGAATGAATACTTCCGCTTTCTTTTTTTGATTCGTAAGATGTCCAACAATGTCTATGATGGTTAGATATATCGATGAAATGGACGATTTTAGACAAAATTGGAAAAATAGTAGTAAAAATAGAACATACATATTTAGTAACCACATCTATATTTGCGTATGGATTTCAGCAAATAATCTGGAATGAGCTTTTTTAATCTTTAAAATTTAATAATTTATAAAAATGACTTCTATGAAGAACCTATTAAAAGTTTTTCTGCTATGTTTCATCGCCTTGTTTGCGTTTGCTGCGCAATCTATGGGACAAGGAAAGACAATTACCGGACAGGTAGTGGATGCTCTAAATGAAAGTATGCCTGGTGTCAATGTACAAGTAAAAGGTACTACTAATGGGACAATTACCAACATTGATGGAAAATTCTCCATTTCCGTTCCAAACTCAAAATCAGTGTTGATCTTTACTTTTATCGGTTATTCCAAACAAGAAATAGTGGTTGGAAATCAGGCTAAAATTAATGTTCAATTAAAAGAGGATGCACAAAATTTGGATGAAGTAGTCGTTGTCGGTTATGGAACAGCTAAAAGAGCGATTTAACAGGTGCTACTGCTAGTCTTCGTCCTGATGCGAATGATGCTTCAAAAGCTGTGTCTATTGATGGACTATTACAAGGTAAGATTGCAGGTTTAAATGTAACAGCCTCAATGTCTACTCCGGGGGCTGCTTCTTCTGTTACTATTCGTGGTGCTAATTCATTACGTGGAGATAATCAGCCATTATATGTGATTGATAATGTACCGCAAGCATCTACTGGTGAATTTGCCGAGTCAGCTGTAGGAGGTGGTGACTTCCAAATAGCTCAAGATCCGTTGAGTGCAATAAATCCTAATGATATTGAGGATATTACCGTCTTGAAAGACGCTTCTGCTACTGCGATTTATGGTTCTCGTGGTGCTAATGGTGTAATTCTTATTACAACAAAAAAAGGAAAGGCCGGAAAGGCAAAAGTAAATGTTACAGCAAACTTTACGATAGCTAATGCACGTAACTTGCACGATATGTTAAATTTGGAAGAGTATGCCGATTACACTAATTCTAAATTGGACCAACCGCGATATTATTTGCAACCTAATGGTGAAATGCGTTACGTATTTAGTGGTAATGAATCCGCTTATCAGGCAGATCCGAATAATCCGGAATTATATAAGGTTATTACCTATCGCAACTGGCAAAAAAGAAGCATATACATCAGCTTTCTCACAGGTCTACTCGGCTTCTGTCAGTGGAGGAACTGCCGGTATGAAATATTATATCTCCGGTAACTTTAAGGATATTAATGGTATCGTAGAAAATACAGGAATAAAACAGGGTGACTTGCGTGCTAATTTAACTGCTGAATTATCTAAAAAGTAACTTTAAATTTGATATTGAGCGGTTCATTAAAGCAGAATGATATGATGACGGGCGGTAATACAACCGGAGGCGATGCCGGATCTTTTGGCTCGTACGGTTCTTGATACAGCTCCTTATATTGTTCCTGATGATGATCCGGGTGCTTTGGAATCAAAAATGAATGTATTTAGTTGGGTAAATGATTATGATGATATTACTAATAATAAGACATTTAATGGAAGCTTGAATCTGAATTGGAACATTAATAAATATTTCTCGTATAGTCTGCGTGCAGGAGGAATATTGTAGTAAATGACCGTAAACGTTGGTACGGGATTCAGTTGCCTCCAGGAGAAAATGTAAAAGGTCTGTTGGCAATCAGTAATGTCAATAAGTCTAATTATACGGTGGAAAACCTGTTAAACTTTAATATGGACTTGACTAAGGATTTTCGTCTGTCGGCAACAGCGGGTATCACTTATGATGAATATCATTTTCTGACAGAGAATGTTTCAGGTAATACTTTTTCTATCTATGACTTACGTACAAAAGGATTGTCTAATGCAGGAAAAGTGGATGTGAAACAGCCTATACAAAAAGATTATCAATTACTTTCATATTTAGGACGTGTTAATTTATCAGCTTATGATAAGTACTTGTTAACTGCTTCATTGCGTGCTGACGGATCCAGTAAATTTAAAAAAGGTAATCGTTGGGCATATTTCCCGTCTTTTTCATTAGCATGGCGTATGGAACAGGAAGCTTATATGAAGAACATCGACTGGTTAAGTCAGTTGAAGGTACGTGTGGGTTATGGTGAGACAGGTAATCAGGGTATTGATCCATATCAGTCGTTATCTATTTATGAGAATAAGGTGGACTATGCTGACGGAGATGGGAATAAACTGACGTCTATGCAAATCAAAAGTTTGCAAAATGAGGGCTTGAAGTGGGAACGTACTTCTTCGTGGAATGTTGGTCTTGACTTTGGTTTCTTTAATGGTCGCCTGAATGGTGCATTTGATTATTACCGTAAAAACACAAAAGATTTGTTGGTTGAACGTGCTTTGCCATATTCCAGTGGATTTGCAACAGTGATGATCAATGAAGGATCGTTATTGAATAAAGGTTTTGAGTTTAGTTTAAATGCTGATATCATTCGTAGTAACGGGTGGAAATGGAATGTAGGCGGAAATATCGGTTTCAATAAGACTACGATTGAAAATTTGGGTTTGGAAGTTTCCGATATAGGTTCCTTGAAAGGAGTACGTGGCTATTTAGGTAAGACGATTGGCGATCATTTTGGACCTGCAAATGTTTTTATTGAGGGTGAGGCTCCGGGACTATTTTTCGGTTATAAGACCCAGGGCATTATTCAGGAAGAAGATGTAGTTGATGGCAAAGTAGGATATATCTCGTCGGATGGTTCTACAAAATATTACACTTCATCTGTTGGAAATGATATGGCAGCTGGTAATATTAAATGTGTGGATGTGAATGAAGATGGTGTCGTAGATCCTAATGACATGGTTGTGATAGGTGATCCGAATCCTGATTTCACCTATGGTTTCCAGACACGTTTGGAATGGAAGAATCTCTCTCTCTCTGCTTCTTTTACAGGTGTTTATGGTAATGATATTCTGAATACAAATATTCGTTACGAACAGACTCCTTCCAGGCAGGCTGGAAACTTGAGAAAAGATGCTTATTATAATGCCTGGACTCCGGAGAATCGTTCTAATTTATATCCGTCGTCTACTTCAAATGTAAAAGGAGTTGTTTATGATCGTTATGTAGAAGATGGAAGTTATTTGCGTTGCTCAGATATTACGTTGAATTATATTTTGCCTAAAGCGTGGATGACTAAGATTGGGTTCCAGAATACCAGCATTTTTGCTTCAGTGAAGAATGCATTTGTTATTACCAATTATAGTGGATATGATCCGGAAGTAAATAGCTTTGCATTTGATGGTCTGCGTCGGGGTGTTGATATGAATGCTTTTCCAAATATGCGTTCTTTTGTGTTTGGCTTGAATGTAACCTTTTAATTTACAATAAATGATTATGAAAATGAAGAAATTAACCTATATATTTTTATTGGCAAGCTGCTTATTGTTGGCTTCTTGTGAATCGTGGTTAGATGAAGATCCGCAATATACTTTGAATACACAAATTCAGTTTTCTACTTCTGAAAAGGCACGTGCAGCATTATATGGATGCTATGGTTATTTTGCATTGACTAGTGGAGGATATGGTCAGCATTGGCAAGAAATTCCGGTACGATATAGTGGTTTCGGATGGGCACAGACTAATGGGGGTACAAATGATATGTGTGGATGGCTGCAATGTGACTATACAGATGATCTGTTGACAAATGCATGGTATGTAATGTATAAAGTAATTAATGAAACGAATGCATTTATAGCCAACGTAGAAAGTACTTCTTTGGAGGATAAAGACGAAATGGCTGCAGAGGCTCATTTCTTGCGTGCCTTGTCTTATTATAACCTTGCAATATGTTGGGGAGATGTACCCTTGAAGACAACCCCTTCTTCTCATGACGGCGTAGCTGTACCTCGTTCCTCGCGTTTAGAGGTGTTGGATGTTGTACGAAGTGACTTGGAATTTGCTTCGAAATATTTGCCGGAAACAAATTCTGACGGATTTCCAACCAAATGGACTGCAGAAGCATATTTAGGTAAGTTATATCACACTTTAGGTTGTTTGGGTGATGCTACGGCTTGGGAAAAAGCAAAGACCTATTTTGAAGGAGTGAAAGGTAAATATGATTTGGAATCGAAATTTTCTAATTTATTTGTTGATAAGATTAAAGGTTCTAAAGAATCTATATTTCAACTGGGATTTCAGGTGAATGGTGACTTGTCTTCTTTTAATAGGGATCTTGGGTTTTAATCCTGCTGCATCATCGTATGGTAAGAGCTTTCATAGAGTGAAGTGTACGAAAGCATTTTATGATTTCTTTGCGGGAACCTATTGGGGAGATCCTCGTATTGAGACTACATTTATGGCAAAATGGAGAAAATGTACAGACAATGTCGGACCTGTAGCTCAAGTAGAGCCTGTACCGTCTGCCCGTGACTCTACCTATGAATATCCTTATTTCACTTATGATAGCGGTATAAAACCTGCAGGTTGGAAAAATAACAAGTTGTTAGTTGGTAGAATTCCTTATGAGTTATTGAATAATAAAGAGAATCCGAGCGCGGATGAAATTTTGGCTATCACGAATGATGAAACCAAATTTGATGAGAAATATCGTAAAGGATTGAAAGATTTTTTGAATGTATGTACTGCGGCGGGTAGGACAGGAGAAAGAGCGGCATGGCCTCATTTTGCAAAAAGCTTTTGATATGAATATGGCAGGTATTGCCAGTCATAAGAATCTAATTTTATATCGTTATGCAGATTTATTATTGATGTTGGCTGATGTCTATAATGAATTGGATAGAAAAGACGATGCAATTAATACAGCAGATATCGTGTTGGCACGTGCACGTAAGTCAGGAATTAAGGTTTCGGCACAACCAGCCAAATGGGAATCAACATTAACAAAAGGAGCAAGTACGTGAAAAGATATTCTTTGAAAGACTTTTTGAAGGTGCCGGTGAAACTGAAATGTATCAAATGATGCGCTTGCGTGGAACTGAATATTTGAAAAAAGCACTTACTGTGAATAATAATCACTCAATAACTAAAAAGTGGCAGGAGAATAATCCTAATGCAACGGGAGTTTGGGGAGAACGCATTTATAATAATGGAAATTTGAATGATGAGACTTTTTTGAAAAAGAATCTGTTGTTCCCCATTCCGCGTGATGAAATGAATACTAATATAGCTATTACAAAAAATAACTTCGGCTATTAAAAATAGTAGTTATAACAAGTTGTTTTAGATCCCGAATGCAGAGGAGGAGTGTTTCTGCTCTTCATTCGGGTTTTCTTTTATAAATAGAAATCGTTGTATATATTTTCTTGGATTTGCTGGATTGGGAATGAGCTGTAAATCGTGTTTTTACCATTTTTCCTTCTGAAACAGGTAGAAATGGAGAATATTGGAAATTAATTGGTTATTTGTGAACATGGATTTTGTTGACGGGGCTCTACCTTTGTCACTACAATCTAATATAAAGTTGTTTTATGGAAAAATTGCAACCAAACTTATTCTTTCCTTTAGCAGGAGTAGCAGCTGTAGCTTCCCTTGCTTCCTGTTCAAACAAGCAAAGGCCTGCGGAGCAACTCCCTTTGAATATCGTCTACATTATGACAGACGATCACACAGCTCAAATGATGAGCTGTTACGACACACGCTACATGGAAACCCCCAACCTCGACCGCATTGCTGCTGACGGTGTACGCTTTACTCAAAGCTTTGTAGCCAATTCATTAAGCGGTCCTAGCCGTGCCTGCATGATAACGGGTAAACATAGTTGTGCTAATAAATTCTATGATAATACCACTTGCGTATTCGACAGTTCGCAACAAACTTTTCCGAAACTGTTGCAGAAAATCGGTTATCAGACAGCATTGGTGGGTAAATGGCATCTTGAAAGCTTGCCTTCCGGCTTTGATTACTGGCAGATTGTCCCCGGACAAGGAGACTACTACAATCCCGGATTTCATCACACAGAACAATGACACTATCCAAAAACATGGATACATCACGAATCTTATCACTGACGACGCCATTGACTGGATAGAAAACAAACGCAATCCGGAAAAACCTTTCTGCCTTTTGATTCACCATAAGGCAATTCACCGTAACTGGTTGGCGGATACTTGCAACCTGGCTTTGTACGAAGATAAAACCTTCCCGCTACCGGACAATTTCTTTGACGATTATGAAGGACGCCCGCCGCTGCCGCGCAAGAGATGAGTATTATGAAAGACATGGACATGATTTATGACCTCAAAATGCTTCGTCCTGACAAAAACACCCGTCTGAAATCCTTATATGAGAAGTATGTCGGACGTATGGACGAAGGTCAACGTGCTGCATGGGACAAATTCTACACGCCAATAATAGACGATTTCTACAGGCAGAACCTGCAGGGGAAGGAACTAGGCCAATTGGAAATTCCAGCGTTATATGCGTGACTATATGAAGACGGTAAAATCATTGGATGACAATGTTGGTCGTGTACTCGACTATCTGAAAGAGAAAGGCTTACTGGACAACACACTTGTAGTCTATACTTCCGACCAAGGATTCTACATGGGTGAACACGGTTGGTTCGATAAACGCTTCATGTACGAAGAGTCCATGCGTACTCCTCTTATCACGCGCCTGCCGAAAGGCTTTGACCGCAGGGGTGATATCACGGAAATGGTACAGAACATCGACTATGCCCCCACCTTCCTCGAATTGGCAGGAGCAGAGATCCCTTCAGACATCCAAGGGATATCCCTCGTCCCCATTGCTGAAAGGCGAACATCCGAAAGATTGGCGGAAGGCATCTCTACTATCATTTCTACGAATATCCCGCTGAACACATGGTGAAACGTCATTACGGGGTACGTACAGACCGCTATAAATTGATTCATTTCTATAATGATATCAACTGGTGGGAACTCTATGATTTGCAGGCAGACCCGTCGGAAATGCACAACCTCTACGGACAACCGAATATGAACCGGTAGTGAAAGAACTAAAAGAAGAAATGCTGAAACTTCAGGAACAATACAATGATCCTGTCCGCTTCTCACCGGAGAGGACAAGGAATAATACCAATGTACATACCCATGAAAACAGAAATCCATTGATCAAACTATATGAAACACATTATTATATGCAGGCTGATAACTTAACTGCCCCTTTAACGCTGCAGGCCGATAACTTAACACCAATCGTTTCTGTAGTTCCCCCCGGTACAAATGGTACCGGGTACCGGGAACTTCACCTTTTCTCCGGGAAAACCGTGTTTGCGGTAGAAAATCGCGGAACAGGCCGCGATTGCCCGGAATTTTATCAACCTGTTCACCCGTGCCGCCGGAATAACCCCGTGCTTTGAAAACGGGCGTGGGAAAGGACAAGTATGTTTTGTCACGGACCCTTGCTGAAAAAGCGAGGCTTATTTGGCTGAGATTCACCCCAACAGATAGCATTAAAGGCGTCTGACGCCAAAGGATTCTTCTATGCCTTACAGACGATCCGTCAGTTGCTTCCTCCCGATATTGAAAATTCCCGTACGGTAAATGCCATGTGGACGGTTCCTTGTCTGACTATTCAGGATGAACCCCGTTTCGGTTACCGGGGATTAATGCTGGATGTTTCCCGCTTTTTCATTCCTAAAGAGAGTGTGTTGCGAATCATTGACTGCATGGCTATGCTGAAAATCAATAAGCTTCACTTCCACCTGGTGGACGATAACGGCTGGCGACTCGAGATCAAGAAATATCCCCGTCTGACTGAGATAGGCGCGTGGCGGGTAGACCATACGGACGTACCGTTCCATTCACGGCGGAATCCGTTACCCGGTGAACCCACCCCTGTAGGTGGCTTTTTACACTCAAGAGGATATGAAGGAAATGATTGCCTATGCCGCCGATCGTCAGGTAGAGATTATTCCTGAGATAGAGATGCCGGCACATACCAATTCGTCGCTGGCAGCTTATCCTCAACTGGCTTGTCCGGTGGTAGATCAATTTATCGGTGTGTTGCCGGGTTTGGGCGGTGATCATGCCAGCATCATCTATTGTGCCGGAAACGACAGCGTATTCACTTTCCTGCAAAACGTCATCGATGAGGTGGCAGCACTGTTTCCGTCACGTTATATTCACTTGGGGGGCGATGAAGCCCAGAAAACCTACTGGAAAAAGTGTCCCCTCTGCCAGGAACGTATGAAGAAAGAGCACCTCGCCCATGAAGAGGACCTTCAAGGTTACTTCATGAAGCGGATAGGCGAATATGTACGCAGCAAAGGCAAAGAGGTGATGGGATGGGACGAGCTGACCAACAGCTTCATTCCCGAAGGTGCTGTCATCTTTGGCTGGCAAGGGATGGGCAATGCGGCTTTGAAAGCTGCCGACCGGGGGCACCGGTTTGTGATGACCCCCGCCCGAGTGATGTATCTGATCCGTTATCAGGGACCGCAATGGTTTGAACCGCTTACTTATTTCGGTAACAATACGCTGAAAGATGTTTATCAGTACGAACCGGTCCAGAAGAACTGGAAACCTGAGTACGTTTCGTTGCTGATGGGGGTACAGGCTTCATTGTGGACTGAGTTCTGTAATCGTCCCGAGGATGTGGACTATCTTGTTTTCCCCCGTTTGGCGGCGCTTGCCGAAGTGGGATGGAGTCGTCCGGAACAGAAAAACTGGGACTTGTTTCTGAAAGCGATGGATCGGTATAATGAACACCTCGATGTGAAAGGTATCGGATATGCCCGCTCGATGTACAATATTCAGCATACCTCGACTCCTGTCGACGGTGCATTACAGATAAAATTGGAATGTATCCGCCCCGATGTGGAAATTCGTTATACAACCGATGGTTCCGAACCGGAAGCAACTTCCACCCTTTACACCCGGCCGTTGGAATTCCATACTGCGCAGACACTGAAGTGCGCCACTTTCGCCGCCGGCCGCCAGATGGGAAAGACTCTCGTATTACCGTTGTTACACAACAAGGCTACTGCCAAACCGATATTCACTCAAGGAGCTTCCGGAGCATTTGTTTTGACCAACGGAGTGCGGGGCAGCTTGAAGCAAACTGACTTCGAATGGTGCTCGTGGAGTAAGAGTGATTGCATTTCTTTTACATTAGATTTGCAGAAAGACGAAAATATTCATACTTTTACGCTGGGTTCCATTACGGTGTACGGGATGGCAGTTCATAAGCCGGAGTCCATTAGTGTTGCCTTGTCTTCGGACAACGTAAACTTTACGGAAGTGGGAGAGAAGCATTTCACTCCCGAAGAGATTTTCCGTGAAGGAACTTATGTAGAAGACTTGAAATTCGATTTGGGAACGGCAAAGGCCAGATATGTACGCGTCACCGCCCGTGGAGTCGGAAAATGCCCTCCCGATCACGTCCGTCCGGGACAGGAAGCACGAATCTTTTTGACGAAATAATTGTGGAATAAGAGTCCGCTTTTACTTTATAAAACCTAAGGGACGTTGGAATTTATTAAGATTTTGAATATTAAATACCTGATAAACAATGAACAAACCAATCAAACTAACCTTCCTGCTGATATTGGCCTGTCTGATGTTGTTGCCTGTAAATGCGCAGAATACTCCCGAATGGCAGAGCCAGTATGCAGTAGGTTTGAACAAACTGGCACCTCACACCTATGTGTGGCCCTATGCCAGTGCTACTGACGTGAAAAAAGGGGATTATGAACAGTCACCCTATTATCTCAACCTCAACGGTAAATGGAAATTCCATTGGGTGAAAAATCCTGATCTCCGTCCGAAAGACTTTTATAAACCCTCGTTCTATACCGGAGGCTGGGCAGATATCAACGTTCCGGGAAACTGGGAGCGCCAGGGATACGGAACTGCCATCTACGTAAATGAGACTTATGAATTTGATGACAAAATGTTCAACTTTAAGAAGAATCCCCCTCTTGTGCCTTATAAGGAGAACGAAGTAGGATCTTATCGCCGTACTTTCACTGTGCCTGCCGGATGGAAGGGCCGCCGGGTAGTACTCTGCTGCGAAGGTGTGATTTCTTTTTATTATGTGTGGGTGAACGGACATTTTCTCGGTTACAACCAAGGTTCCAAGACAGCTGCCGAATGGGATATCACCGATCAGTTGGAAGAAGGTGAGAATACGATTGCCCTCGAAGTATATCGCTGGAGTTCAGGTTCCTATCTGGAGTGTCAGGATATGTGGCGTCTGAGTGGTATTGAGCGTGATGTGTATCTGTATAGTACTCCCAAACAGTATATAGCCGATTATAAGGTAAACGCAACTCTTGAAAAGGAACGTTATAAAGATGGTATTTTCGGACTCGACGTTACGGTCGGAGGGCCCTTCTGCTGTGGCATCCGTATCTTATACACTGAACGATCCGCTCGGACGTCCTGTACTGTCGGGTGAGATGCCTGTCAAGTCGCGCGGACTGAGTAACTTCATCACATTCGGAGAACAGCGCCTGAAGGATGTGAAACGTTGGAGTGCCGAGCATCCCAATCTCTACACCCTCGTGTTGGAGTTGAAAAATGCAAGGACAGGTGACCGAAGTCACCGGTTGTGAAGTCGGTTTCCGTACTTCGGAGATCAAAGACGGACGTTTCTGCATCAACGGTGTGCCTGTATTGGTCAAAGGAACCAATCGTCATGAACATTCGCAGTTGGGGCGTACCGTCAGCAAAGAGCTCATGGAGCAAGATATCAAACTGATGAAACTGTATAATATCAATCTGTGCGCAACTCACATTATCCCACCGATCCGTATTGGTATCGGCTGTGCGATCGTTACGGACTTTATATGATCGATGAAGCGAATATCGAGTCACACGGTATGGGATATGGACCCGCTTCGCTTGCCAAAGACAGCACTTGGCTGACAGCACACATGGATCGTACACATCGCATGTATGAACGTTCGAAAAATCATCCTGCCATCGTTATCTGGTCATTGGGCAACGAAGCCGGAAACGGAATCAATTTCGAGCGTACCTACGATTGGCTGAAATCGGTAGAGAAAAGCCGTCCCGTCCAGTACGAACGTGCCGAGCAGAATTACAATACCGATATCTATTGTCGAATGTATCGCAGTGTCGACGAAATCAAGGCCTATCTGGCCCAGAAAGATATCTACCGTCCGTTCATTCTTTGTGAATATGTGCATGCCATGGGTAACAGTGTAGGCGGCCTGAAAGAGTACTGGGATGTATTCGAGAATAATCCGATGGCACAGGGTGGCTGTGTGTGGGACTGGGTAGACCAGTCGTTCCGTGAGATCGACTCAAACGGTCGCTGGTACTGGTCGTATGGTGGAGACTACGGACCGAAGGGAATTCCGAGCTTCGGTAATTTCTGCTGCAACGGTCTGGTGAGTGCCGATCGTGTGCCCCATCCGCATTTACTCGAAGTGAAAAAAATCTATCAGAACATAAAGACCACTTTACTTGATCAATAAGAACATGAAACTTCGTATCAAAACTGGTTCGACTTCTCTAACCTCAACGAATATATCCTCCACTGGAATGTAACAACCGATAATGGAGAAAACTGGCAGAAGGGACTAAAGTGCTGAATTGCGCCACACGCTACCAGCCGATGTGACTTTGGGAAAAGTGATTCTTTCGAAAAATGACCGTGAGGGTTATCTGAACGTTAGCTGGACCCGCAAAGAGGATTCCCCGATGATAGATAAAGACTGGGAAGTGGCTTATGACCAGTTTGTACTTTCCGGCAATAAGAATTCTACGGCTCATCGTCCGCAAAAAGCAGGTGAAACAACATTTACCGTTGATAAAAAACAGGAGCTCTGACTTCGTTGAGTCTGAACGGCAAAGAGCTGTTATCTACTCCATTGACATTAAGTCTTTTTTCGTCCGGCTACGGATAATGATAACCGTGATAGAAACGGAGCATATGCACTGGATAAGAATGGCGCATTGAAAGTGAGCACTACTTTCGAACCGGATACAGCACTTGTGAAATCAATAGCTCGCTTGGGGGTAACGTTCCGCGTGGCTGATATGTATGACCAAGTTTCCTATTTGGGACGTGGTGACAATGAAACGTATGCCGACCGTAACCAATCCGGTAGAATCGGACTGTATCAGACAACCCCCGAACGTATGTTCCACTATTATGTCACTCCGCAATCACGGGTAATCGTACCGATGTACGATGGGCGAAGTTTACGGATCACCCGGTGCAGGTATCTTTGTCGAGTCAAACCGTACTTTCCAGTTTAGTATCATTCCTTTGCTCGGATGTGTTATTAGAGAAAGCCCGTCATATCAATGACCTGAAACGTGATGGAATGCTGACCGTGCACTTGGATGCAGAGCAGGCTGGTGTAGGAACAGCTACTTGCGGTCCCGGTGTATTGCCGCAATATTTGGTTCCGTTGAAGAAACAGCACTTTGAATTTACCCTTTATCCGGTAAAATAAGTGTTGAACCAATAGGTTATTAGATTATATATAATAGGTGTGGATTTTACTGGCTTTTCTGAATATTGTCAGAAATGTTCTATGAAAGTAGTGAAATTCAATTTACGTTATCTTTGCACTATCAGTATTAATTAAATTTTATATCATGAACAAACTACTGACCGCAGTATTATTATCCTCCGTCATAACATTGAGTGTTCAGGCAGAAAAGGCAGAAGAATATTATGTGAAGCACGTTGAATTTCCCCGAACGCGACTCTTGAACAGAAAGGTAGATATGGCGGCGCGCCTGATACCTACTCCCCAACAGTTATCCTGGCAACAAATGGAACTGACCGCTTTTCTCCATTTCGGTATCAACACTTTTACCGGACGCGAATGGGGAGACGGAAAAAGAAAATCCTGCACTTTTCAACCCTTCGGAACTGGATGCCGAACAATGGGTGCGCAGCCTTAAAGATGCCGGATTTAAAATGGTGCTTCTGACGGCGAAACACCACGATGGATTCTGCCTTTGGCCTACGACCACCACCAAACATTCCGTAGCCTCTTCTCCTTGGAAGAACGGAAAGGAGACGTTGTGAAAGAACTCCGCGAAAGCCTGCGATAAGTATGGAATGAAGTTCGGAGTCTATCTCTCTCCGTGGGACAGAAACGCGGAATGTTATGGAGATTCTCCCCGATATAATGAGTTTTTATCCGCCAGTTGACGGAACTGTTGACCAACTATGGTGAGGTGCACGAAGTCTGGTTCGACGGTGCCAATGGTGAAGGTCCTAATGGAAAGAAGCAGGAATATGACTGGGACGCTTTCTATAAAACGATTCAACGCCTGCAACCCAAAGCTGTTATGGCAATTATGGGCGATGATGTGCGTTGGGTAGGAAATGAAAAGGACTGGGACGTGAAACAGAATGGAATGCCACTGTGCTCACCCGGGAATTTATGCCCGTTCGGCGGAAAACAACAAGCGCCTGGGTGTCTTTAGTAAAGCGGCGGACTTAGGAAGCCGTAACATGTTGAGAAGGCCACGGAACTGTTCTGGTATCCGTCGGAAGTGGATGTCTAATCTATCCGTCCGGGGATGGTTCTATCATGAGGCGGAAGATAGCAAAGTAAAGTCTTTGAAACATCTGTTTGATATTTATTTCCGGTCGGTAGGCTATAATTCCGTGTTTTGTTGAATATTCCTCCCGATCGTAAAGGCTTGATAAGTGAGGCGGATGTGAATCGTCTGAAAGAATTTGCAGCTTACCGCCAACAGATATTTGCTGACAACCGGGTGAAAAAAGGAAGAAACTACTGGAATGCCACTTCGGGTAGTGAAGCTGTTTATTCCTTGAAGCCGAAGTCGGAAATCAATGTTGTAATGCTTCGGAAGATATAACGAAAGGGCAGAGGGTAGAGGCTTTTCACCGTTGAGGCTCTGACGGATAACGGTTGGAAAGAAGCTGGTAAAGGCACGACAATCGGATATAAGCGTATGCTGCGTTTTCCGGCGGTAAAAGCCGGCAGGCTGCGGGTGAAGATTGATGAATGTCGTCTGACTGCTCACATTAATCAAGTGGCTGCTTATTATGCGCCTCCTTTGCAGGCAACCGTTCAGGGTGAAGATTGGAACAACCTGCCCCGTACCGGTTGGAAACAGGTCGCTGCTTCGCCGTTGACGATTGACTTGGGCAAGTCGGTGACATTGACCAGTTTTACCTATGCTCCATTGAAAGCGGAAGCGAAACCTACAATGGCTTTCCGTTATAAACTCTTTGTGAGTGCGGACGGCAAGAACTGGAAGGAAGTTCCTACCAACGGTGAGTTCAGTAATATTATGCATAACCCGTTGCCGCAGACCGTTGCTTTCGGTCAGAAAGTGCAGGCACGCTATATTAAGTTGGAGGCTACTACGCCTACCGCAACAACCGCAAAAGTGGAAATGAATGAAATAGGAGTGAAGATAACCCCTGACGGAGTTGTCATCATTGAAAGATATGCTTAGAGAGTAGCAGTGAGGACTGGCGGTCTTGATTTCTCGTGAATCAGACGCCAGTCTTTTTTTTATTAAACCAAATGAACCTTTTACTGTTATTAATTAAAAAGACAGAAGTTATGCTAGTAGTAGATTTAGGAAAGTGGATGAACAAAATCCTGATAGATTGGGGAATAGACCCGAAGGTAGCTGATCGTTTTGATGAAACTATTATTGCTTTGCTGATGATAGCGATTGCTATCGGTCTGAATTATCTGTGTCAGGCGATTCTTATAGGAGGAATGAAGCAATACACCCGTCGGAAACCACATCTTTGGAACACGTTGTTGATGAAGCGTAAGGTGTTTCATAATCTGATTCATACGATCCCGGCTTTTCTGGTTTATGCTTTGCTGCCAATGGCTTTTGTTCGTGGCAAGGATTTATTGCTTATTTCCCAGAAAGCTTGTGCCGTTTACATCATCTTTTCTTTGTTGTTGGCAGTTAATGGGATTTTGCTGATGATAATGGACATTTACGATGGAAAGGAGTCGATGAAGAACCGCCCGATGAAGGGCTTTATCCAGGTATTGCAGGTACTTGTTTTCTTTATCGGAGGCATTGTAATATTGCTATTATCGTGAATAAGTCTCCGGCCAGCCTGTTTGCCGGATTAGGTGCTTCGGCAGCTATTCTGATGTTGGTGTTCAAGGATTCCATATTGGGTTTTGTAGCAGGCATTCAGCTGTCTGCCAATGATATGGTTCGTCCCGAGACTGGATTACGCTTCCTTCCGGCGCAGCTAATGGTACGGTGCAGGAGATTACGTTGAATACAGTCAAAATTCAGAACTTCGATAATACGATCTCTACCGTTCCGCCTTATATACTCTGGTCAGCAGCCCCTTTCAGAACTGGCGGGGAATGGTGCAATCGGGAGGACGAAGGGTGATGAAGAATATAACCCTGGACTTGACTACCCTCCAATTCTGTACGCCGGAAATGCTCGACCGTTATCGAAAAGAAATACCTTTAATGGCAGATTATCAACCCGAGGCAGGAGTCGTGCCTACCAATTCGCAGGTTTACCGTGTGTATATTGAACGGTATTTGTGTAGTTTGCCTGTGGTGAATCAAGATTTGGACTTAATTATCAGTCAGAAGGAAGCCACGATGTATGGTGTGCCTATTCAGGTATATTTCTTTTCCCGCAATAAAATCTGGAAAGAATACGAACGTATCCAGTCAGATATCTTCGACCATTTACGGCAATGGTTCCTAAGTTCGATTTGAAGGTTTATCAGTATTCAGATTGAATGATTATATTCTCAAAGTATTCTCACCATGATGAGATTTTTTCTCATCATGGTGAAATTTTTTCGACGATGAGAATTTTTTCTCGGGTGAGAAATAATCCCTTTGTCTGAGGTATGCTGGGATGAGGTTTATGGTCTTAATTAATAAAGAATCAGATTAAAATCGACATAGATTGGCAGATGATCCTAATACCCCCTGATATTTCATTCCTTTATAGGTGCGGAAAGGTTCCTTATCGCCATATTTCTATCTTCGGTCAATAGAAAAAGGGAGGTTGGAAACGTTTGCTTTGTTTTCGCTTGTGGAAAAACTGTTTGCTGGAAATTCAAGTAGAGAACCGATACAATTAGGTGATCCAGTAATCCCCATTCTCCCCGATATTTGTATGAACCGAAATTTTTTGGATTGGGCTTTCGGGCAAGCAGGTGGTAAAGTCGGTAAAGGAGAAGGAGCAGTTGGCGGAGGAGATTCTGCTTCCAGTATTTTCTGAATAGATTTATTGGTCGGATAGTCATTGAAATCTCCCATAATGATAATTTGTGGATGGAGCCGTATGTTGAGAATACTGTCAGCCTCTCTGTGTACAGTATTCGGGCTGCATGAAAGCAGGTACGGTTCGACTTCTTTTGCCTCCGCCGGAACGACGGCAAAGTGGCAGACAAATACGTCCAGCGTGTCTCCGGTCAGCAAACCACTGACGTGCAACAAATCTCTTGTCGGGCGAAACTGTTTCAGGGGCGGAATAGGACAGAACGGAAAAGACAAGAGTTTGAATAAATCCCGTTGATAGAGCAATGCTACGTCAATGCCTCTTAAATCGGGAGAGTCGGTCATCACATACCGGTAATTCCTTTAAAAGGGGAACGGCGGGTGAGGTCACGCATACCGTATCATTTTCCACCTCACATAACCTACTAATGCCGGAGGTTCCCATTCGCCGACGGCTGTAATGACACGCGCCATATAGTATCTTTTTCTTTATATCTGGTGTAATTCCAATGACGGATTGCATGGAAGAAATTCCATATCGTTTTCAACGAATCATGATGGGTGTCGAATAGGTTTTCGGTATTCCAACTTACAACACTGAAACGGATTTGTTGTGCAAAAAGAGAGGGAAGAAGCCCATAAGTAAAAAGATTATGGCCATAGCTGCTCTTTTTTTCTGCTACGACCACAATCTTTTTTTTTATGGATTGGCTTATCTGTCCGTTACTTTTTGGCAGGTTCTTACATGTGCCAAACATCCAAATAGATGTTTCCAGAATTTATCTACCGAAGGAATATGCATCCGTTCGTCCGGAGAGTGAACTCCTGTCAAGGTGGGGCCGAATGAAATCATATCCAGGGCAGGATATTTGTCGAGGAACAAGCCACATTCCAGTCCTGCATGGATTGCCTTTACTTTGGCATCTACGCCGAATAGACGTTTGTATGATTCGGCAGCCACTTCTAGGATAGCTGAATGTGGGTTCGGTTTCCATCCCGGATAACCTTCACCCCAGTTGACCTGAGCACCGGCGAGTCTGAATAGCGGCACGGACCGTTGTTGCTATATCGTCGCGAGAAGAAAGGATAGAACTGCGCTGGCTGGTTTCGATACGGATGGTGTTTTCCGGCTTCATTTTTACAGATGCCAGGTTTGTTGAAGTTTCTACCAGTCCCGGAATATCTTGACTCATGGCATATACTCCGTGCGGGCAACTGCATACAGAGCTTTCAGCAGACGGGCGGTGGTATCTGATCGATAGCTGTTTTACGGTGAGGCTCTGATTCAAGGACTAGTCACAAGATCCGGTTCCAACGGATAACCTCGTTTTCTACTTCGGCTGGTGAAGATATTCAGTTCGGTGCGTACGTCATGTTTGGCGTCTTCGGGAACCGCGCAGATTGCGTGAAGCTTCACGCGGAATGGCGTTACGCAGATTACCTCCGTTGAATTCATAGAGGTAAGGTCATGTCTGGTAGTCCATCTGGTAGAGGAAGCCGGTTCAGTATCTTGTTGGCATTACCGCGTCCCAGATGTATATCCCCTCCGGAGTGTCCGCCTTTCAGACCTTTAACGGTTATGCGGAAGCAGAGGTGGCTGATGGGTCATTTCATTTTCTTTATATGAAATTCGGCCACTGTATCAATACCGCCCGCACAACCGATGTAAAGTTCACCTTCGTCTTCCGAGTCGAGATTAAGCAGAATTTCTCCGCTCATAAAGCCTTCTTTCAAGGCAGAAAGCACCGGTCAGTCCTGTCTCTTCATCTACAGTGAACAGACATTCGATAGGACCGTGTTCAATACTGTCGTCAGCCAGAATGGCCAGTTCGGTCGCTACTCCGATGCCGTTGTCGGCTCCCAAGGTTGTTCCTTTGGCTTTCATCCACTCTCCGTCAATCTCCGTTTCGATGGGATCGGTCAGGAAGTCATGGTCCGTATCATTATTCTTTTCGCACACCATGTCTACGTGCGATTGCAGAATCACTGTCTTCAGATTTTCTTTACCCGGTGTTGCCGGTTTTTTGATAAGCACGTTGCCGGCTTCGTCTACTTTGGTTTCTAAATTATGTTTTTCTCCGAACGCCTTTAAATAGGCGATCATCTTCTCTTCCTTCTTTGAAGGACGGGGCACCTGGCAGATTTCATTCAGAAGAAGTGAAATACACCGGCCGGTTTCAGTTCTGATTTTTCCATTCTCTTTTCTTTTTATGGAATTAAAAATTCAATTTTAACCCCTTATTGCTAAATATGGTTAATTTACTTGCGAATTTTGAACTCGTTTCTCTTTTTTTATGGTAAAAAGGAGGCTTAGTCAGTACAAAAGTCTATATTTGCACCCA
>VOFH01000914.1_pt1 | contig 68001 bp, 85 predicted proteins | sample 5384091 | NCBI WGS metagenome assembly VOFH01 (sample SAMN12384727, study PRJNA508395) | human gut metagenome | isolation source: healthy gut G | host: Homo sapiens | reverse complement strand
TTTCCAGACTGAGTGACAGCCACTCAGTTGTCAGCCTCTGTTCCGCACTGGGAATACACCGTAGCAGTTACCGGTACTGGCGAAAACGACGCGATACGGTTAATTCGGCTCGCGTCAGGTTGTGCAGCGAAATACGCCGGCATGGAACCAGAGCCGGGGCTCTGCAGGGCGCGCGCACGCTGGCTGAAATGCTGACCCAAAACGGCGTCCCGATGAGCCGTTATCGTGATGAAATACCTGAACCTGAGCAGTTGTCAGCCCGGAAAACATCAATACAAAAAATGCCTGTCAGAGCATACGTGTCCGTGCTCGAGGACCGTCAGTTCGCTGTACCGGAGCCAGACAGGGTATGGTGCGGAGATATTACGTATAGTGTGCCCGGAGTTCAGGGCGGGCATGGATGCTTAAATGAACCGCGAGTCTGTCTGGAATATTGAACCGGTAACTCACGATGAGAAACTCCAACAATCCCACCGGGTGTGACGGTGGAGAACCTGAGCGGCAGTGACCTGCGGCATGCCCGCAGGGTGATGTAACCCGCTGACAACGGGGATTGAGGCGAGATCACTAAGCCGAGATGATCCTCAAGGTTAAGTACTGAAAGGCTGAAGAACATGAACCCGTTAATCCGCCTCTGTGGGTTGAAAACGTCACCACGGCCTACGTGATCTGACAGGCCGTGCAGGAGGAACTGGCAGTGATACGTAAGCACTACCGGTCGAAGGTGTTTTGACATGTATGCGAAACACCGGGGCAGCAGCGTCTATCACGCTTGCGTTGCTGACTTCTGCCAACTTGCGGCAAGCAAGGATAAAGAGTGCGACGGGCAGCCTCCTCAGTATGCCTGAGTCCGTGCAGGTAAACCGGGGAATGTCAGCGACGGATGTTAAGGGGGCATGGCTCCGATGACGCGCTGGCTGGCGGAGCTTCCGTAGTAGTCCGCGATGGGGAAAGCCCATTACATGGCGAAGGGAAGCAGTTTGAATGTGTTTGCGACGTGAATTAACTGACCTAACGAGGTGAAGACCTTTGATAATCAGCGAAATGCAACGCAAGCTTGCCACATGGGCAGCCACCGATCCGTCCCTACGGATTCAACGGCTGCTGCGTCTGATAACACAACCAGAATGGCTGGCTGAAGCGGCGCGGATCACGCTTTCATCAAAGGGGCCCATACCCCCGGCGTTGATGGCGTGAACAAAACAATGCTACAGGCCAGACTGGCTGTTGAGCTGCAAATCCTCAGGGATGAATTACTCTCAGGCCACTACCAGCCCTTGCCAGCCAGACGGGTTTACATCCCTAAAAGCAACGGCAAACTGCGACCACTGGGTATCCCCGTTGCGGGATCGTATTGTTCAGCGGGCCATGCTGATGGCGATGGAGCCGATATGGGAGAGTGATTTTCATACGCTCTCATATGGCTTCCGGCCTGAGCGCAGTGTCCACCACGCGATCCGCACGGTGAAATTACAGCTCACAGACTGTGGTGAAACCCGGGGACGCTGGGTGATTGAAGGCGACCTGTCCAGTTACTTCGACACCGTACATCATCGACTGCTGATGAAGGCTGTACGCCGCAGGATCAGTGACGCACGTTTCATGACTCTGCTGTGGAAAACCATCAAGGCGGGACATATCGATGTCGGTCTCTTTCGGGCTACTAGTGAAGGTGTGCCACAGGGCGGTGTTATATCGCCGCTATTATCGAACATCATGCTGAATGAGTTCGATCAATACCTGCATGAGCGCTACCTGAGCGGGAAAGCCAGAAAAGATCGGTGGTACTGGAATAACAGTATCCAACGGGGCCGAAGTACGGCGGTCAGAGAAAACTGGCAGTGGAAACCCGCGGTGGCGTACTGCCGCTATGCCGATGATTTTGTCCTCATCGTCAAAGGCACCAAAGCACAGGCGGAAGCCATCAGGGAGGAGTGTCGGGGTGTGCTCGAAGGCAGTCTGAAACTCAGGCTGAACATGGATAAGACTAAAATCACCCATGTTAATGACGGCTTTATCTTTCTGGGGCACAGGATCATTCGCAAACGCAGTCGTTATGGCGAGATGCGAGTGGTCTCAACGATCCCGCAGGAGAAAGCCAGAAACTTCGCCGCATCGCTGACAGCACTGTTATCAGGCAACTACAGTGAAAGCAAAGTCGATATGGCTGAACAACTCAACCGAAAACTGAAAGGCTGGGCCATGTTCTATCAGTTCGTTGATTTTAAGGCCAAAGTCTTCAGTTATATCGACCGTGTCGTGTTCTGGAAGCTGGCTCACTGGCTGGCCCGCAAATACCGTACAGGTATCGCTTCCCTGATGAGGTGGTGGTGTAAATCACCGAAACCGGGTCAGAGCAAAACGTGGGTTTTATTTGGTAAAACCAATCACGGCAAGCTCAGCGGCGAAATACTGTACCGGTTGGTGGGGCAAGGCAAGAAGCTGTTCCGCTGGCGGCTACCCGAAGGTAATCCCTATCTGAGGACGGAGACCAGAAACACGTATACATCGCGCTTTACAGAAGTGGCAATGGCGTTCGCCAGCATTTAAATGGAGAGCCGGATGCGCTGAAAGGTGCACGTCCGGTTCGGGGAGGAGAGGCAGGGAAATAGTCCGACTACGCCCTGCCTCTTACTCTACTCTGGGCAGGAAATCGCTGGTGCTATCTGGCGGTCGTCATGGATCTTTTTGCCCGCAGGGTTATCGGCTGGAGCCTGTCAGCGAATGCCGATACTGCCCTGATAAGCAGTGCCCTGCGGATGGCGTATGAGGTGCGTGGTCAGCCGCGGGACGTCATGTTCCATAGCGACCAGGGAAGTCAGTATACAGGACTGAAATATCAACAGCTTCTCTGGCGTTACAGGATAAAGCAAAAGTGTCAGCCGACGGGGAAACTGCTGGGATAACAGTCCTATGGAACGCTTCTTCCGCAGTCTGAAAACAGAATGGGTGCCGACGGATGGTTACGTAGGCAAGGACGAGGCCCGGCAACAAATTAGCGGTTATATCCTGAATTATTACAATAGCGTCAGGCCTCACCATTACAACGGTGGGTTGACGCCGGAAGAATCAGAGAACAGATATCGTTTTTACTGTAAAACCGTGCCAATATTACTTGACCACTACAATCCTCCCACCAGTGCTCCCTCTTTTGATGGCATCAGACAAAATCCGTGCAGATACCCGGTTAAGCTTACGTATCCGCAACTGTTGTTCCCTTAATATGGCAGCGGTAGTACGTTTCGATAACCCAACCTGTTTCCCCATGGTTTCAAAACCAGGGGACTGCTATTTCTTTCGCAGAACTTGTTTTAGCTATTATCTCTTTCATTTTATTCTCCCGCCTGCATACGACTGTTAACCCAGTTATTGATATCACTCTCCAGCCAACCCACCGCCCGGCCACTGTCGCCCGTTAGCTTCTTTGACAAAGGAAAGGCTCCTTTCGAGATGAGTCGGTACAACGTCGCTGACGAGATCCCCGTCAGATGAAGAACCTCTTTTTTACGCAAAATACGGTTGGTGTTCATGCTTGTGCTCCTTTGAGCTGTTTCAGGAGCGGGGTTATTTACAACCACCAAAAACGCAAGGATTCACTCAACGATGCCTTCGTTGAGCACTTTAAGGGCATCTTTAATGGATGTCATTCGAGATCATCTATTTCTGTCTCCACAACGGTCATATAAAGAAGCAATTTTCACTGAGGCTCAATGGTGATATTTTGTACAAAATGCTCTCATGGAGGTGACTATGATTGGTAACCAAAGCAACAAGGCTGACGCCAGATGCCACCGGGAACGGAAAAGCAGTAACGAGGTCTTTGAATTTCTGGAGAAGAAGCTCTATCTGGGGCGGGATACCCGGCAAAAGCTGGCACTGATTGCCCGGAAACTGACGGGAGCGGGTTTTAGCCCGGATAAATTCGCTGCAGAGAAAGCGGCGGATGTGCTGAGTGCCTGCGTGAACCACATGTTTAATGACCTGCTCAATGAGGGAGAGCTAAACAGGGATTTATAGGTCGGAGGAACACCCCATGATAGTCCCGGCCAGGTCCCCTAAGGCACTGGAAATCTACACTGTTTACCAGCTTGTAAAAGGTCGTTTTGACAAGCTTCATACGGGGGAGTCAGATCGTGAGAAATATGCTTCGGTAGCAGAAAAACTTAATGAGTATGGAATATGGAAACCCCGGTTAAAACGACTCTCTGACGGTAAAGAATGGGCGCGTGAGGATGTTGCGTGGGTACTTCAGCCTGAAAATATCAATGCACTGATTAACGTCCAGAATCAAAAGTACGCGCGGTTGAGTGCTGAAGATAAAACTAAAGCCGCGTCTGGAAACGGCTCAAAAGCTAAAAACACCTGATGCGTTTGCTGGCGCTGACTTTCATGCTCTCACCACGACAGTCATAGCGCGTCGTCGTGGATATGTCGCTGTGGCCTGCCAGTTGGCGGACGGTGTTGATATCCACGCCCTGCTCCAGTAAACGGGTGATGAAGGTGCGCCGCATGTCATGTGGGGGTGAAACGTGCAATACCTGACGTCTGCTGTAAATCAGCCAGGATACCCGTTAACCCGGTCGTAGTCAGCGGTTGGCTTGCGACCTTACCACTACGCTGAATTCGCCTGAACAACGCACTGTCAGCCTCGTCTGCACTGACCTTCAGCCATACGCGGATAGCTTTATCCACTGCATCCGCCACGTGAATTTCACGGTATTTGTGCCCCTTCCCTTGCCTGACTGTCAGGATGCCATTGGCATAGTCCCGGCGCTCAAGTTTGACCAGTTCCCCGGCCCGCAGGCCCGTTCCACAAAGAGTCAGCACTATGGCGGTATCACGACAGCGCCGTACCGGTTGCGGATGTTGTCTTGCGGCCTGAATCAGCGCCCGGATTTCCTGCCTGTCTAATGCCCTTCCTTTACGCTGGATATCGCCGCTCACGCGCTTAACTGACCGGATACGTGCCAGCGTTTCGGCATCCATATAATTGAGGTTAAAGGCTGTCTGTGCCACGCCCCGGAGTGCTGACAGCGCCATGTTCACCGACGACACGGCGTAACCGTCATCCAGCAGTGCCGCACGTACTTTAGCGACGGCGGCGTAGTTAAGTTGTTCCCACGGGTAGTCTACTGCATCAGTACCGCGTTTAAGTATGCTGGCGCTGCGGTTTAACAGGCTGGTGATGCCTCGCCGCCCTGAGGGTGCCAGACCGCCAGTATACGCATCAAACACGGTTGTTTGCACCACCGGCACGACCTGACGTAACACTGCCCTGCTCATGCGCGTAACCCGCAATAACGTACATTAAACCGGTAACTTTCAGCATCACACCAGCCCCCGTTCAGCCATCGACACCGTTTCAGTCCCCGCCACGATAAAGTGGTCAAGCAACCGGACATCCAGCATTTCCAGCAGCTCCTGAAGCTTTTTGGTCAACTGGATGTCACACCGGCTGGGTTCAGGCTCGCCGCTGGGGTGGTTGTGGACAAGGATGACTGCGGCGGCGTTATTTTTCAGTACACGCTTAATAACTTCACGGGGGTGAACGCTGACCGAGTTTAACGTACCCCTGAACAGGATTTCGCGGTGCAGCAGCTGATTCTGATTATCGAGCAGGATGATGCCAAACTCTTCATGTTCAAGCGGTGCCAGCTCAACCATTACGCACCGCCGAACATCATCAGGGGAACAGAGCTGAACGCCACGCTGGTAGTACCGGCTGATAATGTCACGCGCCTGGTCAAGGATACGGGTTTCACGCTGGGTAAACATGGTCATGTCAGAACTCCCGTTCAATGAAGTAAATGGCGTCTGGGAACAGCTGGCGGCGGGTTACGCCAGTACGAAGGGAGAAAGCTTTACGGGACATGGTGGTTCGCCCGTTGCTGTCGAAGAAGCAGAGCATTTCTTCGTCCATTTTGACCAGAAGGGACCAGTGAAACTGGTCGCTGAGCATAATCAGGCGAGAGTGGTCAGTGACGTCAAGAAACCGCTGCATTTCCCTGAACAGCCGCCCGTCTGTTAACCCCCCGCTTCCCTGCAAAGGGTCTGGTGATTTCAACCGGGAACTGGCGGCGGTAATGCCCTTTCTGCAACACCTGAGCTATTAACCAGTCTAAGCGGTCTTCTTCAATTCCTTCAGTCAGCCATTCATGCAAAGGCCAGCGCTGCTGATAAGTCTGAATAAGCCGGTTCATTAACGGGCGTCGTTTCACCCTGCCGTCATACAGCCAGCTCAGCATGTTAACCACGCAATAAGCACCGCAAAGACAGTCCAGTTCGCCCTGTTGAGACGCACGTATCCCTCTGTCAGTCGTCACAGATAGTTCCCCATAAAGTAGTGATAGTTAGTGCAGAAGGATTAGCTTCCCCACAGGACGGTAATGGTGTAGACGTTCATGGCGTGATACTGAATAAAGTTGGATTGCCAGAGTTCAAACAGCTCCCTTCCAGCGTTAACAGGCAGGTCACCAACATAAGCAAGAAAGACATATTGCTGACTCCAGCTGATATCAATTTCCTTTTCCAGTTCGGGGTACACCACTCCCATATAACTGAAGTCGGTGATGTAATCGAAATACCATTCATCATTGCGTGAAATAAGCCGTATTTCGACAGGATGGTAACCGCCCTTTTCAGTGCTGTAACACTGGTCTTTAAATAACAGACTGACGGCTGTAATTTTGGCTTTATGCGGCGGTGGATTTCCCGCTTCATTTATTATAATATTTATTAATTCCTGATCGACGGGCATAGCTAGCCCTTCCTGACGGATAGCACTCATCGTTTTTATTCCGGTAAATATGCATTTGAATTGATGATACAAACAAATAATTGCCCATACTGACTCTTCAGACGATAGACGTCCTCCCATCAGGATAGAATAATAAAATGAAATGCTAAGTTGCAATCAGTTTGTATCAGCTACTGGACAATATGAAACTATCCAGCAATGTTATTTTACCAGGGTCATGCTTTTAATGCAAATAATTTCACCCGGAAACTATTTTTGTTTTTATTTTTTATAAACTCATCTAAAAACATAATTAAGCTTTTCCTCTTAGGGTTATCCAGCTTATTCCAGACTTGCTCGAGTCGTTGTTTTAATTCAACGTCAAGCCCAGTGGCATAGTTAATCGGGATATCAGAAACATTCAAATCCTCCATACAATCAATAAAGAACCAGCTTATTGGAGTTTTTAAAGCAACAGCAATTTTGACTAAATGAGCAATATTGATCTTATTCGTTCCGCGTTCATAGCGGGAAAGTTGTTGTTGAGAGATATCGATAGTCTCTGCAAGATCGGCAGCAGTTAGCCCTGCTTCTCTACGTCTGGTCTGAATACGCTGCCCTACCAGCTTATCAGCTGAATCTGCCATCAGTTTAACCATCACTTTATCTCCAGAACGTCCATAAGAGGAATTCTGGGGCTTTTTACTCTTGCATGAACATCACTAATGGACATAAAATTAACTATCACATCATTTATAGACAAAGATACCTGCAACCGAACAACTAAGCTGGATTGGAAGCCCACTCAGTTGAGCAGCAGAGCAAAGGTGGCAAAAGGAGAACATTGTGGCAACCACCATTACTGAGATAATGGAATGCTTTGAGTATTTTTTCAGTTCTCTTTATCGCCGGGAGTTCGTCAAAACACTGCGTCTGAACGAATGTAGCGAGCGGGAATTACTGCCTCTGGTACGTTGCTATTTGCTGGGTTGGTTTGCAGATAACGTCTCACCGGAAGTAAAAAGCAAACTGCCAGGAACTGTATCCGGGCACGGTTACATTGATTTTGTCATTGATGATGTAGCCGTTGAGTTTGCAGTACGTAAACCAACTGCGGCACGTTCCAATGTCTCCGCGACCGTCAACAGTACAGAAGTAAAGAAATTGATGAAGCACGATGGCAAAGCCTTGCTTGTGCTGTTTGACTTCTCTGACGCGCCTTATTCAGAAGAACAGATTGAGTCCTTCCGCAACTGGCCTTCTCTTGGTCGAGGGAATCATCGCAAGTCCGCATTCAACGTCGTTTATTTCTTTGTGGAAAAACGCAGACCTCTGGCACTGGGGAAAATCACCAAAAACATCCGTATCACTTAACAGGGAATTAATTAATGAACAGAAAACTGTTGGCCTTATTGATGGCAGCCATAACGCTACCTGTCGCGGCAGCTGGTACGTAAAACCCGGAGCGGTTCTAACCCTGAATCCGGGAAAGGGCAATGCTGAATTCAACATTAATGCCTCAACAGGGGATGGTTCGGGCGTATGCAATATGGATGGTACGGCACAGCAAATAGCTGCCGGAGAAAGCCAGAAACGTCGCTGGGTCTGGAATGACAATGCCAGCCAGTGTGTTGCAGTAATTAGTGAACTGAAAAACGGTAAGGCCAGCGTTATGACTCGTGGTTGCGAAAGGTTACTGCGGAGCCCCAACAGGTGCAATGGATGGTCTGTTTAATAAGAAATAAAAGTATAGTTAATTAACGAAGGAACTATAGATGAAAAGAACAATGCTTCTGGTATTAATAGCAGCTGGTTTGCTGGCTGGTTGCGGCGAGAAAACGCCAAAATGTAGTAGTGACGATGCAAAAAATCTTGTCGTAGATATTGCCAGAAAGACCATCGAGAAAGGTATGACGCTGGATAAGGATGTGCGTATTTCTGTAGAAAATGTCAGAACAATTAGCTATGAATCAGGTCTGGATGTTTATCAGTGCGCGGCTGATTTAACGTTCACAAAACCTGACCTGCAAAATTCCCTACCAATCACCTATCGGATTCAGAAAACTGATGAAGGTAAAGGTCAGTCCTATATAAACGTATCAGGCTTATAATCAAAAGACTTGTATCACCTGCTCGCACCATTATCTAATATGGCGCGGGCTTTAAAATTTTCTATAGAAATTGGAATATCAAATTATTCAAGCAATGTATGAAATTTCGATTTATCTCATCATGGAAACTGGAGCGCTTCTGCATCACAGCAAGCGGTCAAGAGCACACCGATTGACCATTAGTAATTCAAAGCTTGCCAAGTTCCTCCTCCAGCCGTGCGGCCTCGGGTACACCGAGCGCGACAAGTGATGCGACAGAAGTTGTCGATGGCAGGCCGCAGCGGTGCGCTATTACTGAAACTACAAGGGGCTACGTCCCAGTATAGCCTCCATCACCAAGCACCATCGGCGGCCCACGCCGTAGTCAATCCATAGTTGTTGGAAATCAGGATAGACCTCAAGCCATACACATACAGCCCCAACGAGCATATTCAGTTGTTCAGCCCGGGGCGCAACCTCAAGATAAGTTGAGTAACAACAATGCGACGAACGGTGACGGCCCTTTGCTGACTAATTTATCCAGAATAGGTAAAAAAAACGGACCAATTCGATCCATTCCTTTCTCAAGTAGATAGCATTTCGATCCTTCCCAAACATTTGGTCGTTGAAGAACAACACTGCGATTGCCGGGCCAAGGTGCATTTCGATTGACAAGTCCCTGCTCCGGTTGAGACGCCCCCATCCACGCGTGGTGAGCATATGGTCAACAAGTACTTTGCGAACATCTATGGCAATCTGCGTCGGAATACTATTGCCACCAAAGTAAACCACATCGAAGTTGCGCAAAAAATCGACGAGTACGTCGTAGAAATTCTGGTCTGGGAGAGTAATTATGTGCTGTACGACTAACTCAATGACTTCAGACGACGATAGCCCGACAACGCAACGCGCAGCCAAATCAAAGAATGTATTGTTCCATTCAGATGGAGGCTGATCCGTTTCATCTCCGTCGTCTAGGTTTGCTCCATTTGCGACGATCGTCCACGGCATGTAGGATTTCACGACTTCGCTGAGCCAGGACAGCGCAGCATCCTCGGAGACAATATTCACTTGGCGTAGCCAGAGTGCCGCCGCCTGATGATCTGCATGCACTTTTGGTGGGGCAATTGACACTTCTGGCTGCTTTGATGCAGCCATGCTAACTTCTCGCAAGCGTAGTCGCCTTCCCGGGTGCGCGCTCTTCTGGAAAAACTGGCCACAATGGCTCCGTCCCATCGCTGTTAAGCCATGAGATCTCGGCGGCAACGGCTGCCCGTGCTCGTTCGTGGCTGCGCGCTTTACGAGCTTCTACTTCTTCCTCCGACGCATCCCAAACCCGCTCCTCAACAACACAAGCGCTGAATGCACATCGGAGAATAGATCTCGGAAGACGACTATCGACGGCCGCGAGGACTGAGACGGACGTCCCTAAGCCGTGCGCGGCAGCGTGATTTCCCCTAGCCGCTACCTCAAGAAGTGACCGCACATCTTCTGTTGTTGATCGATGTCGCAAGGCGTGAATCAATCCAGCATAGGCGATTGCAGTCGGATTGAAGCGAAGGCCCCCTCGCATCTGACGCACAGGATTGTCGTCAAGCGCCACAAGCGTCTTGCCCAGTTGCGACCGAGCCCATTCTCCGTGTTCAGCATACAAGGCATCATTACCATCCCGCATCACGATCATGGCGGCCGCCACAAACGCTTCCTCTTGCATCCAACGCTCGTCGTCATCGTCGTCGGATTCAATGTCTGTCGTAGCCATCGCCAAACGTCGTGCCCAAGCTACAGCCACTATTCGACCTTCCGGCAGTAACTGAGATGGATCGTCGATCGCGAGTGTCAACACAGAGCATGTGGCGAAATCTGACTCTCGCTCGGTTGCGGCATCGCGCAAAGCCTGTAGATGGGTTTGCTCTGCCGGAGGTGATACATACTTGCGCGCAGTCGTGGATGAACCGTCCTTGAGAGTCATTTCAAATTCTTGCCAATTTGTGGCATCTGATAGATTCAGCGCATACCGAACCATAAATTCCGGGCTTCTGAGATTAGAGCTCGCGACGGGTTCGCCTAAACGAGCCGCCTCGCTCACCAGCAGCATCCTCAGCGCGGTACGTTGTTCCAAAGATGCTTGAAACGTGAAAGAACCAATCAGTTCGTCAAGAGTAGTCCGTCTGGATGAGCGACGCTGAAGATCAGCCGCAATCATATTACCTTGCGACTCGCTACGCGCAGTGTTGAGATCGAAGAATTCGGGTATTTCGACTCTATCATGCACCTGACGTATGCGATCTAAGCACAGCAGTTCGGGACAGCCGAGAAAAGCCGTGGCTATCCTAAGCGATTTGGGCCAATGCGAGATGATGAGATCAACTCCCACCAATAAGTACGCAGCGCATGAGCCTGGCGGACCAAGAACATCTGTTAGTACATCTTCAAATGCTTCACCTGCATCTACGCGGCGATGAGCCCACGCTTCAAGTGCCATAAGCGAGGATGTAACGGCGTAGAAATTACTGTTGCGTGACCAGAAGTAAGTCTGACTCCATGGGAACGTGCGCACACCCTTCGGCAAGACCAGCTTGAATCCATTTATCCCAGAATCGGCTCCTTGGCTCTCATGTGCGACTGCGTGTGTAACCAAGCGATGGATCAGAGCCAGGCCGTTCTTGGGTGAGTTAATCAATAAATCGAGAAATGGGCCTTGGTCCGGGGATACCGGAAGGAATACGTGATCGAGATAGGTAAACGCCTCTTCGCGTTCCGTGCCGAAGTGGCGCTTGCGTCCCCGGGGACCCGAGATCAACGCCTGTGCGGTTAAATTGGCCAGTTCAACTGGGGCTGCTTGTGCCAACGTGCCGCGCATCTTCAAGATACTGCGCACAATATATTCGTTGTGTTCGCAACTTCCCACTGCTGTCAGGTATTCGGCAGCCAATTCCGGTGTTGTACGTGCAAATATGATGAACGCATCGCGAAGGTCAGATTTAAGAGACTGAGTACCATTCCGATCAAGATGCCCCCTGAACAAAGGCTCTTCACCCGGCAAAAGCATCTCGTTTCTTGGCTCTAACAGCCGTAGCCAACCGTATATCTGTCGTGTTGTAAGGGCCGTGATATCGGTAATGCCAAGTGTACCAATGGAAAATGCTGTGTATAGCTGGACGATGTCGGGAATAGCTTCAATTGGAGCTATTTCCGCAGTGTCCAACAGCCAGTAATCAACGCTATCCATGCTGGACCGCGTGGGATATTGACTGATGGGGGTATCAGTGCTGGGTCCACTCCCGCAGCAGCAAAGACTTTGCAGCCGGAAGTACATCGACAGCCATGACGATTCGGATGAGTTCCCGCAACAATGCGGCCCTATTGGCAAGAAGTTCAGGTGATGCACGACTGAGAAGTGTTTCCGCAGCCTCTGACCGAGCTAATGCGAGCAACGCAGCTCGGCGCCAAGACTGATGCACTCCCACCTGGCTTAAACGCTCAACAATCGCGAGCCACTTTACACCATCAACCGCCCGCTCGACCGCCATACGAGCTGCCAACTCAATTCCACGAGCAAACATCGCGGTTGCCGGTACCGATCTAGTTGTAAACCGTCAATAAGCCTTGGGTCAGAGTGAATGGCATTCGCGATCGCCCACTCTCGCAGTACATCATGGCGAAATGCGACGAGGTCGGTGCTTAGATTTCGCAGCGTGCCACTGGACACTAAGGCATCGATCGGGATAGCACTGTGACATTTTATATCGAGAAAGTCGGCACCAGACAAAATCTGAAAAGCCAAGTCCTGCAGTAGCCGAGAGCGATCACGCCAACCGGCATCACGTGTACCATCCGCATTAATCCACCATTGCTCGCCATATCTACTTCGGTACGGGGCATCGGCTCAGATGCGGTCTGGCTTGCTAGACGTGAGAGGCGAAATAAGTTCCTCGCGACCTGACGTGCGGGATGACCTTCGGTGAGAAGGGGCGCAAGAGAAGGATCAATCGCTTTTAGCTGTTCGACCTCTGCCTTACTCAGCTCATCGATAATGATTGGTTCAGTTAGTCCCAAACGCGCTAGTGCATCGTTTGGTAGCCAATTGGGCTCATCGAGCCCAGACTCAAGCCGCGCTGTCGCTACAATGACCAAGCCTTGGAACGATAGATGCTTCGCTGACAATATCTACAACGGTGAGCCTCTCTTCTGCATTGAAAAAATCGAGGTTATCGATATATATCGTGGCTCCACCGTCGTTTGCAAGCTCGACAAGTAACTCACGTAGCGTACCGTCGAAGCCTAGCTGTGCACGCCATGCCACCCACCCACGGGGGAACGCATCGCCCTGGGCTGAGTACAATGACCGGCCCCTCAGTTTGCATGGCTTCGGTACCATCTGCCGTAGGATCCCTGATTTTCCGACCCCTGCATCTCCACGGATCTCTACATAGCGCCCAAGCCCCAGTGCTGCATGTATAGCGGCAACACGCTCCTGCCTAGCAAGGACTGCTTTACCAACTCGATTACGAATATCAGCAAGAGCCAAACGTGAAGACTCAGTCAATGCAGCACGGGCCGCCATGTGGCGTCGCTCACCTAAGAACCGATAGCCAAATTGTGCAAGTGTCACTAGTGCCGTGTCGCGGGTTTTGTCTCCACCGCTTTTTGCCACATCGATTGAAAGTTCAATAAGACTGCCCCAAAAGGCCCCAACACGCGATCCGTCATCAGCATGGAGGATACGAAGGGCCCGTTCAGTGCCAAGTCATGCGATGCAGAGCCGGGTGCCGTAAAATCGAAGGTCAAAATTTGGATCCGACGCAGCAAAAAAACCAAACAGTTTCATTGTCGTCGGGCGAACCTTCATCAAGTAAATGGGTTTTGAACGTCTTGACGAATGAGCGCATATCGTCGTTCGCTACACCAGCCAGAGCAATTTGTGCGGCGAACGTAGTTGCGTCGCTAATTTGGCGGGCTAGTGTGAGTACGTCTTGATATGCTCCATCTATCTTGCGAGACCCTTTAGTCGTCGCGATCGCTAACTCGTATCGCTGGGTTGAAAAATCAGGTCGTTGAGAAGCTTTGACGATTTGGCCCACGACTTTACGAAAGACCGGATCAGAAGCGGCGAAGGTGATAGACCGCTTAACCTGAACTTCGAGAACAGCCACTTTCCCGGAAATATTGTCATGCCCGTGAATGATCACGTCATCAAGCGGATACCCCGCGTTGGCCTGTTGCAAGGCTACTCGATCTATTGACGCACCGGGAAGGCCACGTGCAGGGGCACCAGCGAGCATGGCTAGCATGTACGACGCCGCAACTTGGGCCTCAAAATGAGTACCTGCAGGCCCACTGGCAAGCGTGCTTGTCCCTGGGCTTTATCCTCAGGTAACGTGTGCTGTTCTCTCATGCTTCTTCCTTTCGAAGCTGTCGCCCATTGTTTATCTTGCGCTGACCCAGCCTTTAACTATTGGCATACCTATCGACATTATATTTTTTACCCAATCGATGTGCACTAAATTCTCTTCCAAACAAAGATTCAAACATCCTTAATGATCTTGCTAACCAGCTATCCAAATCTTGGCTCTTGTAATATCGAAAATGGTCTCGTGCTCAAGGAGCACCGATAGCGATAGACACTCGTATACACGACCTGGACTGACCCCACGCGGTCTTCGTCATGTTTAGATGGCCCCAAATCCAAGTTGTAACAGGTCTGGACTACATCCACTCGATTGTGCATTGACGCTCATCTTTTAGACAGATATTGTGGTGTCATATTAAAAATATGAGGTTTTGTAATGAATGAGCTCCTTTTTACCAGAGCAAGTTAAAGCTGCAAGAGCTCTTCTCGCTTGGTCTCAACAAGAACTGGCCTCCAAAGCAAATGTGGCAACATCTACACTTGCGGATTTTGAGCGTGGCTTTCGTACTCCAGTAGCAAATAATGCCCAAGCTATCCGTGATGCCTTAGAAGCTGAAGGTTTGCAGTTTATAGCTGGTGGGGTAGTTGAAAGGGGTATGCTGCAGCCACCTGAAAATGTAAAACCTGGTTCTTTGATGCGCTGGATTAATGCAACTCACCTTTCACAGTGGGGTGAACGGAGAGATGGTCAGAGTGGTATTCCTGAATTATTACGACGTTTAATTTTTGCAACAGTAGGTCCTGCCGCAAAAGTTCATTTCCCATCAGATGAGAGTGTGCAATATCCTGGTTGGGATGGTGAGTGTAAAACGAGTTTGGGTTTGGGCTTCGTTCCTGAGGGTGATTCTGTTTGGGAAATTGGTGCTCAACGTACCTCTATCCGCGCTAAGGCAGAAGAAGATTTTAATAAAAGATCTGGGAATCCACTCGGGTATAGTCCAGATAAAACAACGTATGTATTCGTTACTCCACAACGCTTTCCTGGTAAAAATAAGTGGGTAGAGGAGAAAAAAAGCTCTCAATATTTGGCTGAATGTCTGTGCCATTGATGCTGATGATCTTGTCCATTGGTTAGAAATTTATCCTGCGGTCGCTCAGTGGTTGTCAGTAAAAATAGGTCATCGGCCACAGGGATTGCGTAATATTGAAGAGTCATGGAGCGAGTGGATTCACGCAACGAGAACACCTCTCACTCCCGATGTTATCTTTGGCCGGACGTGATGAAGAACAAACAAAAGTCCTTAGGTGGTTAAGAGATTCACCGCAACAACTCTCGGTGCAAGCCGAAGCTCCCGATGAAGCACTAGCTTTTCTTTATGCATCTATAAGTCCTCTGCCTGAAGAGCATAAGCTGTTCTATTGGAGCAAATGTGTCGTAGTTGACAACGCAACAACAGCCCGGCAATTAGCTGGTTTAGGCACGCCATTAATCATTGTTCTCACTATTTCAGAACCGGGGATTGCACAATCTCTTGTTAATAATGGTCACCATGTCTACGCTATCTATGGCTCAGATGTGTCTCATCTATCCGGTCATTCAATACGCCTTCCTCGCCCATGGAGATTGGAGCTAAAAATAGCATGAACTCATGCTGGATTAAATGAGGAGGATGCTCATCGTTATGCCCACGCATCAGGCCGCAGTATTACGGTATTAAGGCGCTTAATGCCCATAGCCCCAAACTATAAACCACAATGGGCTGAACATGTTTCATCTGAGCTTATTGCCGCAATGTTCGCGGGGAGCTGGGATGAAACCTCATCTCAAGATCAAAAAATTATTAGTGATTTAGCTGGTTGCTCTTATGAGCAGGTAGAAGAAATCTTGGCACCGTTAGCATCCACTTTTGGTGGTCCATTAATTCGCTCTGGTAATCTTTGGAAAGTAGTTTCATTACGAGATCTTTTGGACTCAAGTAGGTAATCAGCTAACTTCCCACCAACTAAAGCGCTTTGAGAATACATTCCATTCGGTGGTGAGCGCCATTGATCCCCATTTTGAGACTCAACCTAATGCCGATACCTTCTATGAAGATAATAGCGTAGGGAAACCATCAGGTAGCATCAGACGTGGCTTAACAGAATCGATGATTGCCTTGGCTGTTTTCCCAGAGGTAGCAACGCTTATTACGGATGTATCTTCTCATGTGAATAGTGCGGTGTATAAGTTGCTTAATAATGCAACTGAGCCACTTTGGTGGTCTTTGTCTCAGGATTTCCATAATCTTGCAGAAGCAGCCCCAACGGTATTTCTAGACGCTGTAGAAGCTGGGTTGGAAGGCGATTCACCTCAGATTTTGTCATTATTCCGAAGTGATGAAGGGATAATGCATCCCACAGAGTATCTTTCAAATTTGTTATGGGCATTAGAGATGTTAGCGCGTAGCCCGCGTTATCTAATGCAATCTGCACTTTACTGGCTTGGTTAGATGATGTTGATCCCGGAGGTCGACGGGGAAACCGTCCAGCAGTTTCTTTAAGGCGGATTTTTGTTAGTTGGTCACCACAAACTTATGCTAATTCATCACAACGTATTAAGGTCATTGATCGGATCATATCGCTGCATCCAATTGCTGGTTGGAAGTTATTGCTCGCATTAGCACCTCGTTCACACGATACTTCAGAACCTTCTTCTATGCCAAATTGGCGTGATTTCACTCCTAATGAGCCGGAGTCGATTACCGGTCCTCTGTTGCAACAGCAGCATGTGAAATCGGTGAAAGATTATTAATGCATATAAATGGGAGGTGCGAACGGTGGTTTGAACTTTTCCACCTTTGGGGAATTTTGATTCAAACTGAAATTTTCAGCAGCTAAGCAATTAGCTGATTACTCCCTGAACCTCACATCTTCTGATGAAAAAAGAAAGGTTGTGGAATGAGTTACGGCATTTTTTACAGAGAAACCGTGGCTTCAAAGATGCTCCATGGGCTCTGTCTGAAGAAGAATTAGCACCGTTGGATGCTATATTTCTTTCACTAACACCAGAAAATGTCGAGGAGCGTTTTCGCTGGCTATTTTGTGCAGGGGCCAATGAGTTAGGCGAAAATTATGATTGGCAAACACAACGAAATAGGCTCGAAGAGAGACAATTGGAAGCAGTAGAGTTCTTACTTGCAGAACTTGAATTTGAACAAATATTTCATTTCTCTTCAACAATTACGCTGCACTCCGATTTTGGTCTTGCTTTAGCGCGATCCTCAACAAAGTGTGGGCATAAACATTTTCTAATGAAAAAAGCTCTAATGTCTGGTGATTCAGATATAGCAAATATTGGTTTGGGAATTCTTTATGGACTCAAAGCCACGAAAGGCTCAGAAAGCGAAACTTGGGTTCAAGAAATATGGGAACAAGCTATAACTGATAATTGGGGGAGTTAGCGGAAGTACGCATTTCCCAAGTATTACCACCTGTAATGTCGCTTTGGCTGAAAATAGAATCGAGACCAGTTAATATTAGTACAATATATTGGCAGACGATCCCTACATTTAGGCTTTCTGCAGATTTAGAGCTTGAGTATGTCATTGACCATTTACTTCTGGCAGACCGAAGTCACGATGCTCTTGCGTGGCTTGCTAATAATATAAAAATAGAACCAGAAGGCTCAGTTATTATTAGAGTAATGCATACCGCTGCAAGCACTAAAGACTCTCCCAATAATGATAATACGATGTCGAGCTATTATATTGGTATTCTCCTAGATTACCTGGAGAGTGATGTAAATACTTCAAAAGAAGAACTTGTGAGGCTCGAATGGATTTATTTTCAAGTTTTACGGCATTCACGACATCCAGCCAGAAACTTACATCAGGCTCTTGCTAAAGACCCTGTATTTTTTACCTCACTAATGAAATTACTCTATCTACCTGAAGAAGATAGTGGTGTAGTTGAATCTGAACCGGCAAATCCTAAGCAGGCCCGTGATCTAGCAAGCCAGGCATATCAAGTTTTGCATGATTGGGCAATTGTACCCGGGACCGATGAGAACGGTACTATTGACTCTTATGCATTGATGTCGTGGGTCAAGCAAGCTCGCCAATTACTGAAGTCTGCAGGTCGTGGTGAAATAGGTGATGACAAGATTGGCATGATTCTCTCTGCCGCAAAAAAAAAAAAATGAAACGTGCACCAGAAGCAATTCGCGAAGTTCTTGAGTTTGCTAGAAGTCGAGCAATGGAGAGTGGTTTTGAAGTTGGTGTTTACAACCGCCGTGGCGTAACTGTACGCATGCCACATGATGGTGGGGGGCAAGAACGAATATTAGTAGAACGCTATAAACAAGATGCTGATGATCTTAGATTTGAATGGCCTCGAACCGCAGCGTGCTTAGACCGCATTGCTATAAGCTATCAACAAGATGCAATTAGAGAAGATCATAGTGCGGACCAAGGTGATTGGTTATAAACCATCTTATCATAATTGTATTTATTGAGTTTTTTAAATATGCAAAGGAGATTACATGCAAAGAAATTTATTAAAATCCTCTACAGACAAAATAAGGAAATGTCAAGAAGAAGCTGTGGAGAAATTTTTTAAATTTAAGAAAAAAATATTCGTGATAAAGCATGCTTAATTAACTTGCCAACGGGAGCGGGTAAAACAGGTGTCATAAGTTTAATATCACATCTAAGTAAAGAGCGAAATATTTTAATTATCTGTCATAGGAGAGCAGTTAAGGAACAGCTTTATAGAGAAGTATCAAGTAGATTTTTTAGAGTGACGTTAAACGATCCAGATATAAAACTAAAGAATACCTTTAAAAACATTAATAATTTAAATGAAGAAGGTATATATATATCAACATTTCAAAAACTATCAATGTTATCACCAGAAGACCTAGATGAGACACAAAGTTTCTTTGATCTTATTATTATTGATGAAGGTCATTCTGAACCATCTCCTGTATGGCGAGAAATCGTACGACAATCAGATGCAATAAAAGTTGTAATAACGGCAACACCATATAGGAATGATCTTTTCGAATTAAACGTTGACTTAGATGATTATTTTATCTTTACATTTAAACAGGCTATTTCTGATAAAATAATTACTGAGCCAAATTTCATTCAAGTGAATTCAATGGAGAAAATGCTTCAAGAAGTACAGCTTTTTCTAGAAAAAAATGAAAATATAAAATGCATAATAAAATGTAAAGATGCCTATGATATATCTCGATACCACGAATCAATTTCTAAAAAATTCAAAACAGTAAGTATACATGAGACATTTAGAAATGATGAAGCTAGCGGTAAATTTAAATCAGTAAATTCCGCATTAAAATCTGACAACATAAGAGTTCTAATTCATCAACATAAACTTGATGAAGGTGTAGATTTGCCTGAAGCAAAATTACTAGTTTTAACCTATCAAGTTGGAAGTGGTAGAGAATTGGTTCAAACTATTGGGAGAGTTGTTAGGAATTACAATTCAATAGAACCGATGATAATAGATCTAGCTAGTTCATCCAATGAAAGAATGTGGCAAAGTTACCGCGTATTTGATGACTACATATCCACACCTAGCGGTTCAAAAGGATTTATAAAATCGCTAAGCACAACTAACCTAATAAAAGGATTTCTTGATAACTTCCCTGAATACAGCTACTTCTCTAGTCGTTTCAGAGAACGATTGGACTTGCAATCCATAAATGCCAATGATATTTCAATACCATTGGCATCCGTTTGCTTTATAGAAAAAGGGCCTAATTACTCAACTCCCTTCTTTTGGATAAAATATATTGGGAACTGCATACACAAGGTTCACTTGTTAAAGAAATAAAAAATGACCATAATGTATTCATGTATCTATACATATCATTCAATAGCTCCGGTATCTTTCTGATAAATTATTTTTTGAACCAAAGCTAGAAATAATAATAATTAAAGAGTTATCTAATAGCATAGCTATCTTTGACAGCGCTGGTGCCAAGTATGCAAATAGAATCGACTTAAATCTTGCAAACCCTATAAATATTAATAGATTAACAGCATTAGCTGCAGCCACAAAAGTCCGTGAAATAAAAGAAGCTCACTCAAGGGCTATAGGTACTGCAAAAATAGACCGGAAGCGATGTCCTTAAAAGGTAAAAACCTAGAAAATATAAATAGCACTCAGCGCAATGCCATGTACGCACTAACAACATTGAAAGTAGTTAATAAGGATGAACAAGGGAAAAATGACAGTAGTTTCTATATAGGGGCTAGGTCTGGTCGTGTCTCTGACCAAATGGAAAGGAATTTTAGTATAGAAGAACTATCTGAATGGATTGAAAAAATTGATTTAGGAACAGCAAAAGAAGCAACTAATAATGCCGATTAATAAAGTCATTCTCACAACCCATCAATGAAAAACCCAATTCCGATATAGTTTCAATTATTCTAGATTTATCAGATTTCGATACCGAATTAATTTCCGAAAAGAATTTCCTACCGGACTATTATTACCTTCAATATTCAGAAAGTGAAGGTGCGGAGTTATTTGTTGGTTCAAAACCATTTAAAATACAAATTCAGTATGAACAAGATAAACATAGTTACCTTTTGACAACCACTAACAATTATGATGATTTCAATAAAATAATTTCTTATTTAAATAATGACTATTTTAGAATTCTTTTCTTAGACGGAACAACATACAGTGCGTCGAAATTTTATAAATTTTCACTTCCTTTTGAAAAAGGTATTACTGCTGAGGAAAGTTGGGCAGGACGTTCACTCATAAGCATTCCAGCCCTGCTTTCAAAGGGTCTTAAAGAAAAAGGAAAGTATGATAAAAAGATATGTATATTAATACTACAAGTACAAGCTTTGATAAGAATTCTATATTTTATTTAATTGATCAATTAAAAAACCACTCAAATAGCAATGCTACTCTTCCACAATTGGGCCCCTTTCATCCTTATATTCCAAATTGCGATCTCGTTCTTTGCACTGACATGGATACAGAACCATGTGATTTTATCGTATCATCACCGGATAAATTATGTTTCATTCATGTAAAATGTGGGAAATCATTCAGTTCTCCAAAATCCTCAGCAGGAGCGATAGCAGAAGTCGGAAGTCAAGCAATTAAAAACTTAACCTATCTGATTTCACACTCAGATGCTAATACCCCAGGAAACTATTCTATTTGGGATAAAGCATGGCCATCCCATAAAGCCAAACATAAACTTGAGTCTCGTTTTAGATTAGCCTTTAACGAAATTGGAAAGATCCCTAATAAAGAAAATAAACTTAAGGAAAAAAAACCTGGGAGTTAATATCTAATAGAAGAAAATCACCACTGTGCAATAAAGAAATATGGATAGTAATGGGCAACTCTTTTTCGAAAAAACATTTCATTGAAGAGATGTCAAAAGATACTGACCAGCAATCTGAAACAATACAAGCTTTTCAACTAATCGAAGATTGGTTAAGTAGTGCTGATGAGATGGGTGTAGATATAAAAATATTCACATCATAACAAACTCACTTCCCCGACACATTTAAGTGTGTCGGGGAAGTCATGGATAACCAATTCAACTGATTATTTTTTAATGACTAATAAATGCCATTTACTCTCTGACTCCACAACAATAAGGAAGGGATAATGTTTTGATTCATGTCCTGACATCACGCTGGTTAGATCCGCTGCGGGATTGTATTCCGTACGGCTGGTAACTATGGCGTAATGAAAGACTTCACCGGAGCTATGGCGAACTTTCTTGGTTTCTCTGTCGCACCACGGCTTACCGGGATACTTACACTTCATTAGGGCATATCCCTGGACCGAACACAGATTGCCCCCACTTATGCCCCCAACTGTGATTTGATTCCAGTTGATACCAAAAGATAAGGTACGGGCTAGAAACTAGCCGTATACGGGCTTTGAGTTGGTTTCGGTAGACTTGGCAAAAGTTTTAAATGGTGCCGATTATGGAGTCGAACATACGAACTGTTCATTTCGAAAGCGAGCCAATTCCAAAATGAGTACAAGAATGAGTATAACTAAAGAACAGTAGAAATTAAAACATCAAATATCAATAAAATACAATAAAAGTCATGGTTCAACGTCTAATTCCGCTAATACTACTCTGGCGGTTAATAACGAGCCATTATGTGAGTTGCACGTAATGGCTTTTTACGCCTGCTACGCGTCTTCTTTCAATTCTGAGTTACCAAAACTCATAATCAGACTCCTGACAATATTAACAATGCAGCTTTTATGTGATAACAATCACAGTGCATTAACCGTTCAAGAGTTTGTCATGAAAAAAACATTTACCTTCAGCCTGTTAGCAATTGTCTTTGCAAGCCTGTTGAGTGCTTGTGTTCCCCACCATCATCACCGCCACAGCGATGGCCCTCGTGGTCCTGCGCCCTCCGATAAGGCAATGCCACCTTCAAATGGTGGACCAAATCACGGCAGTCATGGTGGCTATTAATTAGCAATTCATAGCGGGAAAGTACATACTCTCCCGCTATCCACGGCGCTTAAACTGCCCTGCATCAATGCCATGTTGCTTCATTTTCCGCCACAGCGTAGTGCGGCCGATTCCAAGTAAAGCCGACATTTCCTGAATGCGACCGCCTGTGACCTGGGCTGCGTTAATAATTGCCTCTTTTTCAACTTCCGCAAATGACAGACTGGTGGAAAGGCGAGTGGCGCTGACATCATCTGTCGCCTGCTCGGTAAACAGATGTTCAGGTAAATCACTGACGCGAATGCGCCCGTTATCACTACTCAGTGCAAGATTCTCGATGACGCTGTAAAGTTCAAAATCGTTGCCTGGCCATGCACAAGAAACCAGGCGAGCGAGGGCATCGTCATCAATTTTCAGCCGCGTAGAGAAGCGTTTTTCAAGGCTGCGTAATTTGTTATTCACCAGCGCCGGAATGCTGCCACGCCGCATACGCAGAGGCGGGATGGTAATTTCAAATGCATGCAGCGCGTAATACAGCTGGCGACTAAAGCGATTTTGTTCCACCAGCATTGCCAGGTCCGCGGTCGTTGTGGCAATCACTTTGACATCAATGGGTATTAAACGCCGCGCATCCAGTCGCGTGATAACACCCTGCTTGATAACCTGAAGCAAAGCAGACTGTAACTCCACCGCCAGATATTCAATCTTTTCAAGAAACAGCGTGCCGCCGTGCGCCAGTTCCAGTCGACTCAGACGACCATTTTCATTGTCCGTGCGATCGCCGCCAATAAATTCTTCCGCCAGCGCCGCATCACCATATAACTCACAATTGACGGCGATATAAGGCCCCGCTGCACGCTCACTTTCATTATGAATTGCCTGACTTAGCAGTGCCTTGCCCACGCCCTCTTCTCCACAAAGCAGGACAGGAAAGCTACTGCGCGCCGCCTGGCGACCAAAATGAATCAAGCGGCGGGTTTGCGGATCGTCCTGTGGCATATGAGCGAAAGTATGGTTGACTCTTCCTAATTGACTGGTCATTAACTGCCGCATCTGTTCCACAGGATGGAGCAACAAAATAAAGCTGGTTCCCTGCGTTTCTATTATCGGTTTAAGGGTTATCACCGCATCAATAAACTGGTGCTGACTTTCAAAGGTTGCTTCTACGTGTTTGAGCGGATGTGCCTGTTTTATTGCTTGTTGCAATACGGCGGGTAACGTTAAGAGTTCAGTGATTGCTCGTCCCTGACTTGCCGTCGCGTCAAGGCGCAAGACTCGCGCCGCCTGGGCGTTGATAAATTGCAAATTACCCTGCTCGTCCCAGCTAATCACGCCATCATCCATACTTTCTAACAGGGCATTAAGTTGATTTAAATGGCGGTTAGTTTCAGCGAGCAAACTGTCCGTCAGCAGTAAATTTCCGACCTCGCGTGCGATTGCCAACGTCAACGGCAAATCAGCTGCGGTAGTTTGTTCAACCGGACACGCCAGCGCTATTGTTCCCGTCAATCGGCCCTTGCTGTCAAACAACGGCGTTGCGCAAAAAGGCCCAGTTCCAGAGTGCCTGTTTGAAATGTTGATCGGCCATCGTTTTCACGGCCTGACCAGAGATAGCCGCTAACGATAGCGCACAAGTACCAATAATTCCCTCGGCGCAATACGTGCCGTCATTGAATCCCAGTGTACTTAGTTGCTGCAAGGTTTGCGGATCGCCATTACGGCTGAGAATGCAGGCGGTTTCATCGAGGATAAGCAACGCACACGCTCGCGGTGCCATATATTCCCGGCATCTTCCAGCGCAGCCTGCCCGAGCGTCAGCATCGCTTTCTTACGCCGATAAATAGAAGCAAATGTCACGCCCTGGGCCTGGTGTGGTACGTTCCATGTCTCCCGTTTCATCAGCTTATTGCATCTCTCCCAGGAGGTTGCAATTAAGGGAGATATGTCCCGACCATCGTTGTTAAAAGCGCCACTCATATCCCGCATCCCTTATGACAAAAAGGTGTTCCGGCTCGCAATTTTAAGTATTAATACACGTAAAAGTTTCAATATGGAACATTCATTAAAGAATATGTTTCACTATGAAACATAATTTGGGCTAATTTTCTTTTCCCTTGCCTGATGCACAATGGATTCATCGGCAGTCAGTGGTCGCCGTGTCGTTGAACATCATCCATGCCCTACCGTAATTGCTGGAGCAAAATAATGAAAAAATTGATCAATGATGTGCAAGACGTACTGGACGAACAACTGGCAGGACTAGCGAAAGCGCATCCATCGCTGATACTGCACCAGGATCCGGTGTATGTCACCCGAGCTGATGCCCCCGTGGCAGGAAAAGTCGCCCTGCTGTCGGGTGGCGGCAGCGGACACGAGCCGATGCATTGTGGTTATATCGGTCAGGGGATGCTTTCTGGGGCCTGTCCGGGCGAAATTTTCACCTCACCGACGCCCGATAAAATCTTTGAATGCGCCATGCAAATTGATGGCGGCGAAGGTGTACTGTTGATTATCAAAATTACACCGGCGATATTCTTAACTTCGAAACAGCAACCGAGTTACTGCACGATAGCGGCGTAAAAGTGACCACTGTGGTCATTGATGACGACGTTGCAGTAAAAGACAGTCTTTATACCGCCGGGCGGCGCGGCGTTGCCAACACCGTATTAATTGAAAAACTCGTAGGTGCAGCGGCGGAGCGTGGCGACTCACTGGACGCCTGTGCGGAACTGGGGCGTAAGTTGAATAATCAAGGCCATTCAATAGGTATCGCTCTCGGTGCCTGTACCGTTCCTGCCGCGGGCAAACCTTCTTTTTACCCTGGCGGATAATGAGATGGAGTTTGGCGTCGGCATTCATGGTGAGCCGGTATTGACCGCCGCCCCTTCTCTTCCCTTGATCAAACCGTCGATGAAATGTTCGACACCCTGCTGGAAAAAATGGCTCATACCATCGCACTTTGCGTTTCTGGGATTATCAACAAGGCAGCTGGCAGGAAGAACCCACAAACCAAACAACCGCTCCAGTCTGGCGATCGGGTGATTGCGCTGGTTAACAATCTTGGCGCAACTCCGCTTTCTGAGCTGTACGGCGTCTATAGCCGCCTGACCACACGTTGCCAGCAAGCGGGATTGACTATCGAACGTAATTTAATTGGCGCGTACTGCACCTCACTGGATATGACCGGTTTCTCAATCACCTTACTGAAAGTTGATGACGAAACGCTGGCACTCTGGGACGCCCCTGTCCACACCCCCGGCCCTTAACTGGGGTAAATAAGGAGAAAGCAATGTCACTGAGCAGAACTCAAATTGTTAACTGGCTCACTCGTTGTGGCGATATTTTCAGCACCGAGAGCGAGTATCTTACTGGACTGGATCGCGAGATTGGCGACGCTGACCACGGGCTAAATATGAATCGAGGCTTTAGCAAAGTGGTGGAAAAACTCCCTGCTATCGCAGATAAAGATATCGGTTTCATTCTCAAGAATACCGGCATGACGCTACTTTCCAGCGTCGGAGGTGCCAGTGGTCCGCTGTTCGGTACCTTCTTTATCCGCGCCGCACAGACAACCCAGGCACGGCAAAGCCTGACGCTGGAAGAGCTTTATCAGATGTTCCGCGATGGCGCGGACGGCGTAATCAGTCGCGGGAAAGCCGAACCTGGCGATAAAACCATGTGTGATGTGTGGGTGCCGGTGGTGGAATCGTTACGTCAGTCCTGCGAGCAAAATCTCCCTGTTCCGGCGGCGCTCGACGCTGCCAGTAGCATCGCCGAATCCGCTGCACAAAGTACGATTACGATGCAAGCCCGCAAAGGCCGCGCCAGTTATCTCGGTGAACGCAGTATTGGTCACCAGGATCCCGGCGCGACCTCGGTGATGTTTATGATGCAAATGTTGGCGTTAGCCGCAAAAGAGTAAGGAATTGGTGATGGTAAACCTGGTCATAGTTTCACATAGCAGCCGACTGGGAGAAGGTGTCGGTGAATTAGCCCGTCAGATGTTAATGAGTGATAATTGTAAAATCGCCATTGCCGCGGGAATTGACGATCCACAAAATCCCATTGGTACCGATGCCGTCAAAGTGATGGAGGCCATCGAATCTGTTGCCGATGCCGACCATGTGCTGGTCATGATGGATATGGGAAGCGCATTATTGAGTGCTGAAACTGCGCTGGAATTGCTGGCTCCCGAGATCGCCGCAAAAGTACGTTTGTGTGCTGCGCCGTTGGTCGAAGGTACACTGGCAGCAACGGTCAGCGCGGCCTCGGGGGCGGATATCGACAAAGTCATCTTTGACGCCATGCATGCGCTGGAAGCCAAACGTGAACAACTGGGTTTACCGTCCTCCGACACTGAAATCTCTGACACATGTCCTCCGTACGATGAAGAAGCCCGTTCTCTGTCGGTGGTCATAAAAACCGTAACGGCCTGCATGTACGTCCGGCCTCCCGACTGGTTTATACCTTATCGACATTTAATGCCGATATGTTGCTGGAGAAAAACGGCAAATGCGTTACACCGGAGAGTATTAATCAGATTGCGTTACTACAAGTTCGCTATAACGATACGCTGCGCCTGATTGCGAAAGGACCAGAAGCTGAAGAGGCACTGATCGCTTTCCGTCAGCTGGCTGAAGATAACTTTGGTGAAACGGAGGAAGTTGCTCCACCTACTCTGCGTCCCGTTCCGCCTGTTTCGGGTAAAGCCTTTTATTATCAACCTGTTTTATGTACGGTACAGGCAAAATCAATCCTGACCGTGGAAGAAGAACAAGAACGATTACGCCAGGCCATTGACTTCACGTTATTAGATCTGATGACGTTAACAGCGAAAGCAGAAACCAGCGGGCTTGACGATATTGCCGCAATCTTTTCTGGTCACCATACACTGTTAGATGATCCGGAACTGCAGGCGGCGGCAAGCGAACTCCTTCAGCATGAACATTGCACGGCGGAATATGCCTGGCAGCACGTTCTTAAAGAACTTAGCCAGCAATACCAACAGCTGGATGATGAATATCTACAGGCTCGCTATATCGATGTGGACGATCTTCTGCATCGCACCCTGGTCCACCTGACCCAAACGAAAGAAGAACTCCCGCAGTTTAACTCGCCAACTATTCTACTGGCGGAGAACATTTATCCCTCCACAGTACTGCAACTGGATCCAGCGGTTGTAAAAGGTATCTGCCTTAGCGCCGGAAGTCCGCTATCCCACAGTGCCCTAATCGCCCGTGAACTGGGAATTGGCTGGATTTGCCAGCAGGGTGAGAAACTGTATGCGATACAACCAGAAGAAACGCTAACGCTGGACGTTAAAACGCAACGTTTCAACCGTCAGGGTTAAACCACCGTTCGGATGGCATCATTCTGATGTCATCCGGCAATTTACTCTGCACTGATGTTTTTTAACTACCTGTTATATTTTTCACCAAATTATGATGATTTTTCTTCGCTAATCGCGAACCCAACGTCGCTGGCTGACTAATAAACAGATGTTATTTTATCACTCTATTTCGCCGTTATTTATCCCTTTAATTCCCTTTTCTAAAATGTCTGTCAGTTCGCAGAATGTGATTTCGATCATGCAGCTAGTGCGATCCTGAACTAAGGTTTTCTGATACTTGAATACCGTTTTATTCGGTTTCGCCAAAGGAGAATGATTGATGAAATCCCCCACCCCTTCTCGCCCGCAAAAAATGGCGTTAATTCCAGCCTGCATCTTTTTGTGTTTTGCTGCGCTATCGGTGCAGGCAGAAGAAACATCGGTAACGCCACAGCCGCCTGATATTTTATTAGGGCCGCTGTTTAATGATGTGCAAAACGCCAAACTTTTTCCGGACCAAAAAACCTTTGCCGATGCCGTGCCGAACAGCGATCCGCTGATGATCCTTGCTGATTATCGGATGCAGCAAAACCAGAGCGGATTTGATCTGCGCCATTTCGTTAACGTCAATTTCACCCTGCCAAAAGAGGGCGAGAAATATGTTCCGCCAGAGGGGCAGTCACTGCGCGAACATATTGACGGACTTTGCCGGTATTAACGCGTTCTACCGAAAACACCGAAAATGGGATTCTCTGTTACCGCTGCCGGAACCTTATGTCGTGCCGGGCGGACGTTTTCGCGAGGTATATTACTGGGACAGTTACTTCACCATGTTAGACTTGCCGAAAGCGGTCACTGGGATAAAGTCGCGGATATGGTGCCAATTTTGCTCATGAAATAGACACTTACGGGCATATTCCCAACGGCAACCGCAGTTACTATTTAAGCCGCTCGCAGCCGCCCTTCTTTGCCCTGATGGTAGAGTTACTGACGCAGCATGAAGGCGACGCCGCGTTGAAACAATACCTGCCGCAAATGCAAAAAAGAATATGCTTACTGGATGGACGGTGTTGAAAACCTGCAAGCCGGACAACAGGAAAAACGCATTGTCAAACTTCAGGATGGTACCCTTCTCAACCGCTACTGGGACGATCGCGATACGCCACGACCAGAGTCATGGGTGGAAGATATTGCCACCGCCAAAAGCAATCCGAATCGACCTGCCACTGAAATTTACCGCGACCTGCGCTCTGCCGCTGCGTCTGGCTGGGATTTCAGCTCACGCTGGATGGACAATCCGCAGCAGTTAAATACCTTACGCACCACCAGCATCGTACCGGTCGATCTGAACAGCCTGATGTTTAAAATGGAAAAAATCCTCGCCCGCGCCAGCAAAGCTGCCGGAGATAACGCGATGGCAAACCAGTACGAAACGCTGGCGAATGCCCGTCAAAAAGGGATCGAAAAATACCTGTGGAACGATCAACAAGGCTGGTATGCCGATTACGACCTGAAAAGTCATAAAGTGCGCAATCAGTTAACCGCGGCCGCCCTGTTCCCGCTGTACGTCAATGCGGCAGCGAAAGATCGCGCCAGCAAAATGGCGACGGCGACGAAAACACATCTGCTGCAACCCGGCGGCCTGAACACCACGTCGGTGAAAAGTGGACAACAATGGGATGCGCCAAACGGCTGGGCACCGTTGCAGTGGGTCGCGACAGAAGGATTACAAAACTACGGGCAAAAAGAGGTGGCGATGGACATTAGCTGGCACTTCCTGACCAATGTTCAGCACACCTATGACCGGGAGAAAAAGCTGGTGGAAAAATATGATGTCAGCGCCACCGGAACGGGGGGCGGCGGTGGCGAATATCCATTACAGGATGGCTTTGGCTGGACCAATGGCGTGACGCTGAAAATGCTGGATTTGATCTGCCCGAAAGAGCAACCGTGTGACAATGTTCCGGCGACGCGTCCACTCAGTGAATCAACAACACAACCGCTAAAACAAAAAGAGGCGGAACCTACGCCTTAACTTTACTGTATATCGAGCAATGCCATTACATGCATAAAATTGGCATTGCTCTTTCTTCACCACGAAATACCACTCTTTCTACGGTCTATGCCTTTATTTTCTTTTATTAGAGAAGATTTTAATTTTATTTTATCAACTTGTTAATCATTACACCTCTATTTATATTTTCCCCCACTCCCCATTCTCCCTGACAATTTTCTTGTGGAACAAAGTGTTATTTAAGCAACAAGCAAATCATTCTGTCTCTTTAGACAAATTTTGACATCAAACATGATCTTTTTCGCTATATGTGTAAGTATATAGCGGTTTTAATTATCAGGATATTACTTATGTCACTAACCAGACGGAGGTTTACACAGATTCTTGCGTCGACATTGTTCCTGCATCATCTGCCGTCCTTTGCACAATCAGTCAAATTCTGGGCCTCACTGACGCTTCCCGAAGCCCAAAACATTACACGCATCGTCAGCGCAGGCGCGCCCGCCGATTTACTATTGCTGGCTGTCGCGCCAGAAAAAATGGTCGGTTTTTCCTCTTTTGATTTTGCCCGTCAGGCATTAATTCCATTGCCAGAGCACATTCGCCAGTTCCCCAGGCTGGGACGACTCGCCGGGCGCGCCAGCACACTCTCGCTGGAAGGGCTTATGGCGTTACATCCCGATTTGGTCGTTGATTGCGGCAATACGGATGAAACCTGGATCTCCCAGGCACGGCAGGTTAGCGAACAGACACAAATACCCTGGTTATTGCTTAACGGGAAACTGGAACAATCAGCAGAACAGTTAACAACGCTTGGCAAAACGTTAGGCGAAGAGCACCGCGCCACAGAACAAGCCAATCTCGCCAGCCGCTTCGTTGGTGAAGCTCAGGCATTCGCCACCTCACCCGCCGCTAACCTCAGCTTTTATGCTGCGCGCGGTCCTCGAGGGCTGGAAACGGGCTTACAGGGGTTCGTTGCATACCGAGGCGGCGGAATTATTAGGTTTGCATAACGTCGCGCAAATAGCCGATCGCCACGGTCTGACACAGGTTTCCATGGAAAATCTCCTGCGCTGGCAGCCGGATATTATTCTGGTTCAGGAGGCCGTTACTGCAGATTTTATTCGTCGTGATCCTCTCTGGCAGGGCGTGAAAGCGGTTGCGGAACAACGCATCTTATTTTTAAGTGGCCTGCCCTTTGGCTGGCTGGATGCCCCGCCGGGAATCAACCGTCTTCTGGGATTACGCAGACTTCACGCCTGGCTGGATCCCGCCATCAATCGTCAGTTTAAAAGTGACATGCAACATTATGCCCAACTGTTCTGGCATTGTTCACTCAGTGACGCCGACTATCAAAAATTGGTGGCGAACTAATGAGAACCGTAAACGGATGTATTTTGCTGCTGGCAGCTATCAGTATCACTTTTGCCGCCGTAAGTGGGGCTTATCATCTCGATATGCAGCAACTGCTGGCGCTCATTCTTCGTCAAGAAAATGTTCCTGTGCAGGAACAAATTGTCTTCTGGCAAATCCGCGTGCCGCGTATTCTTGCTGCGCTGTTTCTGGGCGCGGCGCTGGCAGGGGCCGGAACCACCTATCAGGGAATGTTCCGTAATCCCTTAGTGTCACCGGATATTTTAGGCGTCTCCGCCGGTGCCGGACTTGGTGCCTGCGCGGCAATCCTGTGGGGATTATCCATTGTTTACATCCAGCTGTACGCATTTTGCGGCGGGCTGATGGTGGTCGCGGGCGTCTGGTTGATTACGCGTCGGGTAACCCGCCACGATCCGATCTTAACCCTGGTGCTGGTAGGCATTGCGTTAGGCACGTTGTGCGGAGCGGGGATATCGCTAATAAAAACGCTGGCCGATCCTTACACCCAGTTACCGTCAATTACCTTCTGGTTGCTGGGAGGACTGTCCACCGTGACCTTACGCGATCTCTGCTATGCTGCACCGATCATTCTCATAGGCTCCTTGCCCCTGTTTTTTCTCCGCTGGCGCATGAATTTACTCACACTTTCCGACGACGAAGCCCGTTCGCTGGGACTGAACGTGACACGTCTGCGCTTTGGATTGATTGTCTGCGCCACACTCATCACCGCCAGCACGGTAGCAATAGCGGGCATAATTGGTTGGGTCGGCCTGGTCGTTCCGCACATTGCCCGCTTGTTGACCGGTCATAACCATCAGCAGCTGTTGCCCATGGCAATGTGTACTGGCGCGATTCTGCTCCTGCTTACCGATACGCTGGCACGCAGCATTGGAACAACAGAAATCCCACTTGGCATTCTGACCGCTTTTGTTGGCGCACCGTTTTTCCTGTTTTTGTTGTTACGCGGAGGTCGCCAGTGACTTTGCTTGCCGTCCGTCATGCGTCTCTGGGTTACTCCCGCCATCCGGTGCTACGCGACGTGTCCTTCACCCTGTCGCAAGGAACAATTTGTTGTCTGTTAGGAGCCAATGGTTGCGGCAAAACCACACTCATGCGCTCCATTCTTGGCGTTATACCGTTATTAAAAGGCGAGATCTTACTGGATAGCCTCCCTGTGCAGACACTCAGCCATCGCCAGCGCGCGCAGGCTATTGCCTGGGTGCCGCAGGCGCACGACGGCATTTTTGCTTTTAGTGTGCTGGATATGGTGTTGATGGGCCTGGCCCCCACCATAGGCGCTTTTTCCGTTCCCGGTAAGCAAGAACGCCTGAAAGCAACGGAGCAACTGGAAAAGCTGGGCATTTTGCATCTGGCGACACGACGCTGGAATACGCTTAGCGGCGGTGAACGTCAGCTGGCTTTAATCGCCCGTGCACTCGTCCAGCAACCGCGCTTGTTATTACTGGATGAGCCTGCCTCCAGCCTCGATTTCGGTCATCAGATCCAACTACTGGACACGCTGGCGCAGCTCAAAAATAACGGCATGACAATGTTAATGTCGACTCATCATCCGCTCCATGCCAACGCCATTGCCGACAGCATTATCCAGGTAGAGCCAGATGGACGTGTAACACAAGGCTTACCGACCGAACAGTTAACAACGAAAAAACTGGCTGCCCTGTACCGGGTTTCTGCCGACCAGATTCACCATCACCTCTCTGCAATTAAGCACTAAGGAACAATCATGCTCATTGATGATATTGATTTTGCAGACCTTTACCTTCAGCAACTCAGGCTGGCCCATCGCACAGAAAAACGCCGGATCACTGGGATCAACGGGCGGAAAAAATGGCGGAAAATTGCGCCTCGCCTACGGACAGCTACCTGCAACAACTGACCGCTAAAATTGATCTGCAAGGCGCACAAACCTTATTCGATATGGGCTGCGGACCGGGTACCGTATCGCTGGCGCTGGCTGACAAACTCACGACGATTTATGGCGTTGATTACAGTCAGGGGATGCTGAACGTTGCCGCCCGTCGCGCCGCCGCGCTAAAGGCAGACAATGTCCACTGGATCCAGCGCGCCTGGGAAGAGGACTGGAGTGACCTGCCACGCTGCGATATTGCCGTGGCTTCCCGCTCCACTCTGGTGGCTGATATGCGCCAGGCAATGAGCAAACTGAATAATCAGGCACGGCTTCGCGTCTATACGACTCATCTGGTCAGCACCTCGTTCGTCTCTCCAGCCATTCAGCGGGCGGCTGGTCGGGAAGTGATCGAATTACCCAACTATATATTTGCGCTCAACGTCCTGTATCAGATGGGAATTTATGCCCACGTTGATTTTATCCGTGGACAAAATTGCCAACAGGATAACAGCACCTGGGAACGTTTTGAGCAGAACGTCAGCTGGAGTATTGGCGCGCTTAACGACGATGAGCGTGAGCGGTTATATCACTGGTATCAACAACAAGATGCTCGTGCCCTCGCCCCTGCCAGCCGCGACTGGGCGCTCATCTGGTGGGATAGCGTACCGCAGGAGGCACTGCGATGATTTTCCTTTCTCAGGCACAAATCGATGCGTTACTTCTGGAAGATATCCAGGGCGGTGACCTGACCACGCGAGCATTAAATATTGGACACCAACATGGCTATATAGAGTTTTTTTTCACCGTCAGGGCGGCTGCGTCAGCGGAATTTCTGTCGCGTGTAAGATGTTAACTACGCTGGGATTAACTATTGATGACGCAGTCAGCGACGGTTCACAAGCGAACGCGGGTCAGCGGCTAATCCGTGCGCAAGGTAATGCCGCAGCACTTCATCAGGGATGGAAGGCAGTCCAGAATGTGCTGGAGTGGGTTGCGGTGTTTCTGATTATCTCGCTCAAATGCTGGCGTTACTTCGTGAACGTTACCCTGATGGCAATATCGCCTGCACCCGAAAAGCAATTCCGGGCACCCGCTTACTGGCCTCGCAGGCAATTCTGGCTGCCGGAGGACTGATTCATCGTGCCGGATGTGCGGAAACCATATTATTGTTTGCCAACCACCGTCATTTTCTTCATGACAATCAGGACTGGTCAGGCGCAATCAATCAGTTACGTCGCCACGCACCCGAGAAGAAAATAGTTGTTGAAGCCGACACGCCGAAAGAGGCAATCGCCGCGTTACGCGCGCAACCAGACGTACTTCAGCTCGACAAATTTAATCCGCAACAGGCAACTGAAATTGCGCAAATAGCACCGTCGCTGGCTCCTCACTGCACGCTGGCTCTGACCGGCGGAATTAATCTGACAACACTCAAAAATTACCTCGACTGCGGCATTCGCCTTTTTATTACCTCCGCGCCTTATTACGCGACACCAGCTGACATTAAAGTCAGTCTGCAACCCGCAGCCTCTATTTAATTCTTTGTTAAACGGAATTTATTCTATGAGACTCAAAAAACGTTATCTCTGCACAGCATTATCACTTGCCTTTACCCAGCAGGCCGTAGCGGCTCAGGAGAGTGACACGCTGACCGTATGGTCCAGTCCGGTATCATCGACGACGACCACCGTTCTCGATCAACCCACCATGAAGGCCCTGGATAAACAGAATGTCGCTCAGGCATTAAGTGTCGTCCCCGGCGTGGTGCTGCAAAAGTCAGGTAGCCGCAACGAAGAACAGGTCAAAGTTCGTGGCTTTGATAGTCGTCAGGTGCCAGTCTATTTCGACGGTGTGCCCATTTATGTTCCCTATGACGGCAACCTCGATCTGGCGCGGATTCTGACCAACAATTTGGGGGCAGTTGAAGTTTCCAAAGGGTATTCGTCGCTGCTTCAGGGGCCTAATCAGATGGGCGGAGCCATTAATATCACCACCCAGAAGCCAACAAAACCTCTGGAAGCAAGTCTGGGATATCGCCAGGGATGGAGCCGTAGCCAGGACAATGCCTACGATATGCATGCTTCATTTGCCGCCAGCAGCGATCTGGGGTATTTGCAAGTCAGCGGTAGCCAGCTAAAGCAGGATTTTCTCGGCCTGCCGCATGGTGTAAATAATGATATTGCAGGCAAACACGGCAAGATGATTAATTCATCGGCTGATGATAAACGCGGCATTGTGAAGCTCGGTTTTACACCACGCGAAAACGATGAATACACATTGACTTACATTAAGCAGGATGGTGAAAAAGATAACCCGCCATACAGTGGAAATAGTGGTCAAAAATCACGCTACTGGCAGTGGCCAGAGTATGACAAAGAAAGTTTTTATTATCAGGGGAACGACCCAACTAAACGATCGTTTTACCCTGAAAAGTCGGCTGTATCGCGACACCTTTGAAAATACGCTAATGATGTACAACTCGCTGGCTGATTTGAAAAATAAAAAAGGCAGCTACAGCCATTATTCCGATTACAGCGACGGTGCCGGGTTACAACTGGCAGCCGATGTGCGTGAAAACGATCTGCTGTCGTTTGCCGTTAACTGGAAAGATGACGTACACCGGGAAAAAGGTGCGCCGCACGCCGCTTACGATCGCTATGAAGATCGTACCTGGTCGCTCGCCAGTGAATATCAATGGGCTGCTGCCGATAATGTCGATGTCGTGGCTGGAATCAGCTATGACTGGCGCGATAGCGTAGAAGCGAAAAAACATGAGAAAGATGGCAGTATCACCCATTATGACGACAACAATCAGTCAGCTTTTAACTGGCAGGTGATGGGGAAATACCACTTTGCCAATGAAGACACGCTGGCGCTTTCGTACTATGACCGCACACGCTTTCCGACGCTGAAAGAACGCTATACCACGTCCAAACCTGCGTATAACCAGATAGCGATTGTTAACCCGCAGCTCAAACCGGAACGCGCGCGCGGGGTGGATTTAACCTGGAATGGTGCCTTCACGCACGACTGGGGGTTTGAGGTCAGCGTTTACTATAACCGGGTGAGTGATGCCATCCTCTCGCACAATATCGATGCCGATACCATTCAAAATCAGAACAGCGGCACGGTGGATTACAGCGGTCTGGATGCCGGTATTAAGGGGAAAATCAGCAATATACTGGATGTAGGATTGAGCTACGCCCTGATCCACGCTGACGCCAAACGCAAAGACATCGGCAAGATAACCGATCTGCCAACGCAGACAATGACCGCATGGATGACTCTCAAACCGTGGGAGCCGTTAAGCGTAACGCTGTCGGAAGAGGCGCGTTCCTCCAGCTACAGCAACAGTGACGGTTCACAAAAAGCCGCCGGTTTTGCGGTGACCCACATTCGAGCCGATTACACCTTAGGTCATGGCTTCAGCGTCAATGCGTCGGTCAATAACCTGTTTGATACCAAATATGCCTACAGTGAAGGGTTTATTGAAGAAGGTCGCAATTTCTGGGCAGGTATCGAGTATACGTTCTGATGTGAAAGCGGATAGCGGCATCTGTATCACTATCCGCCTTATGAAAATCTTATTCTCTTCGCAGGAGGCGGAATACGCCCAGCACCAGGATAGCGCCCACCACCGCCACCAGGAAGCTGTGCAAATTAAAACCGCTGATGGTGCCGCCAATGCCAAACATGGTCGCCAGCCAGCCGCCGACCACCGCACCGACTATCCCGAGAATACAGGTCAGGAAAAATCCACCACCATCACGTCCCGGCATGATTAGCTTGGCGATTATGCCGGCTATCAGGCCAAAAATAATCCAGGGCAATAATTCCCATGTTCAGGCCCTCGTTTCGATGAATCGGACGCAAGAAATGCTTACGTCAACGCTCTAAGTATAGGCAAGGGCGGGATCGATGCTGGGCGTATGTCGGCTGATTTAAGAACGACATGTAAAAAATATTCACGCATTTGTATTAAGTTTTGTTAACTGTGACCGATAAACCTAAGACAGTTTGTCAGTCAGAGTTTTTCCGCGTGAGTCATTACCATGAGCAGTTCCTGAAACAAAATCCGTTAGCCGTCCTGGGCGTGTTACGCGATTTGCACAAAGCCGCAATTCCTTTGCGTATTAGCTGGAATGGCGGGCAGCTGATCAGCAAAATACTGGCAATAACTCCGGATAAACTGGTGCTGGATTTCGGCAGCCGGCCGAAGACAACATCGCCGTGCTAAAGGCGCAGCACATTACCATTACCGCCGAAACTCAGGGTGCGAAAGTCGAGTTTACTGTTGAACAACTACAGCAGAGTGAATACTTGCAGCTTCCGGCATTTATTACCGTACCGCCTCCCACCTTGTGGTTTGTACAACGACGCCGATATTTCCGCATCTCCGCCCCACTCCATCCGCCTTATTTTGCCAGACCAAACTGGCGGATAACAGTACGTTACGTTTCCGCCTGTATGATTTATCGTTAGGCGGCATGGGCGCATTACTGGAAACAGCAAAGCCTGCCGGATTGCACGAAGGCATGCGCTTCGCTCAGATTGAAGTCAACATGGGGCAATGGGGTGTTTTTCACTTTGACGCCCAGTTAATCTCCATCAGCGAGCGCAAAGTGATTGATGGCAAGAATGAAACCATCACCACTCCCCGTCTGAGCTTCCGTTTTCTTAACGTCAGCCCGACGGTGGAGCGGCAATTACAGCGGATTATTTTCTCTCTCGAGCGAGAAGCCCGGAAAAAAGCGGACAAAGTGCGCGACTGATTTACATCGCGTCCAGTGCCTGCTCAAGTTTGTAGATATAGCGCGGGCCTGCGGCGCAGGATGATTTCGCGCTACGTGATCGAGGAACTCGTCAGCATCCAGATCGTTGATTTTGCTGATCGCCTTTTTCCGATCTGACGAGAAAGTCCGTAGCAGCGCACCTGCCCCGTTAGCGTATGACACCACCAGCGCATATTGCAGTACCTTCGGATCTTCAATACCTGCCAGCGGGCCGGTTTCCAGAATATTCAGGTAAGCCGCTCCCATTGAAATATTACGCTCCGGATTTTTCAGCTCGCTGGTCGTCGGCTCACCACTCCAGCCCATACGACGATATACATCACGTCCGGAGGTTGAAGCTTTTATCTGCATCAAACCAATGGCATTCGATTTACTCACCGCGTTCGGATTACCACCCGATTCGATAGCGATAATCGCCGTGATCAATTGTGGATCGACGCCCCAGGCTGCACCGGCTTTCTGGCTTATTGGCATCCACTGCATCGCACGTTGCACCGGAACTTTCGCGTTCCACGGCGGGTTCGTATAGTCATGCTTTGATGAACAACCCGCTAATAACACAATCAAAAAGGCAAACCATCTAAATTTCACTTCTTCTATCCTTATAGCCTGGAATCGCCGTTGAGGTGACAACGGCACACCTAAGCGGCATGATATACATTTCGTTTCTGTTGTCAGCAAGGAATTGCCATGTCTCTGTTTCACTTAATTGCCCCATCGGGTTACTGCATTAAACAGCACGCCGCGCTGCGTGGTATCCAGCGCCTTACCGACGCGGGCATCAGGTCAATAACGTCGAGGTTATTGCCCGTCGTTGTGAGCGTTTTGCGGGTACGGAAACGGAGCGTCTGGAAGATCTCAATTCTCTTGCCAGACTGACTACCCCCCAACACCATCGTGCTGGCTGTACGCGGCGGTTACGGTGCCAGTCGTTTACTGGCAGATATTGACTGGCAGGCACTAGTGGCTCGCCAACAACATGACCCGTTGCTCATTTGCGGACATAGCGATTTTACCGCCATTCAGTGCGGTCTTCTGGCGCATGGCAATGTCATCACCTTTAGCGGCCCCATGCTGGTAGCAAACTTTGGCGCGGATGAACTGAACGCCTTTACCGAGCACCATTTCTGGCTGGCGTTACGCAATGAAACCTTCACCATTGAATGGCAAGGGGAAGGCCCGACATGTCAGACCGAAGGCACGTTATGGGGAGGCAATCTCGCGATGCTGATTTCACTGATTGGTACACCGTGGATGCCGCAAATCGAAAACGGTATTCTGGTGCTGGAAGATATTAACGAGCATCCTTTCCGCGTCGAACGTATGCTGTTGCAGCTCTATCATGCTGGAATTTTGCCACGTCAGAAGGCGATTATTCTCGGTAGCTTTAGCGGCAGCACGCCTAATGATTATGACGCAGGTTACAACCTGGAGTCAGTGTACGCGTTTTTGCGTTCCCGACTGTCGATTCCACTCATTACCGGCCTCGATTTTGGTCATGAACAACGTACGGTTACGCTGCCGTTGGGCGCACAAGCCATGCTTAATAACACTCAGGAAGGCACTCAGTTGACGATTAGCGGTCATCCTGTTCTTAAAATGTAAAAAATCACGCTTCAGGGCTAAGTAAAACGCTGTCTCTGCCGCTAATATGGTAGGGGTTTATATAAGAGACAGCGTAATCAGGAGTAACCGACCGTTGGATGCCACAACAATAATTAGCCTTTTCATCTTAGGATCCATCCTTGTCACCAGCAGTATATTACTTAGTTCATTTTCTTCCCGTCTTGGCATTCCTATTCTGGTTATTTTTCTGGCGATCGGCATGCTGGCAGGAGTCGATGGCGTCGGCGGTATCCCGTTTGATAATTACCCCTTCGCCTACATGGTAAGTAACCTGGCGCTGGCGATTATTTTGCTCGACGGCGGGATGCGCACTCAGGCCAGTTCCTTTCGTGTGGCGTTAGGACCGGCACTGTCGCTGGCGACGCTGGGCGTACTTATCACCTCAGGTTTAACCGGCATGATGGCGGCGTGGCTGTTTAATCTTGATTTGATTGAAGGATTATTAATCGGCGCTATCGTCGGTTCCACCGATGCTGCAGCGGTCTTTTCTCTGCTGGGTGGTAAGGGGCTTAACGAACGTGTTGGCTCGACGCTGGAAATTGAATCCGGCAGTAATGATCCAATGGCGGTCTTTCTGACGATTACGCTGATTGCGATGATCCAGCAACATGAAAGCAGTGTCAGTTGGATGTTCGTGGTCGATATTCTGCAGCAATTTGGCCTCGGGATTGTCATCGGGCTTGGCGGTGGTTATTTACTGCTGCAAATGATTAATCGCATCGCCCTGCCCGCCGGATTATATCCATTGCTGGCATTAAGCGGCGGTATTTTAATTTTTGCTTTAACCACGGCGCTGGAAGGCAGCGGTATTCTGGCTGTTTATCTGTGCGGTTTTCTGCTGGGTAATCGCCCGATTCGCAACCGCTACGGCATTCTGCAAAATTTCGACGGCCTCGCCTGGCTGGCGCAAATCGCCATGTTCCTGGTGCTGGGGCTGTTGGTTAACCCAAGCGATCTGCTACCTATTGCCATTCCGGCGCTCATTTTGTCCGCATGGATGATTTTCTTCGCCCGTCCTCTTTCGGTATTTGCCGGATTGCTACCATTCCGTGGCTTCAATCTGCGTGAGCGCGTGTTTATCAGCTGGGTGGGATTACGCGGCGCGGTGCCGATTATTCTGGTACCGTGTTCCCGATGATGGCGGGGCTGGAGAATGCACGTCTGTTCTTTAATGTCGCCTTCTTTGTGGTTCTGGTTTCACTGCTCTTGCAGGGAACATCACTCTCGTGGGCGGCGAAAAAAGCCAAAGTGGTGGTTCCGCCCGTCGGACGTCCGGTGTCACGCGTTGGCCTGGATATTCATCCGGAAAATCCGTGGGAGCAGTTTGTTTATCAATTGAGTGCCGATAAATGGTGCGTGGGCGCGGCACTGCGCGATTTGCATATGCCAAAAGAGACGCGTATTGCGGCACTGTTTCGTGATAACCAGCTGCTTCATCCTACCGGCAGCACCCGACTGCGCGAAGGCGATGTATTGTGTGTAATTGGTCGGGAACGCGATCTTCCGGCGCTCGGTAAACTGTTCAGCCAGTCGCCACCGGTCGCGCTGGATCAACGCTTCTTTGGTGACTTCATTCTCGAAGCCAGCGCCAAATATGCTGATGTTGCGCTGATATATGGCCTGGAAGACGGGCGAGAATATCGTGATAAGCAGCAAACGCTTGGTGAAATCGTCCAGCAGTTGTTAGGCGCGGCACCGGTTGTCGGTGACCAGGTAGAGTTTGCCGGGATGATCTGGACGGTGGCCGAGAAAGAAGATAATGAAGTGTTGAAGATTGGCGTACGGGTGGCTGAAGAGGAAGCTGAATCTTAAATTTAATGCAGCATCTATCGCCGGATGCGATGCTTTACTGACCGCTGCCTGAGCCTGTAATAAACTTGTCATTTCCTGATTTTGATATGTTCATTCCAACATCAGAAGAAAGTTAAATTATGGATGACAAACCATTGCAGGCTCTGGCTAATGAACTCAAAACACCGGCTCAAGAAAGTCAGCGTAATGGTTTCTTCCGACTGCAACAGGTGAAGAAAAACCAGCCCCGCATTACCGGTATCCCCGTCAACCATCAGGGGCCCCTGCCTGACATCGCCTGAACATATTCCCCCACGCAACCTGCCGCACTGACGTAGCCCACACAATAGGCGTTTCATCCGCCTGTAGTACCGGATGCATGAGCGATTTCTTATAGTTATTCCTTTGCTTAATAACGATTATTTCCGGGTCGTTCGCTCTCGTATTTTCTTTAATACGTCAGAGCTACCTGGGCCGTAATACAGCATGTACCAGACCCGACACGGCATTTCTGACCAGGGAAAAAGTCAACGATGAGTAGTTATATCAGCGCAAATGACGTCCTGTGGCTCCTTTGCGGTGACCACATTCACGTCTCCGGCGCTGCCAGAGGATATTTATTTCAAGGATACGTAGCATTATGGCTAGCTTTAAAGACATCTGCCCATTCGCCCCGCCATTCCTCCATCTTCCGTTAACCCAGGGCGTACGACGCCCGCCAGGGCGGCTCTTCCTGTCGGCGGAACTCAAGAATCAAATTTTGCAGAACATGAAGTATCTCAGCCCGCAAAAATTCAGCTGGGGTGATGCCCCCTGGCAGATCATTGACCTTAGTACCGCGGGCAAAGTGAACATACAGGTGGACAACAATACCATCATCACGTTGGGGACTCCCCTGAATCAGCAACATAACGAGTTCATGATGGTCGCCAAATGGTGCGAATGGGCTATACAGCAGGATGGTTTGCAAGAAAACCTGCAAAAAAAACTGCACGAGGTCCTGGAAGAAAACCGGCAAAACAAACAGTCAGAAATTCCCCAAGAAGACCTGAAAAGAAAGGCTGAAAGAAATCAAGGAAGATATCCTGAAAGAAAACCAGTCAGCAAGCCAGATTGAAGACCGGGCAGAAGCATTGCGCAGAATGAAGGAATGTCTCATAACAAGACAGAGTATGCTCGATCTTAGCAACCTTGGACTGACTTCACTCCCTGAAAATTTGCCTCCACATCTGATTGAATTTAACTGCAGTAGAAACATGTTGACCGCGTTACCGGAGGTAATGCCAAAGGGGCTGAGAGTGCTTGAATGTATGGAGAACTTTTTGATCTTGTTACCGAAGGTGCAGCCCCCGAAACTGATGGTACTGAAGTGCTATGAAAACTATATTATCTGGCTGCCTGAGCTGTCGACTAACCTGAGAGTGATTGACTGTTCTGAAAACTTCTTGCAATTTTTACCGCCGTCGATGCCCCAGTACCTGTATACACTGCGCTGTGCTTTCAACAGTATTAGCTTAATACCTGATGAGATGCTGGAGAACTTGACTCGCCTGAAGGTATTTGACTGTTCTAGTAACGATTTGATCTCTTCACCACGGCTGCCGCCCAAACTAATCATATACTACTGTGGAGAAAACCAGTTTAAAACTGTACCGGTGCCGCAGCCCCGAAGCCTGAAGGTGTTTAGCTGTAATGGTAACCCGTGGGACAAAGACAATTTACCGACGCTGCTCAAAGCCGTCGAGGGCCTGAAAAAACCAGGAGGGTCTGGAGGAGCTTTTGGACTTTTTGCACAAGGAAGGTCTGGTTGACCTGAAGGACTCGAGGAGCTGGAGGACCTGGATGACCTTATGGATCTGGAGTTCTGGATGACCCGGAACTCCTGGGCGCGTGAAGGTACAGGAGGACCTAGGAGCTCTGGATCAACAGTTGGGCCTGTTGAGTCTGGAAAAACAACAGGACTCGCAGCCTGTTAATCAACAATCTGAACATGAACCCGAATCTGCATCAAGGGTGAAGCGTGATTTATCTGAAGTCGAGTTCGAGTCAACAATGAAACGTAAGCGTTTTATGTAGAACGCCTGTGCGGTGAGTTCAGGTTCCGGGGAAATAGTGTCCATCATTGTAATGGACACTATCATGGGAAATGGCTCTGTCACATCACCAACTACAGTTGCTGACCAGCCGGATGGATGATTTTTTCGCAACCAGAAGACGCTGCCTCCGATCCGGCTTACAACAAGTTACACCGTCACAACCGGGACACGTAACGCCAGCGCGCACATCAACTCATAGCCCACCGTTCCGGCAGCGGCGGCGACATCATCAATTTTGATCTCCTTGCCCCACAGCTCAACCGGCGTACCAATCCCCGCCTGCGGGCAAGGCGTTAAATCAACCGCCAGCATATCCATCGAGACGGTCCCCACCGTCATGGTGCGCACGCCGTCCACTAAAACAGGAGTACCGGTAGGCGCATGGCGCGGATAACCGTCGGCGTATCCTGCGGCGACAATGCCGATTCGCTGCTCATCGCGCGCAGTATAGCGACCGCCGTAGCCCACACGCTCGCCCGCTTTTAGCGTCTGGACACCAATAATCTCACTGCTTAGCGTCATCACCGGGCGTAATCCGGTATTGGCGATATCACGCCACTGACCGGACGGCGAAGCGCCATACAAAATAATGCCAGGCCGAACCCAGTCAAAATGCGCTTCCGGGTGCCACAGAGTCGCCGCCGAATTGGACAACGAACGCCGACACTCCAGCCCTTCCGCCGCCTGCTCAATACGCGCCATCGCGCTGGAAATTCCATCAGGATGTTCCGCCTCGGCAAAATGCGACATCAGGGTCATTTCGCCAACATTCGCCATCGCCCGCAACTGCTGCCAGACGGTAAGCACGCGATCGGGCTGGAAGCCCAACCGATTCATCCCACTGTTCACTTTAAGATAAATATCCAACGGCGCTTTTAGCCGCGCATTTTGCAGTGCTTTGAGCTGCCAGTTGCTGTGGACGCAGGTGGTCAGGCGGTACTGGTCATAAATCTCCAGATCCTGTGCATGGAAAAATCCCTCCAGCTTCAGGATCGGTCCTTTCCAGCCGCGCTCACGTAACGTTATTGCCTCTTCCAGATTAAGTAATGCAAAGCCATCGGTGGCCCCTAGCGCGCTCCAGATACGCTCAATACCGTGCCCGTAAGCATTCGCTTTTACCACCGACCAAACGCGCGCGTGCGGCGCGGCCTGCCGGACAATGGACAGATTCTGTTTTAATGCCTGCAGATCGAGGCTGGCCTGTATCGGACGGGTCATCTCGTTTCCTTAGCTGTGTGCGCCATGTAAATGGCCCGGGCGTGATGGCGTAAATCCACGGCTGTAGCGCGCTACGCTTAGATCTTCATACGGGATCGCTGGCGTGCGACCAGAGAGCAGATCGCTTAACAACTGACCGGAACCGCAAGCCATCGTCCAGCCGAGCGTGCCGTGACCGGTATTCAGCCACAGATTTTTAAAGCGTGTACGCCCGACAACCGGCGTGCCGTCTGGCGTCATCGGGCGCAGACCAGTCCAGAAAGTCGCCTGCTCGACATGACCGCCGCGTGGATAGAGATCGCGAACCACCATCTCCAGCGTTTCACGACGCGGTTGCAACAGCTCGGTGTTAAAGCCAACAATTTCCGCCATTCCGCCAACACGAATGCGGTTATCGAAACGGGTAATGGCGATTTTGTAGGTTTCATCAAGAATGGTGGATACCGGCGCACCATCTTCCTGCGCAATGGGAATGGTCAGCGAGTAGCCTTTCAAAGGATACACCGGAATATCAACTATGCCTTTGAGCATCGCCGTCGAGTAAGAACCAAACGCCATCACATACGCATCGGCCTTAATCACTTCATCGCCACACTTCACGCCGTAGATTTGCTCGCCGTCGCAAAGTAGTTGGTCAACGGGCGTATTAAAGCGGAATTTAACCCCCGCCTGCTCCGCCATCCGCGCCAGATTCTGGGTAAACAGCTGGCAGTCTCCGGTTTCATCATTGGGCAGCTGGAGCCCCCCGTCAGTTTGTGCGCCACTTCTGCCAGCGCGGGCTCCACTTCCGCCAGACGGCTGGATTCCAGCAGCTGGTACGGTACGCCGGCATCTTCCAGCACGGCGATATCGCGGGTCGCATTTTCATACTGTTGTTCGGTACGGAACAGTTGCAGCGTCCCACCCTGACGCCCTTCATACTGAATATTGGTTTCGGCGCGCAATGCTTTCAGGCAATCACGGCTGTATTCCGCCAGACGCACCATCCGCCCTTTGTTTTCCATGTAGTGGCTGGTGTCGCAGTTACGTAACATTTGCCACATCCATTTCAACTGGAACTGCGTACCGTCGAGACGAACCGCCAGCGGCGCATGGCGCTGGAACATCCATTTAATCGCTTTTAAAGGCACACCTGGTGCCGCCCACGGTGCTGCATATCCGGGGGAGATTTGCCCGGCATTCGCGGCACTGGTTTCCAGGGCGGCCCCCGGCTCCCGATCAATGACGGTGACCTCATGTCCTGCCTGATTTAAGTACCAGGCGCTGGCAACGCCTACCACACCACTTCCCAGTATGACAACTCGCATAGCCACTCCGATAACGGTAGATACAGTAAAAGAATAATAATCTAATTACATCTTGATAACTCAGTTGAAAATATTATTCAACATATGGCTTTTTTATGGTGAGCTGGCTCACATCTCCCTGACTCTGCGGCAATATGGCGTCTTTAGTATCTCCTGCTGAACGCCCTTTTTATCCAGCATAAAATTCCGTTCAGAAGCGGATTAGTGGCACTCTAATAATAAGAAATCGCAAAGAAAAAAATTCTCCGGCGACGCGGTTTTTAACAGGTGTTCTATGCTTGAAATGAGGTGCTCCACACAGAGAGCGCCGACAACAATGAGGTGCGCGTATGGCGACGATCGATTCTATGAATAAGGACACCACACGTTTGAGCGATGGACCCGACTGGACGTTCGACCTGCTGGATGTTTATCTGGCAGAGATAGACCGGGTGGCGAAACTCTACCGGCTGGATACCTACCCGCACCAGATTGAAGTGATAACCTCAGAACAGATGATGGATGCCTACTCCAGCGTCGGCATGCCAATTAACTATCCGCACTGGTCATTCGGTAAAAGTTTATCGAGACTGAACGGCTGTATAAGCACGGTCAGCAAGGACTGGCCTATGAAATCGTCATTAACTCTAACCCGTGTATCGCTTACCTGATGGAAGAAAACACCATTACCATGCAAGCGCTGGTGATGGCACACGCCTGCTATGGGCATAACTCTTTCTTCAAAAACAATTACTTATTCCGTAGCTGGACCGACGCCAGTTCGATTGTCGATTATCTGATTTTTGCCCGTAAATATATTACCGAGTGCGAAGAACGTTATGGCGTTGATGAAGTAGAACGGCTTCTGGACTCGTGCCACGCGCTGATGAATTACGGCGTTGACCGGTACAAACGCCCGCAAAAAATCTCCCTGCAAGAAGAGAAAGCCCGGCAGAAAAGTCGCGAAGAGTATCTGCAAAGTCAGGTCAATATGCTCTGGCGTACCCTGCCGAAGCGCGAGGAAGAGAAAACGGTTGCTGAAGCGCGCCGCTATCCGTCCGAACCACAAGAAAACTTGCTCTATTTTATGGAGAAAAATGCGCCACTGCTGGAATCATGGCAGCGTGAAATTCTGCGTATTGTGCGTAAGGTGAGCCAGTATTTTTATCCGCAAAAACAGACTCAGGTGATGAACGAAGGCTGGGCGACCTTCTGGCACTACACCATCCTTAACCATCTGTATGATGAAGGGAAAGTAACGGAACGTTTTATGCTGGAGTTTTTGCACAGCCACACCAATGTGGTCTTCCAGCCGCCCTATAACAGCCCGTGGTACAGCGGCATCAACCCGTATGCCCTCGGGTTCGCCATGTTCCAGGATATTAAACGGATTTGTCAGTCGCCAACGGAAGAAGACAAATACTGGTTCCCGGATATCGCCGGTTCTGACTGGCTGGACACATTACATTTTGCGATGCGTGATTTCAAAGATGAGAGCTTTATCAGTCAGTTCCTATCACCGAAAGTGATGCGTGATTTCCGCTTCTTCACCGTGCTGGACGACGATCGGCATAATTATCTGGAGATTTCCGCTATTCATAATGAAGAAGGTTATCGGGAGATCCGTAACCGGTTATCGTCGCAATATAATTTAAGTAATCTGGAGCCGAATATTCAGATCTGGAACGTGGATTTGCGCGGCGACCGTTCGCTGACGCTGCGTTACATTCCACATAATCGCGCACCGCTGGATCGGGGGCGCAAAGAAGTACTGAAGCATGTGCATCGCCTGTGGGGATTTGATGTGATGCTGGAACAGCAAAACGAAGACGGCAGCGTCGAGTTGCTGGAACGTTGCCCGCCAAGAATGGGAAATCTGTAAAAACAACCAAAAACCCCTCGTTTGAGGGGTTTGCTTTTTAAACGGAAGGGATTATCGCCCCTGAATGGCTAAATCACCCGGCAGATTTTTCTGCATCCGGTGCCAAATCTCGCCGCTCTCATGCCCATAGCGACGCACTGTTTCGTATACCTGATCGTGTGCGCCTTCACTGCACAACGCCGACAGTTTGTGGTAGAAACCCAGCGCCAGACTGCGCGCTTCCGGGCTGGCGAAATAGTGACGACCAATGCGCGTATACAGCCCTTTCATCCCGTTGAGGATCAGGCCGTAAATCGGGTTGCCGGAGGCAAAAGCCAGACCGCGGAATATGTTGTAATCCAGCTCGGCAAACGCATCGCCGTGATCGGCACTTCATTAGCGGTAGCCACCACTTCCTGCGCTTTATCGGGATGCTGACGAAACGCGGTGCGAATAAAAATAGTGGAAATATTGGTACGCACCGACAGCAAATTATCAATAAGCTGCGGCACACTTTCGTGATCCAGTCGCGCCAGTGTTTCAAGGATATTTAAACCGGAAGTTTCCCAGAAATTATTCACCTTCGTCGGCTTGCCATGTTGAATGGTCAACCAGCCATCTCGTGCCAGACGCTGTAACACTTCACGTAACGTAGTACGCGTTACGCCAATTAATTCTGAAAGTTCACGTTCTGCGGGCAAAATAGTCCCGGGAGGGAAGCGGTTATTCCAGATACTTTCAATAATGTACTCTTCCGCGAAACCCGCCGGGCTTTGCGCCTTAATGACCATAGTGAGATTTCCATAACACAGCAAAACAAAGTTGGACTCATCATACCAGAGGGCTATCTACGCTGATAGCACACAAAAAAAGAAAAAAAAAAGGGATCAAGGCTTCATTTTCTACATCTCTTTTCTCCAGACCATCAACACTTGCCTCGATCCCCCCTGACCGTTAAGCTTTGCGTTCTAAGATAAAAACATCATTGATTATTTCTAAGGTAAGGGAAACCATCATGGAGATCTCCTGGGGCCGTGCGCTATGGCGCAATTTTTTGGGCCAGTCCCCGACTGGTACAAACTCGCCCTCATTATTTTCTTAATTCTTAATCCGTTAATTTTCATCATCAGCCCCTTTGTTGCCGGTTGGCTGCTGGTGGCGGAATTTATTTTCACTCTGGGGATGGCCCTCAAATGCTATCCGCTGCTCCCCGGTGGTCTGTTGGCTATCGAAGCGGTATTCATCGGCATGACCAGCGCGGAACATGTTCGTGAAGAGGTGGCGGCGAATCTTGAAGTCTTGCTGTTACTGATGTTTATGGTGGCGGGTATCTATTTTATGAAACAGCTGTTGCTGTTCATATTTACCCGTTGCTGCTAAGCATTCGCTCCAAAAATGCTGCTGTCGCTCTCTTTTTTGCATGGCGGCGGCGTTCCTCTCCGCGTTCCTCGATGCCTTAACCGTCGTGGCGGTGGTGATCAGCGTCGCAGTCGGTTTTATGGTATTTATCATCGTGTTGCCTCTTCCCGTACTGAAGATACCGACCTGCAAGACGATAGTCATATCGACAAGCATTACAAAGTGGTTCTGGAACAGTTCCGTGGCTTTTTGCGCAGCCTGATGATGCATGCCGGTGTTGGCACCGCATTAGGCGGCGTGATGACCATGGTGGGCGAACCACAGAACTTGATCATCGCTAAAGCAGCTGGCTGGCATTTTGGCGATTTCTTCCTGCGCATGTCGCCAGTGACCGTTCCGGTTCTGATTTGTGGCCTGTTGACCTGCCTGCTGGTGGAGAAGCTGCGTTGTTTTGGCTACGGCGAAACGCTGCCGGAGAAAGTCCGCGAAGTGCTGCAACAGTTTGACGATCAAAGTCGCCACCAGCGTACCCGTCAGGATAAAATTCGTCTGATTGTCCAGGCGATTATCGGCGTCTGGCTGGTCACCGCGCTGGCGTTGCATCTGGCGGAGGTTGGCCTGATTGGTTTGTCGGTCATTATTCTGGCGACATCATTGACTGGTGTCACTGATGAACATGCTATCGGTAAAGCCTTCACCGAATCTCTGCCATTCACCGCACTGTTGACTGTCTTTTTTTCTCGGTCGTCGCGGTAATTATTGATCAGCAACTGTTCTCACCAATCATTCATTTTGTCCTACAGGCATCGGAACACGCCCAGCTGTCGTTGTTCTATATTTTTAACGGCCTGCTGTCATCCATTTCGGATAATGTCTTCGTGGGGACGATTTATATCAACGAAGCGAAAGCGGCAATGGAAAGTGGCGCTATCACGTTGAAGCAATACGAGCTGCTGGCGGTCGCCATTAATACCGGTACCAATCTGCCCTCTGTCGCTACACCGAACGGTCAGGCTGCGTTCCTGTTCCTGCTGACCTCTGCACTCGCGCCATTGATTCGCCTCTCTTATGGCCGCATGGTGTGGATGGCCCTGCCTTACACCCTCGTACTGACACTCGTCGGACTGCTCTGCGTCGAGTTTACGCTTGCCCCTGTAACCGAATGGTTTATGCAAATGGGCTGGATAGCAACGCTTTGATAACAACTTACCGGGCATATAAATGCCCGGTTTTGCCTGTTCGCCCGATAATTGTCCAATTGCGTCCTATTTTTGCTGCCTCCTGGTGGCGCAGCGAATGAATTGGTTTAAACTGCGCACTCTATGCATATTGCAGGGAAATGATTATGTTGCGATTTTTGAACCAATGTTCACAAGGCCGGGGCGCGTGGCTGTTGATGGCGTTTACTGCTCTGGCACTGGAACTGACGGCGCTGTGGTTCCAGCATGTGATGTTACTGAAACCTTGCGTGCTCTGTATTTATGAACGCTGCGCATTATTCGGCGTTCTGGGTGCTGCGCTGATTGGCGCGATCGCCCCAAAAACGCCACTGCGTTATGTAGCGATGGTTATCTGGTTGTATAGTGCGTTCCGCGGTGTGCAGTTAACTTACGAGCACACCATGCTTCAGCTCTATCCTTCGCCGTTTGCCACCTGTGATTTTATGGTTCGTTTCCCGGAATGGCTGCCGCTGGATAAATGGGTGCCGCAAGTGTTTGTCGCCTCTGGCGATTGTGCCGAGCGTCAGTGGGATTTTTTAGGTCTGGAAATGCCGCAGTGGTTGCTCGGTATTTTTATCGCTTACCTGATTGTCGCGGTGCTGGTGGTGATTTCCCCAGCCGTTTAAAGCGAAAAAACGTGACCTGTTCGGTCGCTAATCCATTCAGCGCTCCTGCGGGAGCGCTTTTTCCTGCCGCTATGTTTATTTGACCCGCAGTAAATCAGAACTTCGCGTTGTATAACGTGGTGAAAGCATGGCACGCTTCATCTGCCATTGTTGCTGGATCCCCTGCCCGACAAAATAGAGTGTTCCTCTGCCCTCTTTAGCATTTAGCGTATCCATTACCGCCATCAATTGCTCACTCCCGGGCGCGGTGCGTTGTCATCGAATAAATTGAGCTGCGCGACTCCCTGACTGAAGAAATCCCCCAGCATCACGCCCGCTTTTTGATAACGATGGCCCGCTTGCCAGATGGCATCCAGAGATCGCGTAGCGGCGTTAATGATATCCCTGCTGTCCTGAGTGGGCGTCAGCAGTTTTACCGACGCGCTATTGCCGTAATAAGGTTCATTGAGCGCAAATGGTGACGTCTTAATAAACGTGGAGATAAACCGACAATATTGATGCTCGCTGCGAAGTTTTTCCGCCGCCCGGGCAGCGTAACTACAAATGGCCTGCCGCATCGACGTATAATCCGTGATGCGTTCACCAAACGAACGGGAACAGATAATTTCCTGCTTCGTCGGTGCAAACTCTTCCAGTTGCAAACAGGGTTCGCCGCGCAGTTCACGCACCGTTCTTTCGAGCACGACATTAAAATGTTTACGGATAAACCGGATATCTGTATCCGCCAAATCGAGAACGGTTTTGATCCCCATCGCATCCAGTTTTTTGCTGATCCGCCGTCCAATCCCCCAGACTTCATCCACGGGGAGAGCAGACATTAATTTACGCTGGCGTTCCAGATTTGATAAATCCACCACCCCACCCGTCTGCCGCTGCCATTTTTTGCCGCATGATTGGCAAGCTTAGCCAGCGTTTTGGTCTGGGCGATCCCCACACCAACAGTAAGATGGGTTCGTTGTAGCACCGTTGCGCGAATTTCTCTGCCAAAATCAGTCAGATCGCGACAATTACGCACACCGGTCAGATCGCAGAATGCCTCATCAATACTGTAAATCTCGACGCGGGGCGATAGTTCTTCCAGCGTCGACATCACCCGATTGCTCATGTCTGCGTAAAGCTCATAATTGCTGCTAAAGCAAACCACGCCACAGCGACGAAACAGATCTTTTTGTTTGAACCAGGGATCGCCCATTTTAACACCCAGCGCCTTTGCCTCAGCGTTTCGGGCGATAACGCAACCGTCATTATTCGATAGCACAACCACTGGTTTACCCCATAAATCAGGGCGAAACACCGTCTCACAGCTGGCATAAAACGCGTTTACATCACAGAGGGCAAACATCAGCGCATCGCCTTAACGACGTGGATCACCACACCAAAGACATCCAGCGTATCTTCACTACTGATGGTAATGGGCGAGTACGCGCTGTTCATGGGAATAAGCTGTACCGTCGGGCGTAGTTGCAATTTTTTCACCGTAAACTCGCCGTCAACAGCAGCGATGACAATATCACCATGGCTGGCGGTAATAGCGCTATCGACAATCAGTAAATCACCGTCACTAATTCCACCATCAATCATAGAATCACCACTTGCTTTGACGAAGTAAGTCGCGCTGGGATGCTGGATCAACAGTTGATTCAGATCGATGCGCTGTTCAATGTAATCTGCGGCCGGTGAAGGAAAGCCACACTGAACAAGATCGCTAAATAGCGGAAAAGTCACAATTTCGCGGAGATCCGCAGGCTTGATAAACAACATAATAATCTGCCTGAAGTTATACTGTTTTTATATACAGTAGTCTGTTCTTACCAGCAGATCAATACTGATTCAGGCTATCAATATTTGTCGCTGCATAGACTGCTGATTTTTTCGTTCTCTTATCCTGTGCTCACGCGCCTTCTGGCGACGACGCTCATCCAGCAGAAATGAAAAATATCACCCGGCTAAAAAATAGAATAGAAGCATCAGCCATAATGACATTAAACATTGTTTGATATTTATCATATTAATAGAAATAAAGACATTGACGCATCCCGCCCGGCTAACTATGAATTAGATGAAGTAAAATTCTTTAATAGTTGTAAAACAGGAGTTTCATTACAATTTATATATTTAAAGAGGCGAATGATTATGACTGAAATCGTTGCAGATAAAACGGTAGAGGTAGTTAAAAACGCAATCGAAACCGCAGATGGAGCATTAGATCTTTATAATAAATATCTCGATCAGGTCATCCCCTGGCAGACCTTTGATGAAACCATAAAAGAGTTAAGTCGCTTTAAACAGGAGTATTCACAGGCAGCCTCCGTTTTAGTTGGCGATATTAAAACCTTACTTATGGATAGCCAGGATAAGTATTTTGAAGCAACCCAAACAGTGTATGAATGGTGTGGTGTTGCGACGCAATTGCTCGCAGCGTATATTTTGCTATTTGATGAGTACAATGAGAAGAAAGCATCCGCCCAGAAAGACATTCTCATTAAGGTACTGGATGACGGTATCACGAAGCTGAATGAAGCGCAAAAAATCCCTGCTGGTAAGCTCACAAAGTTTCAACAACGCTTCCGGGAAACTGCTGGCGTTAGATAGCCAGTTAACCAATGATTTTTCAGAAAAAAAGCAGCTATTTCCAGTCACAGGTAGATAAAATCAGGAAGGAAGCGTATGCCGGTGCCGCAGCCGGTGTCGTCGCCGGTCCATTTGGTTTAATCATTTCCTATTCTATTGCTGCGGGCGTAGTTGAAGGGAAACTGATTCCAGAATTGAAGAACAAGTTAAAATCTGTGCAGAGTTTCTTTACCACCCTGTCTAACACGGTTAAACAAGCGAATAAAGATATCGATGCCGCCAAATTGAAATTAACCACCGAAATAGCCGCCATCGGGGAGATAAAAACGGAAACTGAAACAACCAGATTCTACGTTGATTATGATGATTTAATGCTTTCTTTGCTAAAAGAAGCGCCAAAAAAATGATTAACACCTGTAATGAGTATCAGAAAAGACACGGTAAGAAGACACTCTTTGAGGTACCTGAAGTCTGATCAGCGATTATTCTCTCCATGTACTCAAGGTATAAAGTTTATCACATTTAAAAATACAGACGTTTTTTAAAGATTGAGAGTTACCTGTTGATAATAAGGTATCGGGTAACTCTCATTATGACAGACGCTTTCAAAAACAGGGCTACGAAATGGCGAGCATCCAGACGTATATTAAGAAAGCCCCCATCAACATCTATTAAATTTATCACTGCGCCCAGTCAGGTTTATTTAAGATATGATCCTGCCAGTCAATCACTTCTGATTCTTTCACTGCGATATGACGCACAGAGATACGTTCGCCATGCATTGCCGCTTTCGAACCAGTAAGCAGCGGATGCCACGCAGGTAAATCTTTACCTTCCGCCAGCAAGCGATAAGCGCAGGTCATTGGCAGCCATTCGAATGTTGGCAGATTTTCACGGGTTAATTTAATGCAGTCAGGTTCAAACTCGAAACGACGTTCGTAGTTCCGACATTGACAGGTTTTAATATTGAGCTGGCGACAGGCGACGTTAGTGAAGTAGATTTCGTCGGTGTCTTCATCCATCAGTTTATGCAGGCAACACTGACCGCAACCATCACACAACGACTCCCATTCCGCATCGCTCATTTCGTCCAGGGTTTTACTTTGCCAGAAAGGTACATCGCTCATCAGGTGTTCCGCCATTACGTTAAAACGCACCTTATAACCAGTCTGGCACAGCGATGCAAGTTTTGCCGTCGCTTTCAGGCGGCAAAAAGTATTACAAAACGCGAGTTGTCAAAGAATGCCCATCAAAAGTGACTGTCAGCTCATCACCGCTTTGCAACGGGCCGACGCCATCAGGCGTGCCTGTCAGCACAACGTCACCGGGCTTGAGGGTAAAGAACTTGCTCATATAAGCGATCAGCGGAACGATTTTATGGATCATGTCCGCAGTCGTACCTTGCTGGCGTTGTTCGCCGTTTACGCTCAGGCCCAGCGTTGTATTTTGCGGGTCGCCGGTAAATTCCGCCGTGGGAATAAACCCGGAAAGCGGACAAGAGTTGTCAAACGCTTTAGCCTTTTCCACACGGCTGCCCGGCTTTCTTCATTTTTCCCTGAACATCACGCAATGTCAGATCGAGCGCCACGCCATAACCGGCAATGGCTTTGCGGACATGCTCTTCCGTAGCCTGACGCAGCGTCGCGCCAATCAATACCGCCAGTTCGACTTCATGATGAACTGAACCGAAATCGGATGGGATCGCCAATGGCTGCCGCAGATCGCACAGTGCCGTTTCTGGTTTAATAAACAGCACTGGCTCTTCGGGCACTGCGCTGCCCATCTCTTTAATATGGTTGGCATAGTTACTGCCAACACAGACTACTTTTACTCACCGGATAATCCAGCAGCGCACCTTGCCAGTTGTGATGTTGATACATAACGTTCCCCTCACCTTATCGTGGATATGAAAACCCGCGCCGACAAAGATAATGCCACCGCCGGATGTCGGTTATTTGTTCGTGTCGTCTGTTTTCTGCCCCATGACGGAAAGATGTTGCTTCAGCAAATCTTCGGGTGGTGGCGGTAACTGCAAATAGTAACCTTTGCTCGGTTAATGCCTGTTTAACCTTTTCAATATCGGCATTGACCAGTTTCTTCCGCCCCATCCAGCGGCAGAATCATCGCTAACTGAGGCTGACCAAAACCTTTCATCAGTTCCTCAGGAACACGCGAAAAATCGTCTTTTTTTCGACATATATAAATAGGTCTGGTCACGCTTGCTGCTTCGATAAATCACACAAAACATACTTTTACTCTTTAAGATGCCGGTTTTGGCATAAGCTAACATCAATGAAACCCGCGCCACAAGCCAGCCAGCTGTAGATTTCTGCGGTTTGTTCAGTCCATGCGCCCTTAATAAGTGATCCCCCGGCAAAAATGCCGCGCCGGGATTTAACCGAACGCAGGAAAGCCACTGGAATTCTCCTGTGATGAATTGTTATATTATAACAGTTCATCGTACTCATTCTGAACAGGAGACTACCAATGAAAATTAAGGGCATCAGTAAGGCTGTATTGTTGCTTGCACTGCTAACCTCCACGAGCTTTGCTGCGGGTAAGAATGTCAATGTTGAGTTCAGAAAAGGCCATAGCAGCGCTCAGTACTCCGGCGAAATAAAGGGATACGATTACGATACATATACCTTCTATGCCAAAAAGGTCAGAAAGTGCATGTGAGTATCTCTAATGAAGGCGCTGATACTTACCTCTTCGGGCCAGGAATCGATGATTCTGTTGATTTATCCAGATATTCCCCAGAACTCGATAGTCACGGACAATACGCACTCCCTGCTTCTGGCAAATATGAGCTGCGAGTGCTGCAAACCCGAAACGACGCCCGTAAAAACAAAACTAAAAAATATAACGTCGATATTCAAATTAAGTAAATGTCAACCGACGGGGACTCTCCCCGTCATAAACGTTAACGCCCCACTCCTCTCTGTCGCTCAAGAGGTTAATGACGAATAGAACATCATGTAAACAAGACATCACTCACGACACATAAATAACATCTTTGTGGTGGTTTGATTGATTTTTCCACTCCGCTTACCATCTACACCAAAATAACGATCATCACGACATAATTTTTCTTTAACATCGCAAAATACACCGTTAGAGAATGTAAATTCGCTGGGATCGTAACCTTGTACTGATTGTAAGTTTTCAGCGGCTTTTTCGCCGAGATATTTCCTTGTTAACTCTGGGGAAATGCCATCTGAGTTAACACAAATATACGAGTCGCAAACAACGCCGCACGCCGGAGATTGAAGTCCGCCAGCGTCATTTCCAGACGCCATTGATGAGAACATCATCCCCACACCTGACAATCCGATATAAATAATACGCATCATATTCATAGCACATCCTGATAATCCAACCGTACAACACTTATGCTCATTTCGTCATCAATCCGTAATCAAAACCGCTGACTGGACGAGTTACGATGACCTGACAGAAGTATCAGACGTCTTCTGCGGTTTCTATGATAGAGCAATTCTGTGGCGGATATTAAGATAACGGGTATCTGTTCTTTAATGATGCCGCAAAAAATGGAAAGTTAAGAAAACCTGGCGTGGTGAAAAAAATACACTTGCCTCAATACTGGATATTTAAACAGGTCTGGAGATGCTGTCACGATTAGGGTGTGGAAAAAGGAAGCGTAAATAAGAACAATCAAAAGTACGACGGCAATGGGTTGATTGACAAGGGTATTTTTTGCTATGTATCAGCGCCATTTATCACAGAATAGACTTTTACTCTGAATAAATGGGAGGGTGACTTGCCTCAATATAATCCAGACTATAACATGCCTTATAGTCTTCGGAACATCATCGCGCGCTGGCGATGATTAATAGCTAATTGAGTAAGGCCAGGATGTCAAACACGCCAATCGAGCTTAAAGGCAGTAGCTTCACTTTATCTGTGGTTCATCTGCATGAGGCAGAACCTAAGGTTATCCATCAGGCGCTGGAAGACAAAATCGCTCAGGCCCCCGCATTTTTAAAACATGCCCCCGTTGTACTCAACGTCAGTGCACTGGAAGACCCGGTAAACTGGTCAGCGATGCATAAGGCGGTTTCGGCAACCGGTTTGCGGGTTATTGGCGTAAGTGGCTGCAAAGATGCGCAACTTAAAGCCGAAATTGAAAAAATGGGGCTGCCTATCCTGACGGAAGGAAAGGAAAAAGCGCCGCGTCCAGCTCCCGCACCGCAGGCTCCAGCGCAAAATACAACGCCGGTCACAAAAACGCGTTTAATAGATACCCCGGTGCGTTCCGGTCAGCGTATTTATGCTCCACAATGTGATCTGATTGTTACAAGCCACGTTAGCGCTGGGGCCGAATTGATTGCCGATGGGAACATTCATGTCTATGGCATGATGCGCGGTCGTGCGCTGGCAGGGGCAAGTGGTAACCGGGAAACGCAAATATTTTGTACGAACCTGATGGCGGAACTGGTGTCCATCGCAGGTGAATACTGGCTGAGTGATCAAATCCCAGCAGAATTTTTATGGCAAAGCGGCGCGACTGCAGTTAGTTGAAAACGCTTTGACCGTTCAACCGTTAAATTGATCCCTTTTTAACAAGGAATTTCTATGGCACGCATTATTGTTGTTACTTCGGGCAAAGGGGGTGTTGGTAAGACAACCTCCAGCGCGGCATCGCAACTGGTTTGGCCCAGAAGGGAAAGAAAACCGTCGTGATAGATTTTGATATCGGCCTGCGTAACCTCGACCTCATCATGGGCTGTGAACGTCGGGTCGTTTACGATTTCGTCAACGTCATTCAGGGCGATGCAACGCTAAATCAGGCGTTAATTAAAGATAAGCGTACTGAAAATCTCTATATTCTTCCGGCATCGCAAACTCGCGATAAAGATGCCCTCACCCGTGAAGGGGTCGCCAAAGTTCTTGATGATCTGAAAGCGATGGACTTTGAATTTATTGTTTGCGACTCCCCGGCAGGGATTGAGACCGGTGCGCTAATGGCACTCTATTTTGCAGACGAAGCCATTATTACCACCAACCCGGAAGTCTCCTCAGTACGCGACTCTGACCGTATTTTAGGCATTCTGGCGTCGAAATCACGCCGCGCAGAAAATGGCGAAGAGCCTATTAAAGAGCACCTGCTGTTAACGCGCTATAACCCAGGCCGCGTAAGCAGAGGTGACATGCTGAGCATGGAAGATGTGCTGGAGATCCTGCGCATCAAACTCGTCGGTGTGATCCCTGAGGATCAATCAGTATTGCGCGCCTCTAACCAGGGTGAACCGGTCATCCTCGACATTAACGCCGATGCGGGTAAAGCCTACGCAGATACCGTAGAACGTCTGTTGGGAGAAGAACGTCCTTTCCGCTTCATTGAAGAAGAGAAGAAAGGCTTCCTCAAACGCTTGTTCGGAGGATAAGTTATGGCATTACTCGATTTCTTTCTCTCGCGGAAGAAAAACACGGCCAACATTGCAAAGAACGGCTGCAGATTATTGTTGCTGAACGCCGTCGCAGCGATGCAGAACCGCATTATCTGCCGCAGTTGCGTAAAGATATTCTTGAGGTCATTTGTAAATACGTACAAATTGATCCTGAGATGGTAACCGTACAGCTTGAGCAAAAAGATGGCGATATTTCTATTCTTGAGCTGAACGTGACCTTACCGGAAGCAGAAGAGCTGAAATAAGCCCGCTGTAAAAGCGCATTTATCTTCAAGGCAGAGTCATCTCTGCCTTGAGTTTTCATCCCCCTCATCCACGTTTGATAAGAGCGGCGAGTATTCTTGCTGATGCTACTCATTGCTTCCCCCCTTTACACCTTAATGCCGTTCCCCCCACACAGAACAAATTGTTTATACCTGGCTGAGTAAATAACCTTATTGTTAGTATGGGTATGCTGGGAGATGATAACCCCAATTTCATTATTCATTGTTCTCCCATAGGATGAGGTTTCCCGCCGTAACTGGCGGACTTTTTTGCCGCAGAATTTTCTCTTTTAACATCCTGTAAACGGAAACTGCGCCGAAGCGCAGTTTAATCGTTGATGGTCAGAACGACCAGTTCGCACCAGCCACCGCGTTCCACGGGGATTCCACACCGGCACCATGGCTATACCCCACCCCGAGATGCCCGCTTAACGAACTGCTGAATGAGGCTTTAATACCTGCCTGGTATATTCCACGTCTGTCCGACAAATCATTGACAAAATTACCGTCATTATTCACTTTCACCCGGTTATCATCGACAAATTCTTTGCGCACAGCCGCCTTCAACCACGGCTCAACTTCCATACCGTTACCCAGACGCATGTTGTAACTCAGCGTTGCGCCCAGTTCACGATATATACTGCGGGTATCGACTGATTTCGACCCCATGCCATTGGATAAATGATAGTAGCGTCTAAGTGACCTTAGCTCTGCTGCAACATCAGCCCGCAGGCACCAGACCAGGGGATTGATCCTGAAGAGACAGCGCAGGTGTATTGTGTTCACCGCTCATCAAAGACATCATGATGAAATAATGATATCCCGCATAAGAAAGAGGCATTTTTTAAACGCAGTGCGCTGAAGTGTAGTTGGATAAAAATCACTCTTTTCTGATAATACTGTTGTACGCTTATTTTTTCGACAATGAGGCCGTCGGCAAAATAAAATGACTAATGTAATCATTGCTGATGAATATTTTCTGCTCACATAAAAATCACACAATAATATTCATAAATCAGATTATCTTACCTTTACAACATTGTATTAACACTCAATGACACTTCTTGAATAAAAATATTGTCAATCAATGAGTTATTTCTCATTTGAGATTATTCTTATTCCCGTAAAAACATAATTCCTATCATCACAGTCACGCTCATTTTGAATTATCTGAATAATAGCGAGCGTTCTTTAGTTAAGCCGATCTTAATTGAAGACGAAATTATTGTGTGCAACTTACTTAATACCGGACATCTAAGTTGAAGAAAAAATACTTGCCTTCGGGCTTATCTCAGCATTGTTCTGCTCCACGCCAGCGATGGCGGATATGAATCGCACCACGAAAGGTGCATTGCTAGGCGCAGGCGTTGGTTTTACTTACTGGCAATGGTGTTAATGGCGTACTGAAAGGTGCAGCTGTTGGCGCTGGTGTTGGTGCAGTAACAGAAAAAGGCCGCGACGGTAAAAATGCGCGTAAAGGTGCAAAAGTGGGTGCCGCCGTTGGTGCTGTCACTGGCGTTCTGACCGGCAATGGCCTCGAAGGGGCGATTAAAGGTGCCGTGATTGGCGGTACGGGTGGTGCAATTCTGGGTAAAATGAAATAAGGAATGATGATGAAAAAAATTTGCTTTACTGGCGGGTCTGTTTGTTTTCGCACCAATGACCTGGGCGCAGGACTATAATATTAAAAACGGTTTGCCGTCAGAAACCTATATTACTTGCGCAGAAGCCAACGAAATGGCAAAAACTGACAGCGCACAGGTTGCAGAAATTGTTGCGGTAATGGGTAATGCCAGCGTTGCCAGCCGTGATTTAAAAATTGAGCAATCTCCGGAACTGAGCGCCAAAGTGGTAGAAAAACTGAATCAGGTTTGCGCTAAAGACCCGCAAATGCTGTTGATCACGGCAATTGATGACACCATGCGTGCTATCGGCAAAAAATAATATTTAATATGTTACCGCGTCGATGAAATCGACGCGGTTTTTTAGCTAACGGGGATCAGAACTTATATTTCAGGCCCACCATCACTGCGGTGTCATTGTAGCCATTATCACCCAGCTGCACGCCCACATTACCCCAGACACTGGCCGCCGGATTCAGATTGCCATTTACGCCAAGTTTGATTTCCCCAGATTACGCGCCCCGTCTTGTTCAACTTTCACACCGTTCATTGAGACAGCAAAATCTTTACTGTTATGGATCCAGTTCATTTCAACAAAAGGTTCAAAGTCGTCACCGTGAGGACCGCTGTTTTTCTCCTGAGTACGAAGAAAGGTGCGGAAACCAAGTCGGGTCTGGAAGTTGTTATTTGCGTCATTCTCAATACGTGAGCCATTGGCTTCCGTGTGCGCATTATGATCGACGCCCATCCAGATAGCCTGTGCCTGTGGCTGGAAGATCCACGTATATTTCGCCGCTTCCAGACCAAAGGATTTATTCAGGGCAAAGCCGTAACCCGCTTCCAGCGAGACGGTTGCGCCTTTCGCGCTATAGGATTCATAGGCTAACTCATCCCCTTTCACCGAGTTTTTAAACCAGCTATATTGCGCCCAGGCGTCAATGTATGCGCCTTTTTTACTGATGTCATCGGCAAACCAGGTGGCATACAGCCCTGCGCTATAGCCTCTGACACTCCCTTTCGAACGATAATCCGACACGCTGGAATGAGTTGAGTTGTAGTCGCGGGCATAACCAGCCATCACTCCCAAACGCCAACTGTCACTGTCGGTAAAACCACCGGTTAACAGATCCGCCCCTAACTGCGAGACGTAGCGATGCGAGGTCGTTCTCAACTGTCCGTTGCTGTCACGCCAGGCATTATGCCCGCCAATTTGACGTAGCCAAAGTCGGCTTGAACGCTCCTGTTCAGTTACAGGATCGATGTAGCGCGTTTCACCTGCACGATCGTTCAGACGCATAACAAAAAGAGTGTTAGCGGCTGCCAGGTTGGCGACGTAACTTCCAGCTTCGGGGCGCAGAACGGGGGTAGGCGCAACAGTAGGCGCTGAACTTCCTCCGGGTTTGTTTCACCGCCGCTCGTTGCCTGGAAGTTAGTCAGATACCAGTTTTTATTGGTCGCTTCGGTATTACCTCGGGTTAATGAATATTCGTAGGCACCGGCGAAAAAATCCTCGAATCCTTAATAAATTCCCCATTTGATTCCCCCTCAACGCTGATAATCTCTATCCCATTTAACGTGTAAGCCCCGCTGCCCCCAGCATTGGTAACTTTTACTCGGGTTGTTCCGGAGGTATTTCCATTAATAACAACTTTATCAGTAGCTGAATTATCATCATCCCCAATTCAGTTCTGAGATGCAATACGCCATTATTACCAACGTAATTTTCAGTTATTGTTAACCTTGTTGGTTCGAAATCCTTTCCATCTGCCCGGGAAATATAGACCGTACTATTGTCAACCGTGAGCTTGCTCACCGTTGAGTCAGTTTTAATATCCCAGGTACTATTATCTGAAAGCGACAGATAGGTATGAGTGCTATCATCTGTTGAAAGATTGGCTGAACCCGTTATTTTTGAATTAGATGCATCGATGGCCAAATGACCTTTAATATTATTAATAAAAACATCTGCAGCCGATGATACCTCACTATCCGTAATGGTCACGTTACTCGTCTCATTTTTATTGTAGAGGATTTCATTTGCTGACCGTAGTGAGCTACCAGATAAAATATCTACCGTTGCTTCCTGACCATTTATGGAAGACTCCAGCACAAATCCAGCCCCCTGATGCGCGACTGCAGATGTATTTTTCAGCGTCACCTTGCCGCCATTATAAATTTTAGCAATCGCGGTGTCAGGACCCGTTGTATGAATTTCTCCCTGGTTAAATGAAACAGTCTCCGGCGAGCAGCGATGGCATGAGCATTGTCCCCATGCGTGGTAATATCAACATCGGTTAATGTAACGCTGGCATTGGTATAATCAAGCTTGCTACCCGCCTTGACGACAGTGCCATTAGCGTAAGCGGCATAACTTTCTGTTCCGTGGGTTGTTATCTCCCCCTTTTGCCATATCCAGTTTTGCTTTGGTGTTATTTTCATTACTTCCTGTATCGGCAGTACTTTCTTCATCAAGAGAAGATACACACGCACGCGCGCTTCCGGGAGATGCACAAGCAAGAACGCCGACTGCGTGATTACCCGCAGTAACAATAAAAGTAATACCTTCGTCAGATAAATGGGGGTTAACCGAACCGTCAGTGTTGACTCTTATTATGGTATCAGTATTCAGGTTTCCATTCGTTTGACTTAGCAAACCAATTGAGTAATCCCCCGTTGTGACAATCGTATTATTACCCTGCAAAATAACTGCACCGCCATATTCACTTACGACTGCGCTAGCTGTATATACTGTGCTTAGAGGACTATTGCCAGAAGGATATAAACCACCCGTTGTTACAATGACGCCATTGTTAATGGTTAAATTGCTACCCTTTCCTGCAACAGATACACCGTAACTTCCATTACCCGTTGTTATAACTAGCGCATTATCAATATCTTTTACTTCTCCATCTTTTATTTCAACAACATGTTTAGGTTCATCGTGCTGAATAAACTATCCAGCATATGCATTACCCACCGCCAAAGCAATAAGTCATAAACTAAAACCCGGGGAGTTTTTTCAGTTTCATAGATTAACCATCCATTCATTGGATTAACAAACATTCCTGGTCAAATAACCTATGAGTTCAGATTACCAAAACGGAGGGTAAAGACAAAAACAAAAGCACAAGAAATTTAAATAGATAAACAGCGACAATACATAAATGATAAATAAGTCAGCATTATCATTTTTCACCTTATTTTCATGACATTGATCACTTTGGAGTGACGATTTTGTTTAACAAATAACTCTTCGACATCAAAATTATTAATAGTTGCCATGGGAATTATTTCGATGATATATAAAAACAACTGTGATAACACCAGGGTTGACAACTATTTGCGCAATAATACCTTTCCTTCAATGATCCAGGCGTTCACTGCCAGCAACCCATTCAGCCGCATACTGACAGTGAGAAACTGAAAGTTTAGTGCTGATCCCTGTGGCTGACGAGTCTTTCCCTTAATCGATTAACCAGATTGATCGCCAGCCAAACAAGGGCATTAAGCAAATTTATCGTCACAAGCACTTCTCCCAGCCCGGTACTGGGTTTTGCAATAAGGATGACCAGGAGAGTGATCAGCATAAATGCAATGGAAAAGATGATATAGAGAGTGAAATAATCCAGATTATTACTATTGTTCATGCTACTAATGGCAATCCTGTCAAAACTTTCAAACAATTATAGCAAACAAAATAATGAACAATAGTAACAAGAGGCAACGAGCTAATTAGCTGTCTATAATTACACCGCACCATGGCCTTACTGATCGATTTTCACTCAACCACAACCTTCACCTTCGGTTTAGAAAGGATAATTTTGACCAGGTCGATGTATGTAACAGGTTTATAGAAATAATAACCCTGCTGAAATGTGATATTATTTTGGTTCAGATAATCAAGTTGTTCTTTCGTTTCGACACCTTCAGCGACGATACTGATCGAAAGTTTACGCGCCAGATCCAATACACAATCCAGAATTCGGGTTGATTCTGGGTCTGCGTTGACGCGCCAACGAAACTGTGATCAATTTTGATATAATCAATATGCAGGTCATGCAGATAAGAAAGCCCTGAGTAGCCAGTACCGAAATCATCCAGCGCGATGACAAAACCATTTTCATGCAGAATGTTCAACCGCTGAACCAGACTTTCATCAACATTTAATGGCTCACGCTCGGTGACTTCCAGAACGAGGTTTAAATCGCGGCGGGTAAAACTGTCACGGTAATTTAAGCACTCGTCGACAAACGTCGGCGAAATAATATGCGAGGCGCTAAAATTAATTCCAATATGAAAACCCTCCGGCAGTTTACTCGAGATAGCGTTCATCTGTCTGGCAACCTGATTCATCAGGCTTTGCGTAAGCGGAACGATTAATCCGGATTTTTCAGCAAGTGGAATAAATGCCGCGGGTGATATATATCCACCGTGAGGTTGTTTCCAGCGGGCTAACACCTCAACTCCCCGCAATGTCCCTTCCCGACCATTTACCACAGGTTGGTAAAAAGGGACGATCTCCCCATTATTTATAGCCCGTCGCAGGATCTCTTCAGGCGTTGCGCTTTTATTGAAATACCTATCAAGCAGCAAAGCAGCGGCGCAGGCGATTAACAGAATAAATATCAATATCCCAAAGCCTTTATCGATAAGTCTGTAGAAGCTAAAGAGTGGTGGCGGGTTAAAGATAATAGTGAAATGATATTTTGTGGAGTGAACCTTCTCGGTATAGGGATAATGTCCATTAAGCGTCATCACATCACCCGTAGGTCCATAATGTCATCCGCCACGCGTAATACATACCTTACCCCTTTCAAGGGTACATTAAGCGCCCCGCGAATATGCTGATCACTTATCGTAACCAAAATGCGCGTATCTGCAAATTGGCTCTGATAGAGCAGGATAGGTAATCTATTAACGGTGTCGATTGCCGGAGCCAACAGTAAATTACTGTCCGGGACAACAGGAATACGAGACAGCAGGACCCGATTCCCCGGTAAGGATGTACACCAGACCGTTCCCTGTTTGAGAATGATGATTGTGCGCAGGTGAGGTTTCAGAGCTGCTTCAGTGCCAAGCTGATATTGCTCCTCGAGGTCGCATTCCTTCCCGGCAATGTTAACCGCTGTTTGAGTCGCCTGTGATGCTTCTTCAAGTATATGATTGATATTGTTGGCGGCATATCTCGCTCCCGCCAGGTACTCTGCTTTTTGCGGAGTACCAGAGCTGGATGTTCAAAATAGCGACACCGGTTATAAACAAGCATATCGCAACGAGGATGGGTATGAGTGTATTGCGCATTCGCTTGTCCCGAACAAAGGGTTTAATACATGAAAATGACGTTCATTCGCTCGCGCTGGCGTCTACAGAGAGCATGGTAGAGAGCATAAGAAATATCCACGCCGAAGATAAAATTTTCTCCATCTTGATCTAACCCATTAATTATTGAGCATAATGTAGATAGGATAAAATAAATTAGGGCGGGATATCAGGTGTCAAGAATGGAGAGCGAGAACTCTCCATTCTTGACACCTGATATTGCGGACATATTAAGAAAGCATAACGCCTGAAATGCTCACTTTGCACCAGCATGGTAATACAGCTGATGTTTATTCTATAACCTTACTCAAGTTCTAAGAGATCACGGATTCCCTGTCATTAATAATGATATCCGTTAGTGTAGTCTTATGCATTTCAATGTACTGCAATATTTGCAGATAGAGATCAGAAAGAATCACACTGGTTTCATCTTTTAAACGCAAGCGTAAAGCCTGATCAATAATATAACTATCAACATACCCATGCGTCATGAACACCTCCCTCTCGAGATTTTTAAACAAAGCACATTGCAAAATAAATCTCTCTGGGATTGAATTATTCATGTCAGCCTCGTAGAAATATTAACCCAATAAAATTATGCTGTGTATAGTCTAAAGCGACAGACAAAAATAAGATGAATGAGTTTTCTATAAATTTATACTTAATAATTAAAAGTCACATATCATCCGCTGTGTATCGCAACACGATTTCCAGTGTTTTTCTGATCACATCAGCTTTGAGGATATCATTTGTTGTTTCCAGGGAGTGTATCAGACTTAAGATAATATTTTTATTATTAACATTATCGCCTGAAAGCATTAAATTGGTGACAGCCTGCCCTAACACAGCTGACTCTTCTTCTAACAAATTACCCGAACTGCGAAAGTAACTTGATAACGCTTTATCAGCTATTGCATTATGAATAGTAGTATCTTCAAGCATAGTAACCTCTCATCTTACTTATGAAATTTTAATGTATTCTGTTTATTTTCTTACCATTGAAAATACTTTTATTGTCAGTTATCGCTGTTCTTCTGTTTGGCCCTCCTGTATCACTGTTACTAAAATCACGAATTATGCTGTCAATTAAATCTCGTCGGAAAGCATTTTCCTCAACAGATTTCATTACGAGTAATTGCTTAATAAGAGTCTGCAACGAAAAATTTATCTTCATGCGCAGTATCTGGAGCACCGCCTGGCCAGTAATTTCATATTTTGTCCTTTCATTATCAGATGTCTTCATAACGACTTCATAGCTAACCTGTTAAATAATCAGGCTGTTGCATTATTCAAAAAGCAACCCAACTAGTGCATTATAATGTTTCTGTTCCTCTTCCCCTGTCGCTTGTTCCAGTCGACCTAGAAGTTTGGCACAAAGCGACTTTCGACTCAGATTACGTCCATCTTTCAAAATCTCAGTCACAATTTCTCCGAGAGTTTCCTGCTGAGTAGGCAAGTTAGCTTTTGCAAAGTAACGAGTGATTGCTCCCGCAGAATCTAAAGTCACTGAATTTTGATGCATGCTACGCCTCTGTTAAAAATGTTAATCAATGTTAAGTGAGGTAACAATAGCAAACTTGTACGAAATATGTGTACAAAATGATAAATTAATTTTTTGCATTTAGTGCTAATACATACAAAACAACAGGTTATGATAAAAAATATTGCATCATTTAAATAACAACCTATAC